>Ga0316203_1001476_pt1 | contig 16525 bp, 16 predicted proteins | sample 6monrhotite_MG_FD_204940 | JGI IMG/M metagenome (GOLD analysis project Ga0316203, IMG submission 204940) | Microbial mat bacterial communities from mineral coupon in-situ incubated in ocean water Damariscotta River, Maine, United States -... | ecosystem: Environmental > Aquatic > Marine >... | reverse complement strand
GGACATACAACAACGAACGGCCGAATATGGCCATCGGCGGTATAACGCCAAAACAGAAGTTGGCTATGATGAGCATAGCAGCTTAAAAGGTTCTACTTTTATGGCCCTCTAAAAATGGGGGTATTACACAGGCTGTTGGCGCGTAATTATTTATTTAACCGAGGATTTACTTTTTTTACAGCAAAAACAAATTTTTTAACAATTTCATTGTTGAGTAAATACGACCTTCTATTGTTTGAAAGTGATAACATATACGGCCCAAGGTTTTTTGATGTGAGTTTGATGCCAAAACCAACCCCATATTGAGACTCGTGACCCTTTAGAAAGTTGGATATTTCCATTCCTAAGGGCGGATTAAAATGAACGCCATCTGAAAAAGAAGGCCGATCACTTCCAAAGGCTTCTGTTTCTGAATTGAAAAAGTTACTTGCAAATGGCGGAGCATAAATATTGAACGCGACCAAAGGAATTTTATTTTTCTCACAAAGTTTATTTAATGAATTTAAATGCCTAGAATATTCTTTAAACTTACCCGTTTCATATATCATCTCCATTTGAACGGGGTGTATTGGTGATACAATAATTGAAAGTTTTATATCCCTAGATTTTGCCAATGCAATTATTTTCTTAATAGCATCTACTTCAGACTCGGTCATTTCAAAATCAGAGTACAATCCAGGATAAAGATACTCACTGGTATTGCGGAGCCAACGCTGTTTTACAGATAGGATACCTTTGCTTTCATGGGTAAGTGCTGTTGAGCGAGGCGTTAAACGGTTTAGAGCGATTGTATTAAAAGAATCCGCCGTTGTTTCATAACTCCATAATATAGGCAGAATTCTTGCGTAGGAACGAAAGCCAGTTAAGCCATCATATTGTTTGGGGAGAAAGTTCTCAGAAACTTTTCGCTTTGCGCTTAGGCCATCAAAATTAAGGACATAAACAATCTCTTTAATGTCGTGAAAAGCTAAGGCGTGTTTAATGACGGATAAGGCCATATGAACAGTCCCTCCGCTAAGTGCAGCGTTGAAGATAGGCGTATGAGGAAATAATTTTCTTGCAGCTTCAGAAGATTTTACACGGCTTGAAGGGGTATCAAGTAGGTAACGTGCCGTTGAAGAACCAACAATCAAGGTGCCTATATTGTCTGTATTTCGAATAACGATGGGCAACGTTAGGTGTTCGGGAATGCTTTCGAATGACTTTATTGGAAATTGATCACCGGGTTGTGGGTCGCCAAATAATTTAAGCGGATCAACGTAAATGTTCAAGCCCATCACGACGATGAACACTGTTAGAACTGGAACATAGAAAAAAATAACAAAATTTCGTCCTAACATTATTATTCCTTGTGTTTCATTGGTGTGTGACAGTTTGTTGAAAGTCTAGAACTCAAAATAGACAAAAGATTTAACCGTATTTGATTGAAGTGTGAGCCAGATAACTGCTGCAGCGCAAGTAAGTCCCCATATCGCATTAGGCCTCCAGCGGCACAAATAGACGATGTGATACAGCACTTTCGGAAAGTGCATGACAATTTTATTATCACGGTCATCTGATTTTCTATCATCTAAATAGAGTCTGAAATATTCTTGAGAATTTGGCAAAAGGAAAACGATTAAGAAGCCAATAGGTATCAATGAATACATCTTTAACTGTAAGAAATAGACGGTCTTGTCTGAATAGCTAAATTCGACCCCTATGCTTTGAAGAAGGGATGTGAAACTTCCAAAATATTGGGCGTAATGAGTGGGCAGGACTAAAATACCGCCATTCCCAAACATACCAGAAATGATGTTTTGCGCGGTTGTCATATCGCCAGCACGGAAAAATATCCAAGAAAAGGTAACAACGATAGCCGTCAGTAACCACGAAAAGGCTTTTTCAGCACAGGTTGTGGGGATCAAAGAGGTTTCGCGCCAGTTTCGCCAGATGTGATTGACGACCAAGCTCAATCCATGAATTCCCCCCCAAACAACGAACACCCATCCCGCACCATGCCACAGGCCACCCAGCAGCATGACGATGACAATATTGAAATGGCGTCGCCCCGGCCCCTTTCGATTTCCACCGATTGAAATATACACATAGTCTCTCAAAAAACGGGACAACGTGATATGCCATCGGCGCCAAAATTCAATGATGCTTGTGGCTTTATACGGAGAATTGAAATTGAATGGTATGGATATCCCCATGATCCGCCCCAATCCAACAGCCATGTCTGAATATCCTGAAAAATCAAAATAAATTTGTAGGCTGAACGCAAGTACTCCAATCCAGGAAATAAATAGAAGTTGGGGTTCTGTTGAGGCTGCGCCAAAAACTTGGTCGGCAACGTCAGCTAAATTGTCCCCAAAAAATATTTTTTTGAAGACACCTAATGAAAACAAACTCAAGCCAATAGATGCATCAGCCCAATTCGGTTTTCTCCAAATTTTTTGCTTGAGCTGAGGGAAAATCTCTTTTGAGAGTACGATTGGGCCAGCGATAAGTTGTGGGAAAAACGTCACGAAAAATAAATAATCAATAAATGAAGGCATCGAAATGTGGCTTCTATATCGATCAACGAGAAAAGCGATTTGTTGAAATGTAAAAAATGATATAGCGAGAGGAAGAACGATGCTTGAAGCCGCAAACTCGTGGCCACTAATAAGATTTATGTTTTCTAAAATAAAAAACCAATATTTAAAATAAGCGAGTGCCACCAAGTTAAGGATGACGCCGAACGTCAAAAATATCTTTTGAGGAAGACAATTATTGGAACTTTGCAATGGCGTTCCGACGACCGTTCCCAGAGCATAATTTACCCCGATAGAAACAAGTAACAAAATGATATTTGGAGGATACCACCATGTATAAAATACAAGGGAAGCAAAAACCACCCAAACCTTAGAGTAAAGGTGTAAATCATTTATTCTAAGGTATACATATATTCCACAAAACATCGGGAAGAATATATAAATAAACTCTATGGACTGGAAAAGCATCAAAACTCGCCGTAACTATGGATAAACTTATGAGCACCTCGAACAATACCCTGTTGAGAGAAACTTAAGCCATTTAAGGCCCATCAGGAAGGGTTTTGACAAAGACGCGGGTTTCACCCTGTGGGGCAATTGCTCTGCAAATCACCGTATCGGCTTGTATCACCCCCGAATTTCTAATCGGATGCAGCCGCCAGATATTCCAACTGAACCAAACGGTGCATGAATGAGAGACGGTCGCGGATTTGGTGTTCGACCTGATCGTCGGATAAATTATAAAGCGCACAAACACGATGGTAATACCCCCATTTTTTAGCGGTACAAATGAGTAGAATTTTCTCGTAATGTTTTTTGAGGAGATTCAACATGAAAAAATCACGTTATTCGGATAGTCAAATCATCGCAATTTTGAAGCAGGCTGAGGCTGGCACGCCCGTTCCTGAGCTTTGTCGAGAACACGGCATGAGCAGCGCTTCGTTCTACAAATGGCGCACCAAGTACGGCGGCATGGATGCCTCGTTGATGGGCCGAATGAAAGAACTCGAAGCCGAGAATACACGTCTTAAAAAGATGTATGCCGAGGTTCAGATTCAAAAAGATGTTTTATAGGAAGCCATGGCAAAAAAGTGGTGAAGCCATCTCGACGACGAGAGATGGCTAAAGAATTTGCCCCTGGAAACGATGTTTCCGAAAGCGCGCTAAGGCGTGTCTGCAAGGGGTTGTTGAGGATTCGTTCAGCCTGTGATTCTTTTTCGATCAGTGAGACTTGCTATCGCTATCAGCCGATAGCTGAGTGATGAAAACGAGGTCATTGCCGAGTGGTTAATCAAGCTGACACGGTGTCATAGGAATTGGGGTTGGACTTGTCTGAATAAAGTGGACAGCACCTTCGAGATTATTAATTGTTATCTTGGAGGATTAAATGACACGCAATAAATTTACAGACGAGTTCCGCAAAGAAGCCGTTCAACTGGCTATAAATAGCGATTTATCACGTAAGCAAGTTGCCGATGACCTTGGCATTGGCAACTCAACTCTTGGCAAATGGATTACAGAATATCGTCATGCGGACCTGATGTCTGGGCCACATGATGATGTTCAAAAGGAGCTTAAACGGCTCCGCAAAGAGAACCGGATATTGCGTGAGGAGCGTGATCTCCTAAAAAAAGCCACAGCCTTCTTCGCGAGCCAAAAATGATGAGATACCAATTCATCAATGCGGAGAAGGCCGACGATAATGCCAGCCGTCTATGTTCGTTATTCAAAGTTTCTCGATCTGGATTTTATGCTTGGAACAAACGCCCGGCAAGCCAGAGGCAGCGTGAAGACAAGGTTTTATTGGCTCATATACGCAGTGAACTTGAAAGTAGTCATCGGTCTTATGGCCGTCCTCGGATGGTCGAAGAATTGCGAGAACAAGGCTTTCAAGTCGGTTATCACAGGGTTGGACGGTTAATGCGTGAAAATGGCATACAGGCTGTTAGAACGCGGAAATAAAGGCGATATTTTAGTCACACACCAGCAATGGGCTTTGCGCCGAACTTGCTAAACCAAGACTTTATGGCAACGGCTCCTAATCAAAAATGGTCCGTTGATATCTCGTATATAGAGACTCGGCAGGGCTGGCTTTACCTTGCCGTTGTCATTGATCTTTATTCTCGAAAAATAGTGGGTTGGGCCGTTAGCGATCGAATGAAAAAAGACTTGGCATTGCGGGCATTGCGAATGGCAATAATCCTACGTCGTCCTAAACCAGGTCTCATTCACCACTCGGATCGTGGCAGCCAATATTGCGCGACAGAATATCAAATGGAGCTGAAACGATATGGCATTAAAATATCAATGTCTGGAAAAGGAAACTGCTACGACAACGCACCCGTGGAGACCTTCTTCAAAACCTTAAAGGCAGAACTGGTCTGGAGAACAAAATTTGAAACAAGGTTGCTGGCCGAAACGTCGATCAGAAACTACATCAATAACTTCTATAACACCCGAAGACGCCATTCTGCACTGGGCAATATCAGCCCAATGAGGTATGAAAAAATGGCAGCCTAAAGAGCGAGGTGCTGTCTACTTTATTCAGACAAGTCCATAGGGCATAAACTCAAAACATCCTCGCAAAGTATTGGGGCTGTCCAGTTTGGAGCATTGTGCACTGAATTGGAGGACGCTGGTTCAACTGATAATTGGGACAAACTTAACGAACTGCATCCTCAATTGGATAAAAAGTTTGCTGATGTGGTTGCTTATATCGAGAGTTATCAAAACCCGTAAATGGTAACCATCAAGGTTGCGCGTGCTGCATTACTTCGGCATCCATTTATTTAAGGCGACTTCCAATTCTTTCATTTCCATCGGCTTGTTCAAAATCGCATCAATCCCAACTTCATAGCACTTGTCGGATTCAGCTTTCATGACAGCTGCGGTTATGGCCAAGATTGGCATTCGATTGTCACGACCTTGCTCCTGATCACGGATCGTCTTTGTCAGTTCAAGACCATCCATTTCCGGCATATGGAGATCTGTCAAAAGGATTGCATAGTTCTTTTGCTTTGCCAGTTCCAGGGCTTCTCGTCCGTTGTTCGCAATTTCGGCGACATATCCAAGCGCCTTGAGCTGCCCACGAATAACCATTTGATTGACAACGTTATCTTCAGCCAACAAAACCAATTGACCCGACTTTTCAGCTTCTGAAACGGTGGGGGCTTCACGCTTGATTTTCTTACCTTTTACATCGGCATTTTCTTCAGGCAACTTTCTTCCAATAGCCGTCGCAACTGTATTTAAGAAAATCGTCCGCCCTAATGGGGTTCCCGTTATATAGTGAACACCGTCAATTTTCTTATCAAAGAGATCATTCTTTGTAAAACGGGTGATGACAAAACTTGGGCCGTCAGCATCGACATTGGACAATATTTTATTGCAATGTTCGACCTGCACGGGATCAATCCACATGTCATCCAATACAATGGCATCATAGATATTTGCATCGCTTGATTTTTCTTGCGCCAGAGTTTGGAGCTCATCAAAGTTGGTGGTTTGCGTAACTTTTCCACCCCATTTTTCAAGGTAATTGGACAAAATTTCACTCTGGTCTTTATTCTTGCTGGCGATCAACACATGAAGACCTGAAAAATCTCTGAATTCAGGAGTGGCTGATATGGCCTCTATTTCCTCCTCAGACGGGCTTTCTAATACATCTAGGCGCAAGTGGACGCTAAATGTTGATCCAACACCTGGTTCACTTTTCACACAGATATCACCATCCATTAATTCGGCGAGTTGGCGGGAAATACTTAAACCTAACCCTGTGCCACCGTACGTTCGAGCCGTTAAAGATTCTGCCTGAACAAAGGATTCAAAGATTTTAGAACACGCCTCTTTCGACATCCCGATACCGTTATCAATAATGTCGAAAGTGACTTCAGCTTGACCATTGTCCCCTAAATTTTCCAATTTGCATTGTATGATAACCTGTCCAGTCTTGCTTTCATCAGTATGGCTGAATTTAATGGCATTACCGGCAAGATTGATCAAAATTTGGCGTATCCGCATGCCATCGCAATTGAATACGTCCGGTAAATTGGGATCTACATTTAAAAGCAGTTCTATGTCCTTTTCACGGGCAACGGCTCCTAAAGTTCCTCCCACCTGCTCGATAATTTGAGAAAGAGAGCTCGGCATTGGATTTATGTCCATATGACCGGCTTCCATCTTTGAAATATCCAAGATATCGTCAATTACATGACGAAGGGCCAGAGCCGAATCGCGAATGGTGCGTGCCATATGCACCTGTTCTTCGGTGAGTGACGTTTCTTTCAACAGGTCAATCATACCAACAACACCGTTCATCGGCGTGCGGATTTCATGGCTCATGACAGCTAAGAATTCTGATTTAGCTTTATTGGCTAAAATAGCTTCTTCTCTCGCCTGCCGGAATTTTTTTTCGTTGATATCAGAAAGCTGAACCAGATGCTTGCTGGTTATATAAAGTTTTTTATAATCCTTTAGAAGAGCTGCATACGTGTCGTCAGACACCTGACCTTTAAAAAGTGTCTTTTTGGCCTTTTTAATAATCTCTTGTTCTTTATTAAAAACATTATAACCCATTAAGATTGCTCAACCTCTATCAATTCAAACTTAGCATGGACTAGGTCTTCTCCGAACTCTTCGCCCATTTCTTCCATGTTATCATCGTCTTCTTCATACTTCCACGTGGCGGTAACCGTATTATTTTCCCCAGCCTCATCAAGAGCCTCAAACAAGCCCATAATGACCTTGGCCGTCGAACTGTTGAAGTAAATCAAGTCGAACGTGAACTGAATGGCTTTCCCATTTGCACCGTTTAGGTGCTCATTAAAATCCTTCAAAATAGGGCCATAAAAATCGGCGACATCTTCGGGATAGGATTCGCCTGTTAAGGAAAAAGTGCTGTTCGCAAAATCAAACTCAACACCAGGTGTCCGTTCTGTGGCTTTAATAGAAATATTATTCATTAGCCCCCCCCCTTACAGAAACGCTTTAAGACAAAAATAGGAATGACCTTCATCAACTTTTTCGAAATCAAATTCAAAGCCTTCTCTTGCGCTCCGGGCGATCTCGACAAAGCCAACCCCAGCTCCCTTACTGCCCTCAGGGGTCTCACCTTTAAGTATTTTTTTATGTAAATCTTTTAATCCGGTCCGATCAAGAGTCTGGATGTGAGAAAGAGCATCACCGATGTCATTAACATCGGCTTGTTTAATGAGGTTGCCGCACGACACAAAGTATTTGTCGTTAGTCTTGCCCATGGTTATAACGCCATATCTTAATTCTAGTGCAGCCTCCTCTTCGGCCACTGCGGCTTCGGCTGAATAGCGGATCACATTTTGAGCTTGCTCGACAAAAATGGCAAAGAGGCTTCTTGTAACCTTGCGGTCCGTGCCTTCGTTCACCAGCATTTGCTTAATGCTATTGCCCATTCCAGACAGCACGCCTTCCGTTAAAAAACCGCTGTAACAAAAAACGATCCCTTCTTTCTCAAGATCGGTCCTAAAGTCATATAATTTTTTGGCTAACATCTTTTATTCCTCTTTAAATCACTTTAAAACCAAAGACACCGACATCATCCCGACGTTCCTCATCGCCTTGGAAATCTATAAGTGCTTGGTGAATTGCATCTGCTTGTTCAGGCATAGGTTTATTTCTCACCTTCGATAAAAGGGTCTTGAAACGCCTCTTGCCAAACATGCGTTTTCTCTCGCCACCGACCTGATCAATGAGGCCATCCGAAGCAAGAAGAAACGTCATATTTTTTTGTATCTCAATTTCGTGGCTTTCAAACCGTTGATCATATGGAATGCCTCGGTAGCCCATACCTGACTTGCTGCCCTTGATAACATTAACACCGCTATCTTCCAGAATATACAAATCAAACCGTGCACCTGCGAAAAGCATCTTGGATTTATCCGCAGGCAAATAGCAAACGCCGAGTTCGATTCCGTCATCCGAATGACCTCGCTCGCCACTCTGGTTGAGTGTTGTTTGCAAAGTATGATGCATACACTGTAAGAGTTCTTCGACGTTGCCTGAGGTGGTTTCCATGATCGCTCTGTCCAAAGCTCCTGTAGAGAGCAAGGTCATGAATGCTCCAGGAACACCGTGTCCCGTACAGTCACCGAGTATGAGCAGATGTCCATCGCCCCAATCTTTGCACCAATAAATATCACCACCGACCACATCTCTGGGCTTCCACAAAACAAAATGTTCGGTAACCATCTCATTAATCTCAGACTCCAAGGGGAGAATTGCGCGTTGAATGCGAGAGGCATATTGGATGCTACTGTTGACGGTTTGATGAGCCTCCTCCAATTCCTCAAAAGCCAATTTCAGCTCTGAAGTTCGCTCTTCTACTTTATGCTCTAACTGTTCTAAATGGAGTTTCAATTCTTGGGTAATGTGCTGTCGATCACGATTTACGATCAGCGTTAGCAGCGACGTAACAATCATAGCAGACGTAAACACTTGGAGTAGCATCAACGATTCCGTTGCGGAGGACGAGGCGAACGGCCCGTATTCGTGCGTCGTTCCCCAAATCACAACCGTCATCATTGCGGCATTAAGCAGCGCACATCCTGAAGTATCAAAACGGAATGCCCCCCATATGAGAAGAGGCAATAACAAAAATGCCAGAGGGGGAGCTGAAAGATTAAACCAAGGACTGAACACCATGCCGGAAACGAGCACCGTTGTGCACAACAGCATCAGATATTCGAGTCTCATAATGCCACGCCAGGCGCTCTTTTTAAAGGGATACAAGGCCAGCAGCAACGGAGCAACAATCAACACCCCACCCAGGTCACCAATACTCCAATTGAGCAACACGTTAAGAAACGCTGCCAGCGGAATATAACCGGCGAGCCAGAGTGCGCTCACGCCCAGCAAGCCATTTTGCAAGCTGCCCAACACCGCAGCCGAAAAAAAGGTGAAAAAGTTACGTATCGACGCTAATGGGTCATTCCCGTTCATCCAGCGCGGAGCCAGATATATGATCGTGGCACCTTCAAGGACATTACCACAACCAATCATCAGGTGTTTCCAGAGCACACCCGGCATAAAGAAATATCCGAGCACAAACTCGCCTATAAAAATCGCAGGTAAGATGCCATAACCTAGGCGCAACGACATAGCCACGACCAATCCGGCAGGCAACCAGAAGGGTGAGGCGGTTCCGCCTATCGTGCCGAGTTGAATGCAAACCCAGCCCAGCCCGACTTGAAGTAACACGACGGCCAGCGAAAGTACCAACCAGCGCGCATCAATTTTAAAATTATTCATTTCCACCCCGAGTATAAAATAATACAAATGCGACACTACCAGACTCTTTTTATAAATCAAGCTTTGCCAACGCCATTAAAAGTGAACTCAATATGTTATTTATTAGAGATGACGACGGCATGCAATGACGGCTATAGGAGGGTGCTTATAGAGGGCGCCAACTGCCGACATTAATTACCTCTAATGGCACTAAGGTTTGTTCTAAGGAATGCCCGCCGTTGGCTCGAAACGGACATTCTTGAGGAACCGACTTTTTGTTCGCGCAAGCACGGCAAGCGTTTATAGGCATGATGTGCTGGATCAGACACGTCGTCATAAACACCAAATTCAGATTCCGTGCCCGTACACGTCTTTTCACTCCGAACTTTCACAAATCCCGCGCTGACAGCCCGTAACGGGAAATTCGATAAATTCACATTTAAAATTCGAGTTTTAAGCCCGGGCTTATAACCCGTTACGGGAACGCGACACTCTCAATCATTATCCCTAGTCTTTTCGTAACGTTAAGAATCGGGTGTGTTTTCCGGGAATTCCCCTAACAGGACACGAAGCTCCAATCTCTCGTGTTTTGCTTAAGGCGATTCGGTTGCCTTAGTTAAGGGATGAAACTCGAAAAGCCTTAACTAAGGCTCGGGCGACAAATTGAGGTGTTTTGTAGAGACTGTGTTTTCGGACCTCTTAAGTTAGGGCGTTGAGGCTCATTTCCCTTAGCTAAGGGAAAATACGGTTTGAGATGGATTGGCTAGAATGTGATCCATCGGCCCTTAGCTAAAGGAAAACGCCTTAGGCAAATGGGTTAAATGGAAAGGAAGCCCTTAAGCGATGAAAGTGGAAAGTACCTTAGCTTACGCACTGCCCACTCGTCGTTACCTCACTCGTGAGGAAGCAGCGGGATGGTTGGGTGTGTGCGTATCTACAAACGAAAAGGTTCCCCAAAATGGTGGGCCGATTGGACAGACCAGAAAGGTCGCCGCTTCCGCAAAAGCACTGGGGTTGACGATAAAGCCTTAGCTAAGGCTCTTGCGGCAAAGTGGCAACAAGAAAGCTTTTTGGAGGAGCATTTCGGGGTTATCCCGGACGTTTCCTTTCAAGATACACTTTTGCGTTACGGCGAAGAGAAACAGAGGCTAATCCAGAAGGGTACACCGACACTGTACGTTACGCCCTTCAACGCCTGTTAAATCAATTTGGGACCTTAAATTTAAGTGAGTTTAACTTAAAAATGCTTCAAGATTATGCAAACGAACGCTTGAGCCACGTTAAATCTGGAACGGTTCACCGTGACTTGGCCGTTGAGCGCGCAATTTTGAACAAAGCCCATCGGGAAGGACAGCTTGCTGTTTGTCCCCCCGTTCCCTAAGGTAAAGCCCTATAAGGGCCGGGGAGCCGCTGGTTAACGGTCGATGAGGAGGAAAGGCTGTTAAAAGTCTCTAGGCCTCACCTACGCGCATTGATCATCTTTGCGGTCGATACTGGCGGACGGCGTTCAGAACTTTTCAAACTTGATTGGCAGAATATTGATCTGGATCTGGGGTTCGTTACGTTTATGAAAACTAAAAACGATGAAGACCGTTCGGTGCGTTTAACCAAGCGGGCAAGACAGGTGCTGATAGACTTAGGTCCAAGTGAGTTAGGTCCCGTCTTCACCTATCGGGGACAATCCATCAAAGATGTGAAAACGACTTTTGGAAAAGCTCGCAAGAAAGCGAGGTTGGAAGATTTTCGGTTTCACGACCTAAGGCACACGTTTGCATCTAGGTTGGTTCAAAAGGGTATCTCGATCTATGAAGTTATACACCTTACAGGTCATAAATCTTTAGAGATGGTGCAACGTTACGCGCACCTTGCCCCTGACTATAAAAATAGAGCGATCGAGGCTTTGAATAGTCTGAGTCACAATTTTGGCACAGTTGGTCAGAATATAGAAAAAGACGAAACCCACAAAGCACAAAACCCCTTGGTTTCCCAAGGGGTTGTGGTGGTGCCGCCTGGGTGACTTGAACACCCGACCCCGTCATTACGAATGACGTGCTCTACCAGCTGAGCTAAGGCGGCACTGGATTGTCTTTAAGACGGGACCTTTTAATCCTCACAAGCCCGAACGTCAACGCGTTTCGGGAGTTGGGGCTTCAATCTTCAAAGTTTTATCCCCACCTAAATTTTCGGCTCCATAGCCCGGTGGCGTTTCCCAGGCAAAAGCGTCAAAGCTTTTGCATTTGGGACAATGGGGTTGCCAGTCTGCTTCAACGTGGCCACACACTTCACAAACCCACGCTGGATCAGCCGCCGCCATAGCGGCTTGGGTCAACCATGTGCGCATTTGATCCTTATCACCATGCTCTTCGTCTTCAAGCTGCGCCATGAGCGTGTAGACCGTGCGCGTGTTGCGTCCGGCGGTCAAGGCGGCTTGTAAATGGCTGCGCGCCTGGCCCCATAATTTTGCCTCCAACGCCGCCGTCGCCACCGCAATGTGGCCATCCGGAGCACCCGGGTGCAAAACCAATAATTTTTCAGCCGTGGCGACTTTTTTTAGGCCATCAATAGCACCTGAAGCTTCAAAATAAAGCTGGGCCAAGTCTGCATGAGGAGATGTAACCCAGGCTTTTTCGATCACATTACTCGCCTTTGAGCCTTTGTTAGACGCGATCAGCAAACGCGCCAGACGCAGCACCGCAGGAACAAATTTAGGCTCCAAACTGACGGCTTTTTCAGCGAATTTCAGGGCAGCCTTTAAATCACCAGCCGTTTCCGTTTCGTCGCTTTGGCCCAACAGAGCAACTGTGCGACGGTGCTGACTTTCCCCACGCGGCAATGCTTTCAACTTATCGACCTTGGTTAAGGCCTGAGTGGCATGGGCCCAATGACCGTTTTGGGCTTCCAATTCAAAGACGGTGCCGGCAATCCATTCGCTTTTGGGCTTTAAGGCTTGGGCGCGGCGGGCCAATTGTAAGGCTTCTGCTTGATCCCCGCGTTTCGTGGCTTGGTTCAACAGACCGCGCAAGCCCAAAAATTCCATTTCTGGATCATCTAGCATGGCCTTAAAGAACGATTCAGCCGCCGTTTCATCGCCATTCAATTGGGCTGCTTGGGCTTTGAGCAACAACGTCAAGGGCGGCTCGCCCAAGAGGCCATCGGCTTTTTTGACTTGGGCCTGGGCTTCATGTGCATCCCCCGCCGCCACCGCGACCATACCCTTGGTCAGGGCCTTGTAGCCTTTTTGTGAACGACGCTCTTTCAGGACCACGCCGAGGCGCGCTGGGGCGCGGGTGATAAACAACCAAAAGCGATACAGCACGGCCCCGGCAATGGTGATGATGGTCGTGACCAAGGCCAAAACGCCGGCGCTGGTTTGCACTTCCCAGCCCCCCCAATTGAGGCTGACATAACCAGGGTGATCGACCAACCACACCACGCCCCAGGCTAGGGCCATCAAGGTGCATAGAAAAAGAATTAAACGCAGCATCAAATTTCCCCTACGCCCCACCAACTTGAGCCATGACCGCAAGGGCCTGGTTATAGAGGGCCTCCAATGCCGCTTCGACATCGACGCGGGCGCGCGCATCCCCCAGCCACGCCGCCGCCGCTTCTCCGGGTCCGGCCTGCAAGGCGCTCAAGGCTTGAACGGCTTCATCAAGTGCCCCGGCTTGCAAGGCTGCTTCGGCAACCGCCACGGAACGCTCCACCGCATTGGTGATTTCGGTCGGGTCGGTGCGGCGCACGGTCACCAGTCCGCTGACCGTGTCTTTAAGGGTTGCCATCCAACCCGCTTCGCCGCTGGTGGCACTGGCGCGAATAATATCTGCCGCAACACTGGTAAAGCGCGCCGTCAAATCGGCTTTGCTCGGCACGCCGACTTCGGCATGGGGACGCAAATGACCAACCGCCGCCAACACAACAGAGTCTTCACCGGCAATCCGTTCCAAAGCTGTTAATTCTGCGGTAAACGAAGAATCACCGAGCAACCGGACCCGCAATTGGGTCGCGGCCAACACCAGAGCCTGTGCCGAAACAGAGGCACCTGTTTGTAGTGATTGACGTGAGCTTAAGTCTTGGAGGGTCGCATCCATGGCATCCAAACGCGTATTTAAAGACCCCATTTCAGATTTCAAATCAGACAACAGTTGTGCCAATTCAGACGTCTGGGCCAAAGCCGCTTGACCGTCGGCCATCGAACTCGCCGCCAGTTGGCTTTCTAAAACATCAAGGCGAGATACCAAAGTTTGTACAGCGGGCGTGTCCTCGGTCATTCCAGCCAAGGGTGGCTCAGCGATTGGCTCATTGATGGCTTGTGGGACAGAATCAACAGCAAGTTCAGGGGTCACAGCTACTTCAGGCTGAACCTCTGGTGAGGGTGCCAGATCAACTTGAGCCTCTGGTTTTGTTTGCGGAACGACGGCAACCTCAACGGGCGGTGCCGTCACCAGTCCACCATTCGGCATTTGGACTTGCGTTGGGCGGGGTGTGAGACCTAAACGCGTGCGCATATCTTCGATGAGTGGGCGTGCCGTGTCTCCGGCATATGGACTTAATAAAGGCCAGCCGACCGTGACCGCCCCACCTAGAACCACAAACAACAGCAAAGTCCATAACAATCCAGAGCCACCGCCACTCTTTTCAGTGGCCGCTGGTTTCGTCGATGCATCCGTCGCTGGTTTTTCGGCTTCAGCCCTAGAGGTGCTGGGCGCGTTCGGTTTAGCCGTCATCGTTTTCTTAGTGGGTGAGTCCGCAGCCTTCACCTCTGGTTTCGGAGGGGTTTTTGCTGGGTGCGCTGGCTCTGTGGTTTTTTTGTTGGTCATAAACCCGTCACTTCCTTTAATTTGTCTTTCGCAAGTGTATGGCGTACGTGCAATTACAGCAAAGCCAAAAGTGCATCTTGATTAGGTTGTGCGGCGATTTTTATGCTTTTCCACTCTAAACCAAGAAGTTGATCGGCCACAGCAGGGCTTAGACAATAAGCTGTTATCTGATGCAGTGTATGGCCAAGGTGTGCCCTCAACACCAGCTTTGAAAAGGCCTGAGCCGTGCGCGGAGAATACAACAGAACGCCCTCTAAATCACCTGTTTGCAGAAATTGCGATACCGTTTTTGGCAAAACCTGTGCCTTATGGGCTGTGTACAAAACTATCCGCCGATAGGAAAAACCAGCGGCCTGTAGGTCGGCGGACAAATCTCCGGCGACGTTGGTGCCTACTGGATGCAACAACGCGCCGCCCTTTGGTTCTAGAGTCGCCTTTACCAATGTTGCTAAATCTTCAACGTTACCCTGAGCACTTTGCACGGCGGTAAAGTTTTCAGCTTTCGCCTGGGCGGCGGTTCGATCCCCAACACACAGCGCCAAAAGTGATCGATCTGGTGATCGTTTGACAAACGCCCGGACGCCATTGGTTGAGGTGAACAACAAAGCCTGTATATCTTGTGTGTCCACAGCTTCGCCTACGATATATTCAATATCTAACAGGGGTGCCAAGACCCCTTCAATGCCTTGGGCCGCCAACAACGCCATCACGCGTTTGCCATCCTCATGGGCTCTGGTGACGAGGACCCGCATAACTTATTGAGCTGCCGTTGGGGGCGTGGTTGGCGACACGTCATGTCCTGCGGTGACCAAAAAGTCTGGGCCGATTTTGCCTTTTAGTTCTAGACCCGCATCGTGACCCATGCTGTATGCCGCCTCTAGGCTTGCCGGACCTGAACGCACAACGTCATACACTTCGGACCCATCGGGCTTAGCCACCAAGCCTTCAAATTCCAAAGAATTATCACCCGTGTACCAAGCGTGGGCGGCGATGGGTGTTCGGCAGGAACCGTCTAAAACCGCTAAAAAGGCGCGTTCTGCGGTGACCCGAATTTCCGTTTGTTCGTCATTCAAGGCTGCTAGCAACGCATTGGCTGTTTCTCTATTTTCCATGCAGGTGATGCCAATGGCACCTTGACCCACGGCGGGGATAAAATCGCGCGCATCTAAAGTTTCGGTGATGTGCTGCTCTAAGCCTAAACGTTTAAGGCCAGCCGCCGCCAACATTGTGCCTTGAACGTCCCCGGCTTCGAGCTTTTTAAGACGCGTTTGAACGGTGCCGCGAAAAGTCACGACCTGAATATCGGGGCGACGGGCTTGAATTTGGGCCTGACGGCGCAAAGATGCCGATCCGACGACGGCTCCTTGGGGCAGATCCCACAAGGACTCATAGTTCACCGAAATAAAGGCATCACGCACATCTTGGCGTTTCAACATGCACGGCAAATGAATGCCATCTGGCAAATAGGTCGGCACATCTTTCATGGAATGCACCGCTATGTCGATGTCACCATCCAGCATGGCATCGTCAATTTCCTTGGTAAATAACCCTTTGCCGCCAATTTCCATCAAAGCCCGGTCTTGGATTTTGTCGCCCGTGGTTTTGATAACGACAATTTCAATTGCACCTTCTTCGCCCATTTCAGGGAAGGCTGCGATCAGGTTATCACGGGTTTCATAGGCTTGGGCTAGCGCCAAAGGGCTGCCACGGGTACCGATGCGAAGGGGTTGCACGCTCATAAATGTATATCCTCGATTAGAAGTTCTGGTTTCGAAGGCCTGCTCTAGGGTAAAGTCCCCTCAACATGAAAACAAAAGGTTTATACATGAAAGTTCTCGGCATCGAAACCAGTTGTGATGAAACGGCGGCGGCCGTTGTCACGGATCAACGCGAAATCCTTTCCGACGTGGTCCTGACACAGATTGAACA
>Ga0316203_1001466_pt1 | contig 16651 bp, 15 predicted proteins | sample 6monrhotite_MG_FD_204940 | JGI IMG/M metagenome (GOLD analysis project Ga0316203, IMG submission 204940) | Microbial mat bacterial communities from mineral coupon in-situ incubated in ocean water Damariscotta River, Maine, United States -... | ecosystem: Environmental > Aquatic > Marine >... | reverse complement strand
TGACACCAACAAGACGGTGATAGGCATCTATATCAGTAGGGTTTGCAGTTCCATAGGTTGGATTGTTAACGTTATCTGCAGCCATCGCAAGAGCGCCTGACCAGACTGAAGTAGAACCTGTGACAGTCGTATCACGAACAATCATTGCGGTGGTGTCTAAGGTCATATCATTATTAATTTTGTAAACAAAATTACCAAAGAATGAATCTTTTTTACGTGAGGGCATATAGTCTTTACCAGCATAGAAGGCATAACCACAACGCTCGCCACCACTAACGGTCAAGACACGAGATAAATCACCAGCTGAGGCATCAGGACAGTTTTCACCAGCATGCCAGGTATTATCATCCAGCCTTTGATATGAACCATGAGGAGAATATAGAGTGCTTCGTCTCCAGCCTATATCAAAGTCAGCATCCAATGGACCTCGGTCGCCACCAGCCCCAACAATACCGTATTCAATTCCTTCCCACTCCTTGTGTTCAAAAACACCAATAAAACTGCCTTTTTCTCCTGCAGCACCTACAGTTAAGTTAAAACCATCCTCATCACCCATAGAACGTGATGGCCGTCCCATTGTGTAGTTGAGACGTACACCTTCAAAATCTTTCTTTAATATAATATTTATCACACCACCAATAGCATCAGAGCCATAAATTGCAGCTGCACCATCTCGTAAAACATCGACACGTTCTACTGCTTCTAATGGAATCATATTCAGGTTAACCGCACCGGTGCCCCAGGTTGGTGAGGGAGCAATACGCTTACCATCAATCAAGGTCAGTGTACGACTACTATCAAGACCACGAAGACCTGAGCTTGAGTGATTCGCTGCAGAGCTCGTGCCCGAGCTAACAAAACTACCTTGTGAATTAAATGGTAGTTGTGCAATCACTTCACCAATACTCGGTAAACCAGATGCTTGAATATCTTCAGCTGTAATCGTAGTTACAGGTAAAGCAGTTTCTATATCAGTACGTGTTATTCGCGATCCTGTAATAATTATTTTCTTTTCATCATCGTCATCATTATCTTCAGCTGCAAATAATGGCGCTGAAAACGATGTTGCGACGGCACCCGCTAGAAGTGCTAGCTTAACTGCTTTCGCAATAGGGTTGGTTTTTTCTAGAATGTTCAATTTCATTCCCCTTAGTAGGTTATTATTTAAAAACTCATCTCCCCCTATGATGAGTTTCTATACTCACTTATTTGAATCAAACGACTCAAACGAGTGATGTAAATTTTATGGGCAGAAAAATGAATTCTCAATCTATAGACTGTAACGACTTTATGTAGACTGTAAGCAACTATGGAAGGTTGTTACTAATTGTTGAACAGGGTAACGGCCTATGCGTATTGGTTACCAAATATTGGAACTGGTAACTAACTATGGATAACTGTTAGCAACTATTGAATGAGGTAACTGGCTGTGAATTTATGTTGCCATCTGTTGAATGAAGTAACTAACTGTGTACTCAGTATTGATGAAATGGATAAGCAAGAAATGGCAATCTCCTATAGACTGTTTTAGTCTATGATAAATTATACGAGGAACTAAATTTTTCATTAATAACAGTTAGAGATAACCATTCATACTCGTCGGTCAGGGAAGGATTTACTGGCGTTGAATGGCTATAATTTTATTGAAAGATATTTCACAGTCTTTACCTATTAATGAACAGCAGTTTTGAGCAATGGACATGGACAAATACTGCCTCTGAGGGAACCATGACGTCTCCGGCTGGTTTATCCTTTACCTATAATCAAAATACCGGATTAATTAATTAATCTAACCACTCAAGTACAGCGGGAGCAAAGTAGGTCAAAATACCGTCTGCACCTGCTCGCTTGAAACAAACCAATGCTTCCATAACTACTGCTTGCTCATCAAGCCAACCATTCTGAGCAGCGGCTTTTAGCATCGCATATTCCCCGCTGACCTGATATGCATAGGTAGGCACTTTAAAAGAATCTTTAACACGACTAACAATGTCCAAATAGGGCATGCCAGGTTTAACCATGACCATATCTGCGCCTTCTTCAATATCAAGGGCGACTTCATGAAGTGCTTCATCTGAATTGGCGGGATCCATCTGGTAAGTGCGCTTATCTGCCTTGCCCAAGTTAGCTGCAGAACCGACCGCATCACGAAAGGGTCCGTAAAAACTAGAGGCGTATTTTGCTGAATAAGCCATTATCAAACAATTGATAAAGCCTTCCGTTTCTAGGGCACTACGAATAGCACCAATACGACCATCCATCATGTCAGAGGGTGCAACAACGTCAGCACCTGCTCGAGCATGACACAGAGCCTGTTCGACCAAAACATCAACGGTTTCTTCATTCAATACATAACCATTTTCATCGATGATGCCATCCTGACCATGAGAGGTATAAGGATCTAGGGCAATATCTGTCATTACGCCTAAATTAGGGAATTGCTTTTTGATCGCTTTAATAGCATCCGGTACCAGCCCTTCAGGGTTAAAGGCCTGTTCGGCAGTGAGGCTTTTACTAGCAGAAGAAACAACTGGAAATAGGGCTACCATAGGTAAGCCTTTTGCTACCAGTGGCTCTAAATGCTGAAGTGTTAAATCAATACTGCGTCGAGTAACACCCGGCATAGAACTGACTTCTTGCGCTTGATTTTCACCTTCTAAAACGAAGATCGGATAAATTAGATCTGCCGCACTTATACGAGACTCAGCCATTAGATCGCGACTGAACTGTTGCGCTCGCATTCTACGCATGCGTCGAGCAGGAAAGCTCGCTGAAGCATTTAATTTATTCACTGTTTTTCTCCGGAGATTTATTCTACATTCATATTAGCCCAATCACTGGGTTTTAAAAAGACATCATAGAGTTTAGATTCTTCAGTTCCTGGTTCAGGCTGGTAATCATATAGCCAGTTTACCTCTGGCGGTAATGACATTAGGATGGACTCAGTTCGCCCTCCAGATTGTAAACCAAAAATAGTGCCGCGATCATAAACTAGGTTAAATTCAACATAACGTCCTCGACGATATTTCTGAAAACTCTTTTCTCGCTCGCCAAACTCTATTTCTTTGCGTTTGTTTACTATCGGCAAATAGGCTTTACTAAAACTCTCCCCAACGGCCTTGGTTATATCAAAGCATTCATCAAAAGGACGATCATTTAAATCATCAAAAAATAATCCACCAATACCGCGAGGTTCAGCACGATGTTTAAGATAAAAATATTCATCACACCAGTTTTTCATCCAAGGATATAATTCCGTATCGAAAGGATCACAGGCATCTTTCGCTGCCCGATGCCAATCAATACAATCTTGCTTAAAGCCGTAGTATGGTGTCAGGTCATAACCACCACCAAACCACCAGACCGGATCAGAATCTGGCGCTTCTGCAATAAAGAACCGTACATTCATATGGGTTGTCGGAATATAGGGATTATGCGGATGAATAACCAATGATACCCCCATGGCCTGAAACGATCGTCCTGCAAGTTCAGGCCGCTTAGCGCTGGCTGCAGCAGGCAAAGAACTACCGCTAACATGAGAAAAGTTAACCCCGCCCTTTTCAAATAGTGCACCATCAGATATCACTCGGGTTCTCCCTGAACCCTTGCCTTCTCTAACCCATGCATCTTCAACAAAACCAGCCTTGCCATCGGTATCTGCCAATTGCTGACAGATTTGATCTTGCAAATGCATCAGCCAATCTTTTATTTCCTCTACGCGAGGCTGTGTCATATGTTGCTCCTAAGACCTGAGAGTTTCACCCGTCAAGGCAGAACGTATTCGTGAAGGACGTAAAGACTTTGATGTAGCCCCGGTCATATAAAAACCAATACTGTCTTTGAATGTTTTACGTACTTGAAAACTAGATTTTGGCGCCGGATTTCCTGCTTTATTTGCACTGGTTGAAACAATGGCGCCAGCAAACTGATCACAAAGCTGCTGCACTACCGGATGAGCAGAAACTCGAACCGCTAAGCTATTGTACTGGCCACGTAATAAAGGACTCACTTCATCAGTGACTGGAACAATCCAAGTTTCCGGCCCAGGCCAGGAAGCATATATTTTTTCAATGTTTGGAACCCTTGCCCAATCAATCCATGGCTCAAGCTGTTCAATTTCACTGGCAATAAGAATCAAGCCCTTTTGCCATGATCTTTGCTTAGCAAGAAGGATGTTGTTTACTGAATTAAGATTGAGCGGATCACAACCGAGCCCGAAAACGGACTCAGTTGGATAGCTAATTATTTGGCCTTGTCTTAGCGCTCTTATAGCTTGATGATAATGGACTTGTGAAGGCCACATTAGGCATTTTTAAGTTGTTCTTGCAACGCCAGATCAGCCGCAACCACAGCATCAGCAGCCTGAGCACGTTCTGTACGTACTCGTTTTGCCAAGTCATCATCAGCAACTGATAGAATCTGTGCCGCAAGATAACCTGCGTTCTTGGCGCCAGCCTTACCAATTGCAACTGTCGCAACTGGCACACCACCAGGCATCATCGAAGTTGATAATAAAGCATCCATTCCCTGCAGTGGTCCCGCATCCATAGGAACGCCAATTACTGGATTTAATGTGATACCCGCAACTGCACCAGCCAAATGTGCTGCTAAACCAGCGGCACAAATAAACACCTTGCAACCACGCGCTTCAGCATCAGTCACATACTCATGTGTCTGTTTCGGAGTACGGTGCGCTGAAGTTACTTTAACTTCGTAATGTACGTCTAGTTTGGACAATACTTCAAGAGTCGCTTTCATCACTGGAAAGTCGGAATCTGAACCCATAAGAATTGCAACAAAATTTTTGCTCATAGTAGTAATTTTCTCAATTATGTCTTTAGTGAATTAATGAATTTGTATATCAGTATCAAGGTTTTCTAACCATATATATTCGCCTTCCTTGTCAGGCATATTATAGAGCACCATCATCACAATCCATTTCAACTGTTCAATTTCAACATCAGGTGAATCAAGGGCAATGGCACGGTCTATAACCATCTCTCGCGTCTTGCAATCTAAAATATCCATCTGCTCCATGAACAGAATAAAACCTCGACAATCTGCATTCAACCGCAACTTTTCATATTCTGAAAAAACACGAAAAGCTTTGCTCGTGTCTGTACAGGGGGCATAGTTTTGCTCACGAAGTTCTAATAAGCCATCTAACCATAGTAAGGCCTTCTTTACTTCACCCTTACCAAAACCACACTGCTCTAGTGCTTCAATCATTTCAGTTTCTTCATTAGAGAAGCCATGCTCATCATCAAAAAAATGTTCGAATATAAACAATAACACCTCTAAAACGTTTTCTTTCATGAATTGAGTTCACCTTGATCTGGGTTTGAAATAACCATCAGCTGAGCTAATGATCCTGCCCTTTAATTCTAAACTGAAAAGCAGGTCTAAGACTAGCGACATTTGCATTGAGGAGCGAGAAATTAGCTGTTCTACATGCCTAGGAGTACGATCGATGATATCTAGCAATGTTTTTTCTTGATCTGTGAGTAAACATTGCTCTTGCTCAATCACTTCTGGATCGATGTCATTTGACCTTAACCAGGCGATGGCTGAAAGGATTTCCTGCGGTTCTGTAACCAATTGCGCGCCTTCGCGAATAAGATAATGGCAGCCCTTCACAACAGAGTTATGAATATCACCTGGGACAGCAAATACTTGCCGTCCTTGTTCCGCGGCAAGCTTTGCTGAGACCAAGGAGCCACTTTTCATGGCAGCTTCTATCACAAGCAAACCCTCGCTCAGACCGCTAATGATTCGGTTTCTGCGTGGAAATTGCCAAGCCTTAACCGATTCATCCGGTTGATATTCACTCAATAAAAGCCCAGTCTCTGCAATGCTTTCAAACATTGCTTTATGGCCCTGAGGATAGCAGTGGTTCAAACCACAACCGAGCACGGCAATGGTGGGCAGTGATAGATCAAGGCAGACTTGGTGCGCAATACCGTCAATTCCTCTTGCCATACCACTGATTAAGCAAAGACCTGAACGAGCCAGAGTATTGCAAAAAAATTGAGCATTTTCCCTACCTGCTGGGCTAGGCTTTCTGGAGCCAACTACGGCCAATAGGGTTTCAGATAAGAGTTTTGTCTCACCACGATAAAATAACAACACTGGAGGGTCTGCTATAGATTGTAACGAGAGAGGAAGTTCAGTAAAGGGAATATAGCCCTGATGATCATTTTTGCACCATTCAACCAAATCCTGAAACTGTTGTTGGTCAATTGTCTGACCATGCTTTTTCAACCAGGGCGTAATGCTAGCCAAAATATGTTCATTATCGTGATCGGAGAAGTACTGGTAAAAAGCGCGAATAATCTTGGAAGGTTGTAAATACAGCCAGATCCATGGCTCAGAAATAAACATAACAGCCTCCTTGCTGTTGTCGGCCCAATCCTTTGGGCCCTATGTACTTTAACTAATTATCTAGGCGTAACTGCAGTATCCATAACATGTATTGGACGGTTAGCTCGCATAATTAATGCCAAACTAGTCTTTTCAAACACTCTGAAAATCATTAGTTCACCAGCAATCTCTGAAGGCAGTGTAACGGCTTCATCTTTAGTAGCACTATAGGCATCACTCACCATGCGACCAGACTGCATCACCGTGAGCACATGACCCACTTCCATATTATTTCTTTGGCCTTTATTTAGAATAACTACATCGTAAGTGCCAATCTGAGTTACGCCGTTATAGACAGAAATAATATAGGCATTCACATCATGCTTAGGCGCATGCAACATGAATACTGGTGGAAATAATTGGTCTTCAAATGGAAGTGCACGATCACCGGCCAGAATCTCTTGTACTGATTCATTAATAATCATAGTTGCTGGATCGCCGGCTCTTACTTTTTTACCGCCACCCAAATGAATCGCCTCTATACCGAGTAACTCTTGAGTTTCAGGATCAATGTAAGGCTCACCCTTTCTAAAGATTGAATAAGCGGTGCGCTGGGTATCTGTAACGCCACGGAAATATACCTTACTTCCTTGGCCATAAATCAAACGCTGTGAATCAGCAGCAAGAATATAGGGCGCCGAATCAATTTCCTCATTAGATAGGATTCGTGGCGTATATAAAAACGGTCGAATGGTATCCAATGGAATGGTTGGAATTGCATCGCCTTCAGATAAAACTCTGATTTTAGGCGATAACTTGCCATCATTATTTCGAACAATACGAGGCTTGCCATCAATATAAACTAGATGTAACTCGTCACCCGGATAGATCAGATGTGGATTATCTACCTGAGGATTAACTTGCCAAATTTCAGGCCACAACCAGGGTTTATCTAAGAATACTGCCGAGATATCCCACAAGGTGTCACCCTTTTTAACAATATATACATCAGGATGGCCATCTTTAAGATCGGCTGCCTGTACTGGAATCGCTGTTATCAGCATTCCGAGGATCAAAGCACAAATGGCTAGAATCTTCATAATCGTATTCCCTACGGTTATTGTGTAGTAAAGTATTGGTGTTAAAGCAGGTGAAAATGCATATAAAACTAGCAAATCACCCAAAAAAGCAATTACAACAGAGTCCTATTTTGCAGTATAATCATGATCTTAGCAACTATACTTACAACATTACTGGAACTTTTCGCACATAATCATGGCATTATTACACATTCTTGAATATCCGCATCCCGGATTACGGGAAAAGGCATTATCAATTACTAAAATTGATAACCGGATCACACAACTGGCAGAAGACATGCTCCAAACCATGTATGAAGCGCCTGGAATTGGTCTCGCCGCAACCCAAGTAAATGAAGCAGTACAGCTTATCGTTATCGACATAAGCGAGGCAAAAGATCAGCCAATGGTACTAATTAACCCCAAAATTACTCGTCTTGATGGCATACAAACCTATGAAGAAGGTTGCCTTTCTTTCCCTGGCATCTATGCCAAGGTAGATAGAGCTCATGACCTTACTTTGGAGTATCAGGATTTAACCGGTGAAAAGCTAACGCTAGAAGCGGAGGATCTATTGGCCATCTGTATTCAACACGAACTGGATCATCTCGATGGTAAAGTGTTTGTTGATTACTTATCACCCTTAAAACGCAATCGAATTCGCAAGCAATTAGAGAAACGTCATAGAAAGGCTAAGCAGGCCTAGTTATATGACCCAAACTCCTAATATTGTATTTGCTGGAACCCCAGCCTTTGCTGCAGCACATCTTGACGCTTTGATTAAAGCGGGGATTCGGCCAAGCTGTGTCTACACTCAGCCCGATAGACCAGCAGGTCGCGGTAGGAAGTTAAAACCGAGTGACGTGAAACAGGTTGCCCTTGCGGCTGGAATCGAAGTGCGACAGCCCAAATCATTACGCGATGCAGAACAACAACAATTATTAGCTGATCTGGCACCGGATATTATGATTGTTGTCGCCTATGGATTAATATTACCGAAAGAAATTTTGGAAATACCCAAGCATGGTTGCATTAATGTTCATGCTTCATTATTACCTCGTTGGCGCGGTGCAGCCCCTATCCACAGAGCCATTGAAGCAGGCGATAATGAAACCGGCGTGACCATTATGCAAATGGATATCGGCCTAGATACAGGCGATATGCTGATAACCAAAAAAATTGCCATTGACGAAACCGCCACCAGTGCTTCGCTTCATGATCAACTAATTCCAGCAGGGCAACAAGCCTTGATAGAAACAATAACTGCTGTTATGGAAGGAACACTCAAACCGATTAGCCAAGATAATGACAGAGCAACCTATGCACATAAATTAGAGAAGTCTGAGTCCAATATCAATTGGCAGCTGAGTGCTGTAGAAATTGATAGAAAAATTCGTGCCTTCACACCCTGGCCTGGGTCACAGACCAAACTTGGTGAGCAGGTCATTAAGATAAAGGCAACCATTGACGCTTCCGACAACAGTGCAACACAATCACCGGGTACAATTTTAAGCTCAGATAAAAATGGTCTGTTGGTACAGTGTGGTACAGGTACTCTGTTGATAACAGGTATACAGTTTCCTGGCAAGCGTATGACTGAAGTAGCGGCACTAATTAACTCGAATCAAGACAGCATAAGCGCTGGGAAAAAATTTCAATAATGGACAAGTCGGCGCGCCAACTAGCACTAGAGGCACTAATTTCCGTAGCAAAGAATGGCAAATCCAGCTCTGATGTTACCGGCTCTTTCGATACGCTTGAAGGTCAAGATAGAGGCCTCGCCATGGAATTACTCTACGGTTGCTTACATCATTATTATTCGCTTAAAGCAACGACTCGATTACTGTTAGAACGCCCATTAAAAAGCCGAGACTTTGATATCCAGCTCACCATGATGCTTGGTATATATCAACTTCTGCATACTCGTATTCCTGACCACGCCGTCGTTCATGAAACCGTCCAACTCGCTGATGGCCGCAATAAAGCTTGGGCAAAAAATTTATTAAATGCGGTATTAAGAAGAGTACAGCGCGAAGGCTTACCAGTAAACAAATTGAGCGCCCATGATCAGGCCAATCTACCCAGCTGGCTCTATGATCAGATACAACAGGATTGGCAAACTCAGGCCGATAAAATCATTACAGAAACTCATCAACGGGCACCGCTCATGCTTAGAGTAAACCCGCTAAAAACAACCCGTGATGATTATCAACAGTTACTGCAAAAAGCTGAGTTTGAGTTTGATTTACATGATCAATTAGATAGCGCGATAAAACTAAAACGTTCCATGGACGTAACAAGCCTGCCTGGTTATGACCAAGGCTTATTTTCGGTACAGGATGCCGCTGCACAATGCGCCGCTAATATTTTAGACCCTCAACCCGGCGAGAAGATCCTTGATGCCTGTGCAGCACCGGGCGGTAAGTCGGCGCATATCCTAGAACTGAGTAATCAGGATTGCCAACTGGTTGCTATTGACAACCAAGCCAATCGGCTGCAACGTCTTGAAGAAAACTTACAGCGACTCGGCTTGCAAGCAGAGGTTCGTTTAGGCGATGCCATTGAGACTAAAGATTGGCTAAGCTCAGACGATGAACAATTTAATCGAATATTATGTGATGTCCCCTGTAGTGCCACTGGCATTATCAGACGCCATCCAGATATTGCCTTACACAGAACCAGTAAGGATGTCAGAAAACTGAATCAAATTCAGTGGCGAATATTAAAGTCTCTTTGGCAATTGTTAAAACCTGGTGGAATCATGGTTTATAGCACCTGTTCAATCTTAAAGTCAGAGAATGAGACCATGGTTGCGAATTTCCTGAAGCAACAACCTGAAGCAAGCCTAATTCCATTTACCTTGGGTAATGGTGCCATTGCGAAGGAGGGTTTATGGCAAATATTCCCAGGAGAAATGGATATGGATGGATTTTTCTATGCGAAACTCAAAAAAGCTCAGGCATGAAGAATTATTGCATTCTTGCTCAACTTGGCCGATAGTAGCACTAGTTTTGGTACATCCGATGATGATTAACCAGTAACAGGCTTTATAATAATGCAAATTATCATTTTGGGAGCAGGACAGGTCGGCGGTACCCTTGCAGAGAATCTGGAAGGTGAAGATAACGAAATTACCATTGTCGACACGTCTCAAAAGCGTCTAAAAGCACTCGGTTCTAACCTAGATATTAGAACGGTCTGTGGCGAGGCCTCCCATCCCGACATACTGGCCAAGGCTGGTGCTGAAAACGCAGATCTACTCATTGCTGTTACCAATAGCGATGAAACGAATATGATCGCCTGTCAGATCGCCTGGTTATTGTTCAAAACCCCAACCAAGATTGCCCGTATTCGCGAATCAAGCTACCTCGATAACCGCAACAAATTATTTGATAAAGAAGTCTCGGGACGAATACCAGTTGATGTCGAAATCAGCCCTGAAAATGTTGTTACTGATCATATTTTTAAGCTGGTTCAATATCCCGGTGCTCTGCAGGTAGTAGATTTTGCCAGAGGTAAGGTACGACTCGTTGCCGTTCGCGCATACTATGGTGGCCCCCTAGTCGGCAATACATTAGCGACACTACGGCAGCATATTCCTAATGTCGATAGTCGAGTAGCCGCTATATTCAGACGTGGAAAACCAATCGTACCAACTGGAACGACTGTAATTGAAGCCAATGATGAAGTGTTCTTTATTGCCGAACGTAATGACATCACCAAAGTAATTTCCGAATTGCAGCGTCTAGAGGAACCCTACAAGAAAATTATGATTGCTGGGGGTGGCCATATTGGAACCGGCCTGGCTCGAAAACTAGAAGCGCAGGGATGTCAGGTTAAAGTACTCGAGCGAAACGCAGAAAGTGCCTATAAATTATCCGCCGAACTCAAGGGCGCGGTGTTTAACACCGATGCCGCAAACAAAGTCTTGATGGTGGAAGAAAACATCGAAGACATGGATGTTTTTATTGCCGTTACTAACGATGATGCCAGTAACATCATGGCATCTATGCTGGCCAAGAAACTAGGCTGTCGCAAAGTCATGTCGCTGATTAATCGTGAAGAATATGTAGAGCTTGCGGAAGGCCATGAAATTGATATTGCCATCTCGCCACAACAGGTCACCATTAGTTCATTACTGTCACATATTCGTCAGGGTGATGTAGCAACCGTTTACAGTCTTAGACACCATACCGCTGAGGAGCGTGACCCAAGTCGTCGTGACTATGCGCATACAAGCAATAAAGAGAAAACTTCAGAAGCTATGGAAACCATTGCCCACGGTGATGAGCACACTTCTCAAGTGGTCGGCAAAACAGTTGAAGAACTGGATTTGCCCTATGGCACAACCATTGGTGCCATTGTTAGAGGCCCTGAAGGAAACGAAAAAGTATTGATGGCCCATGATGATGTCGTCATTGAAAGTGACGACCATGTGATTCTGTTCATGGTTGATAAAAAATCCATTAAGGCCGTGGAAAAACTATTCCAAGTTGATCCCACCTTTATATAGGCCTATCGATGAATTTTAGCTCCATTCTCAGAATACTAGGGATCCTCATAACGCTGTTGAGTGTCACCCTATTGCCACCCTTATTAGTGGCCTTTATATACAAAGAAGCAGGCGGCCTGTCATTGGTACAGTCTTTTCTGATCACCTTCACCCTCGGCGGGATTCTTTGGTATCGGTACAGGGGCTGTAAACGAGAACTTAAAACCCGTGATGGCTTCCTAGTAGTGGTACTCTTTTGGACTGTACTGTCATTGTTTGGATCCTTACCATTCTATTTGTCATCTCAGTTAGATGTGTCTCTGGTAGACTCTGTTTTTGAATCATTTTCAGGCCTAACGACTACCGGCGCGACGGTTCTAACCGGCTTGGACGAAATGCCCAAAGCATTGCTATATTATCGCCAACAATTACAGTGGATTGGTGGTATGGGTATTATCGTATTGGCCGTAGCAGTGTTACCAATGCTTGGAATTGGTGGTATGCAGCTCTATAAAGCAGAGGCACCGGGCCCAGTAAAAGATTCCAAGCTGACCCCTAGAATAGCCGGTACTGCGAAAGCGCTATGGTACATTTATTTGGCCCTAACCATCAGTTGTGCCCTCGCTTATTGGTCGGCAGGAATGGATCTATTTGATGCCATTACCCACGCCTACTCAACCGTTGCCATTGGTGGTTTCTCTACCCATGATGCTTCCATGGCTTATTTCGACAGTCTTACTATTGAGATTATTTGCTCAATCTTTATGCTAATCGCAGGGATCAGCTTCTCTTTGCACTATATTGCCTTTAACAATATTAGCCTTGAGCAATATTATAAGGACCCTGAGTTTAAAACTTACGTAAGCATTTTATTTGTCACCATGATTTGTTGCTTTTTACTGCTCTGGTCTTACGAAAGTTATAGTGGTTCAGATTCTTTACGACATGCCGTTTTCCAAGCCATATCAGTAGGCACTACCGCAGGCTTTACCACAGTTAACTACAACCTTTGGCCGGCCTTTCTTCCGATAATGTTGTTATTAACGAGCTTCGTTGGTGGTTGTGCTGGATCCACTGGCGGTGGCATGAAAGTTATACGTTTTCTGTTGTTATTTAAACAGGGCTATCGTGAAATTAAAAAGCTCATTCACCCGCAGGCAGTATTTGTCATTAAGCTCGGCAAACAACCGATCGATAACAGCATTGTTGAAGCGGTGTGGGGCTTCTTTGCGGCCTATGTGTTCTTGTTTATCATCATGTTATTAGTACTTATGGCAGATGGTCTCGATCAGGTGACTGCCTTCTCCGCTGTTGCCGCCTGTATGAATAACTTAGGCCCAGGTCTTGGAGAGGTCGCACTGAACTACTCCAGTATCGGCGATCTATCAAAATGGGTACTCTGTTTAGCCATGTTATTGGGTCGACTAGAGATATTTACCCTGCTCGTTTTAGTATTACCTGCATTTTGGCGTCGCTAATTAATTGACCACTTTTTAGTGAAGATGCTAACCAAAATTACTGCTATTTACCGAAATATACCCTACTACAAACCATTTTCTGGCGCTTTGCGTCTAATTTTGGGATTGGCACAGTATATGCTTTGCTAAATTAATAACTTATTTGCAAGAAAACAAATTCAATATTCGTTAATCAGAACCATACTGTTAATGAAGAAACTACGAGGAGATTTGAATGAGTACCAAAATAACTAAAATTGTCGCAATGAGTGCATTAGGTTTCATGCCATTGGCCCTTACTGCCGCTGAACAGGTGCTTGAAGTAAAAGACTATCAGGGGATTTCACTCGGTGTCGGCCTTATTGCCAATATCAGCTGTGGAGATACCAATACCCTAACGATTAAGGGTGATAAAAAATCGGTTGATAACGTCAAGGTTTTAATTGAAGACAATGTCTTACAAATTAAACGTAAAAGTACCTTCAGTAAAATTTTTGACAACTTAACAAACAAAAACGGTGGTGACTCTGAAGTAACCGTGGATATCATCACTACTGGGCAGCTCTCTGCTATTGAATTATCAACAGGAAGCCAAACCAAGGTCGCTGACTGCGCTATTAATACAAGTAGCCTAGCCATTGATATGAGCACTGGCGCTACTGCCAGAGTTGAAGGTACAACTGCGCATCTAGACCTAGATATGTCGACCGGCAGCACATTCAATGCAAGGACCGCTAACTTCACAGCGGATATCGTAAATCTCGATATGTCGACCGGCGCTACGGCAAACCTTTGTAATTCACAAACGGTTTCTGGTGATGCCTCAACCGGTGTTACGGTCTATGTTAAAGACAGTGCTGACGTTGAAAACCTTGACTTGTCGTTGGGTGCAAATACATCATCTAGACGCTGTCAATAAGACTAATTGCCGAAATATTCTGCTAAAATTTTTCGGCTGAAACTCGGTCTAAGATAAAAACCTCGGGGCAAAGTTTTGATCATTTTGCCTTCGGGGCCCACTGCATTTGTGAGTGCTGAATTATTGGCCGCTTTTGGCCTAATTTGCAACCACTTGCCCTGATGTGCTGTTATTGACTCAACGTCACCCAAGGCAATTATTTCCATAAACTCCTCATAATCTTGCTTAAGTTCTGCAGCAAGCTCATTAGTCGGATTCCACAAAATACCAGTGCCCACCTTACGCTGTGCTAACGGAATATCCGCGGCGGCCTGAATTGGCATCCAAAGCACGTGTTTTAGCTTGGCGTAAACAGCACTTTGCTGCCAACTATGCTTATGTAGTTCTTTGAGGGGCACAACCGAAACATAGGTTGACTCCATGGGTTTATTATTATGATCTAGTGGCACGGTTTTGAGTTCTACAGCCAATAACTCAAAATCAGGCGTCGCTTTATTGCCTGCCGTAGAACCCAAAACGAGCTCTAATAGCTGACCTACAAAACCCTTATCTCGTTTTAGGTCATCCGGTACTTCAACGGCAACCAAATGGGCAAGATCAGAAATTGTTAAGCCAGCAATTCCACTCACGCGCTGCATTAATTCATCAATTGACCTTGGTGGCTGTATATTAGTTCTATTATTTATCAATATATCACTCAATAAATCGGTTTTATTTGCGACAAAGCAAATGCTGTGAAAGAATAAGTTAACTTTATAAGATTTTTAGGATGATACCAAGATGATTGACTCGGAAGGTTTCCGTGCCAACGTTGGAATTATCATCAGCAATCAGTACGGTCAGCTTTTATGGGCCAAACGACAAGGCCAAAATGCTTGGCAATTTCCTCAAGGCGGGGTAGACCCAGGGGAATCTGCAAAACAGGCGATGTACCGCGAACTCTATGAAGAGGTCGGTCTTAAACCTGAAGATGTTAAGATACTAAAACAAACGGATGAATGGTACCGTTATAAGCTACCAAACCGTTATCTTAGGAAAGGCAGTAAGCCCTTATGCATCGGACAAAAACAAAAATGGTTTTTGTTACAACTGGTTGGTGATGAAAATACAATACGCTTTGATCGGGGAACTAAACCTGAATTTGATCACTGGCGATGGGTAACCTATTGGCACCCAATTCGAAGTGTTATTGATTTCAAACGCGGTGTATATCGACAAGCTTTATGCTTTCTATTCCCCTTTTTAAATGTGAAGCGGAAAAATCCATATCGTAAACAACGCAATAAATCAGGCCGAAAACGAGCGGAGCAAAAAGGCTAACTATGCTATCTACCCTGCGCACCATAATTCAACAGGTTAATGCTGCAGGCGATCTCGACCAAACCTTTGAAATAATAGTCAAGCAAGTATGCCAGGCGATGGAGACAGATATCTGCTCCATCTATCAACTTAGCGAAAATAAAAATCACCTCAATCTAGTCGCCAGCCAGGGCCTCAAGACCAATATTATCGGTAAGGCAAAACTGACTATTGAGCAAGGTATCGTTGGCTATGTTTGTCGTAAAGAAGAATACGTCAACACAGATGATGCTCGAGAACATAAAGCCTTTTATTTAATTCCAGATAGTGGCGAAGATGAAGCCCTTGCATTTTTAGGCGTGCCATTACTTCACCATCGTCAAGTACTGGGGGTCTTGGTTGTTCAGCAATTTTCTAAACGTAAATTTTCTGAAGATGATGTATCATTCTTAATCACCCTAAGTGCCCAGTTGGCAGGCATTATTCTTAATGCTGGTGCTATAGCGAATATCAAAACAACCAAACAAAATCGTCCCGCCACTTCTTTTCGTGCCGTATCAGCAGTACCCGGTATCGCCATTGCCAAAGGCTGGGTCGTTACACCACCTGGTTTGCTAGAAAAAATTCCTGACCGGCCTTGTAAGGATGTTGCGCAAGAAATTACCTTATTTAGGGCCGCCCTTAGCCAGTCTCGCAAAGAAATTAGGAATCTACGGAAAAATCTTTCCAATGAATTACCAAAGCAACAATTGGCGCTTTTTGATGCCTATGAAAAAATACTCGGTCACAACAGTCTCGGCCGTAAGGTTGAAAATGTAATTAAACGAAAGCAAATATGGGCACCTGCAGCACTTCGTCATATAATTGAACTGGACGTCAATCAATTTTACCAGATGGACGATCCTTACCTGCAAGAAAGAGCAACCGATGTTCTGGATCTTGGGCGAAGAGTGCTTTCTCATCTTCAAGAAGATCAAAAGAAACGCCGAAACTATACCAAAAAGATAATTTTGATTTCAGATCAAGTAACCTCTGCCATGATTGC
>Ga0316203_1001455_pt1 | contig 16786 bp, 14 predicted proteins | sample 6monrhotite_MG_FD_204940 | JGI IMG/M metagenome (GOLD analysis project Ga0316203, IMG submission 204940) | Microbial mat bacterial communities from mineral coupon in-situ incubated in ocean water Damariscotta River, Maine, United States -... | ecosystem: Environmental > Aquatic > Marine >... | reverse complement strand
TCACACATTATTTGCAAGTGGGTTACTCGCCGGAGCAGATTGCAGGCACACTGTCGGCTGTGCATCCCGACTATCCAACACGACAGGCTTCCCACGAAACCATCTATACGGCAATCTATGCGATGCCGCGTGGTGAGTTGCGTACGGAAGTGATTGGCTGGCTGCGCTTTGGCCATGCCAAACGCCGTCCGCGTACACGGGGTGAAGATCGGCGTGGACGGATACCTGACATGGTCAGCATTCATGATCGGCCTGCCGAGATTGAAGAGCGGCTGGTGCCGGGGCACTGGGAAGGTGATCTCATCAAGGGCGCGCATAACCGCTCGTCAGTGGGGACGCTAGTAGAACGTAGCACGCTGTTCATTGTACTAGCCAAGATGGAGGATGCCAGCGCGGCCTCAGCAGTCAAGAGTTTCGGCTTTGTTCTCAATCGCATCGAAGCACAAAAACGCTTATCGATGACTTACGACCAGGGCAAAGAGATGGCGGGACATCAGCAACTGGCGGCAGACACTGGAATCAAGGTATTCTTTGCTGACCCGCACAGCCCATGGCAGCGCGGCATCAACGAAAATACCAACGGCTTGGCTCGCCAGTATTTGCCGAAAGGGAGTGACTTGAGCGTATTCTCTCAGGCCGAGTTAGATGCGATTGCGTGGCAACTGAACACGCGTCCACGTAAGTCACTTGGATTCAAATGTCCGGTAGAGTTGTTCATGCCAGACGCTTTTGACTTTAGGCAGCATCACGCTGCGTTATTTGCACTTGGTGATTGAAACCGCCCAATGAAAAAGACGATTCATTCCAGAGCTCGCTGGAGACCATCTACCAAACCTTCGACGGCAACAAGCGTATCGCCGCCGCGATTTTTGTCTGGTTTCTTGAGCGCCACGAATTTCTGTATAACCCCGAAGGGGAGAAGCGCATCGCCTATAATGCGCTGGTCGCGTTTACCCTCTTGGTTGCCGAGAGTAAGCCGGATGAGCGAGAAGTAATGGTTAAAGTCATCATCAACCTAATCAACGGAAAGAACACATGACCGCCCTACGTTGCACAAAAAAACTGCTAACCGCGATGAAGGTCAAACCTAGCGCGCCGCCCGCACTGGGAGCAAACCTTCTGGGTGATTGGTCACTAAATCTATTGCACACTCGTCCGAAACTAGTGGTTGCAATGAGCGAGCATGAACGTCTAGCTTTGATTTTTGAAGCGGCACCTTACGCGACCATTCCACAGCGTTTCCCTGATGCGGTGTTTGAACAGTTACTCGCCATCGGCGTGCCGCTCGATGCGGCTCAACGTGAGCGGGAAGCTATGCAGCCCTTGACCATAACCGCCACCTCGCCTTACCTCAACCGTCATAGCCTACAAGCCAACCTCAAGGATTATGCTTGGCTGGCAGAACGTTGGTTGATGTTGCGCGACAAGTCTTTGGCTGAGATTAATGAGCGACTGGCCGATAACATCGTGAGCATCAATGGTAAGCTGGAGCATCCAAAGGAGTTTGTGCTCAATAAGCTGCAAGCAACGGACTGATAGTATAATCACCCCCTCAATTTTCGCTTTCCGCTTGAGAACGATCTCACATAGGCCTTATTAAGTCATTCTGCTGTGAGACTCCATCGCGGAAGGCCAATCGTATTTTTGTATTTGGATAATGAAATGACCACGGAACCTACAGCTCCAATCCCTCAAGAAGAAAACCAAATCATCGCTGATCGCCGTGCTAAATTGCAGGTAATTCGCGCACAAGGTATCGCTTTCCCTAACGATTTCGAGCGCAAAAATCTTGCTGCCGATTTGTTGGCTGCGTTTGGTGAGCAGGACAAAGCGCAACTGGAAGGCGAGAAGATTCATGTCGCAGTGGCTGGACGTATGATGTTGAAGCGGGTGATGGGCAAGGCTAGCTTTGCCACGATTCAGGATATGAGCGGGCGCATTCAGTTGTATATCAGCAACGGTGACACGGGTGAGGATGCCCACAATGCTTTTAAGCATTATGACCTTGGCGACATTCTCGGTGCTACAGGTGTGCTATTCAAAACCAATTCGGGTGAGCTTTCGGTGCGCGTAACGGAGTTGCGTTTGCTAACTAAAGCGCTGCGCCCTTTGCCTGAAAAATTTCACGGACTGACCGATCAAGAGCAGAAGTATCGCAATCGCCACGTTGATTTGATCACCAATGAAGAGACACGCCGTGTGTTTGCGATTCGCAGCAAAACTGTTCAAGCGATACGCGATTTTTTCTGCCGTCACGACTATCTTGAAGTAGAAACACCGATGATGCACTCTATTCCCGGCGGCGCATCGGCTAAGCCGTTTATCACTCATCACAATGCGCTGGATATGCAGATGTATATGCGTATTGCGCCTGAGTTGTATTTGAAGCGTTTGGTAGTGGGTGGCTTCGAGAAGGTGTTTGAGATCAACCGTAACTTCCGTAACGAGGGGCTATCGACTCGCCACAATCCTGAATTCACCATGATTGAGTTTTACGAAGCGTATCGAGATTACAAGTATCTGATGGATTTCACCGAGAAACTGTTCGTTGAAGTCGCGAGAAAAGTGCTTGGCACGACGGTAATTTCTTATCAGGGCCGTGAGCTGGATTTAGCCAAGCCCTATCACCGCTTAACCATGACGCAAGCGATTCAGAAATATCATCCACAATTCACAGATGAGCAGCTCAATGACTGTGACTTTATCATTAAGACGCTGGATGATTTAAAGGCAAAATATATACCTAGCCAAGTAATAGGCTGCCTGCAACTTTATCTGTTTGAGGAACTGGCTGAGGCAGAGTTGTTTGAGCCGACCTTTATTATTGATTATCCAGCTGAGGTATCTCCACTCGCGCGGCGTAGTGACACCAATCCGGATATCACAGAGCGTTTTGAACTGTTCATGGTAGGTCGTGAAATTGCTAACGGTTTTTCTGAGTTGAATGATTCAGAAGATCAGGAAGCACGCTTTGACGATCAAGTGGCCGCTAAAGAGGCTGGAGATGAAGAGGCGATGTTCAAGGACAATGACTATATTCGTGCGCTTGAATACGGCCTGCCACCCACCGCAGGCCAAGGAATTGGTATTGACCGCCTAGTGATGCTGCTAACCGACAGCGCCAGCATCCGCGATGTGATTCTATTTCCTCAAATGCGTCCAGAGTCCTGATGCAAAGCTAAGAACTGAGTCATTGATAAAGCTACTAGCCATCTCACTAAGGCCGTAAGCTTATCCCGCAAAAGCGGGAATCCAGATCAATAAATATCCCGCCTAGCGGACAAAACCTTAATGTTGACCGGCTACGCGGGGAATTTTGAATCTACTAGATTCCCGCTTTCGCGGGAATGACGAGTTTTAGCCTCAATGAACAATCTGGGGTAAATAAAAGCGCTGGATCTCCGCTTTCGCGGAGATGAAGAATTAATCAGCGTTTCTTTAGGTTTTTAAGATCAACTTGTATTACTAAATTACACCAGTTGATAGACAAAAAAAGGGGCGCTTTCGCGCCCCTTTTTTTAGTACTTCATGAAACGCTACTTCGAGCTACGAGCACGCTTACGTTCATTCTCAGTAAGGTAACGCTTACGTACACGAATCGACAATGGTGTGATTTCTACCAACTCATCATCGTCGATAAACTCAACAGCAGCTTCCAGAGTCATTTTAATTGGTGTAGTCAAGCGCACGGCCTCATCGGTGCCAGACGAGCGCACGTTGGTCAGTTGCTTGCCCTTAATCGGGTTAACCACCAGGTCGTTATCACGGCTGTGAATACCGATAATCATACCTTCGTATAGCTTGTCACCAGGAGAAACGATCATACGACCACGATCTTCCAGCTTCCACAGAGCATAAGAAACAGCTTCACCTGCATCCTGAGAAATCAACACGCCGTTATGACGAGTTGGCATATCAGCTTTGATTGGGCCATATTCATCAAATACGTGCGAAATCAAACCGGAGCCACGTGTCAAGGTCAAGAATTCTCCTTGGAAACCAATCAGCGCGCGGGCTGGGATACGGTATTCCAAACGCACACGACCTTTACCGTCTGACTGCATATCCTGCAAGTCACCACGACGACGGCCCAACTCTTCCATCACGCCACCTTGGTGTCCGTCTTCAACATCCACTGTTAGCATTTCGTAAGGTTCGCACTTCTTGCCGTCAATTTCGCGATATACCACTCTTGGCTTTGATACAGCTAATTCAAAACCTTCGCGACGCATATTTTCCAGCAAAATTGTTAGGTGTAATTCACCACGACCTGATACCAATAAGGAATCAGAATCTTCTGTGTCTTCTACGCGCAAAGCAACGTTAACCAACAGCTCTTTAGTCAAACGATCACGAATTTGGCGACTGGTAATAAGCTTGCCTTCTTGTCCAACTAAAGGTGAAGTATTAACTTGGAAGTTCATCGACAAAGTAGGCTCGTCAACTTTAGGCATTGGCAGGCCTTCCTGCGTAGCCACATCAGTCAAGGTCACACCAATACCGATTTCATCAATACCGTTGACTAGAATAATGTCGCCGACGGTAGCCTCATCCAACAGGATACGATCAACACCTTGAAAGCCTAGAATCTGATTGATACGGCCTTTTTTCATTGCCTTATCGCCAGCCATAACCATAACTTCTTGACCTGCCTTAAGGCGTCCGCGCGTTACACGGCCTACGCCGATACGGCCTACAAAACTTGAATAATCTAGTGCAGAGATTTGCAATTGCAAACCAGCGTCAGCATCGCCAATTGGCGAATGAACGTGCTTAAGAACTGTGTCGAATAGGGGACGCATATCTGGGCTAGGCTTTTCTAAATCCATAGTAGCGTAGCCATTCAATGCTGAGGCATACACTACTGGGAAATCAAGCTGCTCTTCAGTTGCACCTAATTTGTCGAACAAGTCGAAAGTCTGGTCAACAACCCACTCTGGACGAGCGCCTGGTCTATCAACCTTGTTAATTACAACGATGGGGCGCAAACCAAGTGCCAAAGCCTTACGCGTTACAAAACGCGTTTGCGGCATAGGGCCTTCAACTGCGTCAACCAGCAGCAATACACCATCAACCATTGACAGCACACGCTCTACCTCACCACCGAAGTCGGCGTGTCCAGGTGTGTCTACAATATTGATATGCACGCCCTCGTACTGCACAGCACAGTTTTTCGCCAAAATAGTGATGCCGCGTTCTTTTTCCAAATCATTGTTATCCATTACACGTTCGGCAACATGCTGATGCGAAGCGAAGGTGGCAGTCTGAGAAAGAAGCTTATCAACCATAGTCGTTTTACCATGGTCAACGTGAGCGATAATTGCGATATTACGGAGGGCGCGAGACATGTGTGCTACCTGCAGTATTCAAAGGGGGCGCATTTTAGCACAAACATCTATTAACCGAGTGAATTTGAATGAATTAATATCCTCACTGGCACTGACTATAGCCCCCTTACCCCTTGATCCTCTTCAAACTGCCTATGCATTACTACATATTGCCTATTTGTATCATTACGGGTTATTGTAACAAGGGAGTGAAGGGGAATATTGAACAAGAGGGGGCATAGGTATTCCACCTTTGGCATTGTTGTGTGGTGTCAAACATTTCCGCAAAATTTCGTAGCTTTAATTTTCTTTTCCATTAGTTTATCAACGTGGCTGATTTTGAATTTTAAGGGGTATATGAATGTCCAGTGAAACAGTTGCAGTTGTGGGACTAGGTTATGTGGGGATACCGCTAGCACTGGAGTTTGGGCGCATTTTGCCAACTATCGGATTTGACGTTTCGAAAGAAAAAGTCGGCGCTTACAATCAAGGAGTTGACCCCGCCGGCGAAATGGGCGTAGAGTCGTTCAAGAAGGCTGAATATCTAGCTTGCACCACTGATGCCTCCCAAATCAGCAAGGCCGACTTTATTATAGTTGCCGTGCCAACGCCAATTGATAATACGCAGCAACCTAATTTGACACCGCTAAAACGAGCATCTAAAACAGTTGGTGCGCACATAAAAAAAGGATCAATTGTCGTATTTGAATCGACAGTATATCCGGGTGTAACTGAAGAAATTTGCATTCCAATTCTTGAAAAAGAATCTGGTTTTATTTGCGGCCAAGACTTTAAGGTAGGCTATTCACCGGAAAGAATCAATCCTGGGGATGCAGTTCATACGCTGACTACAATCAAAAAAATCGTTTCTGGTCAAGACACTGAGTCATTAGAGCGAATAGCCTACCTGTATGAGCGAATCATAACAGCAGGAGTACATCGTGCGCCTTCGATTAAGGTAGCAGAAGCAGCGAAGGTAATTGAAAATACTCAGCGTGATTTAAATATTGCCTTAATGAACGAGTTGGCCTTAATTTTCAATCAAATAGGCGTTGACACCTTGGATGTATTAGAGGCTGCGGGCACAAAGTGGAACTTTCTACCTTTCAGACCCGGCTTAGTCGGCGGTCACTGTATTGGTGTAGATCCATACTACTTAGTCCATAAAGCAGAAAGTATAGGCTACCACCCTGATGTAATTGTCGCAGGCCGCCGACTCAATAACAGTATGGGAAAATATATCGCGGAGCAGACAATCAAGCAGATGCTTGTGGGGAAAAAAACACTTCATAAGAATAGAGTGTTAGTAATTGGCTTAACCTTCAAGGAAGATTGTAAAGATCTGCGTAACTCCAGGGTGATTGATGTTATCCGAGAGTTGGAGAGTTATGATGTAGAGGTCTTGGTGCATGATCCCGTAGCTGATGTAGTCGAATCAAAAAAACATCATGGGATAGATCTGTTGCCCCTGGAGCAGGTGGGTCAGGTGGGCGCGATTGTGGTTGCTGTGGCACATGCCGAAATAAAAGCATTACTGTTGACGGAGCTTGCTGCTATTACGGGCAATGGCATACCGTTAATGGATATAAAATCTTTGTTTAGGCGCGATGATGTCATTGAAGCAGGCTTTATACCTTGGCGTTTATGAGACATATGAGTATGAGGAAATTTTTAGCATGAAACCAGTTTTCTTATTTTTATTTATTTGTGGGTGTCCGCATCGAGTATAGATGTATCCCCTGCACCCTAGGTTAGCGTTGATGAGTCTCATTAAGCAGTTACAAATCAAGTTAGCGGAACCCCCATGCCAATCTGGCGACAGATTACAACAACCTTGGAGATTTGCGTCGGCAATTAAAGAATTGAAGGTGGTTCTCAAAAAAAGACCAAGGGATCCCGTTCCGCATGAAAATTTGGGCGATCTGCACTTAAAATGAGATCCAAATAATTATCATACTGCTGGTATCACAAATCAGTTCGCCTCGCTTGCTGAACAAGCATGAGCAGCGACAAAAAACGTTTGTGGAAGCGTTCTAATTGGGTGCAAGCCCCTCGGCATGCTTTCTTAAATCAGACAGGCATTAATATATTTATAACTGACCTTCGGACTCATGTTACGAGCAAAGGCGACTATGTGGTTTAATTCAGCCAATACATTGATTAAAAAATTGTAATAGCACCGATGTCAAACGATCAAGTTTCTCTCTCCGTGGTAGAGAATGGAATATTTTTCGTGAACAAGTGCTTTAGGGGCGTACTGAATATGAATAAATCTCGATTCTTTAAGCGGTCTTACCTAATATTTTGGATCGCTAACATATTTACGCTAAGTACCATTTCGCCTTCTGCAATATCTGCCCCCCAGACAAACCGAGAAGCTGTGTCACGTCAACAACAAGGCCTCGCAGACATTGTCGCTTTCTGGTCGTTGATGCAGCGTATGGATAAAAATCTTCGTGGTATGCACGCCTTGCATTCTGATATGAAATCCAAAGTGGATAGCATGTTGACATCTTCTTGTGATGAGATCGTGCCGCTGTTGGCCAATGCTCGTGCATTAAGAGATGAGGCTCGTGCCTCAGCGGACGATCCCGGCTTAGATCTAGAACTGGGGGCATCGAATAGCCTAGCTAACAACAATGGGACATTAGCTACTCAGACAGGCAACCAAAATGCTTATGTAGGCTTGCGCTGGGATTTACTGAGATCCGGATGGAAACAAAATAAAAACACGGCTCAGTGGCTGGAGAACAATGCCAATATTGCAGATATTCGTGCACGTATGGAGTATGAGCAGCGCTTAAACAAATGTCGTGCGGATAAAGTTCATTTAGGGTTTTTGCCTCTCCGAGCAACTCTATTACGCTACAAAGTAGATTTGCTACGCATATTGTGGCGTTTGCAACTGCGTTCCTACTTAAGTGGAAATTCATTTTTTGATAGCACCTTGGCCATTGAGCAAGAATTACAAGTAGCCAGTAATAGTCTGGCAAGGCTGCAACCTGAATTGGCTGAGTTGCCAACCTATCAAACCACTAGTGTGATGAGTCCGCCAATTCTTGATATGGACATACAACTGCTACTATCAGCCATTGAGCGAAATCCCACTCTCCGTCAATTGGCGGAACTTGATAAAACAAGCATCAAGAAAAAAAATGAAAAAAAGGAACAAGATCGGCTAACAGTTTCATTACGTTATGAGGCTAGTGGCACGAATTTTCAGAGGAACGGGCTGGCTGGTGCTGTTCATTATACGATGCCCCTATTTGAAGATACTGACAGTGGATTGATTGAGCGGACTATGGCTGTGGATGATGCCGCAAGTTCCTCAGCGGCACAGCGCATTCGTGACACACAACATGCAAATGCTAAATTTAATGATGAACGAGAATTAACCCTGCGCCAGTGGTATCGCTATCAACGCGTGATGGAACGTGTGCGTCGTTCTCTCCTGGACGAACGTTTTGATCCAAATCGTGTTGATACAAGTGCTGCCGCACAGCGAGCGATGGAGGCTATTGACTCTGCAATCGAACTAGCACAAGCCAAAGAGTTGCTATATCAACGTGCCGCAGAAGTCATATCCACATCAGAGTTGCTATACGAGCCGGATTTTGTGAAATTAGCAATCGTAGTGAACAATGCATACCGTGGCCGTTCTGGCGCACGTTCCCTGTACCTCTGGTCCAAGACATTTAATGCTTATCCAAATGACTTTCTAATGTCATTCCTGCGTAGCAAGGGAATAAACACAGTATTACTTTCAGCGAGTTCGTTAGCCAATGACACTAAGCGACAGGCCTTTATTGTGGCGGCCAAAGCTAACCATCTACGCGTTGAAATGTTATTCGGGAATAATAACTGGCTGAAAGAGACTAAATACAGCAAGGCAGTGGAACAAATTATATTACACACGTCTGCTGACAAAGTTCTAAAACAGCTGGCAAAAGCTCATAATAATTATGAACAAACTGGGGAAAAACACCCTGTCGCCATACAAAGCTTAGACGATCATACCGCGCAGATTGAACAAAAATCTAACAAACCCCTGCTTCTGGGTTCGGGCATGATTCACCTTGATATAGAACCTCAAGCTGTTGCACGTTATAAAGGCCATCCTGAGCAAATCCAGTCGGTCTACTTGGGGCTGCTGACCTATTTACACACGCATCTTCCGGATGAAATAAAGGTATCTGTATCATTGCCTACGAACTGGCGACCAGAAACTTACGCAAAAATTGCAGACATAGTGGATCAAATTTACATTATGAATTATGGGTCTCCAAAGCTTGAACGCATTCTTCGGCATCTTAACTCAGTGCGCTCCTCCGTTTCAGATAGCAAGTTGACATTAGTTTTGCGAACTAATGACTTTAGCAACGAGGCAGAGCTAGAACAAGTGTTTGATACCGTCTCGCAGCAAACCAGTATTCGGCACTTTGCTATTCATGCGGCAGGCACCTATCTTAACCTTAGCAGCCAACAGGCTAATTCAGTAATTACTCGCATTGTGCCGCCTACAAGGAACACAAAATGAGGTTGCGCCACCCTAAGCCTGTATTGACTCACAGCAATAAATCTGAAAATGGTAAGCCTCCATTAGCCTCACGGTTTACTCGTTGGATATATTTTGGCGTGCTGATTTTTCTGCTTGTTTATATTGTATGGTACGGATTTTTTAGTTACTTTTATATCAATGAACGTGGTTTAGTGGAGGTTGATCGTATTGAGGTTTCTAGCACGCGAGGTGGTCGCATCCTTGAACTTCCAGTTTCTACGGATGATCATGTCAAAAGGAATGATTTGCTGGTACGACTTAAATCTCCTAATGACTGTGCATCTAGCCAGATGGCTGGTTTAAACCAGCCATCACCGGAATTACGTAGCTTGCGCTTCAAGCAACAAGCGGATCGGGCGCACCTCAATCGCTTATATTTTGAGAGCAGAGAGAAAAAAACACGCCTAAATGGTATTAATTTGCGTCATTCAATGGAATTAAGCTTGAATGGAAGTGGCGCTGCCTCACGACAGAAGTTAGAAGATGACATCCAACAACTGGAGGGTAAAAAACGAGAGTTATACCAGTTGATTGCCAATCGGGCGCGATTAATATCGAAACTCGTGGCCTTGCAAAAAAAGGGACTTACACCAAGTCAGCTAGGTTGTCACGATGAACTAATTCGAGCTCCCTATGCGGGTACGATCATAAGTAAAATACATAGCGTGTTCGAAGTGATGCAGCGTACTGAGACTATCATGGCGTTGATTCCAAAGCATGCCTCAGTACGTATTGAAGTTTATTTGAGAAATGACATGTATAACATGCTGAAAGTCGGCCATGAATTTTCTATCACGTTTCCTGATGGACAAAAAAGCAAGTCACGTATTGAAAAAATAACCTCTACATCGTTGCCGTACCCAAGACGTAATATCAATCACTATTTCCCTGATCGCACTCGTCTTTTGGTGATACTGAGGCCATCTGACAAAGCAGATTTACCCTTGTGGAAAAAATTTAATCAACTTGAAGTCGAGGTGTATGGATGGCAGTAAACCCATTTATTTTTCTTAGTGATAATCCTTCACGGAATGAACCTGCTGGCAGTATAAAAATGACGGAGGAAGAGCTTGATTCAGATGTTGTAGTTAATTCTCCGTGTTTGGTGCTGGATGGTTCAGATGAGCGAAGTGCGAACAATATGCTTAGAGCCATACGTCAGCATCAGCTCAACGGTATTTACCTCAAACCAGTATTACTTGAACAACTCCCTGACGGGACAGCGGATACATTGCTTATAGCTGCGGTGGATGGAGTCGTTCCAATCAACGCGGATATAGGAATCAAACTAGACGGTGAGCTAGAAGTTCTGATTCATGGAATTAACGCACGATCGAGTGCTATACAGCAAAATAAGCAGATACTCAGTGATCAACAAACACCATTCCGACTGCTCCGCTATATATCAACACGCCAGCTTGAAATTCAACCAGTTATGACATCGGCTCGCATATCCGGTTTCAGTTATCCGTCACTGGAGGCTTTTTTTTCTATTGATGATAATAGTGTATGGTCTGCGCTATCACTGCTTGAGACGCAGCACATGGTGAAAGCAGAATTTGTAACGCGCAAATTTCAGTGCTCACACTGTCATTCAGCATTCCTGAACTTCATCGAAACTTGTCCTGATTGCTATGCTGTCAATATTGACTGTGATGATTTGATTCATCACTTTCGTTGCGGTCATTCCGCTGCTTCACGTGAATTTAAACGAGCTGGCGAGATGGAATGTCCAAAGTGTTCGCAGCAATTAAAACAAATTGGGGTGGATCATGATAAACCATCACTCACCTATCGCTGTAAAGAGTGTCAACTTGTATTTGAAGAACCAAAGGTAAGCACTGTTTGCTATCACTGCAATCGTAAAACCGATACCGAACACCAAACCCAGAGTAATGTTTACGCTTATTCGATCACGGCATTAGGTGAGAATGCAGCATTATTTGGCACCCAACAACTTTTGAACAATGCATTAGGTGAACATCTTACTCTGTTTGAATATGAACCATTCCAAAGATTTTTAGGCACCGAGATAGCGCGAATTGAGCGCTATAAACTATCCACCAGTACGGTTCTTATTGTAAATATCGGAGGCTTCGTGGATGCTATGGCTGCTTTGGGGCAGCGAAGTACAGAGCTATACAAGGAGCTAGCTGAAATATTTTCAGACGTGCTGCGTACTTCTGATGTAATCACGACGCGCGGGCAATCCATATTTATTATGCTACTTGTTGAAACTAGTTATTCCGCATCTAGCATTGCATTAGAACGATTGACGGATCGAATTGAACGTTTATTTCAAGATTCACTTTCAATTTCCGCTGAATTAACGAGCGAGAAGGTAGAAGTTAACAAGAATTTAGAACTGAAGGCATTAATTGAGACATTTTTATCTTGATCTTCATAATCCTACTCTGAAACATAAACTACTTTGACTTTATTAATGAGGTCTTAAGCGAATGATCCTCGATCCTTTTAATATGATTGACCATTTTATGCATTTTGTTATGCATATGGATACAGAGCGCGCTGTTCGATACTTTTGGTCTTTTCTCGTTGTGGACTTTCCACGCTATATTTTGCTAGACTTTCTTGTATTATTCATTTACTTGCCTCAGAGAAAGAGACAGAAAAAAAAATGGGATGCTGCACGCACAGCGCTATTTCATGAGCGCCCTTTAATCTCAGTTATTGCACCCGGCAAAAATGAAGGGAAACATATTCCGGCGCTAGCAGCAGCATTGCCAAAGCAGACCTATAAGCGTACGGAATTAATTATTGTCGATGACGGGTCTGATGATGATACCTCGATAATCTGTAATCGACTAAAAAAGAAGGGGCTTCTTACAACGTTCGTTCGCAATGAAATCCGTGGGGGAAAAGCCTCGGCTGCCAATACTGCATTAGCATATGTTAATGGGAAATTTGTCGTGCATATTGATGCTGACACTACGATGCGAGACGATGCTATCGAGCGCATTATCATCCCTTTTTACATGAATAACAAAATTGGAATTGTTGGTGGTGACGTTCGTGCTGTACGTGGTTACTCGCTAGTTAATAAGCTTCAATCCATTGAATACATGAAGAGCATATCTGTGGGCCGTACCTTAGCATCTATGCTTGGAATGCTACGAATTGTTGCTGGGGCTTTTGGAGCATTTCGCACTGATGTACTTCGGCAGCTACATGGATGGGACGTGGGGCCAGGTTTGGATGGTGACATTACTCTCAAATTTCGTAAGCTGGGATGGGAAGTCGCCCATGAACCCACATCTGTTTGCTACACAAATGTACCCGCGACCGCAGTTAAATTAGCTAAACAACGATATCGCTGGGATCGCTCTATGGTGCGTTTTCGAATGCGCAAACATGCTGATATTTTGATACCAACGGCCAATTTTCGCTGGCGTGACTTCATCTCAGTGCTGGATAATTTATTTACCACTTTTTTTATGAATATCCTATGGTGGATCTATGTCATTGACATTGTTTTCTTTCAATCAAGATTTATAGTTAATATATTTATAATCAACTATATATTATATTTCTTATCTAATATATTCGAATTTTTTGTCGCTTTGTATGTACATAAAGGTACGATTCGGCGCGAAGATTATCGACTTTTAATTTTTTTACCCTTAATGCCTTTATACGTAGGCCTGTATTTGCGCCTGATACGCACCTATGCACATTTGATGGAGTTGTTTCATCACGCTTCATTTTATGATGCTTGGAACCCATGGAAGGTATCCAAGGTAGCATTACGAGATGAGCGTAAAATTTAGTCTAAAATATACAGCTATCAGGTGTGCCAGCTGCAATGGTTTAACGGGCTGATGCCTATAGGCGAATAGATGACCTTACTTCCGCTTGTGTTCATCCTCATCCTGCTCCATTCGCTTGAGTACATACCGCAAGTCGAAATCCAGAATACGTGCCGCAAGATGGTCAATGAAGACTCGCGGGCTTGCTACTTTGTGCTCATCATTTTTTTCGTCATTATTGGAGCTAAGTGACATTTCGTGGAAGTCCAATTTCTCTGCAAGCCCTACCCTGATTGGGCTGCGAGGCGATTTAGGCCTAGATTAGACAAGGTGGTAGTCTAATCTCATGAAAAAAACACTGTTCCACATGCAAACACCCCATGCAAAAGCGCGGTCTAACTGCTGCGGGCATTCAACGATGGTATTGCAATTTATGCAGATCAAGTGCGGTCAAAAGTCGCCCCGATACACAAGCACGACATCACCGAACGCTATTTATTCACTGGCTCACTGGCAATCACTCCTTCTCTGAAATTGCCGACGAACATGGCGTAAGTAGACGGACGCTCATTCGGTGGTTTACACCTCTGTGGCAGCAGTTTCAACAACCAACTGTGCTTAGCCAGACTCCATGCAGCGTCTACATTCTCGATGGTGTTTATCTATCAGGAAGAGAGAATGCCGCCCTCATTTGTAGAACGATGGACGCACAAATTTCATGGCAGTTTGTGGAGCGAGAGCCCCTAGCAAACTGGATTAATTTCCTGAAGAAGCTTCCTGCACCAGATGCCGTAGTGATTGATGGGCAGAAGGGACTGCTGGCGGCAGCCCAGTGTTTATGGGCACAGACGAAGATTCAACGATGTATTGTTCACATCGAACGACTTACTCGCATTAAATTAACGCGACAGCCAAAAACAGACGCGGGTAAAGAGTTACTGAAGCTTGCACAGCGATTGTTTACGGTGCACACAAAGACGCAACGAGGACGTTGGCTGTGCGTCTATCGACGCTGGGAACGACGACATGCAGGCTTTCTTAAAGAGCGCAGCTATGGAGAACCTTTGGCAGGAAGGCGGCGCAGATGGGTGGTATACGCACCGCAACATTCGGGCTGCACGCTCACTCATTCGTAATGCGCAGCCGCATTTTTTTACCTTCATTGATCACCCGTATGTGCCACGCACAACGAATCATGTTGAGGGTGGGGTAAACAGCAGACTTAAGGAATTAGTGCATCGACACAGAGGACTTAGAGACGACCGAAAGCAGGTGTTAGTGGCTGTACATTTGGCACGAAAAATAGCTAAAAAACCTCCACGAAATGTCACTTAGCTCCATTATTTCCATCGTCATCACGGTCGAGGTCTTTGTGCTCACGCTTTAACATTTCGCGCAGAGTTTCAATGTGTTCATTGCCTGCTTTGGGTTGGTTGTGGCGGTAAGCATCGGCGGCGGCAACCATGTAGCGATCTAGCTGGGTGGCGAATGCTGGATCAAATAGCTGCTTGCTTGGCCATGTGGCTACGTGGCTACGGATGCGGTCGAGCAGGATGGCGGCATCGAAGGGGGTTGGAACGGCAATCGTAGGAACCGCTGCATTACGCCGTACAAAATCGTTGTCGCGCAAGCTGTTCAATTCATCAAAGACCGCACTGTCTTGTAGTGGGCCATCATCTGGAAAGCCGAAGATTTCATTTTCGCCAAATAACCCATCCATTCTAGCTTCTCCCATTCCAGGCAAATCTAGACTATTAAAACCAAAGCCCGATAATGCGCGGCCAGCATAAACACTATTAGTGTCAAGTTTTCCATGCTTGGGCATCCAATATATCCAACATTTATCGAATATATTGCGATTGATACTCCCCCTCCATTCGACGGGACTGGCTAATGCGGCCACTGTTGCAGCAAAATATGCGTCGAGATCTGCTTGTCTGAAATTTTGAAGTAATAACGGACTTGAAATTTCACCCATAATAGGATTGACGATTGGTTCCAGCGCAAATCCGGAAATTGCTTGTTTCGCCTTTGCACCATTGGCAAAGGTGTAGCGATACGTGATTATGCCCCGCTCACTCAAGCGGAAGCTGAAACGGATGCTGGGATCAATCTTGGTGGAGGGTACAAAGACTGTTTGCGACAGTTCGGTCGAACTGGAATCACCTCGATAGGTAATGGTGTAATTCCCCGTAACAGGATCGCGCACGATGCTTTCGCCGGGATAGGCTTGCGCACAAAGTGAAATCGACAGTGCCATGATACCTACAACTAATCTGCTGAATATTATCATTGTCATGATCCTAAAAATCGACGTGGAAGTGTCTATTGTTCGGCTGCCCCAAGCAATAGTTGGTGTCTGAACTGTTTTTGCAATGCAGTCCCATCTTGATTTTTTTGCCATTGGCTTGCTTAATAAACTCGCGAAAATCTGTGGCTGGCACTGCCCCTTCATTATTCGGGCCACTGTTTGCTGCACGGATGTCGAGCGAGCTGCCCTTATCATGTGTGCTGTGCGGCGATGACCATGGTGTGCTTCCCACATCAAACAAACCGCCCCACTTTAGGCTTGCATCATTGAGGTACAACTTAGCTCCGGGATTAACCGTAATATAGATGCTAGCTAACTTCTTCAATTTTGTTATCGCCGCACTCGTGAGATAGTGATTAGCCGTATGCTTCCCCGCAACCGCACCAATCACCGTCCCTGCAGAATTTTGCAGCGCATACAGTTGCGGCGTGACGGGAATCGGTATCAGTCCACTCACCATCACATCCACCGACTTCGTTTCAGTATTGCTGCAACCGTCACAGGTGGCCGTGATGGTGTGTGTACCAGAGATTGGCGTTGCAAAGAATTCAAACTGGGCTTGTCCGCTACTATCCGTTGATAAAGTGCAAGTCGCAGACGACGCTCCCAACGAAGAGGCGCACGTAAAAGTGCCCTTGGGGCGATTAGCCGTGTGAATGTGCCCGCCAGTGCCATCTTGCACACTGACTTTGATAGCCCCCAGTGTCAGACTAGTTGCCGCCTCTAAAATTTAATTTAGGGACACGGAGGTAACAATGTCATTACGTTATTCAGAAGCATTTATCGAGCAGGCGTTAATCAAGGTATATTCTCGTGGCGAGCG
>Ga0316203_1001451_pt1 | contig 16797 bp, 15 predicted proteins | sample 6monrhotite_MG_FD_204940 | JGI IMG/M metagenome (GOLD analysis project Ga0316203, IMG submission 204940) | Microbial mat bacterial communities from mineral coupon in-situ incubated in ocean water Damariscotta River, Maine, United States -... | ecosystem: Environmental > Aquatic > Marine >... | reverse complement strand
TCAGGCGATAGGCGGAATTTACAACGTTATTTTGGGTGTTAAAAGCGCTGTTGATGGCGCTTTAGTCGCCCTTTATGACTTACCAAATAGCATTGCAGACGCCCTAAAAACCGGCGCTAAGTCCTTAAGTAAGTGGGCAAGCAAAACTTGGAAGAAGGGTTTGAGCCTTTCGGATAATCGGTTAAAAACCAACGTCACCAAAGGCCAAGAAATCTTGCCTGGGGTCCAGTCCGCACAATGGACCTGGAACCAGGAAGCTAACAAGATGGGCCTGTTTGGCCAAAGCTCTGGGGTGATTGCTCAAGACCTGGAGAAGGTTCTACCGGGATTGGTGCACCAGGTGGGGCGGTTTAAACAGGTAGACTACGCTGGGCTTGCCCAGGCGGCGCCAGGGTTCGCTAGTCAACTGCCGGGCTACGCTGACGGCGGGGTTAGCTACGGCCCGCAGTTGGCTTGGGTTTCGGAGGGGGCTCATGCGGCAGAAGCCCATGTTCCCTTGCCTAACGGTAAATCCATCCCGGTAGAAATCAAACAACCTCAAGGGGGTAAGGGAAACGGAGAATTAGCCCGACTGCTCAAGGAAGTAAGCGCCAAGCTAGACCGGCTCAAGGAAATCAGCCAGAGGACCGGCACCTTGGTGGACGTCACTCGTGCGAAACGTGACAGCGGCCCGGTGGTGATCGATCTGGGTTCATTGGAGTCTGGGCTCTCCAATAAAGCGGCAGAGCGTGGCCAGCGGGGCAACCTTCAGTTTTCTAGGGGATAGGGATGCTTAACGGGTTATTATCGGGGCACCAGCTGGGCCAGATCGGCTTACTCACAGATCCTTTCAGTGGTCGGGCTGATGTGCCTGTTGTGGTACCCGGTGGGGGTCATGCTCAGCCTGTAGCGAATGTGTCAGGCGTCTCCCAGCACCATGACTATAACCAGAACACTGATCCATCGACAGGTTTTCTTTATCATATCCCTGGTGCGACACATAGTCAGCTTTCGGAGGCGTTGTTTTTGGGCCAAGTGATCAAACAAGGTTTTTTGTTTGTCACGATCACCCATTCAGGCGGTGTGGTGCAACGAATGAGCAACGAGAGCCTTGATGGAGGCACCCATTACTGGGAACAGTCGGTCAAGCGTCTGCCTAGTTTGTCTTATGAGTCCAAGCCAGGGGGCGGTTATATCACCGTGACTTGGGGTAAGCTGGCCTTTTTTGATGGTGTGTTTGTTGATGCTAGCGGGCTGGTCACTCCAGCACCTCGGGCGATATCGGTCCAGCTTGAATGGGGCTGGCGTGATGACCGGACCAAATTGATTTTTGAAGGCCAAGGGATGTTGCGCCAAATTGGGGAATCTGGTTCTGAGTATGACTTGTTTGAGCCGGAGTTTAAGGCCTTAGCGTTGGAAGAGGGGATTGGGTTCAGCAAGACATTGCAGGTAAGTGCGCTCTCCGCTGATGGAACGACTCTCACGATCACGACCGGTTTTGACCATGGGTTTTATCCTGGGGATGAGGTCGTCCTCCAGCCTACCAGCAACCTAGCTGAAGGAACTTGGTCAGGGCGGTATACCGTCATAGGAACCCCAACACCCAACCAGTTTACCGTGACATCTACCGTGTTGGGAACGTACACCGCCGTTAGTCTGGAATGCAGTGCGGAAATCGTACCGTTGCCCCTGTTGTTGGGTTCACCAGGTCACCCTAAATTAGTGCGAACTGGCTTTGGGAATGAATATCGATATTACCGGCCCGGGGTGCCTCAGTTGTTAGGTGCCGGCTTGAGTTTGTTTGATGATGGAGTGGATGTCACGTCGACCGGCTGGGGGACTGATAGCCTGGCTAGCCCTTATTTAGAACGTGGGACCACCCAGGTATTTGGACAACTCACTGCTTCAGGCGCAGGGGGTTTGGGAGACCTACAGAGTCTATTTGTCTGGGGTGCTGGGCGGCTAAGTCTTACTTTAAACAGTTTAGACCCTACGGCAGCGGCGGCAATCAAGCTAGATCATGCTGTGACTACCCAAGGGGCACTGATCGACCTGTTGGACCAGATCGCAGGCTACGCCGGCTTTGCTTTTTATATCCAGTCAGGCCAGCTGATCCTCTTTGACCGAGGTCAATCGCACGGAAGCGCTGGGGTTTTGGATGATTCGGAGCTGAAGGAGGTTTCATATAACCTACCGCTTCCGGCCAAGTCTTGGTCAGCGAGTTGGAACATACGAACTGCTGGTAGGCAGCGGGCTGATGAAGCAGGATCTGGGTTGGGAATCCCGCTGATCATAGAAACCCCTAAGGAAGTTGTCTTGCTAGGCAGCAATGTATTAGGGCAGGTAAAGCAAGCGAAAGTATTCTCTGAATCTGAAGCTAAAGTCCGGGCGAGGCTCAGCGTGATTAAGGGTCACCAAGAATCAACTGAGGCTTTGTTGACTGCCCCTTTAGTGCGATTCCCTGCGCTAGGTGAGTTGCTCAGTTACACCGACTCTTACCTCAGCCCACCAGCGGTTTTCACAGGGAAGGTTTGGGCTGTGGAACTGAACTTTGATCAAGACTTGCTCACCATCAAAACCAAAGGAGATTTAGTTTGAAAATCATCTATCCTGACAACGCCAGCGTCATCGATGCGGGTCCAGCCGAAACTTTAGCTGAGTTTGGAGTCGGTCATCTGACTAGTGAACATTTAGCCCAGCCCTGGAAGGCGAGCGCCGGTGCTGGAGTTGACTCAGTCACCATAAAACTCCGTTCTATTGGCCCAGCCTCGGCTGTGGCCGTGATGGGGATGAGGTTGGACGGGTTATTGGTTGAGGTGTTTAGTGATGCTGCTTTGACCCAGCCTGTGGGCTCAAAACAGTATTCTGGCATCGAGCAGGAGCTTTTTGGCCCATCATTAGTGGATTCTTGCTGGTTTGAATTTCCTCAGCAAACTTTAGCTTGGTTTCAGCTGACCGTGGGCACGTCGTCCAATGAGAATCCTTCCATTGGACGAGTCAGCACTGGGATCGCCGTGGCGTTGGTCAACCCAAAGTGGGGGTACGGGCAGGGAATCCAAGACTATTCTAGTGTGAACAGGGCGAGGAACGGGGCCAAAGTTGGCCGTGGAAAACTCACTGCTCGTAACCCAAAACTAACTTTAGAAATCCCAATCCAACAACCTGGTGCTCGGAGTCAATATGACTCGCTCATTGAGTTGTACCAGCAAGTGAAATCGGTGACTCCCTTTGCTTGTTTGGCGGTCGAGGGCCGCACCAACGATTTAGGCGAAAGCTTAGACCACCGGTACATCCTTTGGGCTAGCTTTGCTCAAAACAGCTTCAACGCCACCGAGGGCAGTTATTCCATCCACACCATCGATTTTACCTTAGAGGAGCATTTATGAGCAAATGGGCAAACAGCAAAGTCGAGGATTATGGCCTCGATTATTTGCGTCAAAATACGACCCGAATTGTCGCCTGCCAGGGCCAACCAACCAGCTATGCTGATGCAACCACCCCGGTGGCCACCGGCAAACTGCTGGGGAGCTTGTCGGGGATTGTCCCTGCCAACTGGACCCTGGGCAATGATCCGATCTCTGGCCGTAGGGCGACTTTATTGAGCGAAACCGTACAGATTGGATACGCAGGCACCTTGGATCATATTGCCTTGGTGAATGATACAGCAACGGAGCTGCTGTATACCTTGCCGGTAACCATCACCCAGCCGGTGGCGGGTGGGAACACTGTGACCACGCCAGATATCCCCATCGCCATCCAAAACCCAACCTAGAGGCGGCATGATCCAATTTATTAATCAATGGCAGCAGGTCTTAACCGCTGCTGTGGCTCCTACTGACGTCACCATCCTGATCAGTGACGCTAACGCTTTGGTCTTCGGGGGAGCTACCGATACCTACCGGCTGACCATTCAAAAAGGGGGCACCAATCAGTATGAGGTGGTGCAAGTCACCGGGAGGACCGGCAACAACCTGAACGTCGAAAGGGCCCAAGAATTGACCACGGCCTTATCCTTTATCGCAGGTGATCTAGTCGATATCCGGCTCACCGCTGGAGAGGCCCAGAGCTGGTCGAAAACTGAAGAGGGTTTGAGTCTAGACGCCAACTTTAATGTGCAAGGGAATCTCGCTAAGGCGGTGGTTTCGGCCTCTGCAGACTTGACCCAGGCCAATGCTCAGAAGCTTGTTTCAGTGGCGGCGATTAAGGACTATGTAGACCAATCTTCTCCAGTGGGGATGATTGTAGCCTGGAACCCTGGGTATTACTCAAATACAGTTAATGGCGGATTTAGCCTCACTTTAGGGGCTGGAAATAACGTTGCTGCTGCAAACGCATACCTCAATCCAAAAGGATGGTATGTCTGCGATGGGGCAGCGCTGAACCTTGCAGGATCGCTGATTTTTAATGGAGCTGGACGTAATCTGCCCAATTTAACCGATAATCGATTTTTGAAGGGAGCAGCAGGAGTCGGAACCTCCGGTGGCTCTAATATAATGGCTAACCACACCCATGGGCATAGCCTAACTACAGCCAATGATAGCCACACCCACACCACCACCACCGATGCATTTTACCATGCGGCAGGAGAGATAGGAAACTACAGAAACATTGTCACCGCATACACTGGCCTTGTCGCCACGCAGTACATTCAACTCGCCTCAGTCGGCGGTGGAACCTCAAATTATAACCACAATCACATCATCAACGGAGGGGTCGGAACAGGAGGTGCTGACGTTGCGGCTGCAACGACAAGCAATCTCCCTAAATATCTTGATACTTTGTTCATCATTAAAGCGATTTAAAGGAAATAACCATGGCACTAAAACGAAATATTCCGGGCACCACCAAGTACTATTATGGCTTGATCCGGCACCTTCAATACAGCAAACCAACAGGTGATGCAGCATCTTCCACCCATCTAGTGGTGGTGGAACTGCAAGTGCGAGACACCACCGACTCAACCTTTATGAAGGTCGAAAATACCTTAGAATACCGCCTGGAGGTTACCTTGAATGTTGATCCGAACGATCCATTAAAGTACTTAGTCGCCACTGATCCGCTCGACTTATCAGGGACCGGGAGCAATATAGTAGCCCAGGCTTACACCTGGCTGAAATCTAACATCGCTTTGTTCAGCGATTTTGTGGACGTATGAGGGAGATGCTATGCAGTACACCGTGAAATACAAACTGCTTGGACAGTGGTTCTGGCGTAAAGTAAAAGGAGTCAAGGGGGACGGTTTTCTGAGCGAGACCAACGCTCGTTTTTTGATTTTATCCGACGAAACCCGGATCGAAATTCCGGTGACCTCCACATTCCGGTTTAGCCCAAACCGGTTCAGGCTCACGGAGCAACAAATATCCCGTGAAGCAGGGCAACCAGTAGCGGGTTGGAAGGCGTAAAGGTCGTTCAGATTTTGCAGCAGCCCGTCGATGGTCAATCATAAGGATATGAACCTATGCCCACTGATTATATTTGCCTTCGACGGGCAGATTTCATCTCCGTGATGAAGAATGAACGATAAGGTGTATTCTGAGCCATTCGCTACCCCTTGAGTTATCGGAATGTAAGAACGAATTAAGAGTCAAGGGGGATCATTCCACGGTTCAGCGAGGGGTAGAAAAGCGTACACCCTTTCTAGAATCGGAAATTAGAACAAAAAGCCGCAAAACGATTCTTTTATCTCAATCATATCATTGATCACGATCATCGATCCAGAAAGCAACGGAATTGAGCTGGCGAGAGTGATAAAAAAGGACAAATCGAGTCAGTGGACCAACCCTCCCAAACTCCGGCTGAAATTTCATGCTCATCAACCGGCTAATTTGAACAAACAGGGAGATTCTTTACTTGATAAAAAAGTTAGCAGCAGAACCCTAAAAAACCGGGGCTAGGGAGCCCTGTTTGACAAAAACCAGAAAATCACAAAGGTGACAAAGAGCTTTCAAGAGGTCAGAGTCTAATAGAAAATCTAACCCTATGGCCTTTATGTTGATCGGAAGTTTCGTCTTATTCCTCCTCCTTTTTTTACTGATCGGTGTCGCTTCGGCGGCTAAATCCAGAGGTAGCACCTCTGATTACCTAGTCGCAGAGCGTAGCATTGCCCCTTGGTTGACCGCCCTCTCGGCGGTGGCAACCAACAACAGCGGATACATGTTTATCGGAATGATTGGTCTAACCTACAAAATTGGGTTTAGCTCAATCTGGTTGATGGTCGGCTGGATCACCGGGGACCTTATAGCCTCTTTATTGTGCTTGAAATCTATCCGAGAAAAGGCGGAACAGACCAACTCTCGGTCTTTAGGCTCTTTACTTGGAAGATGGCAAGGGCATGACTATTTAAGGGTGCGCCGACTTGCAGGGGTATTGACCCTTATTTTTTTAAGCGGCTATGCAGCGGCTCAGTTCAAAGCAGGTGGCAAAACCTTACAAAGCTTGTTTGATTGGAACCCAGTTGCCGGTATTTTAATTGGCGGGGTCATTGTTTTGGCTTACAGCCTTTCAGGAGGTATTCGGGCCAGTATCTGGACCGATGCCGCCCAATCTGCGGTGATGCTGGTGGGCATGGCCTTGATGTTGGTTGCCGGTTTAAACCAGTTTGATGGCGGCTGGAGCGAAGCCAATAGTCTACTACAGCAGGTTTCGCCGACCTTTATGGATTGGTTCAGCGAGCCTGGTTTAGGCAAGGCTGCCCTGTTTGTGGCCGGTTGGTTCTTTGGTGGTGTGGCCGTGATTGGGCAACCCCACATTATCTCTCGGTTTTTGGCGCTACGCTCCGCAAAGGATTTACCTAAAATGCGGGTCTATTATTATAGCTGGTTTACGATCTTTTATGGGCTCACCATCGCCGTAGGGCTTTTGTGCCGGTTACTCTTACCGCCATCGTCGGGGTTTGATGCAGAGATGGCCTTGCCCATGATCGCTATTCAATTACTACCTGATGTCGGTGTGGGGCTCATTTTGGCAGCGATTTTTGCAGCAACCATGTCCACCGCTGATTCCTTGATTTTAGGTTGTACTGCCTCTTTCACCGAAGATTTCAGCTCCACTTCCGATGGGAGCCTGGGGCGGACCAAAACAGTTACAGCTCTGGTGATGCTTGGGGCCGTGGTGATTGCTCTGTGGGACAATCAATCGGTCTTTGGTCTGGTATTGATGGCGTGGGGCCTTCTGGCCGCCGCCTTTACGCCTTTGTTGCTATTGCTCAGCGCCAAGCGAAAACTGAGTGAGGCCAAAAGCCTCGCCACCATGCTAACTGGTGTGGGGGTTTTCTTCTTGTGGCGGATCACAGGTCTTTCTGCGGATATTTACGAGGTTGCCCCGGCTATTTTAGCTGGCCTAGTTCTGGGCGGGTCACTCTCTTTAGGGGCTATGAGGCCACAAAAGGCCTGAAACAGACAAAAGTTCTTTCCTAGGAGCTGTCATGCTACGATGAACGAAAGTTTTTCCTGCTCGGCCCTGGAAAGGGCCTTTAGATGCCATGGGAAACCTGAGATTTTCAATACACATCAAGGGTCCCAGTTCACTTCGAAGAGATTCACCGGTCTTTTGAAGGAGTAGGGTGTACGAATCAGCATGGACGGCAAGGGACGTTGGGCTGATCATGTGTTTGTGGAAAGGCTTTGGAGAAGTGTGAAATATGAAGAAGTTTACCTGAAAGAATTCCCATCAGCCCAAGGGTTTAGGGGAAGGCTTAAAGGCGTATTTTGAATTTTATAGCTTTGACCAACCTCATCAATCGCAACGAGGGCACCCACCGGTAGAAGGTTACCACGACCAAAATCCGTTTAAAGATTTGGCATCATAAAAGGAACTTGACACCTCCAGCAGAGCAGTGCAAAAAAGCATCCATTCAAAACCATGATTGATGTAGCGAATCAATTTGTTTATGCTTCAATGACACCGACTACACTTAATGATTCTTTTGAAGGATACCGATGAGTCCAAAAAGTGAACCCTATTTTGTCACCATTGTTTCCTCTGAAATCTCTGATCATGACCGAGAAGGTTATGAGGCACATCGCAAAGAACTGTCTGAAGTTGTTGCTAAGCAATCAGGATTTATTGGAGCTGAGGTGTCTGAGAACGGGCAGAAGTCTATCAGTCTAACGTACTGGAAGAGCCAGGAGGCTATGAATGCTTGGGCAGCATCGGCAGAACATCAAGAGATCAAACAAAAAAGCCATGCTGGGGGTTGGATTCAGTCTGTTCGGATTGAAATTGCTCAAGTAAATCACAAAATGGAATTCCCACCTAAACACTGATCGATACCTTATCGATCTGTCAGCAGGGGAGCAGGCTTGGCCGTTCTGGGGACGCCAGCGGTTGGAAGAAGCTGCTGGTTAGTACCGCTATCACGGCCAACGTAGGAACCTGAGCAGGATTCAAAAAATCAAAGTCCTAGGGTGCCCGCTAAGGGATACTGATCCACAGCTCAGGCTTTAGAACCTTTTTAAAAATAGGTGGATCAAGCCTCTACGCATGAGGCGGAGTTGGTTTCAGCTCTAACAAGTACATGATGGACAGTTGATGCAGAACCGATTGATCGGGCTACCGAAGCTCTACTCTTTTCGTCGTTGCCCCTACGCGATGAGAGCCAGAATGGCGATTGCTTTAAGCCAAGTAGAGGTTGAGTTACGGGAGATTAAACTGAGCAATAAACCCCTTCAAATGCTCCAGGCCTCTCCAAAAGGCACTGTACCTGTGCTGGTGCTCCTTGAGGGCGAGGTATTAAGCGAAAGCCTAGATATCATGCACTGGGCTTTGAGCATCAATGATCCTGCGAAAATCGCCGCCAGTTGGGAGAAATCTAAAAAGCTGATCCAAATGAATGATGGTGGCTTTAAATACCACCTTGATCGCTATAAATATGGGGATCGATACCCCGATGAATCAACTGAAGTTCATAAACATAAAGGGGAGGAGTTCCTGGCCCTATTGGACCAGAAGCTCCATTGCACAGACTACTTACTGTCGTCTGATCTGTCTTTTGCTGACCTTGCAATTGTACCCTTTGTAAGGCAATGGGCACATGTGGGACCTACTGTGTTTCACGACCAACCTTACAGTAAACTACAAGGCTGGCTGAGCAGAATGCTTGAATCCAAACCTTTTATAGATGTAATGGAGAAGTACCCCCCCTGGAACCCAAAAGAAGCTGGAGTTACCTTCCCTTTCCAGGCTGATGAGCTATGACACCAGCCTAGGGTGGCCTCATTGCTCAATACAACTCTCTTCCTTCTATGGTTGAACTAAATTGTATAAAAATCTCTTTGGTGTGTTCAGTAGCGTAGAGAAAAAAGGGCTTTCCTGTTGACGACCCCCTGTAAAATCTTATGGAGTAAGTTGTCGATCCTAATCATTTAGCAGAAGAACAGGCCGGTACAAATGCAAACCAAAAAGACGGAAATTCTAATCTTAGGTGGCGGCCTATCAGGCTTGGCGGCGGGGCACTTTCTTGCCAAGCTGATGTCACAGAGCGAACCGAAGGGCCAAATTCTGATCCTAGAAAAGTCCGAGCGGTTGGGCGGGGCGATCCAGAGTTTTAGCGAAGGTGGATACCAAGGTGAGTTGGGGGCTCATGGTTTTTTGAATAACTCTCCGAGTTCCCAGGAGCTTCTGGCTGATTTGGGCTTTGATGCTGATCAGGCTTCATCCCTCCAGCAGGCGCCGCTTTCCAACTTTGAACGCTACATCTGCCACCACGGAAAGCTGGAACCCATCCCGCAAAGCCCTAAAAAAATCCTATCCAGCAAACTGCTGCCTTTATCGGCAAAGCTACGTGTCTTGGGTGATCTCTTTGTGAAGCCTATCGCAGAGGAGCAAAGCGTTGCCGATTGGGCGAGCAGTCGCTTTGGCCCGGCCATTCTACCCTTCATTGATGCCGCTTTGACCGGAACCTACGGCGGCGATATGCAGCGTTTGAGTATTGATGCTGTGATGCCAGGGCTGCGGGAAAAGGAACTAGAGCATCAATCGGTGTTTCGGGCTTTGTTGCACCGACGTAAGCACACAGGTGATGCTTCCAAACCCAACCTAACTCCAAAGCCGAAAGGCCTGCCTGCGATGCAGAGCTTTGTCGGGGGAATGGAACAGTTGATCCAGGCCTTGGCCCCGAATCATCAAGTACTCTATGGCCAAGAGGCACAAACTCTTGAAAAAACATCCGACGGTTGGCTGGTGCAATGCCAAGGCTACCGGATTGAGGCCAATCAGCTGATCATTGCCCTGCCCCGGCCTCAAGCGCTCCCGCTCTTGGACCCCATCCTGGCTGCACCTTCGTATAAGGTGGCTGAAGCACAGGTTTATAATGTACTCCTTGGTTTCAGCTCCAAAGTGAATATCCCCGAGGCGTTTGGGTATCTAGCCCCTAGAACAGAAAAACGATACCTGTTGGGTGCCATGTTTTCCAGTCAGATGTTTCCTGGGCGAGCCCCCCAGGGTGGAGTGCTGCTGGAATGTTTGGTCGGTGGTAGCCTGCACCCAGAGCGACTGCAAGAAAGCGATGAATCGATCCTACAGCAAAGCCTGAAGGACGTGTGCGAGCTGCTTCACATCACTGAAGAACCTATTTACACCAAGGTGCTACGCCCACAAGCCAGTATCCCTCAACCAGAGGTTGGACACCAACAATTCTTGCAATGGCGTGACCAGCTACAGGCGGCTTACCCAGACTTAAAGATCATCGGTTTTGGCTGGGAAGGAATCGGTATCAACGACATGACAAAAATGGCAAAAGCCGCCGCTGAGGCGTTGCACCAAGGCGGTCATCAAGGAGCAGAAAACGAGATCAAGGGGGTCTACTTCTAACGAAGAGGTGAATAGTGTCTCTAAAATCATAGCCTTTAGGCTAGGCAACTCCCTGAACTTCCCCGGAGTTGACGGGTACTGGGAGTTCTAACGTTTGGTAGAGAACAGTATTTTGACTGCCTCTCCAGTCAACAAGGTTGACCCGGCAAAACAGTCGCTTGCTGTTGAGCTTTTATCTGTATCCACTCCTCGTCCGTTCATTATAAATATTTTTCATTGCTCCTCTTTGTAAACAAATCTTTCCAGTGGAATTTATAATACACCCCAAAAGGCCGACATAGACACAGTAATGTCTGATTCGTATAAAATTAATTCAATTGTAGATATACTAAGCTGTAAGCTGAAAAAAAAATCCATTGTGCCTAATAAAATTGGAATTGGGATTGACTACGAAAGGGCCTTGATGATTTTAGCTGGAAAGTCTGGCAGCGGTCTGAACGACGTTGTTTGGATGGGTGACGTCGTCAACAGTGCATCCAATTTATGCAGCCAAGCTAATAAAAAATCTATCAAGCCGATTCAGGTCTCTGGAGACATATACGATAAATTAAATGATCATAACCAGGGGCTATTTAAACTTGTAAATCATTGGGACGATAGTAAATATCATGGGAACATCGTTGATACCAGTATGCACGACTGGTACAAGCAAAACTGCACGAATTGATTCAAACGCTAACTACAGGGACAACCACTACAATGCTGCCGACTCTCCTAAACCTCCAAGACAAGGTCAATGACTGGCTGAAATTTGCAGAGGCTAAAAACGGTGTTCTCATTGGTTTAGATGAGGTAATGATTTTTGGAGTCATTCAAGCTTTTATAGCGGACAAAAGCCCCTTGAAAGAATTTCACTATTCTGTCTGTATCGTTGTCCTACTCATTACCTTGTCATTACTTTTAGCCCTTACTTCCTTCTTACCTAAGCTTCAGCTCACCCATTTTGTACATGGCTCTCCCTGTCCAGAGTCGGATAATTTGTTGTATTTTGGGCATATTGCCAAATACAGTCCAGACCTGTTTTTTATAGAATTTTCCAAGTTTTTCGAGGGGAATGACCAAGAACTGGTTGGAGAACAAACTCAAAAACAATATATTGGCCAAATTGTTATGAACTCTCAAATAACGATGAGAAAATTTGGCCATTTTAATTACGCTGTTTGGGCAACAGCATGTGCGATTATATATTCCGTGACACGGTTCTCAGTCTACTTCCTGCCTTGTTGATTTTCTCACCCACCTTTTAACTAATGAAACCAAATCTTAAATATTGCTGCTAGCTGAGCTGTATCTTCCGACCGCTATAATTACATAAACAGTAGCCTCGAAATTGTGGGCAGCTCAGGCAGCAACGGGCTTTACAATTATTATCAGAGCGGTGAACATTGATTCATTCAAGGAGAAGTCATGAAACCGCTCAATCATGTTGTTGCCACCTTTCAAGAATCTATTTTTACCACCTTAGCAGAGCTAGCCAACCGGGCAGGTGTCATCAATCTAGCCCAGGGTTTCCCTGATTTTGACGGGCCGGAATGGGTCAGGGAATTGGGGGCAGCTTCAATGAGAGATGGGAAGCAACAGTATGCCGCTTCGATGGGCGCACCAGAGCTACGAAAGGCATTGAGCCAGCTCTACCAACGGCAATATCAACTCGAATTTGATTGGCGTTCAGAGGTTTTGGTTACTGTGGGAGCGTCAGAGGCGATTTATGTTGCAATTCAAGCTCTCACCAACCCCGGCGATGAAGTCCTGTTTTTTGAGCCTTTTTATGACTCCTACATGGCTTCTGCCAAGATGGCTGGGGTGACGGCAAAGGCGGTGACGTTGAAATTTCCTGATTTCGAAATTGATTGGGATGCCTTGGCGAGTGCCGTTAGTGATAAAACCAAATTAATCATGTTCAACAGCCCCCACAACCCGACAGGTAAAGTGTTCACCAAGGCCGAACTAGAAAGGTTGGCCGCCTTTGTCGTCGAACATGATCTTTATGTAATCACCGATGAAGTTTATGAGTACTTGGCTTTTGATCGCCCCCATCTCCCCTTAGCCAGCCTGCCACAAATGGCGGAGCGAGTCTTGACCATCTCAAGCATGGGCAAAACTTTGGGCCTGACGGGATGGAAAATCGGCTGGGTGGTCGGCCCTAGAAAGCTGATTCAGGCTGTGCACGCCTTGCATCAATACCTACCTTTTTGTGTGGTTCACCCTTTACAGTTGGCTCTCGCCGATGCGCTGCCAAGGCTACCTGAATATTTGCCTGAGTTTCAAGAGAGTTACAGAAATAAACGGGATTTTCTGTTTTCTGGTTTAAAAGAACTAGGTTTCAACGTGCAAAACCCGCAAGGAACCTACTTCGCTTTGTCCAAGGTGCCTGATGGTCGGCAAGAGCTAGAGTATTGCCAGGAGTTGATCCAAAAACGCAAGGTCGCCGCCCTTCCGCTGTCTTCTTTCTATTTGAATTCAGATGAAGGGACGCAGCTAATACGATTCTGCTTTGCCAAAAAACAATCTACACTAAACCAAGCAATACAAAACCTCCGGGAACCCTGATGGATTGGGTTTTAACGTAAAAACTAATGCTATATATTTTTAGATTTTCTTCTGCCTTTCACCACGAAAAACCAGCCAAGTTTATAGCCGAATAGCCGAACCTGAGCTGATTTCCAATGAGCTGCCAGTAGGACTCAAGCAGTTTAAAGATTTTAAAGGTTTACAAAACTGAATCCATCCGAATATATTCTGGATTCCAGGTCTGGGGTGAGCGCCCTAAGTTAAACGCTTAGATCCATGATGAAGCGTTTAAATTTCAAACAAAGCAATTTTAGCAGACGATCAAAGGGAAGCGCCATGGCTATTGAACCGCTTGGTTGCAGTCGTTGTGGATATGTTCAATCTGTAAACCTTGATGTGGATTGCTTGGGGATCAACGGTTTGTCAGTAGACAAAGGTCCGGGTTCACGGCGTAAACTCCAGAAACAGCCTTTTTTTTCGGTCCTGTATGTGCTATAAACGACAGAGATCAGTTGCACTCAGGTGTTTAAAGGCCTTTGAGGAATCCGAGTAATCAAAAAATGGTAGTGAGCATAGATTCTTTAGCAGGGAAGGTTAAATCAGTGTAGGCCACTTTGCCATCGGGGCATCCGATGATCTAGGGAAGTTGATTGAGTTGAGTGCCCTTTGCGCCAAGAAAAATGTGTTAGTTCCAACGGACAGCAGCCAGATGCTCGGACTCTACCGAGCCTCCAAATGTCCAGGATATGTTAGGTGATCATAAAACCATGAAGTTTTTATCAAAAATCAGCTCAGGCTCAAAACGTCGCAAAGCAGACCAGATGATCCTAGAAGCTTTGGTTAAGCTGGATAATGATCACAACGATCAGGCCCAACAGCTTTTTGGCGATGCTATCAAGACAGGCGGACCGCCGATCACGGCGCATTTAAGCGAGCTGTTTGGTGGTTTTGTCCGTCAAGACCGACACCGAGAGGCTGTCGCCATCGGGCATTCGCTCTGTACCTATGGCGAAGCTCCGGCCACTCTGATGAACGAATTGGGCAACCAATACCGCAAACTGAACAACCTCGAAGACGCCCGTGAACTCTACCGGCAAGCCTTTACCAAAGATTCAAAATATGCCTATCCCTGGCTGAATTTGGCTGCTGTTGAAGCCCGTGTTCCTTGGTATGACGACCAGATATTACCTAAGATCAAACCGTTGTTCAAAAAAAAGGCCTTGGTGTTGCCTGAATACCAAGGCACCGAAGACTTATTAAGCCTAGCTGTCTCTGAAGTGTTAACACAAATGGAATATCCGCCAGACCCAGATAATCTGGTGCTGAACCAATGTATCGCTGGTGATGCCGGGGCCCCCGTGTCCTTAGCAAAAGTTGTGGTTTACTTGGTCGGGAGGGTGAAAGATCGGACCCAACGGCTTAAAAATGGCAAAGACCCGGTGCTGCCTTCGGCTACCGATCAAATATTCAACTTGGTGATTTATTGCTTGGCTGATCAGTCAATCGAAGCTGCCGAAGAAGCGATCAATCAAATGGCAACTGAGCCAAAGCCCCATAAATATCTACCGCTGTTTCAAGCGAAGCTGAAATTGTTGCAAGACGACAGCCCTGGTGCGATTAATTTGCTGCGATCGGCCCAAAGAAGCCGCCCTATGGACCGGTTTTATAACCTCAACCTAGGCATTGCACTCTACGGGCAAAAAAAATTCTTTCTGGCCAATATGTCCTTCATCAAGACGGCATTCCTTCTGGAGTCGAGTGTTGGCTATTATGACATCAGCAAGGTGGCCGAGATGGGGGTTATCAAGTATGAAGAGGGAGCCTATGTAGCGGCAAAAAAACTCTTTGATGTGGCCTTAGCCAATGAGCCGGAGCCTTCCCTTTGGCTTTGGAAAGGACGCTGTTTGGTGCGGCTCACCCAGATTAGCAGCGCAGGTGCGGCCTTTAAAAGTGGGCTGGCCCTAGACAACGAATCCACCGAACGACTCGCGCCGCCCTTTGTGGCACAGCTACAGGGAATTTATTCCCAAGAAGCCCAGCGTGCGATGGCAGTTAAGAAGTTCGAGTTGGCCCATGACTTTATGGTGGAAGCTTTAGAGTTTGACCGGAATGTAGACGTGCTTGAACTAGCGGCCAAGGCGGCCTACTCGGCCGGGGACACCTTCAAATCTGCAGGGTACCGTGAAGAAATAAACGAACTGAAAGGATTGGACCATTTTCAAGTTGCCGAGGAAACCCGGCAAAGATACCTGAGCCGAGGCCATGAAGAAGTCAAAAACAACAACTACCAGTCGGCGTTCCATTACTACGAACTTGCCTTTGAAATGAAGCTGGATAAGGGGCACTTTATCAGGCTGGCGGGGCTTTACAAAAAACTGAACCAGAAACGAGCCCTTTCTAGTTTGATCAGACGTTATAAATGGATGCAAGAAAAAGAAGGGGAGCAGCTATACAGCAAGTGACTGTTTGCCTGCAAAAATTTGGCCCTAACCTAGTTTTTAAAATGAGCCGTTGAGCACTCGTGCTTTTGATCTTGCCCGGATTGTTCGACATCATCATCTGCCAAAACGGTCGTTCGCTTCAAAGGGATGTCTGCAGTCATCAAAGGTATTCTAGAAACAATACCAATCTGAATTGATTATTTTACACTACCCAAATTTCAGGCGAAACGTTTCATAGAATACAGCTGTTTGGAAGTCAGCCTCCCCTCCCAAAAAAAAAGATATTTCCCGATTAATACCTGCAGTGGTGGGTCACCTCACCAACTTAAAACCTGAGAAGGACGACCATCCCACCTTTCCTCACAGTCTGATCGTTTGAATCATATTTCACTGGTTTTTGGCTATCACTGCGAGCTAAGAAATAGATTATGGTTGTTCGTGATCTTGGTTGATATCTTCGATGGGAAAACCGAAACCCAGTTGGCTTGTCACCGGGGTTTTACGGCGCCTTGGTGGCTATGAGTGTTCTATTCACGCTGGCGGGCAACCCATCTTGATCAGGTAAGGCTGTAGAATCGTTAGGAGCTGTTCTCTTTCTAGAGGCTTGTTTAGAAACCCATCAAACGGGACATGCTCCGCTAACTTACCTAGTTCCTGCTTCGAATAAGATGTCAAAGCAATGATCAAAGGGGGGCTTGATGTTAATTGCCGGATCGCTTGATTCGCTTCAATGCCGTTCATCTCGGGCATATCGATATCCGTCAGGACAATGTCAAAGGGCTCGGCCTTGAATCGTTGGAGAGCCTCCAACCCATTGTTGGCAACCATGAAATTCAAGTTCAATTCCGTCAGTACAGAGGAGCCGGTTTGCCGATGAAGCGGATTATCCTCCACCAATAAGATGCGTTTGGTGCCAAGCAAGCCTAGCGCAGTCTTGATATCCAGCAGAGCTGAGCCCTGAGCTTGGTCACCCATCGGTAAGGTGAACCAAAAACGGCTCCCTTTTCCAAGTTCGCTCTCGAGTCCAATTTTTCCGGTGCTTTTTTCTACAAATTCT
>Ga0316203_1001433_pt1 | contig 17061 bp, 12 predicted proteins | sample 6monrhotite_MG_FD_204940 | JGI IMG/M metagenome (GOLD analysis project Ga0316203, IMG submission 204940) | Microbial mat bacterial communities from mineral coupon in-situ incubated in ocean water Damariscotta River, Maine, United States -... | ecosystem: Environmental > Aquatic > Marine >... | reverse complement strand
ATCGTTCAGTTTCACCCTGTGGGACGGGATTGATGAAAGTCCGGCCTACACGGCCGATATTGATCTGCTTGGTGTGTCGCAATCGTCCTCGGGGTACAATTACGGCGCCCTGACCCGGGCGGGTGCGGGGGGCATTGCCCTGCCGCCAGGCGCATCATCCATCAGCAATGCCGGCGGCACCAATCTGACAGTGGCGGGCGGGTATGTCGTGGCGGCTGGCAATGGTGTGTCGGCAGGCACGGTCACGTTCAACAATAGCGCGACCTGGGATGTGACCACCACGGCCAATGCCTACAGTGCGCGCACAGGAGGCGAGATTGATACGGTGATCGGGCTGGGGACCGGCACAGTGTCGGGCAAAACCATCCTGATCCGCAACGGGACATACACCTACAAAAGCTCCTGGGCGAACAACAATTTCTCAAGCCTGACGACATTCAAGGCCCATGGTGTGCTCGATGATGTGACCATGACGGTGGCGTCCAACATGACCGTCACCGCCCAGAATGTGCAGTTCGAAGCGATTGACTTCGATCTGTCGGTCAGCACCTCGATCAATGGCGAATACAACAAGGGGTTCCTGTTCAAGGGCGGGTCGGACAATGTGCGCTGGCATGGCTGCCGCATCCGGTCCAACTACAAGGAACTGATGCAGGCCCTGGGCGTGCCCTACAAGCTGACGGCCTGGACCTTCCGCGGCATGATTGCCGGACAATCGGGAAGCTGGATCGGGTCTGGCGGGCTGCATGTGACCGACTGCAAGATCCATGGGGCCTGGCGCCTGATCAACCTGACCATTGATGGTGGCCCGGTCATCATGGAGGGCAATGAATTCTATGATTTCGGCGTCGATGCGGTTGTCTGGTCGGGCAAGCGCGAAAGCGGCCATCCCATACGGTCGTCCTTTTCCTGGAATGAGGTCCATTCGCCCCTGAATGCCTGGATGCCAGAGCTGACGGTTCTGTCGGTGGATACCGCCAACAACCGCCTGAACGTGGCCGATACCTCGCCCATGGGGCCTCCGGGCACCGGTTTTACCCTGAATTTCTCATCGGGAAATCCGCCCAATGGCTATAGCCTGTTCCAGGATCTGGGCGGGGCGTCGGTGCTCAACGGCACCCAGATCCAGATGGCTCAGAACCTCAGCAGTGCCGGGTCGGGCACCCTGAAATTCAAGCGCGAGCAGGACCATGGCGACATGTTCCAGGTTGTGGCCAAGGGGTCGAATGGCATCACCAATGAGGACCAGTACAATATTGATGTGGTCGGCAACCGGATGTGTGGCCTGCGCTTTGATACATTCGAGGCCAGCAACGGCATCACCCTGGACACCGAAATGCAGGGCATGTTCCTGCAGGACATCAACAATGTCCGTCAGGATAACACCACGCTGTTTCGCAACATGCTGATTGCGGGCAATCTGATCTACACCCGCGATACCAGTTGGGGGCTTGGGCCCCATAACGCGACCAATGGGACGATCGAGCACAATACCGTGGTGTGTCCGTCGGGCTTTTCGAAAAAACCCACGATCCGTCTGGATACCCACTGGAACGGCGGCGGATCGGGCAATATCATGCGCGGCAACATGGCCAAGCAGATCACCATGATCGCACCCAATACGGGAACCTTGTCCAACAACCGCGCGATTGATCCCGATAACGGGGTCGAGGCGGTTGATTACAGCGCGCTTTTTGTCAATCCGGGGGTTCCGACATCCATTGCCGATCTGACCGCACGGTTTGCGATCAAGCCGGGAAGTCCTCCGGACGTGGTTTTGCCCAAGCAAGGCACATCACCGCATGTGGATTACGCGAGCCGCACCTACACGCCCCCGATCTGAAACCCGTGACCCCGGCGTAAAGCCGGGTGATAGGTTTTGTTGCAACATTGCAGCCGTGGTTTGGAACCGCGCGCTGAAAATTCTGTTTCTGATCCTGGCGGTGTGCTATCGCCTGCCTCGGTTTTGATATTTTTGTACCGGGAGTAAAAATAGTGGGTTCTGCAACACAAAAAGCCCTGCTCAATCCGATGGTAGCAGGCGATATGGTCGAATTGGACCGCGCAGAATGCGTCGCAGCCGGCACGTCGCTGCATGAGCAATATAACAGCAACCAGCCGTTCCCCCATATCGTGATGGAGAATTTTCTGCCGATGGATGTCCTGCGCCGGGTGGTGGAAGAATTCCCCAAGCGCGAACAGGGAAAATATGCGGATGCCCATTCCAATCTGAAAACCGGCTATCAGATGGAAAAGATCCGGTCGGCCTATATTACCAACCTGCATAACGCCCTGAACTCGTCGCAGTTCATCGAGTTTCTTGAAGAGATGACCGGGATCAAGGGCCTGTTTGCCGATCCGCATTTTGCCGGTGGCGGTCTGCATGAAACCGCCCGCGGCGGCCATCTGAGCATCCATGCGGATTTCAACATCCATCCGCGCATCAAGGCGCGGCGTCGGATGAATCTGATCCTGTTTCTCAATGAACATTGGGAAGACAGCTTTGGCGGTCATCTGGAGCTGTGGGAAAAGGACATGTCGGCCTGCGCCCATAAGGTGCTGCCGCTCATGGGCCGGGCCGTGGTCTTCAACACCGAAGATGACAGCTATCACGGGCATCCCGATCCGACGACCAACCCGCCAGAGATTTTCCGCCGTTCGATCGCACTGTATTATTATACCGTGCCCGAAGGCGTGATCGCCGAGCGCCCGCGGACCACCGATTTCAAGGTCCGTCCCGGCAGTGCCGACAAGGCCCCCTCCCTGGGCTTTCGGGCCAAGGCCCTGGCCAAGGATCTGACCCCGCCAATTCTGGGGCGGCATCTGTTCAAATAATCAGCGTTCAGGCCTTTCGTGACATCACGGAAGGCCTTTTTTCTGTTGGGGCGGTGATTGTCATGGGCGGCAATCCGGCTGACGCCGCCCTGTCCCGCCAAAGACCATCTTCAAGATCTGGAAATCGATGAATGCCGGCAGCTTTGGGCGGCAGTTGGACCGGGATAATCCGCCCGTCAGGCGTGTCCTTGAAGCCCGGCCATCATGGCTTTGCCGGGGGTGTCCTACCGGTGTTGCCGGGAGATCTGCGCCCGACGGCCGAGCTTGCGGCCACTGTGGCGTGTGATCCGTCGCCCGGTTGGGTCCGGGGCGGGGTCATCATCTTCCCGGGTCGCCTCGGTGGGGGGCGCGCTGAACATCCAGCCCCCGGAGCCCAGCAGGAACATCAGATATACAAACAGCACGTTCCAGTAATGGACGGTGAACCCGCCAATGATCAATCCGCCCATGGAAATCAGATAGCCCGCGCGCAGCCGGAGATCCGCCTTGTTGGTGATATTGGCCCGACCAACCCGGCGGATGATCAGGATCGTGGCGATGGAGAACAGCAACAGGAAAGGGATCCCGTGCCGCATGGTTATCAGGATCCAGAAATTATCCGCACTTGAGCTCATGAAGGATTCGCGTTTCCAATCCCCCAGACCAATCCCGAAGATCGGGTTTTCCCTGATATTGACCAGGCCCCATTCAAAGATACGGATCCGGTTATAGGCGCTGCCTGTGGAAAAACTGAGATTGTTGACGATCCAGTGGAACGGGGTTCTGTAGGTGCCGATTTCCAGAATGATGTAGAAGATGGCAGACCCGATGGCAAAAATCCTCCAGCGGTTGGGGAGGTTCCGGGTGATCTGGTCATAGAGCACGAGGCCCAGCTGGAAGCCCAGCATCATATACGGACCCGTAGACACCGAGAACAGTGTCGACAGTAAACTGACGCTGACAGCGAGCACAGCGAACATCCAGCCCCGACCGGAACTGAGGGAATAGAGACAGAACCCGAAGGCAGAGGCTGCAAAAACCCCGTAATGGATCGGATGTTCAAAGATGACCTGCGCGCGCTCCATGCCCATGCGCGGTTCGTTCCAGGCCTGTGCATGAACCGACAGAAACTTGCTAAGGAATTGTAGCGGAACCGATGTCCCGGTGCGGATTTCAATCATCGCAAAGGGCAGAAAGAAGGCCAGGATCCAGAAGAGGGTGCGCAGGACGCGCCGGTGGTCCTGGCCTGAACGCACTGCCGCGCGCCCCAGAAGATAGGCGCCGAACAGTTCCAGAAAGAAAATCCCGGACGCCTCGAGCGTATTGCCGTAGCCCGCGACAATCAGGGTCATTGCCCCCCAGAGCCCGGCCAGAAGGAACAGGATATCGGGGGCCCCCACCTTGCCGTATTTGCCGCTGACCCAGGCAAAGAACAATGGCAGAAAGGCCAGCACAAGCCACAGGCGGTAGGCCGTGAAGCGGATCCCGCCCAGATCAAGGTTGGCTGGCAGGGCCATGGCGACAATAAACAGAACCCCGATCAGGGCATGTTTTTTCGCCGCATCCGGTGTCTGCGCGCCGGATACAGGTGCAGTTCTCCCTGAAAGGGGCAGGGTACGTGCGGTGCTGCTCATGGCCGTATCTTGATCCCAACTTGTGTCATTTTGAAGGTCAGACAAAAAGCGTTCACATGATTTTTTAGCAGATAGAAGTTTAGACGTCCTGCATTAATCATGCCTGTGGACACAAAGCTCAGATGCCCCAAGGATCGTTGCTTTTCAACCGCGGTCTGGGACCTGTGATTATATGTGAACGTGACAGAACCGGGTCCGGAGCCTATGTAGGCCCGGTATGTGTATGTGTATCGGGTGTGAGGCGTAAAGATGATCGGGTATATCTTTCCCATCGGTCACGGTGACGGGCCGGGGAAAATTATGATGGACTGCCAAAATGCGTGACGCTGAAAAAATCCTGCGCGGCGCTGTGCAGACCTTTTCCGGCCAGATCGCCGGTCAGGTGTTTTCGCTGATCCGCAACCTGATTGTCGCACGCGTGCTGGTGCCCGAGGATTTTGGCATCGCCGCCACATTCGCGATCACGCTTTCGGCGCTTGATATGCTGTCGGATCTGTCGTTTCACAAAATCATCGTGCAGTTCCGCGACGGCCAGAGCGATACGTTTCAGCGGTTGCTCCAGACCCTGAATGTCTTGCGCGGGGTCCTGCTGGCGCTGCTTTTGTTTGCCTCTGCGGGCTGGGTCGCGCGGATTTTTGACATTCCCGAGGCGACCGGATCGTTCCAGTTGCTTGCCCTGGCCCCCCTGATGCGCGGGCTGGTTCATCTGGATCTTTATCGGTTCCAGCGCAGCCTGACCTTTTCAGGAGAAGTCATCACCACGTTGCTGTCGCAGTTTGTGGGATTGATTGTGGCTGTGGTCCTGGTCTGGATCACCCGCCATTTTGATGCCGTGCTCTGGGCCGTCCTGGCCCAGGCGGCGGTTTTTGTGCTGTGCAGCCACTGGTTTGCCGTGCGTCCGTTCCGGCTTGGACTGGATCGCACCTATTTGCGGGAAACCTGGGACCTGAGCTGGCCGTTGATGGTCAATGGCATGATCATCATGCTGGCCACCCAGGCCGATAGAATCCTCGTGGGTGCAGAGCTGGGTCTGCGTGAACTGGCCTTTTACACGGTCGCCACCCTGTTGACGACGACAGGCGGGTTTCTGTTGACCAAGATGACGGCCACCCTGGGAATTCCCTGGATGTCCTCTGCGCAGGACAATCCGGCACTGTTCGAGTCCCGCTATGAGCTTATGGGCCATATCATCGGTGTGGTCAGCGTCGCCGCCTTCGTGCCGCTGATCTTCATCGGCCCCGATCTGATCGCGTTTCTGTTCGGGACGGAATATCAGATCAGCGGCGCGCTTGTGGGCTGGCTCTCGCTGGCGGCCTGTCTGCGCTATATGCGCGCGCGGATGAACTCTGCGGCCTTTGCCGCAGGGGATGCCAAGAACCTGATGATCAGCAACATGGTGCGTATCGTCGGCCTGCTGCTGGCCGTGGTGCTGGTGCGTCAGGGCGGTGATGCGGTGGCCGTGGCCATGGCCATGGCTTTCGGTGAGGCCGCCGGGCTTGTGGTGTCGATCTGGCGACTGAAGGCCACGGCGAACCTGCCGCGCACAAGTGCAATGCAGACAACCTGCATCACTCTGGCCGCATTGCTGGCGGCCCTCAGCCTGATGATTGCGGTGCCCGATCTGGGATTGCTGGCACGTCTGGGACTGTCGGCGCTGCTGCCGCTGATCGCGGTGATCCTTTCGGTTCTGCTCAGCCCGGCTCTGCTGCGTCTGACCCTGGAACTGCCGGGTATGCTGATGACCGCCCTGGGCCTGAACAAGCGCACCGCCCCTTAGGGGCCGGTCCCCCGAAATGCCGTGCGGGCTATTCCCCGAACGGAAGAGTTCCGAGGTTTTGAGACGCCCCCGAGAACGCCCGCGCGCCTGGTGTCCGCGATACGACACACACGCGACACAGGTTGCGAAAAATTCAGGGTCCGCGACGAAAAACAGGCGACTTTGCCTATGCTGCGACCTATGACCGGCGCAAATGCCGCCGAAGCGTTCCGACATGTTGTCGGACAAGGCCGTGCGGCAGGGTTTGTGTAAAGGAAATGGTTCATGCGCATCGGAATTGTTGGTGCCGGCAAGATCGGCAAGTTGCGGGTTCAAGCGGTCAATGAAGACCCCGGTACGGAGCTGGTGGCGGTTTTTGATATCAATCAGACGCTGATCAATGAGGCTGTTGAAGGATCCTCTGCCAAGGGTTTCAGCGACATGAAGGCATTCATGGATGTGGATATGGATGCGGTTATCGTCTCCACACCGCCGCATCTGCATCAGGAGGCCACCGAGGCGGCCTTTGCCAAGGGCTGTCATGTGCTTTGTGAAAAGCCGATGTCCAACACCGTGGCGGGCGGTCAGGCGATGGTCGATGCGGCCAAGGCGGCCGACCGGATCCTCGCGGTCGGTTTCAACCTGCGCTATTACCCGTTCGTCTCGTTCGTGCGCGACGCGGTGGATACGGGCAAAATCGGCAAGATCGACCATGTGCGGATCTTTGGGGGCCATAACGGCCTGCATAACTTCTCTGCCGAATGGCAATACAAGCAGCCCCATTCAGGGGGTGGCGCAATGATGGATATCGGCATCCACATGACCGATCTGGCGCGTTATTTCCTTGGCGAAGTGACCCAGGTCTACGGCGTGATGAGCGAAAACATCTGGAAGGTTCCGGGCTCGGAGGACAACGCCATGGCGGTCTTCAAAAGCCCCGAGGGCATCCCGGCCTCCTATCACGCGACCTGGACAGAATGGAAAGGCTACAAGTCTTACGTCGAGGTTTACGGTGACCGGGGCATGGCGCGCGGCGCCTATGCGCCGATGCAGAACCTGCTGATCTCCAAGGAAACCTCTGACGGGCCGGCCAAAAAGACCCGCAAGTTCTATCCCGAGATCATGGTGCGCGAGAAACTCAAGTCCTGGCAATCGACCTGCCTGATGTCGTTTCAGGACGAGCTGCGCGATTTCCAGAAAATGGTGAAGGGTGATTACAAGGTGGCGCTGGCCGATGGCCATGCGGGGCTGCGCGCCCTGGAACTGGCCGCGGCCGTGCGCGAGAGCACCCAGACCGGTGAAGTCGTGAACCTTGAAAACATCGGCAACATGCGGGGCTGACGGCCGGGTTTTGTCATCCACCGCTTTGCGGCCCGAAATTGCCGATCGACAACACTTATGAATTGATTTTGCAGCGGGCGAATTTTGGATTTTGCGTCAGGGGGCCCGCCGGCGTAGATGGTCCTGCGTCGGGCTGTGTATTGGCCTTAAGGCGTTTGGGGACATCCAAGACGCTGTGGCATGTTGCGTGACAAACGAGGTGGGTATGCGTGATTTAACTCTCGGTCGGGTGGATTTGAACAAACATGCGCGACGGGCTGGATTGGGTGGTGTCGATGATGCGCCCAGGACCCCGGAGACCGGTGTCCTTGTTTCAGGATCTGCGCGGGCAGGGGCCCCGGAGACCGCACCGCCTTTGCCGCGCCTTGTGCCGCCCACAGGCCCTGAACCGGCGGCGTGTCCGGCCGTGACCGCCATGTCCAGCGGCATCCGCAATCGTGGGTCTGATGATCGGGGGACGCATTTTGTCGGGGCGGTGACACATGATTGACAAGATATGTAATATGATTTCCGCCCATCCCGCACCCGACCAGAAAGAGGGTCTTTATGTCTGACCACAGTTCAAATGTTGATGTGCAAATGGGCTCCGAAAGAAATTTCGGGATCGTGTTTGGCGTCGTATTCCTCATCATTGGTCTGTTTCCCCTGTGGGGCGGCAATCCGATCCGTCTGTGGGCCGTTGGTCTTGCCATCGCCTTTGTCCTGGTCGCATTCCTTGCGCCCAAACTTCTGAAATGGCCCAATATTCTCTGGTTCAAATTCGGGATGCTGCTTGGGGCCGTGATCGCCCCCATTGTGATGGCGCTCGTGTTTATCACCACGTTTGTGACAATAGGCGGGCTGCTGCGCCTGTTTGGCAAGGATCTTCTGGGAGAAAAACTTGATCCTGATGCGACGTCTTACTGGATCGAGCGGGATATCCCGCCGCAAAGCATGAAAAATCAATTCTGAACGGAAAGTACGAACGGATGTCTTTCATATCTGAACTCTGGGCCTTCTTGCGTGCCCGCAAAAAATTCTGGCTGTTTCCCATACTGGTCGTGTTGGCGCTGTTTGGGGCGCTGATTGTCCTGAGCCAGGGATCGGCTGTCGCCCCTTTCATCTATACGTTGTTCTGAGCTGATGACGTATATTCTGGGGATTTCCGCGCTTTATCACGACAGTGCCGCCGCCCTTGTCAGGGATGGCGAAATTGTCGGTGCGGCACAGGAAGAACGCTTCACGCGCCGCAAGCATGATCCGCGGTTTCCGCAACACGCGATCCGCTATGTTCTGGACGAGGCCGGGATCGCGATGGCCGATGTCGATCACGTCGTCTTCTATGACAAGCCGTTCCTCAAATTCGAGCGGTTGCTGGAAACCTATCTGGCCTCAGCGCCCAAAGGCTTCAATTCGTTTCGCAAGGCGATGCCTGTCTGGCTGCGCGAAAAGCTTTTCCTGAAGGATCTGCTGGTCAAGGAATGCCGGAAATTCGACGCCGATTTCAAAGCCGACCGGATGATGTTTACCGAACATCATTTCAGCCATGCTGCCAGTGCGTATTATCCGTCGCCGTTCGATGAAGCCATCGTGCTGACCCTGGATGGTGTCGGAGAATGGGCGACAACGACGGTGGCCATCGGAAAAGGCCGCGATCTGAAGATCGTCAGGGAAATCCATTTCCCCCATTCGCTGGGCCTGCTGTATTCGGCGTTCACCTATTACACCGGTTTCCGGGTCAATTCGGGTGAATACAAGGTCATGGGACTGGCACCTTATGGGGACCCCAAATATACCGACATCATTCTGGATAAACTGATTGATCTGAAGGAAGACGGATCTTTCAAGCTGGATCAGAAATTCTTCAATTACGCGTCCGGACTGACCATGACCAATCAGGCCTTTGCCGATCTGTTCGGGGAACCGGTCCGAAAACCCGACACCGAAGACCTGACCCAGTTCCACATGGACATTGCGGCATCCATCCAGGCCGCAACGGAAACCATCGTGCTGCGCATGACCAGATCGCTCGCGGCAGAATACGGCATTCCAAATCTGTGCATGGCCGGCGGTGTCGCCCTGAATTGCGTGGCAAACGGAAAAATCCTGCGCGACGGGGCTTTCAGGGATATCTGGGTCCAACCGGCCGCCGGAGATGCCGGCGGGGCCCTGGGCGCGGCCCTGGCTGTCTGGCACGAAGAGCTTGGCAATGCGCGCACGACCACCACCGGCAAGGATGCCATGAAAGGGTCCTATCTGGGGCCAAGCTTCAGCAATGACCAGATCGCCGAGGAGTTGACGGCAGCGGGGGCGAAATTCGAAATACTGAGCGACGACGACATGATCGCACGCACGGCCAGGGCCCTGTCCGAAGAAAAGGCCGTCGGCTGGTTTCAGGGGCGCATGGAATTTGGCCCGCGCGCCCTGGGCGGCCGGTCCATTCTTGGTGATCCACGCTCGGAAAGCATGCAGAAACTGCTGAACCTCAAGGTCAAGTATCGTGAGAGCTTTCGCCCGTTTGCCCCATCGGTCCTGCGCGAACATGTCGGCGACTGGTTCGAACATGAGGGCGACAGCCCCTATATGCTGATGGTCGCCGATGTGCAGGAGAAAATCCGGCGCACAATGACGGACGAAGAACAACAGCTTTTCGGCATTGAAAAGCTGAATGTGAAACGATCCGATATTCCCGCGATCACCCATGTTGACTATTCGGCGCGCATTCAGACCGTGCATGACGATACAAACCCGAAATATCATGCGCTTATCTCTGAGTTCAACAATCTGACCGGCTGCCCGATTGTCGTGAACACGTCGTTTAACGTGCGTGGTGAACCGATTGTCGGCTCGCCCACGGACGCGTTCCGGTGCTTTATGGGAACGGAAATCGAGCTTCTTGTGATTGGCAATGCCTATATGCTCAAAGAGGATCAGGACGCCAGCCTTGCGGAAAACTATGAAGAAAAATACGATCTCGACTAGGGCCCGGGGCATCCAGCAAGCCCCGCCGACCCCAATGGATTCAGGAAAGTTCTGACATGAATGCCTTTCGTTTGATCATCATAAATCTGGTTGTTCTGCTGGTTTTGTTCCTTGTCGCAGAAGGTGGTCTGCGCGCGGTTTGGACGGCGCAGCGCTGTATGGGGGAGGGCTGTGACTTTTCCCGGCTGACCTCGGTCAAGTTCCAGGATTTCTCGGAGCGGCTGGAAACAAAGTTTCTGGGACTGACCCAGTTTGATCCTGATCTGGGATACGCGCCCGCGCCCGGATTTGACGGGGTCATCTCTGCCCAGGGCTGGGACAATGCAAAGGTCACGATCGATGCGAACGGATTTCGCGTCAGCAATGAAACGCCCCCCGCCACGCAGGCAGACATTCTGGTCGTTGGTGACAGTTTTACGTTCGGCGATCAGGTCTCCAATGGTGAAACCTGGGCGGCATGTGTCGAACGCAAACTGGAGCGCAAGGTCGACAATGGTGGCGTGTTCGGATTTGGCGCGGCGCAATCTTTCAAGCGCGCCACGCTGGAGCTTCAAGAACGGGACTATAACACTCTTGTCGTGTCCATTCTTGTTGGCGGTGATCTTGAACGTGACCAGATGAACTATCGGATCGGATTTCCCCGGCCGGCGGTGATTTCCACGGCCACGGGCGTGGGCTTTGCACCGGTTTCGGACCCAAAGACGCCGGGGACGCGCTATGCGCCCAAACCGCCGCGCAGGGTGCTGGTTTTCTTTTATGAGAACTCCCTGATCGCGGCCACCTTCATGGATCGTTTCATCAGTGTTGAAAACATGACCGGCGACCGGTTGCAGACAATGCATCCGCAAGCGGCCTCGATTGAGGAAATTGCCCGCTTCGTAGTGGCGGGGCTGGCGGACGCTTTGGTGGAAGAGAAAATCCTGCTGTTGCAATACCGTGAGGATCTGAAGCGCGGTCAGGTGGTGGACGAACGCGACATGCTCATCCGTCTGGCGGCGGAATTTCCCGATCTGACGGTCGTCGATCCCTATGACACCCTGGCCTCCTATGACGCCGCGGAGATCTGGAACGAACATCATAATCCGAAGGGCAATGAGGTGATCTGCGAAGACCTTGTGGCCGGTGCATTTCAGTAGAACACTGGCCGAAATCCGGGGGCGCCGAGCCGCCGGTGTTCAGGTTTCCTTGGCATAGCCCAGGCGGGCAAGGTCGCGCATCAGCGGGCGGATACGGGTAAGCATGACCGCGCCGTAAAGCCCGCCTGCCACAAGCGCCCGGGGCAGGCCCGGCTCCATCCACCACAGCAATCCCGCCCACACGATGGCGGCCGTGATCAACGGCAAGGCGACGGCCGGGACGATGGCCATGGGACCGATCAGACGGGTTACGGCGATCTGTGTGACCGTGGCGCTGACGGCAATGCCGGCCAGCAGGGCCGCCGCCGCCCCCGCCGCCCCATAAAGCGGGATGGCGATCAGGCCGACCGGCAACAGCATTGTGGCGCCCAGGATCTCTGCGATCAGCAAATAGCGTTGATGGCCCGCCGCGATCAGCGACCAGCGGCCATGGCCCGACAATGTGCGCAGAGGAAATATCCAGATCATGACGCTGATGGCCGGCGCGGCGGCGGCGAATTCCGGCCCGAAGGTGAACGCCATCAGATCGGGCGCCAGCAGGCAGACACCCAGGGCCAGACCGATGCCGACCCAGGCGACCAGCCGGGCAGAGGCGCGCATCACCCGCGCCCAGGTCTCGGGATCGCCGGTGACTGTTCTGGTCACCACCGGGTAAAGGTTGAAGTGGTAGATGAAGCTGAGCGTCATCAGGGAAATCACGATCCGACTGGTGGCCCCCAGCCAGGCGGGTTCGGTGCCGCCAACCATGGCCACGAGCAGAAACATCGGCGCATAAAGCATGAAGGCCCAGAGCATGTTGGACAGCCCCACCGACAGGCCTTCGCGCAGGAAATAGACCGCATCGCGTATCGGCCAGCCGAACCGGAACGGCGCGCACCATCGCCATTGGGCCATCAGGTAATAGGCGGTGACGGCCGCCACCGCGAACAGCTCGACAATCCCCACAGCCAGCATCGGTGTGTCCGGACCGATAAAGACAAAAACGCCGACAGCCTGAACCCCCAGACGAATGGGTTGCGCCAGCGCCGCCGCGTGCATCTTTTCATAGCCCTGCAGCATCCATTCCTGCTTGAAAGGGACCGCCAGCAGACTGAATGCATAGACCCAGACCAATGTCTGGATGGGCTCGTGCTGCCCGGAGGCCCAGCCCGCAAACCCCGCCAGCGGCAGCACCACGGCGGCCAGCATCAGACGTGCGATCGTGATCTGGGCGGCCAACGCGCCGGCTTCCCCGGGCCTGCGGGCCAGTTCACGCACGCCAATGGTGCCGGCCCCGCATTCGATGACGATGGCCGCGAAGGCCGCAATCGCGATGGCAAATTCAACCGCGCCATATTCGGCCGGGTCCAGCACCCTGGCAAGATAGGCAAATGTCACAAAACCGATGATCATGGACGTGGCCTGACCGCTCATCAGCGAGACCAGATCCTTGAACAGTTTCGGGCCGCCATCGGACATGATATGCGCCATGCGCGCGCGCAGATCTCTCATTTCGGGCGCAGCACGACGATCCCGCCACCGGCCAGCGTGCCGGGAAAGAAACGGGCCTTTTCATGGGTCAGGGCCAATTGGGCAAAGACCGGTTCCAGCCGGCGTTCGACCACCTTGGCAAAGGTATAGACGATCCAGGCCCGGGCAGGATCAATCGGCAATGCGGCCAGATCCTCGGCCCGTTCGGCAAAGGCCCAGTCGGGCGCATAAAGCCGCTCGAACGGCATCCGGCCCAGCCCCAGTGCGATGACCGGCGCCCCGGCCGGGCGGGTTGCCTCCACATAGGCGGCGGCTCCGGGGTAATCCTGTTTGGGGGCGGTATAGTTCCGGGGCAAAAGCACAAGGGAGGCGGCAATGCCAAGACCGGCCAGGATCATCCCCGCCTGCCGCGCGCGATCCGCCTGACCGGCCTGGGTCGCCAGCCAGTTGCCAATTCCGATGGCGCCGACAATCAGCATCAGGCTGATCAGGCCGATATCAATCAGGAAATAGCGCGGCCAGACCCGAAACCCGAGCAGGACCAGAAGCGCGGTCGTGGTGATCAGATGCACCGGCAGGATCAGCGCCAGCACGGCGCTTTGGCGGGCCACAAGAACCGACCCCCAGATCATGACCAGAACGGTGGCGGGCAGGATCAGCACGCCAAGCGGGCCGAAGGGCCCAAAGGCGGCGGCCATTTCCGACAGCATCCACATCGGATTGGCCCATTGGGCAATGGAGGCCGCATCCAGCGCATCAGCCGGTCCGGCCTGCACACCACTGAACGTATTCACCATGTCGCCCAAAAGCCGGGCATATAAAAGAAGTGTCAGCGCCAGCCCCGCCAGAACGCCGCCCAGCGGCCTCAAGATGGCGCCGCGATCCAGATCGGGCAACCGTCTGACCAGAATGGCCAGATAGGCCAGCCCATGGGCAAAAAACAGGAAGGCCGCTGACAGATGGGTATACATCGACAGCGCGAGGCATAGGCCGTAGGCCAGCCAATGCCGCCAGCGCGGATCAGCGGTTCCTCGAACCAGGAAGATCGTGGCCAGAAGGCCGAAAAACAGCAGGCCGGTATAGCCGCGCGCATTCTGCGAGAACCAGACATGATGATAGGATACCGCCATCATCAGGGCTGCCAGCCGTCCCGGCACCTCACCGGCGACCAGCCGCCCCAGCCGCCAGAGCGCCCAGATGCTGGCCAGACCAAACACCATGGCCGGCAGACGGATCGCCCAGGGTTGTTCTCCGAACACGGTGACGCTGAGCTTGGCCAGAAGGCTGTAAAACATGTGATTGTTGAGGGAGTCATAGGTGCTCAGCAAGGTGCCGAGCGGCAGGCGGATATAAGAGGTCAGCGTATCAACCTCGTCATACCACAGCCCGCCGTTCAGGCCGGGAATGCGCAAGGCAAGGCCAAGCAGCAAGATCGCGGCGATCCAGCGCCGGTCAGCACGGTTTGGCGGGGCGGTTTGAAGTTTTAGCACGGGGTAAGGACACCTGACAGAACGAACGCGCCGCCATCATAGCGATGCGCGCGCTCAAAAGAAGCGGGGCCGTCCCATCGCGCGGGCAAAGATGGGCTTATTGCAACATCTGGCCGTCAATCGGCAGCCCGGGCCCGCCTCGCGCCTCGCGCGGGCCACAGTTTCGCGCTAAGCCCCGGCCTCGAAACAGTTGTCATTCGGTTGGGGAGCTTTCATGGCCCGCTATCATGTCGGTATTGATGCCACCACCTGGTCCAATGATCGTGGGTTCGGACGTTTTACCCGCGAATTCGTCACGGCTTTGGCGCAACGCGACAGCGAATTTCGCTATACGCTGGTCTTTGATCAGCCCCATGATGGCCGCTGGCCGATCCCGGACGGGGTAGAGGTCCTGTCCGCCACCACCGGGCGCAACCTCAATGAGGCCGCCGTCGGGGATCAGGCCCGCTCGCCGCTTTATTTATGGCAGATGGGCAAGGCCGTTCGCCAGGCCCAGTTCGATTTGTTCTACTACCCGGCGGTCTATTCCTATTTTCCACTGCTGTCGCGTGTGCCCAAGGTGGTCTGTTATCACGACACCACAGCAGAACGCCTTCCACATCTTCTGTTTCCCAGGAAGATCAATCACCGGCTCTGGCAGGTGAAAACCTGGCTGGCCAAACAGCAGACGACACGGGCGATGACCGTATCTGAAAGCTCGGCGCGCGATATGGTTGAGTATCTGGGTATCGCGCGCCGCAGAATTGATGTGGTCACCGAAGCGGCTGATCCGGTGTTTCATCCGATTGACGACCCCCAGATCGCGGCCCGCGCCCGCGCCCGCTACGACATCCCGCCCCATGCCAGGCTTCTGGTCTATGTGGGCGGCATGAACGCCCACAAGAACATCCTCGAATTGCTCAGGACCATGCCGGATGTGATTTCCCATCACCCTGATGCGCATCTGGCGATTGTGGGATCTACCTCTGGCAAGGGATTTTGGGACAATGTGCCTGAACTGATGGCCTTTGTGGCCGCCACCCCGATGTTGCAGGACCGGGTGCATTTCACGGATTACATCTCTGATGAAGATCTGGTGGAGCTGTTTGCATCCACCGAAGCGCTGGTCTTTCCGTCCCTTTGGGAAGGGTTCGGCCTGCCCGCGGTCGAGGCGATGTCGTGCGGCGTCCCGGTGCTGGCCTCCGATCTGTCAAGCCTGCCAGAGGTGATCGGCGAGGCCGGGCTTTATTTTGACCCCCATAAGCGCGACACGATCCGCGATACCCTGATCCGGTTTCTGGGCGACGATGATCTGCGCCGGCGTCTGAAGGCGGCAGCCCTGCCACAAGCTGCGGGATTTACCTGGGATTTGGCCGCCAAACTGGGGGAAGACTGCTTTCGGCGCACCCTGAATATCCGGGACTGAGACCAAAAGTTAACATAATCACCCTTATACGTCATCATGGCTGACCTATTTTGTCAAACTTTTCTTGGCAGTGTCAATGTCGGCTCCGAGCCCAAATTGCAGATTGCTGCGCTGTTCGCGAACGTCTGCTGCTTGCCGCGCTTGGGTACTGATGAGTGTGCAGGTCTCCCGCGTTGCGACTAAGCTGACATGGCCATCTTTCTAGTCTATTTTGCCTTAACTTTGATTTCCGAGGATGGAAAAGCGGCCATGCGAAACATCAGAATTGAGACTTGCGAGCGGCTGCCTGTCAAAGAGGAGCTCAACGATATCCTGTCGCAATATTACGAGCTAATTGTGCAGCGCATGCGAGCTATGGGTTTTGAAATTGACCCTGCCGCTCCCAAAAGTGCGCTTGCTGAGTTCTGGGAAAACCCTGACGATTATTTGCCTCCAAAAGGCTGCCTAGTTGTTGCTCGCTCTTCAGAAGGCGAGATCGTTGGTTGCGGTATGATGAAGTGTCTTGGGCCGGAAACCGGTGAACTCAAAAGGGTATTTGTGACGGAAAAGGCCAGAGGAACTGGCACAGGGCGCGCATTGATTGAAGCACGCGAGAAAATAGCACGAGAAATGGGCCTCAAGCGTCTGATTGCGGATACACTCACACCGAATGTGGAAATGAGAGACCTCTATCCCAAGCTTGGATTTGTAGAGTTGGATACACCGATAGAAACGACAACATACAAAGATCAGCCAATGCTGCGCCCTCACCTGCACTATTTCGCCAAAGAAATTTAACATCAACCTCGTCGAAGGGGTCATAAGTCCCAACTTCGCGCAATGGGCCCGCCAAACCGAGCTCAAAGTTTCAACAAAACTTGGGTTATGCCGGGACAACCGGACCTTCGCACCGCCGCAGCGAAATGGTGCTTTGTCCCGCTCAGCGGACATTGGAGCGGCGGAAAGTGGGCGGTGGCAAAGACAGCATATTAGAACTTCTGCGTTCGGATTGCGGGGCCGGGACGCCTTCTAAACTGGGGTGCGGCAAATCCCCCTGTCCTGCTGCAACGCAAGC
>Ga0316203_1001426_pt1 | contig 17109 bp, 14 predicted proteins | sample 6monrhotite_MG_FD_204940 | JGI IMG/M metagenome (GOLD analysis project Ga0316203, IMG submission 204940) | Microbial mat bacterial communities from mineral coupon in-situ incubated in ocean water Damariscotta River, Maine, United States -... | ecosystem: Environmental > Aquatic > Marine >... | reverse complement strand
GCGCCGCCTGTTTCTGACAGAACTTTAGTAATAGCAGCAGTCAATGTTGTCTTACCATGATCGACGTGACCGATGGTACCAATATTCACATGCGGCTTGGTACGTTCAAACTTTTCCTTTGCCATGACATTCTCCTACATATTTCAATACTTACGATAAGTACCTGCAAGCAGATCCCCATCCAAACTGGAGCCCAGAGCGAGAATTGAACTCGCGACCTCATCCTTACCAAGGATGTGCTCTACCCCTGAGCTACCTGGGCCTGACTCCAATGCCAAAACAGGCAGATGGAGCGGGTGGCGGGAATCGAACCCGCGTCATCAGCTTGGAAGGCTGAGGTGCTACCATTGTACCACACCCGCTTACCCAAAGATGCCCAGGGGAGCGTCTTCAGAAAAATGGTGGAGAGAGCTGGATTCGAACCAACGTAGGCTGAGCCAGCAGATTTACAGTCTGCCCCCTTTAGCCACTCGGGAATCTCTCCATCTTACACCCTCCCGCTCACTACTTTCACAAGCAGCAAGCCCGGAAGGGCGCGCGATTATGCACTTATCTCTCACACTGTCAACCAGTGTACTTCAAAGTGCGGCTTAACTGGAGCCGGCAACAGGAGTCGAACCCGTGACATCTTCATTACAAGTGAAGTGCTCTACCAACTGAGCTATGCCGGCAACGGTGGCGCATCATAACCAGATCAATAGTGAACTCAAGCACTAATTGAGAACAACCTGCTTCTCGACAGATAGATCACCCTCTTCAGGCACAACAACAACACTTTGATCTGTTATTTTTTATTCAGATAAGGAATCACAACTGGAGGAACCAGCTCGGAGACATCCCCGCCCATACTGGAAATCTCACGAATAAAACGGGATGATACAAAGGTATAATCTTCCCTCGCCATGACAAACACTGTTTCAATGCGTGCATCAAGTCGGCGATTCATCGTAGCCATCTGAAATTCATACTCAAAATCCGATGCCGCCCTGAGTCCACGAAGAATCGCATCTCCCTGCTGCTCATGCGCCAGATCAACCAACAGACCCGAAAAACGTACAGCTTTGACATTCGGCTCATCCTTGAATGTCTCCTCTACCATGCCGACTCGTGTTTCCACATCAAACATGGGACGCTTATCCAGATTATCAGCCACACCGACAACCACACGATCAAACATCTTCAGGCCACGTTTGACCACATCAACATGTCCAAGTGTAATCGGATCAAATGTACCCGGATAAATAGCTGTCCGCTTCACGAATTCCTCCCATGAAAAAAACCAACCGTAATATATTCCGCTCTACTTGTATGCTTTATCAATCAAAAGGCCTGGCCTGTTCCCAGATAGAACCGTACCCGTTTACTGGCAAGTCCATAAGCCATGTCTCCCCGAATTGTTCCATTTACCAGCCAGCGCAATGTCCATCGAAATCCACCACCAGCCCCGACTGCCAGCCCCCGGCTTACGGAGCTACCTACCCTGCCGCCAATCTTGCCAATGTCAGAAAAGGTCACCAGTTGAAAGTTTGAGCCCTCCCTGATCGGAAATCGCCCTTCAACAGTACCATATAGATAATGGGTGCCCTGTAGTTCACCCGGGTAATATCCCCGCAAGCCATCTCTATTCCCGATATCAAACAGGCCACTACGATACATATCACCTGTCACCAGTCCTCCATTCAAACGTACGTTAATGGTTTTCTGACCCGAAAAGGCATAATAACTACGCCAGGATCCCGTGTGACTGTATGTATTTACAGTTGAACCAAGGCCTCGGTGAGCAACAGACAGCGTGTAACCTAATGCACTGCCGGTAATCCAGGTAATACGGTCATTCACTAGTGTATAATTCACCCCAGTCTGTATGGCGCGAATACGACTACCAACAACATCTTCCTGAGCTGTGCCTGAAAGAAACCGATACACTGAATTCGAGCCGGAAAAACCTCCAAACAGACTCAAGCCTTCCCCCGGCACATCATCCAATGCATATGAAAAACGAATGGAAGCACTTTTGCCCGTTTGCATATACTGAGCGACCTGCACACCCTGATCGTACGCATCAAATAACGAACGGCCCCAACTACCAGCTACTGACATATCCAGCTTTGAATCTGCAATCCTGCGCCAGTCATAAGCGGCATCGTAGGATACTCCACTCAACCCGGAAAAGTTTTTTCCAGTATCGCGCTTGTATCCCAGACGGGTATGATGGTTTAAGCCCCACAGATTATACTCATCAAGCACAATTGAGCCTGTTGTTGCCCCATCATCCCCACGTGCAGCCTGTGGTAAAACCCACAGTGACCAGCGCTCCTTCACCCGAACCTTTACCCTGCCTGCTTCATCCGGGGCCTCGACAACAGCCTCACTGAATATGCCAAGACTTCGCAACCGCCGTTCTCCGGTAGCAGTAAAACTATCCTGCCAGGCAGTACCAACAATGAACGGTAATTCACGCAACACTGTTCGTTCTCTGGTACGGTCCAAACCATGGATATCTATACTGTGAACAACTTTGACTGGCTCAGCCATCACACTCCAGGAGAACAGGAGTGCCAGGAGTAATAATAGATATGAAGGTACAGGCCTCGCCATAGCATTAGTTATAACAGAATTACGATGGTAAATACAGCTTATGGTTTCCATACTCCGGATTCACTGATAATTGCCGAGATGTTTTCAAATGGCGTAACATCAAAAGCAGGATTATTGGCCACAACACCAGATGCAGCGATGCGGATATGCTGTATATCACCACTTTGACCCAGTCCATCCATTTCCAGAACCTCGCTCCCTTCACGCTGCTCTATCGGAATATCCATACCTTTGAGGCACTCTTTATCAAAGCTTGAGTAAGGCGCTGCCACATACATCGGAATATCATGCTCTTTTGCAGCCAGAGACAATCCATAGGTACCAATCTTATTGGCCACATCGCCATTCGAAGCAATACGGTCTGCACCGACAACAATGGCATCTACCTTGCCTTGAGCCACCATCCATGCTGCAGCGCCATCAGCCTGAATCCGGCAATTTACCCCTTCTTGATTTAACTCCCAGGCTGTCAGGCGCGCTCCCTGCAAGCGCGGACGCGTTTCATCCACCCAGACAAAGGGTTTTTCACCAGCATGGGCCAGGTGATAAATACCGGCAGTCGCTGTTCCCCAGTCCACCGCAGCAAGCCAGCCTGCATTGCAGTGTGTGAGAATCCGTCGCTCTCCAACCGCCAGAAGATCTGCCATGCAGGCACCGATCTTCCGGTTCGCCTCAACCTCTGCATCAGCATAGGCATCCGCTCGCTCGATCATCTGTTCTGTTGTGGGAGAAGACTCGGCACAGGAGTGCATGGCATCACAGGCATGAAACAGGTTTACTGCCGTGGGCCGGGTCATACGAAACCTCTCCAGCCAGAAGCTGAAAAAACGCTCCCTGTCCTGCTTCCACGCCAGCGCGAGACCATAAGCTGCTGTCGCACCAATGCTTGGTGCACCCCGAACCTGCATCGACTCTATGGCCACTGCTACATCTTCTGGGTCCATACTGATAACTTGTTCGAAACGATGTGGCAGCAATCGCTGCTCTATCCACTGCACACCACCGGATTCACAGTGCCAGTTCACAGCCCTATAACTAACATCCCCTACACGCATCTACCCATCACCTATCATAAACCATTGTTTTTGAAGGACTTTTAATACCTTAGCCTTTTCAGGACACCATCCAGTTCAGCCGGGCGCGTATAGGAAATACGCAGTTCTCCCGAACCATTCTTTTTGCACATCACGGCAACCGGCAAACCAAGTTTCCTGGTCAATTCATCCTGTAGTGCAGCCACATCTGCATCGACTTCATCCTTATCCTTCGAAGCAGGCTCTTTGGCAGCCTTTTTTGCTTCAGACTCCATCTGGCGTGCACTTAAGCCCTTAGCAATACAAAGCCTGGCCAGACGCTCTGCCACATGTGATGGCAAGCCAACCAGCGGTCTTGCCTGTCCCATATTAAGCTGCTTGTTTTCAATCATCTCCTTAATCACCGGAGGCAACAGCAGCAGACGAATAAGATTACTCACCTGCACTCGGGAAACGCCGATCTTCTCTGCAACCTGCTGTTGGGTACAACCAAACTCATCGATCATACGGCGATAGGCCCGGGCTGATTCAATTGCAGTCAAATCATCGCGCTGCTCATTTTCAATAATGGCCAATTCCAGAGCCTGAAGGTCATCCACATCACGAACTACCGCCGGAATATCTTTCAGTCCTGCAGCCTGAGATGCACGCCAGCGCCGCTCTCCTGCAATCAACTCATAACCATCCCCTTTCGGCCGCAGCAGGATGGGCATCAGTACACCCTCCTTGCGAATGGATTCAGTCAGTGAGTCGAGCTCATGATCTGAGAAGTGTGTCCGTGGTTGATATGAGTTTGGTATGATTCTGGAAATTGGAACTTGCGCCGCCTGCTTCAACACATCTGCTGACGGTGCATCTGCCAACAGTGCATTCAGTCCACGACCGAGACCTCTATTTTTTACTGCTGCCATAATACTCTCCCCTAGCTACACGTTTCTGCGCTGGATCAATTCCTGAGCTACCCCCAGGTATGCCTGCGCACCCTTTGACTTCACATCATGATACATGACAGGAACGCCAAAACTCGGTGCCTCAGACAAGCGCACATTACGTGGCACTGTATTTTCATAAACCTGAGATCCAAAATATGCACGCACATCCTGCTCTACCTGTACAGACAGATTATTTCTACGATCAACCATAGTTAGCAAAATACCTTCCATGTTCAGATCAGGGTTTAATCCCTTCCGAATACGTCGAATAGTGTCCATCAACTGAGTAAGTCCCTCCATGGCATAAAACTCAGTTTGCAGCGTCACCATAATATAATCCGATGCAGTCAATGCATTCACTGTTAACAAGCTTAAAGCAGGAGGACAATCGATCAGTACATAATCAAACGCCTGCTTCTCATATGCTGAAAAAGCCCGGTTCAACTTCTGCTCACGATCATTCTGGTTCACCAACTCCACTTCTGCACCGGCCAGATCCATGGTCGCAGCCAACAGAAAAAGACCATCATAATCAGTATCGATCACTGCTTCTGACAAAGAGCTATCACCCATCAGTACATCATAAGTACCTGATTTCACCTCTTGCTGATCAATTCCCAAACCTGACGTAGAGTTACCTTGCGGATCCAGATCGATTAATAAAACACGCTGATCCATAGCAGCAAGAGAAGCCGCCAGATTAATACTTGTTGTTGTTTTACCAACGCCGCCCTTCTGATTTGCTACAGCCATTACCGGGCCAAATCCATGATGTTTCACGTGAAACCTCCCCCTTCAACCATAGCGATAACAACGAATCACCTGCTTATTACTCTGGTCACCCTTAATTGCGACGGCATGCTCATCCGTCAATTGCCAACCATCCACCAATCTAGGCTTATGGCAAACAGGTACTGGTAGAACTGCAATAGCCCCCACATTCACATGAGGTGTACACATCTGCAACAATCCCTCTTCATCAGTCACTGCTCTTGCAACACAGATATCAATATTCAAAGGCGATAAATCATTGATATCAGCATCATAAACTTCGGATGTTAAAGCTAGTTTCCTGACGACATGCCTGAGAAATTCAGCTCGTTTCTTTCTGCGCTCAACAAGTACCCCTGTCAGGCCCGGCTTGGCGATAAGCAGAGGAATTCCTGGCACCCCCATACCACTACCAATATCAAGCAAACGGCCTTTATCGGGCATCCATTCAGCCAACGCTATAGACGGAATAATAAACCGCTCATGAAATAGATTAGGGTCTGAAATGGATGTTAGATTCAGTGCCTTTCTGAACTTCATGACTTCCTGAACATAAGCTTCAGCTGACATCATTTTTCCTCAAATAGAGCATTAAACTCGTAATTGCAGCCGGAGTAACGCCTGAAATTCGAGACGCATGGCCAATAGTTCTTGGTTGAGCCAATGTAAGCTTTTGACAACACTCAATGCTCAAGCCTTTAACTCCAGCATAATCGAAGTCATCAGGAATTAACTGCCTTTCTAACTGCTTGAAACGCGCCACTTCCATATCCTGTTTATCAAGGTAACCATCATAATGTATCAATGCCAACAAGCTCTTACGATCACGTGCACTTAAAGATTCATGCTCATTCAGTAACTGTAACGCATCACCCGGTTGCACATCGGAGCGATGCGCGTAAGCGGTGATATTCATTGATTGAGACGGCACAGGTAAATCAAGGCCTTGCAGGCGCTCCTTCCATGTTTTTCCTGTACCTATAACAGTAGCCCGAGCTTCAGCTAACGACCGATCAAGCTTACCACGCCGTTCTTCAAACTGCCTGATGCGCCCCTCATTATACAGACCCAAGCGAATAGCAGCATCACCAAGACGCAGATCAGCGTTATCTTCACGCAACTGTAATCGAAATTCTGCGCGGGATGTAAACATACGATAAGGCTCAGACACGCCTTTAGTAACCAGATCATCAGCCATAACACCCAGGTATGCTTCTGACCGGTCCGGAACCCATGAGTCCACATCAATAGCACGTGCGGCGGCATTAATGCCTGCAAGCAGCCCTTGTGCAGCCGCCTCCTCATAACCTGTGGTTCCATTAATCTGACCAGCGTGAAACAAGCCAGAGACCTTTTTACTCTCAAGTGTTGATTTCAATTCAATAGGATCAACATAGTCATATTCAATGGCGTAACCCGGCCGAATGATATTTACCCGTTCAAGACCCGGAATCGTACGCATAAATGCCCACTGCACATCAATAGGGAGAGACGTAGATATACCATTCGGGTACACCTCATTATGATTCCTGCCCTCAGGTTCAAGAAAAATCTGATGACTATTCTTATCGGAGAAGCGGACCACTTTATCTTCTATACTTGGACAGTAGCGTGGCCCTGTACTATCAATTTGACCTGAATACATTGGCGCCCGGGAAAGGTTGGCACGTATAATATCATGCCCCTCTTCGCTTGTGCGTGTGATCGCACAAGGGACCTGATCCTGCAATACGCTGCTATGTATTGCAGAAAAAGGTAAGGCATTGGTCTCGCCAGGCTGCATCTCTAATTCATCCCAACGTATGCTTTTCTTGTCCAACCTTGGCGGTGTACCAGTCTTCAATCGTCCCAAGCTGAATTCACGCCTATATAACTCATCAGTAAGGCCCATGACTGGGGAGTCGCCTGATCGTCCGGCTGGTATCGTTTTCTCACCCACATGTATCAAACCACCCAGGAATGTCCCCGTAGTCAATACAACAGCCTTTGCATAGTGGTGAACGCCGAACTCATCAATAGCTCCACGTATTTGGTCACCATCAAACAACAACTCTGAGATCGTCCCCTGATGCAAATGAATATTAGGGTGGGTATCGAGCAATTGCCTCATCACCATGTGGTATATGGTTCTGTCACACTGTGCTCTTGTAGCCTGAACCGCTGGCCCCTTGCGGCGATTTAATACCCTGTACTGCAACGCAGCTCGGTCAGAGGCGATTCCCATAAGACCACCCAGTGCATCAACTTCATGTACCAGGTGCCCCTTGCCTATGCCCCCTATAGCAGGGTTGCATGACATTTTAGCAACAGTATCAAGGTTCTGCGTGATAAACCTGACACGTGCCCCGCGACTCGCAGCAGCCCACGCAGCTTCACAACCGGCGTGACCTGCACCAACAACAAGAACATCGATCTGATCAGGGTGTTTCACGTGAAACCTCTCTATACATATCATTCAAAACGAATCTGAAAGCGTAAGGCAAAATTTATTCAACGCAATAAAAAAGGGAGGCCAAAAGCCTCCCCTTTCAAGAAAAACAAACAAAAGACATTATTAACCTTTGCGTTTTTTCTCCATCATGTCGTGAATGATTGGCGAAAGAATCAATTCCATCGCAAACATCATTTTGCCAGCAGGTACAACCATAGTATTACGGCGAGACATAAATGATCCAGCCAACATAGAGGTCAACCATGGGAAATCAATACCCCATTTTTCTGGCTTACGAATGCGAATAACAACAACACTTTCATCAGGAGTTGGAACGTCACGTGCAATGAAAGGGTTTGAGGTATCAACAAGCGGTACACGCTGGAAGTTAATATCGGTATTGGTGAACTGCGGCGTGATGAAATGAACATAGTCATGCATACGAGACAGGATATTATCCACAACAGCTTCAGGTGAATAACCACGCATAGCTGTATCACGGTGAATCTTCTGAATCCACTCCAGGTTCACAACAGGAACGATGCCCAACAACAGATCTGTGTATGGAAGAACTTCTTCCACTCCACCATGAAGACCTTCGTAGAACAACAGGTCAGAACCTTCTCCTACATCACGCCATTCAGTGAAACGACCTGGCTCAACACCATAGATCTTGGCTTCTTCATCATCATGGATATAAGTACGAGCTTTACCTACGCCTGCTTCACCATAACACTTGAACAGATCGGCAATGTTATCAAACAAGTTTGCTTCGTCGGAAAAATGACTCAGGCGCTTGCCTGCAGCTTCAAACTCTTTGGATTTTTCGCGGAACTCATAACGATCAAAGCGGTGAAAGCAATCACCCTCAACAATCGCAGGCGTTACATTTTCGCGCCTGAAGATGTGCTCGAGTGCTACTTTAGCAGTACTTGTACCGGCTCCGGAGGAACCCGTAACAGAAATTACAGGATATTTTGCTGACATATCATCTCCCAAAAACTCTTTTAAAACAAGGAGTTACAATGGAAAACACCAGAAAAACCCCTCATCCCCCTCATCTAACTTCAAAAGGTTGGCCATTATGACGTAAACCCACCCCCTCTTTCAAGAAGAAACCCTGGTTTTCTGATCATTCAAGCTATTTTCCTATACAGAACTCTGAAAAAACACTATCCAGGATATGCTCGACATCCCCGATACCAAGTATACTACCCAGGAGAGACCATGCCCGCCGCCACTCCATTGCTGTGAGCTCAAGCTTCTCTTCATCATGTATTGTTGAAAGTCCCAACAGTAAGTGTTCTCTGGCATCAGCAAGAATTGAACGATGGCGCTCTCTTGTCACCAGAACACCCTCATCAGCAACATCTATATCACCAAGATGAGCAGCAAGTCTATCGCGTAACAGATCGAGACCAGCGTTCTTCCCCACACTAAGAGGCATAAAATGATCCGGAATATCTCCGTGACCAAGATCAGTTTTATTCATCAGATAAATATCAGCACCAAGGCTGGTCGACCAGGTGTCTGCTCTACTGGCATCGGCAACAAAAACAGTGGCATCAGCCTGACTGGCTGCAACTTCTGCCCTGCGCACACCTTCCTGCTCGATGACATCATCACTTTGCCTTAGGCCTGCTGTATCAGCCAGGCGTACAGGAATGCCGTGCACTTCAAAGTCGACTTCGAGAACATCGCGGGTGGTGCCAGGGATATCACTGACAATGGCCCGATCACGTCCCGCCAATGCATTCAACAGGCTTGATTTTCCGACATTCGGAGATCCGACAATCGCAACTGTCGCACCATCAAACAGGCGTTCACCGAGTTGTGCTGTTGCAAGTAGACGATCTAAAGGCTGAATCAGATCTTCGTTCATCTGGGTCGCAAGGCGATCAAAAAATAGTGCAGGTATCTCTTCCTCAGGGAAATCGAGGCTGGCTTCAACATGAGCAACCAGAGAGGTCAAACGCTGCATCAGAGATTCAATATGTTGGCCAAAAGCGCCCTGAAGTTGCTTCTGAGCCTGTTTGCCTGCACGTATCGTTGCAGCATCAATACACGCTATAACCGCTTCAGCCTGTGAGAGATCAATCTTGCCATTTTCAACAGCCCGGCGTGTAAACTCCCCGGGCTCTGCCGGCCGGCAACCCAACTGAAACAACCTATCCAGCAGGGCTCGCAGCAATACAGGACTACCATGCCCCTGCAATTCCATGACATCTTCACCAGTGTAAGAATTGGGGCCGGGAAAATAGAGGTTAAGCCCCTGATCAAGCACGCTTCCATCGGCATCCAGCCAGGATGATAATTGTGCCAAACGGGGTTCAACAGGACGATCAGATAGAGATATCGATTCAAATATCTTCAGGGCATCCGGGCCTGATATACGGATAACACCAACACCGCCACGCCCGGCAGGCGTGGCAATAGCAGCTATCGTTGTACGATCAAAACTATTAATCGACGTTCATCCTCTTCATCACCAGACGCTGCTGAACAATAGAGAGTACGTTATTCACAACCCAGTACAGTACCAGACCTGCAGGGAAGAAGAGGAACATTGCCGTAAACATAAACGGCAGGAACTGCATGACCTTAGCCTGAATAGGATCAGGCGGCTGAGGGTTCAGGCGCTGCTGAATAAACATGGAGATGCCCATCAGAACAGGAAGTACAAAATATGGATCCTGTACCGACATATCTTCGATCCAGCCGATAAACGGTGCCTGACGCATCTCGATAGACATCAATAACACTTTATACAGCGCAAAGAATACAGGGATTTGAATCAGAATCGGTAGACAACCACCCAGTGGGTTCACCTTGTGTTTCTTGTACAGTGTCATGACTTCCTGACCCATACGCTGACGATCATCGCCATACTGTTCTTTCAGGCGCGCCATTTCCGGCTGCAATTTGCGCATACCAGCCATCGATTCATAAGACTTCTGCGTCGGATAGAAAAACAAAATCTTGATGCCGATAACCAGTACAATAATACACCAGCCGTAGTTACCAAAATACTGGTAAAGCCAAACCAGGCCTGTGTGCATAGGCTGGGAAATCGGTGCAAACCAACCGAAATCGACTGAACGCTCGAGCTCTGCACCCACAGTTTCAAGAACCGGAATCGATTTAGGGCCAACAAACAACTTACTGGAAAATACCGCATCACGGCCTTCAACCGTACCATCATCAATCAAACCAGCCTGATAAGAACGGCCATCACTTTTAAAGTAATAAGGATAATCCTGCTCAGGATTGGAGATCAGAGCAGCGATAAAGTAGCGGTTCATGATTGAAGTCCAGCCACCCATGGAAGCCATACGTTCAGCACCCTTCTCATCGAGATCATCATAAGCAGGCTCAATCAACTTGCCATTCAGCAGAGCAGTCGGTCCCATGTGCTCATAAAAAGTGCTGGCATCACGGTCAGGGTTTCGCTCAACCACCTGGCGATACATTTTCATGCCAGAGCCATCTATCACCCTGTCATTAACATCAATCAGATAAGAGCCATCACTCAAGGTGACCTGCTGCTGCCACAAACGTCCATCATCCAGTGTTGCCTGAAGCGTTATCGAAGATCCATTCTGCTCAAGCACAGAAAATGGTGTCGCAATCCTGCGACCCTGTATACCGGAGTTCACATATACTGAATGACCGTCACCGCTCTTCAGTACAGAAACATTTTCCGAGTCCCCTTCCAGAGTATCTTTAAACTGTAGGAGTGAAGCGTGAGTAAAACGTCCCTGATCACTGATGGTCAATTCCAACAGGTCATTGGCAATCTTAAAGCTGGCAGTACTCGCTACAGGAGCCGTACTTTCTGCTGAATCCACCGCACCAGCAGCCTGTGTAACTACACCTGCAGGAGGCGCAAGGCCTGTCGGATCCAGTGTTGCTGATTTCTGAACCACAGGTGGCGTTTCCGCTTCAGGAAACAGCGCCCCCCATCCCAGTAAAACCACCATCGACAATGCGAAAGCCAGAATCATATTCCGTTGATCCATGTTACTTCTCCCTCAAACCTTTAAGATCCATGCTATCGGTCACTTCCGGAACCGGGTCATATCCACCTTTAGAAAACGGGTGGCAACGTAACAGACGTTTCACAGCAAGCCAAACACCGCGCAAAGCACCATGGCTTTGAACAGCCTCTACCGCATACTGGGAACAAGTTGGTACATGAATGCAACGCGAAGGCAGCACTGGTGAAATACAGAGTTGATAAAATCGAATAAATATAAGAACCAGCTTACGCATTCATGAAACCTACTTTGTTACTACTGGCGTATACTGGCTAAAGCTTGAGAAAAGTCATCTGCGGCATTTTTCATCTTTGTCGCGTTCATGATTGGTATGACCAGAACATCAATGCCTGGCATCTTCATCTGTGTCCGAAACACATCGCGCAATTGACGTTTCAGTCGATTGCGCTGCACTGCATTGCCATATTTCCGCGAAACAGCCAGACCAAGTCGAGAAACGTCTGAATGATTCTTGCGGTACACCAAACGAAAAGCTCCAAAGTTGATCCTCCTGCCTTTACGCATGGCAGAAAAATCATCTTTGGAGCGTAATCGATGTGTCTTTGGAAAACGCTGGTTCAGATCTATCTTAAGTAGAAAGGCGATTACGGCCTTTAGCACGGCGACGATTAATGATCGCGCGACCTGAACGGGTTGCCATACGTGCACGGAAACCATGACGGCGGGCTCTGCGAATTCGGCTAGGCTTGTATGTAAAGCTCATGGTATCTCTCCTGATCCCCTATTCATTGAAACGTTGCTAAAAAAGGGTCGCGCATGTTAAACAGCATGGTTCCCATGTCAAGCATGATCTACTTCTATCAATCGTACTGGATGAAGAGTAACAAGCATGTACTATTCAGCGAATGACAAGTTTATCAGATCACTCTCACTGGCAACAGATTGCAGAGCAATTGCAGACTGAGACCCCGGCATCACAATTTGATGCCTGGATTCGACCCCTTGCCGCAGATTACAGTGATCAAACCCTGACTGTAAAAGTTCCGAGCCGGTTCTTTCTTGATGGGCTGAAATCCAAGTATGGGAAACGTCTGGGTACATTAAGTTCTGAACTGTTCGGAGTCGATACCCGTGTCGCATATCTGGTCGACTCATCTCTGGCTGAAGAACAGCAAAAACATGAAGCAGAGAAAAAGGATAAACCTGAAGCATCCCTTGTCGATGGGTTTATCGATCCACGCTTCACCTTTGATAATTTTGTCGTTGGTTCCGGAAATGAATTCTGCCATGCCGCAAGCCGGGCAGTGGCCGACAACCCGGGAACAATCTATAACCCTCTCTATCTCTATGGCGGGGTAGGTCTGGGTAAGACCCATCTGATTAATGCTGTTGCCAACGAGTTGATCGAAAAAGATATGACCCACATTGCCTATCGCACAGGTGAACGCTTTACCAATGAATTGATTCAGGCCATTCGTAACGGTTCCACTGACAGTTTCCGTAACCAGTACCGCAAGGTTGATGTACTGATTATTGATGATATCCAGTTTATTGCCGGAAAAGACCGAACCCAGGAAGAGTTCTTTCATACATTCAATGCACTCTATGAAGTAAAAAAACAGATTATTCTGACTTCAGATCGCAGCCCCAGAGAACTGACCAACCTGATGGAACGTCTGCGCTCCCGCTTTAACTGGGGACTGGTCGCAGATATTCAGCCGCCTGATCTGGAAACCCGTCTGGCGATTCTCTCAAGCAAAGCAGAACTTGCCGGAGTAAATCTGGATAAAGATGTGGCTCACCTTCTGGCATCGCGCATTACCAATAACGTACGTGAACTTGAAGGTGCGCTCACCCGTCTTACCGCTCATGCCACACTGACAGGCCGCACGATTGATATTGATTTTTCCAGACATGTGTTGCGCGATCTTCTGCATGAAGAGGTTCGCGCTATCTCTATTGAAGATATTCAGAAGAAAGTCGCATCCTACTTTAATATCAATGTACGTGAGATGTCTTCGAACAAACGTACCAGAACCGTTGCTTTCCCTCGCCAGATTGCCATGTATGCCAGTAAAGACCTGACTACCATGTCTCTACCGGAAATTGGCAGGCATTTCGGTGGCAAGGATCATACCACTGTACTTTACGCTGTTAGAAAGATCGAAAAGATGCGTAAAGATGATGATGACTTTGATGATGAGATCAGCCGGATTATTGCCTTACTCAAACAGTAACTACCTGTCTGACGTTCATCTGAATACGCATAACTCAATCAAGAGCCCCTGATAGCCAAAGTTATCAGGGGCTCTTTTCCTTTTGAGGATTCATCTATACCTCAGTCCCCTGCCTTACTTAGACATATACTTATCACCCATGAAGGGATCTGCCTGGCTATCGCCCAGGCAGATCCCTTCAGATACAATAAAACTAGCAGTTGATTGCACTAATCAGGCATTCAGCAGGCTATGCCAATGAGTTGACCGACTGGGTTCGGCCAAAAACGGTTATTCAGAAATATGATTAAAGTGAGCGTTCTGAATGCAGTTTAATCTGATCGTTTCATGTCCTCGATATCTGAATTCTAAGATATCATATATATATATCGATCCCTAGAGAAATTTAGCAGTTAAGATATTTGATAGGATTCGCTGCGCCTTGTTTGAAAAATGACGCTATAGATTTGTAACGAAGTTCATTGCGAATAACTTCATCAGTAACTACCCGACCATTAAAACCATGACGTGTTTTGCCGTTGCGTTCTACCGAAAACCATTCATCGATTTGGTAAATTTCGCGAGTAAGCCCGCGATATGTAGCAATCGCATATTTTGCTTTCGATTTGCGTGAACCGATTACCCAGGCTTGGCGAGTTGCGTCATACAATTCTTGTTCGGTAAGGTCGCGTTTGTACTTCTTATTGATGTTGATCAGCAACACAGATTCATCTGTTACTAAATCTTCAGAATCGTACATTGCAGAAATTTCATCAGATGATTTGATACCGAAATCACTAGAATAATGACCGCCCATAAGGTTAGTTAGATTTCCCATGCCAGTGAAGTCGATCAATGCAGCTTCAACTTCGAAAGCGACTGCTTCAGCTAATCCGTGACGAACAATATTATGACCAACTTCATTACCAGATTTTATAATATCACGAATGCGATCCAGTTTATCTGTTTCCTGATCATCCTCAACGGCACATTCAACATGATTGAATACGCGATTACCTACGCCTTTACCTATATAAAACGTCTCACCAGTGCGAGGATCGTTTAATGAATAAACGTAAAATGCGAGCTGTTCGATTACTGCCTGATTAAACATGTTTGATTCTCCTTCCCACCTTCGATACTCGTTACCGTATGAGATTGTATCACAGAGTAAAGAGGGGTTTCGCTCCTGTTAAAGAACAAGCAGTTTCGGGGATACAATGCTTATTTACGAATGTCTGATTTTGGCCTAAATCGGCCAGTCACGACAATGCAACAGGATGCCGTTTTGGGTTGCAATAAGCCCCTCCTGTCACCTCATTTTAATAACTCACAGAGAAGCTCAAGAGTCCTTAAATCACGCTTAAAAACATGGGCTGAAAAGGTGTTAGCCCATCCCTTATGATCCTGTGGATAACTTGAGCATAAACTCTCCAGCCAGCTATCCGCGATTAGACTTGCTCAGTTATGCACATTTTATTCACACTATTTAAAAAAATATTCACAGCTCCGGTAAATAGCTAAGACGTAGGTACTGTTTGCTTAAGCAGCTTATCCACACTACTCACAGGCCCTATGACTACTAATAGATTTTAGGAACTAAAAGGGGTTAAGGAGTAGTTAGCCACATTGAACGTTCTCCCTGAAAGATAAAGACACCAGATTCTGTTTTTCCAGATAGATAAATAGTTAATAAAAGAAGCTTGAAAGTATTTTTTAAAAACTGACTGAAAAACATTCATTAGGAATAATCCTCTCCACTTTAATACTGTTTTTTTTACAGTCAGTTCCTTCAGTTGTGATTACACCCACATCGAACTCTAGATATGTTCAGCCGTTTCCACCCGACCTTATCCTGGAACTTCATTTCCTTGATCTGTCCGGAAACGAACTACTTACCATGAACTGAGCCAACTTCACCACTGTAGTTACCTGGTGTTTCTGCAGTTCCTGCAATGTTTCAGCTACAAAACCTTTAAGATTCACAGTTCATCATTATTGAGCAATCTAGATTTCGTACTGGTAGATAAATTAAGGACGCCTTAACGGCCGCAATAACAGTCACAGTACCCGTTAATATAAAGTGGCTAAAAAGGTGTTAGGCCATCACCTGTAATCCTGTGGATAACATGAGTACAACGTGGAAAACTACTATTCAAAAATGAAACATCTGTAGTTGTTCACATATTATTCACACGATGTTCTGTTTTCATTCACACCATTGAAAGATAGCTCAAACCAAGCTGTTACTTGATTCATCAGCTTATCCACACTATCCACAGCCCCTATGACTACTAATAGATTTTAGGAACTAAAAGGGATAAAGGAGTAGTTGTTCACATTCCAGAGGTCTTTTGAAAAAATGATCCCCTATTTGACCAATAAAACAGGGTTCAGTGAACCTTAAACCTGTCAATCATCTTGTTTTACTACTACTTTTTACTGAAAACTATATTTCAAACCCTGCCAACAAAATAAGCACCAACCGTTAATAGTGATTTCAAATAGCAGTGATAATACGATATCAGGCTTAAGGGTTGTAAGTTTAGCGGCTGAAATCCTGTCGATAATTTGAGCATAAAGCCGTTAAGCGTTAAGCTGCGGCTAACTGTTTTTTGTTGTACACATGTTATTCGCATCATGTTAGAACATCATTCACACCATCAATGGATACCTGAGGGGAAGGGATTGCTTGTTTAAGCGGCTTATCCACACTATCCACAGCCCCTGTGATGACTAGTGGGTTTTAGGAATTAGAAGGGAGAAAGGAGTAGTTATGAAAATCACATTGTCCAGAGCCGCTTTATTGCAGGCCGTGCAGCGTTGTCAGAGCATAGTTGAAAAACGCCACACTATTCCAATTCTGGCTAATGTACTTCTGCATGCAGAAGGTAATTGTCTACACATCACAGCTACTGATCTTGAGGTCGGTATTCTCAGCCAAGCTGAAGCGACTGTAGAAAAACCGGGTTCAATCACAGTTTCAGCCCGTAAATTATTCGACATGATCAAGGAACTGGATCCGGAACAGGACGTAACGCTTGAAACCGGCGATGCCTTTATCGCTATTCGCAGTGGCCGTTCCAGGTTCAGACTTTCCACACTCTCGGCAGATGAATATCCGGCGAT
>Ga0316203_1001423_pt1 | contig 17135 bp, 19 predicted proteins | sample 6monrhotite_MG_FD_204940 | JGI IMG/M metagenome (GOLD analysis project Ga0316203, IMG submission 204940) | Microbial mat bacterial communities from mineral coupon in-situ incubated in ocean water Damariscotta River, Maine, United States -... | ecosystem: Environmental > Aquatic > Marine >... | reverse complement strand
GACTCATCTGCGACATGACCCTGGCTTCAGGTCAATTACGTCGACAATTAGCCTGACCGACCAATCAAGGCCTGCCCACAAAAAAACAAACCCCACATCCGAAAATGCAGGGTTTGTCAGCGATCTGAGGCCACCCAATGGGTGGCCTTTTTTGTTTCACCTTCTGATTCGGGCTTAATCGATGTGAAAAGCTGTTTGTTCATTCTTTGCGCGTGCAAAGAACGAACCAAGAAAAACGCCCCAGGACCAGCTTGTCCTACGGATTCCCTATCCTGCACACTCACAAATCATCTATCCTGATGCTTTGTCTTTGGTTCGTTTCTTTTTTGCAAAAGAAATGAACAAAAAAACAGGTAAGTAAATGCAACACAGCTAAAAGTATGATTTCTCTGCTATTTCTCACTTTTTAAATTTGTCTCGGCAGCCTGTTAATGGAGAGCAATGAGCGATTCTCCCGCTGCGAGATAGAGTTGTCTTTTAACTTAACCTGCAATGAATCTGATTGTTGTTACTTGCTGGATTTAATGGGTAAGCCAGCCGCCCCACTGGATTTTGAAATTCTGATCTGCACTGAGATTTACCCAGCGTTGAAAGTGATCGCGCTCTACCAACATCCAGGGGCCATGGTGGGAGGAGAATAGCACCTCGGCTGTGATTCTTTGGACATTCCAGAGTTCCCCTTTATGAGTGACAAACTCTTTGCCAAAACCCGAGATGCCGCTTAAGCGTACTGACTGTTGAAATTCCATGGCGACCTCCTTCGTGTTTTGGCCTCTGTTAACTAATCTATCGGCATAAATCTTCTTCAGTTAAGTGAAGAGAAAGCAGCGATGGGTCTTTTAATCTGTTTGAGATGCGGAGTATACTTATGCAATGAGTGACCAAATTGATCTAATCCTTCAACAGACACCTGAAAACCTGCATGCCGATATAAGGCGGGTGTGTGGTCTGTCGCAGCAGTTCTCGATGTTGATGCGCAATATTTCTGAGGATGAGTGCAAGGCTCTGTTCAGGCCTGTTGAGGAAGCTTTGCTACCTGATAGCAGTGAGGTCTGGGTGCCGCACTGTGAGAGTAGCGATCTGCTTACCTGTATGGCGCATCTTCGTCAATGCAAGAACCATGCTCACCGGTTTCTGATCTGGTGGGAGATGGGGCTAGGTGGGGATATGGACAGATCATATCGGGCTATTGCTGATCTTGCGTCAGGTTTGCTTGATGAGGCTGTCACTATGGCGGAGCGACTGATTGGGCCACGTTATGGACGTGTAGAGGGTGGATCATTCTGCGTGATTGGTCTGGGTAAGCTCGGTGGTCGGGAACTCAATCTTGGTTCCGATGTTGATCCACTGTTTATTTGGCAAGGTGAGGGCAGCACAGTAGATGCTCGGCAGTCGATTCCGGCTATGGAATATTATATGCACTTTTCACGCATGCTCATTCGTTTGATGGGTGAGCGCACGGCTGACGGTATCGTTTGGCCAGTAGATATGCGGCTGCGTCCGGGTGGTGATGCTGCGGCAATTGCCTTACATCTGGAGACGACTTTAACCCATTATCTTGAATATGGGCAGACATGGGAGCGGGCTATGCTGATCAAGTCGCGTCCTGTGGCTGGTGACAAGCAGCTGGGTCAGGCATTTCTTGATGGTATCGTACCCTTCATCTATCGCCGCTATCTTGATTACACCACCGTAGCTGCTTTAGCCGAAATGAAGAGGCGCATTGATGGTCAGGCAGGTCTTGGTGGTATTGCAGCGGGTTTTGATGTCAAACGCGGCCGTGGTGGTATTCGCGAGATTGAATTTATTATCCAGTCCATGCAGTTGTTACATGGTGGCAGAAATATCGATTTGAGAGCTCAGCCCAGCATGTTAGCTATTGATGGTTTAAAGAAAGCTGAGCTGATTAGCGAAGATGACGTCGGTCTGTTGAAGGCTGCTTATCTATTCTGGCGCAGGATTGAACATGCTATTCAGGCCCGGCGTGGTGAACAGACGCACAAATTGCCGGAGGATTATGCTGCATACCTGAGCAGTGCTACTGGCATAGACGATATAGAGCAGCAGATGATTCACCATGCTGCAATGGTTGAGGATGCCTTCCGTAAATTTGTTAAACCGTTAGGAGAAGAGGTTGAGCAGGAGTTTGGCTGGCTATCCGGCAACCATGACGGGCTGGAAAAGCTGAATGAAACAGATCGGGAGCGTATGACTCTGGCTCTGGAGAGGGTGGATGCCTGCCTTTTACGAGGCTTGTTACCCGAGCGCAGTCGTGTGCAGGTTGAACGCATACTTGAGCAGGCTATGGCCTGCTGGTTGGATGACGAAAATGGTGTCACTGCACTGGAAGCTTTTTCCGAATTGATCCACTCCATTTCAGGGCGTGCAACCTGGATTGACCTGCTTGCAACCCATCAGGGCGTGCTGGACTGGTTGATTGGCGTGCTTTCGGCAAGTCGCTATCTGGCGGATCATATTGTAAAAGAGCCGTCATGGCTGGAATGGCCGCTCATGAATGAGCACAGTGGAACCGATATTCGCCAGGTGTGTGCAGCACTGGATGGCTTGAATGATTTTGATGATGTAGAGCAAACGCTGGCTGATATCGGGCGCTGGGTGGACAGGACTCGATTGTTGTCGGCTCTGGCTGTGGATGCGCATACCGCTGATGCTATGAAAATAGGTGGCTGGTTGGCTGATATGGCGGATGCTGCGACATCAGCAGTACTGCGTTTGTGCCTGCACGAGATGGGATTGCCAAAAGATTTCCCCTTTGTGGCACTGGCCATGGGTAAACACGGTTCACATGAGATGGGACTGGTATCTGATCTGGATATGGTATTTGTACTGGTGCATGAGCATCCATCAGAGGTAGTGGGTCGTCGCAGTATGGGTGAACATGCCCAGCGTATCGGACGTCGTATGATTCAGTATCTGACAGGTATGCCGCCCTTTGGTGCCGGCTTTGAGTTTGATGCGCGCCTGCGTCCATCAGGCAGGTCGGGCGTGTTGGTGGTTAATATTACCGGTTTCAGAGAATATCAGCTCAATGAAGCGCATACATGGGAGCATCAGGCGCTATGCAGGGCACGGCCTGTTGCAGGGCCATCAGATGCCCGCAAGCAGGTGGGCGATTTGATTCTTGATGTGCTTGATCGTCCACGTGACAGAGAGAGTCTGGCTACTGATGTGAAAGAGATGCGTCAGAAGATGCTGGATCACCTTGCCAATAAAAGTGGTGATGTGATTAATTTGAAACATGATAGTGGTGGTCTCGTTGATATTGAGTTTCTCACCCAGTATGCACGGCTTGCCTTTGGTGGCCGTGGGCGCAGGGCAATTGATGTGCTGCATGATCTTCCCGAGTCAGCACCTGAGAGATGGAAACAGGAAGCAGATTGGCTTGCTGATACCTATCTCGATTTCCGGGAGATGGAGAATGTCTTGCGTGTAGAGCTGTGGGGCTCGATAGGTAACTTGCCAAATGATGCTGAAGCGACTGAATGGGAGACGATGCGTCGTCATGCCGCGATCAAATCACCGGAGATATTGGTTGAACGTATGGTGAAGGTACATGGCCTTTTTCATCGTCTGTTAAAAACCGGGTAAGGGTGTGTTCTTTTTGTAGCGGCCGTGCAGGTTATTACAGGCCGCCGCTTATTTTCCAACCGTCTGCTGTGCGGGTAAACAGTATACGCTCGCGTTGGTGCACTTTTCGCCATTCGTTACCCACTTTTACCTGCAATTGGTAATTCTGTTCACATTGGGCATGACTGTTGTCAGGAAAGCGGATCACCCGATCACCCGATTGCATGCGGGTAGCATCAAACTGTTTGAACAGCGTTCTCATTCTACTGATGACATCAAACTCACTCTGGCCCTGGAAGCTATAGCCCTGCATCAGTAACAGGGTGTAGCTGCTGATATCATGCTTGCTGACAGCAAGATCCCGGGCATCGAGTACCTTATGGATCTCTTCTTTATCGCTATAATTACCGCAGCCTGTCAGAAACAGAAGCAGCAGCAGGGTAGATGCGAATCGGGTTGTAGCAGATGTAAAGGGGGGCATGTTGTTGTGTGATTAGCGGTAATCCTTTGCTTTACTGCTCCAGCTGCTGCTCGGGTAGTTGTGCTCCAGTAGCCGTGCAATCTGGCTGGCATCTTTTGTCATGCCCATTTCATCATAGGAGGCCGCCAGCAGATAGAGGGCTTCTTCAATGGCGGGACTGGTCTGATAATCCTTGGCGACAACCTGAAAACGATTGGCCGCTGCAACATAGCGCTCTTTCTTGAAATAGAATTTCCCAATTGCCAGTTCGTGCTCGGCCAGGCTGTTATACAGCTTCTGCAGACGTTGGTTGCCTTCCTCAGCATATCCACTGTCAGGGTGTTCCCTAAGCAGGCGTTTGAAACCCTCAATGGCCAGCAGGACATGGCTCGGGTCGTGCTTGGATGAACTTTTCTGTTTGAAATGACTCATTGCCAGCATGTATTTGGCATAATCCACATTTGCATGCTTGGGATGACGATCAATAAAGGTGGTACTCAGTGTTTCGGCAAGGATGAGCTCGCCACCTTTATAAGATGCAAAAATCCTCAGCAGTTCAGCCTGGACCGCGAATTTACTGTAAGGGTGATTGGAGCTGAATTCACCCAGATCATAAGCGGCAGCATTATATTTGCCCTTATTAACATCCCGTTTAATCTCATTGTAACGTTGTTCAACATCATTTTGATACAGGGTGGTATCGTCGTTGGAAGCACAGCTGGAGATGAGGCTTATGATTAGAAACAGATATAGGAAGTGGATTGGCGATTTCATAGCGGGTAAGTTTACGGGTAAGTTGGCAGTGTCACAACGGCCAGATGCCGGCCTGTTATGCCGTTGTCCCGGCGGTAAGAGAAAAACTGTTGCGGATGACAGCAGGTGCATGATCTCATCACTTCGATATGTGTCTCTTTTAAGCCGCTATCCAGCAGCTGCAAACGGTTGATAGCCCATAAATCGGCATGCTTCTTCTCGCTTTCAGTGATGCAGGATGCTGCACCCTCACAGCACTCTGCGAGGGCTTCTGCTGCTTCATCTCCAATAGTAAAGCAGCATGGGCCGATGCATGGGCCCAGAGAAGCAATAATACGCTCAGTACGGGCACCAAGCCCCAACATTTTTTCAACTGCTACTGAAGCGACCTGTGCAGCTGTGCCGCGCCAGCCAGCATGTACAGCTGCAGCGATACCGGCATCAGTATCCGCCAGTAAAATCGGCAGGCAGTCGGCAGTTCTGACTGCAATAGGGGTGTCGGGCTGGTCGGTTAACAGGATATCAGCCTTGTGATCATGCTGAAAACCTGGGCCACTACAATAAAGTGTATCTGCCTGATGCTCCTGAATAACCTGATGCGGCTTTCCATTTATATCTGACTGCTTAAGTAGCTGCGCAAGGTTTTTATCGATATGGGAATGTTTATCCCCAAGGTCGGAGCCGAAGTTCAGGCTATCAAAAGGTGTGGGGCTTACGCCACCGCTGCGTAGTGTGAACAGTCCGCATACACCGTGGCTGGCTAGCAACGGCGAACGCAGAAAGTCAGCCATAGTTTCTGCTTAATGCTTGCGAGAGTTTGACCAGATCATCAGGGAGGCTTGCGACAATGCGCAGTTCTTCACCTGTAATCGGGTGTATGAAACCAAGTATCTCTGCATGCAGCGCCTGACGTTTAAGGTTGCCGATCAGTGTTCTGCTGGGCTCAGGGATATTCCTGCCGGGATTGTAGTTGCGAGCATATAGCGGGTCACCGAGTACAGGTATCTGCTCATGAGCAAGGTGGACACGAATCTGATGTGTGCGACCGGTATGCAGACGTAGGCGTAGCTTGCTGAAAGGACCATGGATATGTTCCAGTGATGCGTCGGTGATCGCAGTTTTTCCATCTGGATTCACAGCCATCTTCTGTCTGTGCTGAGGATGACGTCCGATGGGCTCCTCAATGTGTTTCGCGCGCCAGCGGGGTACTCCACGGCACCAGGCTACGTATTGGCGATCAAGATCATGGTTGGCAAACATATCGGAGAGTTTACGGTGTGCTGCCTCTGTTTTTGCAACAACCAGGCTGCCTGAGGTATCTTTGTCCAGGCGATGCACAATACCCGGACGTTCCATGCCGTTAATGCCGGGCAGGCTGTCGCAATGGTATAAAAGCGCATGTACCAGCGTGCCTTTATCGTGTCCGTGCGAAGGATGCACAACCATGCCTGCGGGTTTGTTGATTACGATCAGGTGTTCATCTTCAAACAGAATATTGAGCGGAATATCTTCCGGTTCCAGTTGCATGGCCTGTGTGGGTGGGATGAAAACCGTATACTGATCATCTTCACGGACCTTGAGCGATGGCTGAGAGACAACCTTGCCTGCCCTGTTGCTGACATGTCCCTGTTTAATCAGTTGTTGGATATGACTGCGGCTTAAATCACCAGCCTGGGTCAGTACGGCATCGAGGCGTTTTCCATCCTGCTCATCACCAATGGTGATGAGCAGGTCAGAAGTTTCAGGCGGATTCACTCGCTTTTCGGGGTTTCTGCAGCAGCCGGTTTTTTAACCTTTTGCGTTGCAGGCTTGGATTCGCTGGCTTTTTTTACTTCAGCTGGCTTTTGCTCTGGTTTTACAGCTGGCTCTGTAGCCTGTGATGCAGGCTTCTTTTCAGCAGCTTGTGCCGGGGCTGATTTGTTCTCTTCAGCAGGCTTGTGTTCTTGTTTGTCGGCAGGCTTTCTGGTTCTGCGGCGAGGTGCCGGTTTTTTCTTTGCACCTTCAGTGGACTTGTCTGCTGTCTGAGTAGTTGGTTTACTCTGTTGGCTGTTATTCTGCGCCGGACTACTTTTTTCCACAGCCGGTTTATCAGCACTATTTGTCTGCTGTTCAGTAGCCTGATTCGGTGTTGTTCCTTCTGTCGTTGCCGGATTGGCTGTTGGACGACGACGGGGACGACGCCTGCGACGACGACTTTTCGCTTCACCTTGTGCTGGCTGACCTTGTACGGCCTCAGCCTGTGCTGCCTCACCCTGTACGTTTTCAGCTTTAGCGCTGTTATTTTCAGCTTCTATCTTTTGAGGCCGGGGTTTGCGCTGTGGTTTTGCTCGGGGCTCTTTTTTCTGCTCAGGTGCTTGAGACTGTTTATCAGTCGTTCCAGTTGCAGTCGCATCCTTGTTGCCGGTGCGGCGGCGATTTCTGCCACCACGGCGTCTTGGTTTTTTAGCTTCTTCCTGCTTCTGACGCAGCTCTTCTTCTGCTGCCGCCTGCTGCAGTTTTTCCTTGCGTGTTTTCCCGGTAATGATGTTAATCAGAGTTTGTAGCGGGCCATCTTTCTTCTCTTCAATAACCTCAACTTCCGGAGGCGGAGTAGGGATGCCTACGACAGGTTTAACCGGTTTAAGCTTGCGACTGGCACGCGGAGGTTTGATACGTTTGCTGGTATCTTCGAGTACTTCCACACGCTGCTGATTATTCTCATTCCATTGGCGCTCGATACGGTAGTGAGGAATATCAAGATCCGGACGAATTTGCAGGGTGATCTGAACTTCATAGCTCTCTTCAATACGCGCGATGATTTCACGTTTGTTATTCATCAGATATTCACCGGTATCCGATGGTACCTGTACGACCAGTGTCGGCTGTTTGCCTGCTTCTGCCCAGTCTTCCATGCGTGTAAGCATCTGTAGAGCCATGGATTCAACAGTGCGGACTGAACCGCGGCCCTGACAGCGAGGACAACCTTCAGTGGTGGATTCACGTATGGACGGATGTAGTCGCTGGCGTGACATCTCCAGCAGGCCGAAACGCGAGATGCGGGCGAACTGGATGCGGGCCTTATCCATCTTGCATGCTTTGCGTAGAACATCTTCTACCTGCTGACCATGCTTGCGGTTGGCCATGTCGATAAAATCGATCACGATCAGACCGCCGATATCGCGGATGCGTAGCTGGCGGGCAATCTCTTCGGCCGCTTCCAAATTGATAGCAAGCGCTGTGTCATCAATATGCTTGCCTTTGGTGGCACGGGCAGAGTTGATGTCGACGGCGGTCAGTGCTTCGGTCGGGTCGAGTACAATCGAACCACCGGATGGCAGTCGAATTTCACGCTCGTGAATCTCTTCACACTGGCGTTCGATACTGTAGTGGCGGAACAGAGGTTTCTTGCCACGATAGAGTTTTACCAGCTTTTCTTTGCCAGGTAGTACGGCATGCACGAATGCTTTGGTGCGGGTGTAAATCTCGTGATTATCCACCCAGATTTCCTGTACATCATCGGAGAAATGGTCACGGATTGCGCGGGTAGCCAGATCACCTTCGAGGTAGATCAGGGCAGGGGATGGAGTGGTTTCGCTCTTAATGCGAATCTCATCCCACAGACGGCGCAAATAGCTGTAATCGCGCTGTAGTGCTTCAAGGTTCTGATCCTTGCCTGCAGTACGGATGATCAGCCCCATATTATCAGGGACTTCCAGCTGGGCCAGAATCTCTTTCATGGAGCGGCGATCATCATCGGAAAGTTTGCGTGAGATGCCACCACGTGTGGTGTTCGGACTTAGAACTAGGTAACGCCCGGCCAGTGAAATCTGGGTCGTCAGTGCAGCGCCTTTATTGCCACGTTCTTCTTTAACCACCTGAACCAGAATTTCCTGTTTCGGTGCAAGAATATCCTGGATATTCAGGTTGCGTGGATTGCTTGTTTTATCAACACCTTCTTTCCAGTAGTCGGGGTGAATCTCACTCAGCGACAGGAAGCCCTGACGGGCGGAGCCATATTCGACAAATGCAGCCTGCAGGCTCGCCTCTACCTTGGTGATTTTACCTTTATAGATATTGCTTTTGGTTAGTGCTTTACTGGCCGATTCGATATCCAGTTCATGCAGGTAACCGTCCTCAACAATGGCAACACGACTCTCTTCGTCGTGGTTTGCATTGATGAGCATGAGTTTTTTAGTTGCTGTCACGCCATCATCCTTTTGGCGTTTGAGAGACCCGTTATGTAGATACCAGAAGCAAGCCGATTCTTGCGAACAGCAATGCCTGACGGCGGAATAGCCCACTGACAGAGCGTGGAAAAACCCTACAGTTATTGATTGTATGGACTATTCAGTCACATCTATGTTTGCTTCCATCCTCGTGTGATCGGGGAGGTAAGCTTCAAGTCTTTCAAACACTTTCTTTTATTTTATGCAGGCTCAACGTTGGCAAACGATCACATGATATCTTCGCATTCAGCAATGCCGGGCTAAAAAAAGTTCCCTGCCGTCTACTGTGTCGGAGGCTGGGATTCCCGGGTACAAATCACTACCATTGGCTGTGTGTCGGTGATTATCGTGTGATGCAGGATAACACGGAGCTCGCTGCATATCAGAGCAATACTATAGCAGAAAGGTGGTTTGGCAAGAACATGCATGAAAACGGCATCTTAACGATTGATCAAAATGAAGAGGGCAGCCGCCTGGATCGGGTGTTGATTCGGCACCTAGGGTCCCCTCAACGTTCGTTGATTCTGCGACTGATTCGTAAGGGTAATGTGCGGGTGAATAAAAAACGCGTAAAACCTGAAGTGCGGGTCTCTGCCGGTGATCAGGTATTCCTGCCGGTTAGTCTGCGCGAACCCGAGGTTCAGGAGCATGTTGCGATTCCACTGTCGCTGCAGAGAAAAACAGAGCGGATGCAGATCCTCTTTGAAGACGATTGGCTGCTGGTGGTCAATAAACCGGCAGGAGTGGTTGTACATGGCGGAAGTGGTCACGATGCAGGGTTGATCGAAGCATTGAAGGAGCAGCGTGGCCTGCCGGATCTCAGACTGGCTCACAGGCTAGATCGTGATACATCAGGTGTATTGTTGATGGCCAAGAACCTTGAGGCCCTGCGCAGCCTGACAGAATCCTTTCGTGAACGTGATATGCAGAAAACCTACTTTGCCCTGATCGCAGGCCACCCGTTTGCTCATGCCGGGCGCATGAGTTCGAAGCTGGCTAAAGGTGTCGTGCGCGGTGGTGAACGCATGGTGGTTGATTCAGAGGATGGCAAGGAGTCTGTGACCGACTACCAGATCATGACGGAATACAAGCGTGAGGGTTTTGATTATGCCATGGTGGCGCTGAATCCGCATAGCGGGCGTACTCATCAGCTGCGTGTGCAGTTGCAGAACGAGGGCCATGCCATTCTGGGTGATGGAAAATATGGTGATAAGGCTGATCTTGCGAGATATAAAACTGTCGGAGGACGGGGTTTAATGCTGCATGCATGGCGACTGCGTTTTAAACATCCGATTACGGGAACACCTCTTGAGTTCAGGGCCGGTTGGCCTGATAACTGGAATCCACTGATTCAGACTTAATCAACTACAACTCAGTTCGCATCATTTTAAAGGCCATGCTATAAGAGCTGTTTGCTATTGGTCCTTCTATGCTGCTGGATCAATTTATCCTATAGCAGTTCCCTGATGATGGAGAGAGGTGAGCCCTGATGATTGATTACACCTACTTTTCAGATAAAGATTTAATCGTAACCATATTTCATGGCCCGGTTGCTGTAGAGGAGTTGAATGAGCTGATCGATAAGTTGATTGCTATAGAACATCACAACGGTGCAATGCGCGGTCTGACCATCCTTTGCGAAAATGTTAAAATGGATGCCATCAAGTATCATAATATTTTTTCTGCAGGGAAAAGAATGAGTCGTGCGACATTCAGAAAGAATGGAAAAAATGCGATTGTTGCGCACACAGCTCTGGGGTATGGAATCTCCAGAATTTATCAGGTGGCAACTGAAATTACGTCTTTGGATGAGACAAGGGTTTATAAGGGAGACGAGGGCTTACAGGAAGCCATCAGCTGGCTTGATGCGAAGGCTATGCTGGATGAAATTCAGGGACTAATTGCTCGTTGTACGGATGAATTGCCAGAGTGAATAAAAGAGTAAATTAACGCTTTAGTTATAATAGACAGAGTAAACGGTGATGAAAAAAAGGCTGGCAGGGGTTACCCTGTCAGCCTTTTTTCGGATCATAGGTTTAGCGAGTAGTGATCAATTAACCTGCTGAATACCTGACAGATACCAGGTTGGATCATCAGATTTTGGAGCATGTTGGAAAATCCATACTTCATTGACCTCTGCGGTCTGATCATCAACAGTGGCACCGGAATCATCCAGAGTTTGTTCACGTAGCATGGCTGTGAAGTTGACCGCAACCCATTCCAGATCAGATTCGATCCAGCTGTCAGCAATCTCTGCATTGAGTGTCGCAACTTCGGTGTGATTCTCTGCAGGTTTCATATCACGGGCAATGCGATCGGCAATTTCAGGGGTAGTGAATTTGCGCACATCCTCGATATCACCGGAATCCCAAGCTTTCTGCATGCGTACGTAAATATCCTTGGCAGCCGATACGAAATGTTGTTCATCAATTTCCGGGCGCATGGCAGTGCCTGCGGGCTCGCGTGGACTATCATCGATGCTCTCTTCTTCGTCCGTAGCATAATTCTGCGCATAGTCATTCATCGAGGGGGATGGCTGCCCACCTGCATAAGCAGGTTGCTGCTGTTGCGCTGTTGCGGCGCGTCTGCGCAGGAAGAAGAAAAGCAGTGCAAGAGCACCACCAATCAAGGCGATATCGAAGAAGTTAACGCCTTCAAATGCACCGCCGAAGAACATTGCACCCAACAGACCACCAAGTGCCAGACCGCCCAGCATGCCCATCATACCGCCACGTGCGCTACCGCGCTGTCCTGCTGCTGCAGGTTGCTTCTGTGGTGTGGTTTTCTGCTGAGAAACACTATTGGATTTTGGCTGAGCCATACGTTGCTTGCCAAAGCTGGAGCCCATGCCGAAGCGTTTTGCTTCTGCCAACTCCACACCAGAAATCATGATGCCGAACATGGCAATCATTGCCACTGTAATCAGTTTCTTCATCTATTCTCCTCTGTACTGTAAGTAATCTGTGCCAGATGCGCCTGAAATATAGCCTTTCGCAAGCTGCGATCCTTTATATTTGCGACTTCCTTGGCAAGTGTCCGTTTCATTGCGAATGATACTTGCCTGGGTTTTGCCGGTGGCGCTTTTGGTTTAATGCCAGCACCAGGTAGAACACGTGTACGAATCTTGTGCAGATTTTTGATGCGTGCATGTTTGAAGCAGGCTTTACGAATATCATCACGCAAGAAACGAATCTGCTGTGACATAATTGAGTGTTCTACCGCCACCCAAAGACAGATACCATCACCGGTAAGCTGTTCGAGCTGAACCGGTTCTGTGCGCAATGCCATCATTGGTCCGACGATATGCGGCCATGCACGGCGCAGACGGGAGATGCCTATCAGCTGATTCATCGGCCCTTCACCGAGAATGTCAGAGAAGTTGCTGTGCAGGCCGTTTAACTCAGAACGGGAACGCTGGTTTTTGAAATTCAAAATGCGCTTATCTTTAAAACGGCAACGACTTGCCGCCGAGAATATGTACATGCAGATGGAATACGATCTGACCGCCACCTTCACGAACATTGGTGATCACGCGATAGCCGCTCTCAAGCTCCAGTACCTCATCTGCGATGTATTGGACACGGCTCATAAGCATGCCAAGCAGGGCAGGGTCCTTTGCATCGCTCAGGGTGGCGACATGTGTTTTAGGGATCACCAGTACATGTGTCGGTGCTTTGGGATTGATATCCTTGAATGCAAATACGTCATCATCTTCATAAACCTTGCTGGAAGGAATCTCACCGGCAGCAATTTTACAAAACAGGCAGTCACTCATGATACTTCTCCTTGCTTTGGTGTCATTGTCGTACGTTTATAGGTCTATCGGTGCGTGTTATTTCTTGACGAACTTGGTCAGGATAACAATCTGCTGACCGTCAACACGGCCTTCAATCTGCTCAGCATTATCCTGTACGAGGCGGATATTACGTACTGCCGTACCGCGCTTGGCCGTAATACTTGAGCCCCTTACATCCAGATCCTTGGTCAGGGTGACGGTGTCGCCTGCTTCCAACACTGCGCCATTGCTGTCACGATGGATGATAGTCTCTTCCTCAACCGTGTCGTCACTGCCTGCTTCAGCCCAGGCCTTGGTTTCATCTTCCATATACATCATATCGAGCAGGTCCTGTGGCCAGCCTTCGCTACGCAGACGGGTCAGCATACGCCACGCCACGACCTGTACAGCAGGCACCTGGCTCCACATGGAGTCATTCAGACAGCGCCAGTGGTTTACATCAACGGTTTCCGGATTCTCAATTTGACCGCTACAAGTAGCACAGGTCAGCACGGACTGATCAGCGCTGCCATCTGAAGTCGGAGGCACTTCGTACACGCCCAGCTCATCGGCTGCGCCACAGAGTTCACATTTGGATTCGCTACGCGCCTGCAGTTCTGTTTCTACACTCATGATTGATGTTTCCTTTGGATACAACCACCGCAATGGTGGGTTGGGGATGATGTTTGCGGACGATGCTTGGGTTTGTGCATGATGAAGTCAATTGTGTCATCGGTGCCCAATATAGAGGTAGTCGTTCACTCTTCATTTTCTACCGCTCTCATCTTGGAGGCAAGGCTCTTTCGCTTAGCTGTAAATGACCACCAGGGTTGTGGTTCGCCACCTTCCATGAAATTGATTGCCGACATAAATATATCGATAACGCACGGATCATGCTTTGCTCCTGAAATGGTGCAAAGATCATGATGGAGTTGAAATGCATCTCTTCCAATCAGTTCCCCCGGGTGTTGAATACCGACTGTATGAAGATCACGGGTCATGGCCTTTCCAATATTCGGAAGTTGCTCAAGATCGGAGACTGTTTCTCTGTTTGGGTGCTTCATATTATCGCTATTTTGCAGGGAATAGCTACGAGCATCAACTCAGTCAGTCCTTGTAATACTGTTTGAATTCATCGGATGGTTCGCGCTCGGAATAGATGTAAATAGAGTTGCCAATGGGATCTGTGACAGAGAAGCCACGATCGCCCCAGGGGTGGTCTTCCAGCGGCATGCCAGTTTGTAACCCGGCATCCATGAGGCGTGTGTATTCTGCATCTACATCATCAACCATGAAGTTGAGTCCAACACCTGCACCGGCAAACAGCGGTGTATCATCCTGTGGGTGCATAAACTGGATAGAAGGTCCATCGCCACCTATGGAGAGGTTGACGTACCAGCCGCAGTCAAAAGTGACTGTTGCAGCAAAGTGGCGCTGATAAAAGTCACGACATATTTCGACTTCGTTGGTGCAAAAACAAGTGGATAGTTCGCTGGTTCTCATGCTGCCTCCATTCTCTTATCCATTGAAGACCAGGGTCCCCCTTATGTCAATTCGGGGGCAGGCAGGGCAGTTATATGAAGCTGTTTACCGTCCAGCTGATGCCGCCTAACATCAGGGTGAAGATAGTCAGTCCCATAAGCCACTCGATACCGACTGCGAAAACTGCCCAGCCAATCAATATGCCAGCTATGATCACTGTAATATTAACTGGCGATCCTGTGTACCAGGGAAGTCCCAATACATGAGTAATAAATTTTGGAGCGTAGGCAGCGCCCAATGCTGTCAGGGTTACTGCAGCAAAGATGAAGGCTCCCATTCTTTCAATCCACGCCTGATTCTGTTTTCTGTCGGAAAAAACAAATACAACCAGAGCAAACAGGGCAAAAAATGCAAGCCACGCGACCGAAATGATTTCGGATTCTTTCAATTCATTCTCCTTTGTGATCTAGCGTCTCAGGAAGAGGGAACTTTAACGAATCACGGATTTGAAGCCAAGTCGGAAGCCAGGGAACGGGATAGGGACGTTCATCTGGGCGTTAACGCTGGTAGCGTAGAATCTGTCCTTTTGGCAGCGGTTTCTTCAGATAATCAATATTCTCGGGTCTGCTCTGGTTATGCGAGTAACCCAGACTCACCATCTGTTTGCTGAAACGGGCATGGTGGCCACGGCCCGGATCGACCAGTATCACTTCGCAATGCGGTTTGGCATGATTATTAATGAACTCTGACAGCATTTCGGCATGTCCACGCTCATACAACAGGTCACTGCCTATAATGAGATCAAACTCACCCAGGCTGACATTGTGGTCCTCCCAGCCTGTACGCAGGTAGGGGATATCTGCATCATGATTGAGCTCGGTATTTTCTTGCAGGAAGTTACCTGCCTCCGGGTGATAATCGGTGGCGGTGATGTCTGCATGACGGTGATTAAGTACGAGGCTTGAGAGCGCGATGCCGCAGCCCACTTCCAGAATGCGTTTACCTTCGATGTGAAAGTCGGACATGAGGTGTGCAAGCACTTCACCTGATGGCCAGATAATGCCAAACAGCGGCCATGTCGCAGATGAAATGCCTAAACCTTCTGCAATACCATCGTCATCAGAAAATTCCTGATTATCGCGCAGGGTACGCACATGGATATCGACCCCGTCAAATTCGAGGGTCTGGTAGCGTACGCGTAATGATGAAGCCATGGTAATAACCTGCCTGTCGGGTCGATAGATTTCGACTTAACGCAGCATGCGTGACTCAACTGATTCACTACGTGGATCGGCTATGGTAGAGGAAAACAGCGATTGTTGCCAATCAGATGCAGATTGTTTAGCGATGTCTCTATTGAATGAGACTTATGAAACTTTCTGGCATGCCACACTGTTGTCTTTGAGTTTTTTCTGGAGATAGAAGCATCCGAAGGGAATCAGAGATGAAATAAAGGCAAGGTTTACGATGGATCTGGACCACCCTTCTCTGCGGCTGACAATATCCATCAAGGGCAGGTAGGCCAGCCAGAGAATCCCGTGAACAGGGCCAACGAAACGCACCAGATCAACACCAAACTGATATTTGGCTGGCATGGCAATAAAGAGCAGGGCGATAAGTGATAACCCTTCTACGAGACTCAGAACTCTGAACGCATTTAGCATGGCGCGAACTGTAGTTGCTCTGGTTTAATTGTCTAACACTACAAAAGTCGGCGGATTGGTTGTATCGATTGTTGCCAGAACTTCACAGATTCAGGTTGTAATGAATGATAAAAGAACGTCTTGAAGCTTCGAGAAGCTATCAAGTATAGGTTTGTCCCTGTTGATTTTTTATCTCACGTTTTTATCAACAAAACTATTTAATTCAGAAACCGACCGGATTACATATAATGATTTATTGGTCGATATTTCTTCTAACTTTTTCATGAAATCATCATTCCAAAACTTTGGGCAAAGTTTTAATGTCTTATAGCCTTCCAAAGTGCCTTTTAGAACCGAGCTACCGTCAGGCCAACCTTCGGGTTTAATAAATACCCCTTTTAATAATCGCTTTGTCACTAACCAATAACTGACAATATAAGGCAGCTCTATATAGATCAATGTATCAGCCACTTCCAGCCGCTTATTAAATGACCCAAGTGGCCCAAAGCCATCAATAATCCAACTATCAGAGGATAGTATGTTTCCATGCTCCCTGTCGTACGTCTTCCGGTCTACCACATCGCCATTCTTTTTATATGCAATTGAATCTAATGGATGCAATTGTATACCTGTAGCTGATGCCAGATTTTTACTTAAAGTGGACTTACCACTTCCGGGTTTACCGAAAACTGCTATTTTTTTCATATAATGGAGGGGGGCAGGTCTTAAACGTTGAATCATTTTTCCTCCCACGCTTTAATAATGTTGCTGATAAGAGAGTAGTACACATTCGCATATTCGGCAATTTTTCGCATGACGCACCCAGGACAGCGGTTCAACCATATGGGTCAGAACATGGAGAAACATAATGCGATCATCATCAAGTTTGATCCGTAGAAGCCGAGCCATGCAGTCGTTCTGTTTTGATGTATTCAACTTTCAAAACTTGACCCCAAGCATTACTAAACTTCATAGTTTGATTGCGAATGCGTAATGATGAAGCCATGGATTGCCTGCCCAGTCGAAGTGTCGACTAAGAAGGCAGGGGTCAGAGAAGGCAGGGGTCAGAGAAGGCAGGGGTCAGAGAAGGCAGGGGTCAGAGTGAGCCTCCCCCGATTTAACGGACTCGGAAATTAAGAGGCACTATTGGCCTCAAACTCGACCGGACTGAGATAGCCCAGAAACGAGTGTCTTCTTCTGCGGTTGTAGAATGTTTCGATGTAGTGAAA
>Ga0316203_1001421_pt1 | contig 17214 bp, 18 predicted proteins | sample 6monrhotite_MG_FD_204940 | JGI IMG/M metagenome (GOLD analysis project Ga0316203, IMG submission 204940) | Microbial mat bacterial communities from mineral coupon in-situ incubated in ocean water Damariscotta River, Maine, United States -... | ecosystem: Environmental > Aquatic > Marine >... | reverse complement strand
CAGCACGCACAGCAATCTTGCCTCAGGCGTGTTACGCGGCGCCTGGGGCGTGGAACCGGTCTACGCCGGCAACAACTTTGCGAGTGAGCCCATCGATTTCATCGTCAAACGCGGTGACCCTGGCACGAGTATGGACACCAGCGTCACCGCACCGTATGTGACCCGGGAATACCAGATCTGCCTTAAATGTCACTCCAACTATGCCTACGACACCCCACCGATGCTGGGCGCCAGTTCGGCGACCACGCCTTCCGGCACCAATGGCATGTTTCAATACACCAATCAGGCGCGGGAATTTAACTCACCCATCAGTCACCGCGGTGAAGGTCAGTCTCTGGGCGCGGATGGTGGTGCGGATCTGGCCAATAACATTAATAATCATCGTAGCTGGCACCCTGTAATGGATGAGACCGGCCGAGACCCCGCTACCCGCATGGCCGATGCCAACAACTGGATTGCCCCCTTTAATGCGGCGGTGGGAACTCAGACCATGTATTGCAGTGACTGCCATGGCTCCAACACCCCGCCTGGTACGGCTGACCCGGATGGGCCGGGTTACGAAAACGGTACAGCATGGGGGCCGCATGGCTCTACCAACAACTTTCTGCTCAAAGGGGATTGGAATAACGGACCTTGGGGTGGCACTGCGTCTGTACCCGTGCCTTGGAGTACTGCCACGGGTTTTGTTCAGCAGGGGGTGTCTGGTACTACTAAAGATCACCTATGCTTTAAATGCCACAATTGGGATGATTATGCCAATCCCAATAATACCAGCCCAGGCCTGAGTGGTTTCAGGGATTCTCTGGGAATAAGTTTTGTGGGATGTGGCTACGGGCCTTTTGACACCTCCAGAGTCAATCTTCACATTCTGCATGCTGACATTGCCGAGGCAAACAAGGGAAGCGGAGGTTTCGGTAGCACATTCGCCTGTACCAATTGCCACATCGCGGTGCCCCATGGTTGGAAAAACAAGGCTTTCCTGGTTAATTTGAACGATGTAGGGCCTGAGGTAGGCTTGCCGACAGGTACGGTTATTGACCGATATACCGACCCCAATTGGGAGGGGAATGGGTATACCAATGGCCCTTATTATCTTAATGCCAAACTCTACATTATTAACTTCAAGCGAAGTGGGGAATGGACTGAGGATGACTGTGGTTACCGGCAATTTGCTGGGCCTTTTGGCATGATAAATGCTTGTGATGTTACGCCGTAGGGTGTGGATTAAGCCTGAATTGGAGGGTGGATTGTGATGAGTGCGCAAATAATGTATCGAATTATTGTTAGAGGCGGCATGATGACTGTGCTGCTCTTTAGTATAAGCGTATCGGCCATGACAATTAAGCCGTTGACGATGCCTGGCAGTATGTCAATTGTTGCTCATGTGCTGGCTCATCCTCCGGTGACAGGAGATTGTGCTGGTTGTCATCCTGATGTAAAGACGATGCCACGTATTATTTAATAGGCTGTACGATCTTATTAAATGAGATTATCTTCTTAACCGTTTTTTGTTGGCTTACTCTATGAAAGTTCTTCTGAGTAAATTATTTTCGGAATGATTTACTCAGATTTTGTTGTGGTCAGGTCAAAATTTGTGAACCTCTTTTTGTTTAACGTGGTCAAGGTATACTGCGCGCAGTGTGGCTGGATGCGGCATGCATGAGCGTGAAATTTATCAGTGGATAGGGTGTTGTTATGTTACGCCGTTTGGCATCGTTAAAATTTACTTTGGTGGGGATGGTTTTGCTGGCCGGTGGTGCCGCCTTGAGTTATGGCAATCCCGCGGAGGTCTCGGTTTGGGTATTGATAGTGCCGCTGGCTCTGTTAGCCCTGAATCTGGCTGCGGCTATTGTTACTAACCCACGTATCAATCGGCAGCCAGGGTTGCTGGTATTTCATATTTGTTTGCTGGCGACGGTATTGCTGGCCGGATTGGGGCGATTGACGCACTTGGATGCGCATCTTGAAATTGCTCAAAATCAAACGTTCAGCAAAGATGTCCTGCTGGATGTGCGAAAGGGCCCTTGGCATTCCGGTAATCTGGATAAGGTACAGTTTATCCAGGGAGCTTATACCGTGGATTATTCGCCGGGTCTGAAGCGTGGATTGACTCACAGCCAGGTTTTTTTGCCTGGGTTGGGTGGTGCGACCGTGGTGCAAGATGTGGGGGATGATCGTCCATTGATTCTGGAGCGTTATCGTTTTTACACCACCCATAACAAAGGGTTCGCCCCGGTTCTTACCTGGTTGCCGAATCAGGGTGAGCCTATCACTGGCCGCATCAACATGCCTTCGTACCCGCTTTATGATTACAAGCAGGACAATAGCTGGATCCCGCCGGGCACTAAAGAAGAGATCAAGTTCTGGCTGCAATTACAGACCGGTATGACTTTGGACGAATCCTGGGTGCTGAATAAGCAGAAGGCGACGGGTATTCTAGTGGTCACAAGTGACGGCAGACGCGTGGAATTAGAGCCGGGAGATGAGGTGCCGTTGGCGCATGGCCGTCTGCGTTTCGAAAACCTGACTACCTGGATGGGGTATCGCGTATTTTACGATCCCACCATACAATGGTTGTTCTGGGTCACTGTTGTAGGAGTATTTGGATTGACACATTTTTTCTGGGTTAAGCTAAACCTTGTTCCTTGGATGGACGAAGGTAATGAGCCGGAGGGTAAGGTATGAACGTGGTGGCAGAGCAGCCCTGGTTATGGGCCGGTTTAGGGGCCTATCTGGTGGCTACGTTGGTAGCCATGTGGGGGGTGTCGCCACGTTCTGAAAACAGCCAGTTGGTGGTTAACAAGACACACGAAAAACTGGTGTTGGGGTTCATTGTACTGGGTGTGCTGTTGCTAACTATTGCCATTGCTGCCCGTTGGATACGCATCGGCCATGGTCCGTGGATCAGCTTGTTCGAGCTGTTGATGAGTCAGGTATGGAGTCTGGGGTTGATTTTTGCCGTGCTCTACTGGAAATTGCCAGGGTTGCGCCCCAGCACGGTAATCGTGTTGCCGGTGATGTGGATTCTCGGTAGCTGGGTGTTGATGCTGGAGCCAGGTATCAGTCATTTTCCGGCGACTTACTATAATGTCTGGAAATGGTCTCACGTAGGCTTAGGTAAGATATTCCTGGCCCTGTTGTTGGCGGGAGTCGGGCTTGGCGGAGTGATGATTTTACGTACTACGGAGCGTGGTAAAATCTGGTTTCGTGCCATGCCTTCCGATGCGATTATTGACAAGCTGGCGTGGCGGATGATGATGCTGGCGCTGGTGTTTGACAGCCTGATGCTCATCGCTGGTGCGGTATGGGCGCAGGATGCCTGGGGACGCTATTGGGCGTGGGATTCACTGGAAACCTCAGCCTTCCTGACCTGGATTTTTCTCGCCATTGGTCTGCATGTGCGGCTGACCTATAAGATTAAGCCTTGGGTTAGCGGTGCTATTATCATTGGGGTTTTCATGATGGCTTTTAGTACCTATTTTGGCATACCGTATCTCAGCCCTTCAGCACACAAGGGGATGGTGTAATGGTAGGTAAGCATGATTTTGAGGCGCTGACGGTTATCCTGTCGCTAGCCATTATCATTGCCATCGGTAGCCTGATCACTACTCTGCCAGCTTGGGAGATGGAGGCATCTTCGACACCGTTGATAAAGGGTTATACCATGCCAGCTCATATGCGTAATGCGCCTATGGCTAAGTCGGCGACTCCCGAGCAAGGTGCTCGACAAGCTTTTCGTGAAGCCTTTGCCGAGCCACAGACTGAACTGGAAGCGAGAGTCATGGAGCGGTTTCAACAGGGAATAGCATTGTTGCACGCCAAACGTTATGACTATGCGATTACGGCACTGGATTCGGTGCTGAGCATGGAACCGAATATGCCTGAGGCCTATGTCAACATGGGTTATGCATTCCTTGGGTTGGAGGAATACGGTCCGGCGCGGGGTGCTTTTGAGAAAGCGCTGAGCATAAAGTTGGATCAGGTGAATGCCTATTATGGTTTAGCAATCGCCTTTGAGGGAGCGAAAGAGTTCGAGGCAGCGTTGGGGGCCATGCGTAGCTATATTCATCTGTCCAAACCTGATGATCCATTCTTAGCCAAGGCCCGTGCTGCTTTGTGGGAGTGGGAAGCACAGTTGGGTCGCATTGAAGGCGTAGAAGTTGCACCGGAAGGTGTGCAGGGACCTTCTATCAAGCCACCTTCCTGGGATAATCAGCATTAACCCTGTTTCTTAGTCTGTGTTCAATATACGTTACCAATTGCTGTTGGATGTTCTTAGGATGAATGGTTTTTTGTTACTCCGATGGGTATTGTTGTTGGCTCTGGGTTCAATGTTGCAGGCCTGTGGCGAATCACAATCACCTTTCAAAGACCGCATTGGGCAAGTGTTACCCCCGCTGGTGGTGCAGGATCTGTTTAATCAGCCCGCTATTCTCAAACCGACTCCAGGAAAACTGTTGATGCTCAATATTTGGGCAACTTGGTGTGGGCCTTGTCGCCATGAAATGCCTGGCATGCAGCGGTTTGCCGCTCGTCTGGGTAATGATCGTATCGAGCTAGTGGGACTTTCGGTGGACATGGATGAGCATGTAGTGCGTGAATACCTTATCGAACACAAAATTACTTTTCCCAGTTATTTGGATCGTGATCTCAGCGAAGTCACTGACGTGCTGGGTGTGCGCATGTTTCCATCCACCTTTTTTGTGACGCCTGATGGTGTTCTGGTGAAGGTCATTGAAGGTTGGCGGGAATGGGATTCGCCCGAATTGGTAACGGAGGTTCGAGCTCTGTTGCCTCCGGCATCACCGAAATAGCTGCTGCCGCAGATTAATCCGGAATTGTGATTACGGCATCGGTAATATCCAAGCAAGCGAGAGAATAGCTTGGGGGCCGCTGTGATTTCAGTGGGTTTGTCACCGGCTTTCACCCGTCCCAATACCCGACTGTTGTGCTGTGCCCATGCATTACCTATGTAAATGACGGCCTTTTTAAAACCTTTCCCGTATTATGTTTTAAGCGCTTATTATCAATGGGGCATCCCTAAAAGTTGCGTGATTCACTATTATTGATAATGTAAGTCTTTGCTCTTACTGAGCACGAAAAGTTTAAAGTTGAATTGTTAACAGCACCCAATGGCAATGACTTCACTTTCTGTCAGGTAAGCCAAGTCCGCAATCCGGTTGTCTGCTTCACAAATAACTGCATTTAGAATCGTTTCAAGATTTACTGAAAGCTATATGATGAGTTATTGGCTTTAATAGATTTATCAGTTTACGATGCCGAATGAATGCAAGGTTTATCCCAGTGATCTAAGCCAAGAGCGGTTTGAGCGAATTCGATCACTACCGAATCTGTTCTGTTCAAAAACGCACCAAAGTGGATGCACAGGGTAATCTCGTACGATTCATGTTGGCGGCGGGTGAAGCATCAGAAACGATCAAGGATATCTAAAAATGCCAAAACCGAACACTGCAGTTAAATTAATAACTACTAATAAGTAGTATCCCGCTTATAAAACAGTAAGAGGCACGATAATACAGCTAAATGGCACCAAAACGCACTTACCCTCTGGACCCATACTGTCAGCGCTTGCTACGTTTGCAGATGAATGTGGTTTAAAGACGGTACTTATCACAGGAGGTTCTGAGCCAACAGGACATAGCAAAGGTAGTTTTCATGGAAAAAACTTAGCTATTGATGTTGCAGGGATGAAGTTTAATAAGCTAACACATTCTGAGGCACTAACTGCGGCTAAAAAAGCCGGGTTTACTCATGGTGTTTATGAGGATTTTAGCGGTAGTGGTAGAGATCACTGGCACTTTCAAATTGGTATTGGTAATGGTTTGGGTGAAAATCATTCATTAAATAACTCCAAGCTTTATGTAAAGAAATACTAAACTGGGTACTGGGTTAAGCATGAAAAATAGCATATTTTTTGCAGTTTTATTACTAACTACGACAACTGCATGTAGTCGTTGTCTTAAGATTGAGGGGGAATATACAACTCATGGGGCTAGTGAACAAATTACTCGCCTGAATATATTGACAAACAATACATTCATCTTAAAGCATGAAGCATGGGAGCCTGGTGCCTATGAACGTAAAGAAACGACCAGTACAAAAGGAACTTGGTCATGTGCTAAAAGCCAGATAACGTTTACTGTTCCAAAATTAATTTATAATGCGAAATATCTTGCTATTGGGAAAAACCCATTGGAAATTAATGAAAAGACAATGGTGATTCATTTTGGGCCTAACATTCCTGACACTAATGGTTATTTAAATAACGAAATATTCTACCCTGTTTCTTCACTATCAGCTTGGTAGGGTGATGAGAGATGTTCTCCTTCCTTTAGGTTTCACCAAATTCCTCAATAGTCACCCGGTTGTCCTTCTCACGAACAAGCGCATTTAGGACGATAAAAAGATATCTGGCAATTCATATGTTCAAGACGTGGTGGATATTGAGGCTGCCGGTGGCTTTGTTATTTGATATCACTTCAAACGGACAAACCCGCTGCCTCATTTAAATTCAGGTTTCAGAGCTTTTAAGCCCGATCGCTCTGTGTGTTCACAGCAGCTTTTGGTGGAGCTATGGCTAGCGTCAGTGTTACACTAACCGGCTTTCGGTGCTGTGGCTGCGCTGGGCTTTGGCAGTGGTACATGAGAGAGGTGACTGGGTTCGATGTTGGAAGTCCGAGGTCTCGAATGCGCACGCGGCGATCACCGCTTGTTCACCGGGTTAAATTTTCAATTGCAGGGTGGGGAACTCCTGCGTTTGCGTGGGTCAAACGGCAGTGGCAAGACCAGTTTGCTGCGGACATTATGTGGTTTGCTGGAACCGGTTGAAGGTGAGGTGTTATGGAAAGGGGAAAATATCCGCGCCCAGCGTGATGAGTTTAATGCTGAACTGCTGTACCTGGGACACAGCAATGGTGTGAAGTCTGAATTAACCGGTTTCGAAAACCTGCGCATCAACAATGCCCTGTGTGGTCGTTCGCTGGTGGATGAGCAGCTTTATGGCGCTCTGGCAGAAATCGGCCTTGGTGGTCGCGAAGACCTGCCCGTCCAAGTGCTGTCGCAGGGGCAAAAGCGCCGTGTGGCGCTGGCGCGATTATTATTAAGTGATGCGGCACTATGGATACTGGATGAGCCGTTCACTGCGCTGGACGTGAAGGCTGTGGCACAGTTGGCCAGACTCATTGAAGGGCATTTGCAAAAGGGTGGTATGGCGGTCTACACCACACACCAGGAAGTGGAAATGCGCGCAGGCGCCTGTCGTGAAGTGAACCTTGATCAATGAATAAGATCAACGAGACAGGTAAAGTGAATCAATCGGGTCTGTTTGCTGCTTGGCGGGCGATGATTGTGCGTGATCTGACGCTTGCCATGCGTCGCCGGGCTGATGTGCTGACCACGTTATTTTTTTTCATCATCGTGGTTAGTCTGTTTCCGCTGGGGGTGAGCCCTGAGATGGCAGTATTGCGTGAGATTGCCCCAGGGGTGATCTGGGTGGCAGCTTTGCTGGCCTCGATGTTATCGCTGGGGCGTTTGTTCTCAGATGATTATCAGGATGGCACGCTGGAGCAAATGTTGTTATTGCCTCAGCCTTTGTCGGTACTGGTTTTGGCCAAGGTGTTGACCCACTGGCTGGTGTCGGGTGTGCCATTGGTATTGCTGTCGCCACTATTGGGAATGCAGTTAGGGCTAGATGGCTATGCCATTATGTTGATGATGTTGACTCTGTTACTGGGTACGCCGGTATTGAGTTTGATCGGTTCCGTAGGGGCAGCACTGACTTTGGGAGTGCGCGGTGGTGGGGTGTTGGTTTCCTTGCTGGTATTGCCGCTGTATATTCCGGTGCTGATTTTTGGTACCGGTGCGGTGGATGCGGCGACATCGGGTATGGAGTTCGAGGGGCATTTGTCGTTGTTGGGAGCTTTTCTCGTGTTGGCTGCGTTGTTGACACCGCTGGCAACGGCGGCGGCATTGCGTATCAGCGTTGAATAACAGCGTATTAAATAGAAAACTGAACAAATGGAAATAATGAATGAGTTTTAACCATGGCCTTTAAAAATTCCATCGCGTGGTACTACTTCTCCTCGCCTAAGAGTTTCTACCCGCTGGCCGGGCGGTTGATTCCGTGGTTTTGGAGCTTATCGATCATTCTGTTGGTGGTCGGGTTATACATGAGTTTTTTTGTTGCCCCCACGGATTACAAACAGGGCGAGAGTTACCGCATTATGTTTATTCATGTTCCTGCGGCGTGGATGTCTATGCTGATTTATCTGGTGATGGCAGGTTATGCCATTATCGGTATGGCCTGGAAATTGCGCATGGCAGAAATGATGGCCAGCGCTCTGGCACCCACTGGGGCCATGTTTACCTTTCTTGCATTGTGGACCGGTGCCTTCTGGGGTAAGCCTACTTGGGGCACTTACTGGGTGTGGGATGCGCGACTCACGTCTGAATTGATCCTGCTATTTTTATATATTGGTTACATTTCTCTGCAATCGGCGATTGATGATCCGCGCCGTGCTGCGCGTGCCAGTGCCTTGCTGGCTATTGTCGGTGTGATTAATTTGCCGGTGATTTATTGGTCGGTGACGTGGTGGAATACTCTGCATCAGGGCGCATCGGTGAGCCCTACGATGGAACCGAAAATGGCGTCCATTATGCTAACAGCGATGATGATAATGACTTTTGCTTTTTGGATGTACACCATTGCGGTGGTGCTCATGCGTGTGCGGCGCATAGTGCTGGAACGCGAAAGTCAAACCTCTTGGGTGAAGGCATTGGTGGGTGAGCAGGTGGAGAATAGTCCAGCGGGAGAAAAACAGTGAGCGAATTTTTTGCCATGGGTGGGCGTGGTTTTTATGTATGGATGTCCTACGGTATCACTGCTCTGTTTATGGTTGTTGAAGTGATTGCGCTGACGCGCAGCAAAAAAACAGTGCTGAAACGCTTGGCTCGAATGGTGAAAGCTGAGGCGCGGGGTCATTCTTAAAATAGTATCTATGACTGATCCTGAGGATTTGCTCATTGATGAAATTTAAACGGTGTAAGTGAAACAGAATTGCGGAGTCAGTATGAAAACACGGCATAAACGAATGGCATTTATTTTGGTGGGATTGGCGGGTTTGGCCGTGGGGGCAGGGTTGGTGCTCAATGCCCTAAACAGTAATCTGGCACTGTATATCAGTCCCACCGATGTGTTGGCGGGCAACATTCCCAAGGATCATCAGGCTTTTCGTCTAGGTGGCATGGTCGTGGAGGGCAGCCTGAAACGACAGGATGATGGCCTGACGGTACATTTTGATGTGAGCGACAATGTTGAAACGGTGACGGTAGCCTATACCGGTATCCTGCCTGACTTGTTTAAGGAAGGTACCGGTGTGGTGACACAGGGCAGACTGACTGATGGTCTATTTAAGGCTACAGAAGTATTGGCTAAACACGATGAAAATTATATGTCACCAGAAGTGGCAGAAATGTTGGAAAAAGGTGAAAAGGCCAAGCAGGCCGCAACAGGTGCAGTGGCGCCCTATTAATTGCCTGCCATTTAATGTTTTAAACGAGGATTAAATAAATGATTCCAGAAATCGGACATTTTGCGCTGATATTGGCGCTGTGTGTTGCTGTAGTGCAGGGCGTGGTTGCTATTGCCGGGGCGCAGCTGGGTATTCGCTCATGGATGGCAATGGCGCGCCCTGCGGCACAGGTGCATTTCATTCTGGTCGCGGTGGCTTTTTTCTGCCTGATGTATGCTTTCATCTACAATGATTTTTCCGTGAAGTATGTTGCTTCAGTGTCTAACTCCATGTTGCCGATACAATACCGTATTGCGGCAATATGGGGAGGGCATGAAGGTTCGTTGTTGTTGTGGGGCTTGTTGCTGGCTGTCTGGACGATGGCCGTGGCGCGTTACAGCCGCAACTTACCGTTAGATATGGTGTCGCGGGTTATTGGTGTGATGGGGCTGATTTCGGTGGGCTTTTTGATGTTTATGCTGTTTACCTCGAACCCCTTCGACCGTCTGCTACCTGCTGCTGCTGATGGGCGGGATCTTAATCCTCTGTTGCAAGACCCGGGGCTGATTTTTCATCCACCTTTGTTATATATCGGTTATGTCGGTTTTTCCGTGGCTTTTGCCTTTGCGATCGCCGCGTTGCTGGGTGGACGAATGGATGCGACCTGGGCACGTTGGTCACGACCATGGACGACAATTGCGTGGAGTTTTTTAACTGCGGGTATTGCATTGGGCAGTTGGTGGGCTTATTACGAATTAGGCTGGGGCGGTTGGTGGTTTTGGGATCCTGTGGAAAACGCCTCGTTTCTGCCTTGGTTGGTGGGTACAGCGTTGGTGCATTCGTTGGCAGTGACCGAAAAACGGGGCGGCTTCAAAAACTGGACGGTGTTACTGGCCATCTTCACCTTTTCGCTGAGTCTGTTGGGCACCTTCCTAGTGCGTTCCGGTGTACTGACGTCGGTGCATGCTTTTGCCACAGATCCTGAGCGCGGTGTGTTTATTCTCGGTTTCCTGATAGTGGTGATTGGTGGTTCGCTGGCGCTGTTCGCCTGGCGTGCGCCGAAGGTCGGTTTGGGTGGCCGGTTTAATTTAGTCTCACGCGAAACTTTTTTGTTGATGAACAACGTGATGTTGGTGGTTGCCGCCGGTGCGGTATTGTTGGGCACTCTGTATCCGTTGCTGCTGGACTCTCTGGACATGGGTAAAATCTCTGTGGGCCCGCCGTATTTTGATGCGGTATTCCTGCCGTTGATGGTGCCGATGATTTTCCTTATGGGACTGGGACCTATTGCGCGCTGGAGGCAGGCAGATTTACCGGATATGGCCAGTCGCATGAAGTGGGCGGCAGCGGTAAGTCTGGTAATGGCACTGATTTTACCGTTTGTGATGGGTGAGTGGTTTGCGTTGACCAGTGTGGGTTTTGCGCTGTCTTTCTGGATTGTCAGCAGCATTGTGGTCAGCACGGGCGAGCGGTTGCTCAAAACCTCTGGCAGTAGTTCGGGTTTAGGTTTGCTGAGGCGCATAGGCGCATTGCCAAAATCCTATCTTGGTATGAATATTGCCCATATCGGTGTGGCGGTTTTCATTATGGGTGTCACCATGGTGAATACTTACGAAGTGGAAAAAGATATGCGTATGGAAGTAGGTGATACCGTCTCGATGAGTGGTTATACGTTCCGTTTTGACGGCGTGACTGAGATCGAAGGGCCTAACTATAAGGCCAGCCGTGGCCAGGTGTTGGTCACCGTGGACGGTGAAACCGAAGCGGTACTGTTTCCTGAAAAACGGGTTTATTTTGTACAAACCATGCCAATGACCGAAGCTGGTATTGATTCTGGCTTGTTCCGCGACTTGTATGTATCGCTGGGCGAACCGGTGGGCAATGGTGCCTGGAGTGTGCGCGTCTATTACAAACCCTTTGTGGGCTGGATTTGGGGTGGCGCTTTCCTGATGTCGATTGGTGGCATTTTTGCCATCAGTGATCGTCGTTATCGTTTAGCGTCGCGCAAGCAAAAGGCCCAGGAAAAAACAGCTGGACAGGCTGTAACCGGCCAAACCGCAGCCCCTGTCCAGACAATGGAAAGAGAATAGTTACTATGTTGCGTTATCTTGTGCCTTTGATCGTATTTTTGGGCGTGGCGGGCTTTTTGTTAAAAGGGCTGGAGCTTAATCCAAGCGAAGTCCCTTCTCCGTTGATTGATAAACCAGCGCCGAATTTCAATTTGCCGAAGTTGCATGAGTCGGGAGTACAGTTTGCCAGCAAGGATATGTTAGGCAAGGTGTGGCTGCTTAATGTGTGGGCATCGTGGTGTGTTGCCTGTCGTTCAGAGCATCCATTGTTGGTACAATTGTCGCGCGCAAATATAGTGCCTATTTACGGTTTGAATTACAAAGACGAGCCTGGTGATGCCAGAAACTGGTTGCATCAATTAGGTGATGCTTATGTCAGCAGTCTGATTGATTATGAAGGCAAGGTCGGCATTGATTATGGTGTATATGGCGTGCCGGAAACCTTCGTCATCGACAAACAGGGCATCATTCGCCACAAAGTGATTGGTCCGGTCACTCCTGCTGCCTTGGATGGTTGTGTATTGCCGCTGGTGAGAAAATTGCAGCAGGCTACGGCGCAGACAATAGTGAAACGCACTGAAGTGGAGGGTTGCGCATGACTTTGCTGAAGGTATGTATTGTGTTGCTGTGCCTGTTTGTATTTGCACCATTGGCGATTGCCAAAGAGGCAGAATACATGGCGGCAGATCCGGAGATGGAAAAAACGGTTAACGAGATATCGGCTGAGCTGCGTTGCCTGGTGTGTCAGAATCAAACCATCTCGGATTCCAGCGCGCCGTTGGCGGTTGACTTGAAAAATCAGGTACGTGAAATGGTGGAGTCCGGTCAGTCGCAAAGTGAGATTATTGATTATATGGTGCAGCGCTACGGTGATTTTGTCCGTTATCGTCCGCCGATGAAAGCAAGCACCATGCTGTTATGGGTCGGCCCATTTTTGTTGTTGTTGATTGGAGTGGTGGTATTGGTGGTTAATTTGCGTAAGCGTACCGCAATGGTAAAAAATGACGGAGATTTATCTGTGGAAGAAAATGAGCGACTTCAAAATTTGTTGGCAGCTGAATCTTCACCGCAAGTTGCTAAACATGAGGACTCATCGTCACAGAAAATCGGAGAAGAAAAGTCATGATGGTGTTTTGGTTGATTGCCGTGTTGTTGATTGTTGTGACCTTGTTGTTTTTGTTGCCGCCATTGATTCAAAGGCTGCAGCGGGACTCGGATAAAGACAGTTTTGGTCGTGATGAGTTAAATGCCACTATATTTAAGGATCAACTGTCAGAGTTGGAGGGAGATCTGTCTGCCGGAGTGATAACACAAGAACAGTTTGATGGGGCGAAACACGACCTGGAACGCAGCTTTTTGCAAGATGCTAATACCGAGGCAGATACGTCGTCGGTCTCGCAAGTGGATTGGGTTGTTGGTCGTTCCTCAGCAGTGGTGATTACGGTACTGGTTCCGATTTTGGCCGTGAGTATTTACAATATGCTGGGTTCGGGAAAAGCAGGCCTGCATCCGGAAGATGCCCGTCCACAGTTACAGGCTGAAGGCCATGAGGGGACTCTGGAAGAACAAGTGCGCAAGTTGCAGGATCATTTGCAGCAGAACCCGGATGATGTAGAAGGCTGGGGTATGTTGGCGCGTTCTTATTATTTCCTCAAGCAGTATGGTGCAGCAGCGGAAACCTTTGCACGTACCTCGGCTTTACAGCAGGACTCTAATGCAGAATTGTTGGCCGATTATGCCGATGCGCTGGCCATGGCCAATGGCCGTAATATGGCAGGGCGTCCGTATGAACTAGTGAAAAAAGCTTTGGAGATTGAACCACGACTTCAGAAAGCTTTATGGTTGGCGGGTACAGCAACGTATCAGTCGGAAAATTTTGAAGACACTTTGGGTTACTGGAAGCGTTTGTTGGAAATTTTCCCCAAGGACTCAGAAAATTATTTACAAATGCAAAAAAATATTGCCGAGATTCAGCAAAAGCTGGGTTTACCCGTCGACACTGAGGTGCAAACGGTTGAGGTGGGGGGAGCGAGTATTTCCGGTGTGGTACGTTTGGATGAATCGTTGATGTTGGATGCGGCAGTTGATGACACCCTGTTTGTTTATGCACGTGCCGCTAGTGGGCCGCGCATGCCTCTGGCAATTGTACGTAAGACAGTGAAGGATTTGCCACTTGAATTTACCCTGGATGATTCCATGGCAATGAACCCGGCGATGAAACTGTCAGGCTTTCAGCAAGTTGTGGTAGGTGCGCGCATTTCCAAAAGTGGTAATGCCATACCGCAGCCGGGTGATTTGCAAGTAGTCTCTCAGCCTATGGGCGTTGACGGGGTGCAAGGCCTGGAATTGGTGATTAACGAAGTGGTTCAATAGTTAAGCCTGAATTCTGTGAGTGCGGTCACTTGCAGGATTCAGGTGATAATCTTCGGTAGTTGGAGGGAAAAAATGACGAGTAAATTGTTGGCTGTACAAATGTTTTTGATTTTTTTTTTGGTGCTAGTGCCCACCGGTGTGGTGTTGGCAGGCGACCCCATGAAAGGGCGCCCATTGTATAATGATCGTTGTTCAGGCTGTCATGGTATGAATGGTACGTCGCATGTAACGCATGTTCCTAACTTCAAATTGGGTGAAGGTTTGATGAAATCTGATCAGGAAATAATGAACTTTGTGAAAAAAGGCAGGGGAATTATGCCAGGATTTAACGGCATTCTCACAGATGCTGAAATTCGCGATATTCTAGCTTATGTGAGAACTTTTTTCTGATGACACTCCAAACTGATACGGTGACGTTGTTACCACGATGGTTGAACAACATGACTACTGTAGCTTCAATGGTAGCAATGCTGTTGCTGACGGCTTGTTCTAATGATGACGATAAAGTAACGACGTCTGCTGGTGCGCAAATACCTGCGGCACAGACTGCGCCACCCGTTGTTGTACAACCCGGCAGCATGAGCAAGAGCGGTTATCGCATTGCTGATTCGTTTAATGTGGGTGAGCGTGTGTATGTGCGCTCCATGGCTTTGGATGAAAAACAAAATCGTTTGTGGGTGGGTACCAGTGTCGGTGTGTTGGAAGTTGATACGGCCAGTCAAAATCTGCTGAACACGTTTACCCGTGAACAAGGGCTGGCCAATGAATACGTATTTGGTATGCATGTTGATAGCCAGGGTAATCGCTGGTTTGGCACCAATGGTGGTGGCATTTCGCGTTATTCCCCTACGCAGGAGTGGAAGACGTTTTTCCCTATGCATGGCTTGGCCGATTATTGGGTGTATGCCTTTACTGAGCAGACCGATGGTACTTTGTGGATTGGTACCTGGGCGGGACTGAATAAATATGACCCAAAGACCGAAACCTTTCACACCTACTTAAAAGAACTGGTGAATGAATGGGTCTATGGCCTGGACGTGGATTCACAGCAGCGTGTCTGGATAGGCACCGAAGGTGGTGTCAACATGTTCGATGGTAAAGCCTGGTCAACCTGGACACATGCCGATGGTCTGGGTGCTGAGAATGAGCAGGGCCTGCCTGCGAGTACCAATACCGGTTTGGGGACACGCTCGCGTCATGACCTGAGTATCCTTTCCATGGATCAGGAGACCTACAACCCTAATTATATTTTTTCACTACTGGTGGCAAAAGACGATGGCGTATGGGCCGGCACTTGGGGAGGAGGCGTGAGCCGCTTTGATGGCAAGGTCTGGGAAAATTACAGCACCAAAAATGGTTTGGCTGGCAACATTGTTTACAGTGTGGCGCAGGATGAAGAAGGTGGTATGTGGTTTGGTACTAATGCCGGGCTGTCATATTTCAATGGCAAAGACTGGTATACCTTTACTCAGTCTGATGGTCTGTTGGACAACAATATTTATGTGGTCACACCTGCGGGCGAGAATCAGGTTTGGGTGGGCAGTCGATCAGGTGTTGTGTTGTTGGTTGCTGAAAAGTAACGACTTGCTTACCTTTGTATTGTCCGGCTTATTTACACTTGTAAGCTCTGCGCTTTTTCCTTATTTCTGGATAAAGGTTTTCGAACAAATAACAAAGGTAACCTGAATAGTTACGCTGAAAATTAAATTGACAGGCGCTCGTTAACCTGGAAAAAATGCATTGGAGGACGTTGTGAATATTAGTTCAAAAGGTTTGGCCGTAGCGGTATTGGTCGTGGGAGGGTTGATTGTTGCGGCCTATAATTTTGGCAGTAAGCAGGAACAGGCTGCGCCTGCCACTGCATCATCTGGCAGTGCGCCGCCACTTGCTGGTGCAACTGAAATGCCACCCGGTCATCCTGTAGCGACAGGTACACCAGCGGTCAATCTATTGCCTGATCAGCCGGCGAGCAACACAAAATTTGCACATTTCCGTGTTGGCCAACGAAACGTCAAAGGTATGCTGGCTGATGGTAATGAAGTATGGGTAGGTACATCCGGCGGTGTTATTCGTTATGACCTGGAAACCAATGATTACAAATTGTATGACGTCAAAAACAACAATCTGATTTCCAATGGTGTGTTTCACGTAAGTAAGCTGCGTGGCAAAATTATGGTAGGCACCTACGGTGGCGGTTTGTCAGTTTACACACCGGAAACAGATCAATGGCAAAATTATAATATTCCGGATGGTCTTGCAGACCAGTTTGTGTACGATGTTGTCGAAGCAGATAATGGTGATTATTGGATTGCTACTTGGTCTGGTGTGAATCGCGTGCCCAATGGTGATTTTTCGGATACCTCAAAATGGGAAACCTTTACCGTGGAAAACACCCAGGGTGGCCTGCCCAATGACTGGGTTTATAGTGTTGCAGCGGGTAAAAATGGTGATATCTGGTTTGCCACGGAAGGTGGTCTGGCACTTTACAGAAACAAGCAGTGGACCAATTGGCAGCACGCAGATGGTTTGGGCGCACCCTATGAAAAAGTGAAAGATGATGTTGCGTTTAGCAATGATCCTGCCAAGTCCTCAAAGCATCACGCCCAGCAAAAGGCTGAACAAGGTCTGAGTGATATCAAGGTCGGTTATAACCCGAACTATATTGTTTCCATGGTAGTGGATGAAGAAGGTGTTGTTTGGGCAGGCACTTGGGGTGCCGGACTGTCTCGTTTTGACGGTAAAGCTTGGAAAACCTATACGGTGAAAGAAGGCCTGCCAGGTAATCATATTTTCATGTTACACAAAAACCCGGGTGGTGAAATGTGGGTTGGCACCAACAAAGGTTTAGCGCGACCGAATGCAAATGAGAACGGATTCAAGGTGATGACCAAAGCTGATGGCCTGTTCGCCGACAATGTCTTTTCGCTTGCTGAAGCCTCTGATGGAAGTTTGTGGGTGGGAAGCTTTGGTGGTGTGGCGAGAATTACGGATTATAATTAAACTTTCCGTGCAATACCTGGAGCTTGCAAGTGCTCGCACGTGCTTGGTCTGTATAGCAAGATGAAGCTTTTCGGCAATCACAATAAGGATTGCGCTCAAAGTTGTCATTCGCTCTACGAATCAATATTCTGCACTGCGCAAGCAGGATCACTTGCAGGATACAGGTAGGGCGCTAATCAGCATAACGGAAAATGTGTGATACTGAAGCTCTGCCCGGAATCCAGGTGGAGCTTTTGTGTATT
>Ga0316203_1001420_pt1 | contig 17223 bp, 14 predicted proteins | sample 6monrhotite_MG_FD_204940 | JGI IMG/M metagenome (GOLD analysis project Ga0316203, IMG submission 204940) | Microbial mat bacterial communities from mineral coupon in-situ incubated in ocean water Damariscotta River, Maine, United States -... | ecosystem: Environmental > Aquatic > Marine >... | reverse complement strand
GGCATCTTTATATTGTCCCCCATTTATATCTGAGGGCCATCACTGATGATGGCTACATTTTCTGAAAACATCCCTGTACCACATTAAGGCTTCGTGATCGCCGCTTGCGTTTCTCTGAGACAAACTTTACCACCAAAGGCGTAAACTTTCGTTGGGGCAGCACCATGAGCGTCGAACTTTCTTATCAGGATCTAGGCCACGGCACACCGGTGGTCATCTTGCATGGCCTGTTCGGGTCCAAACGCAACTGGGGTGCCATTGCCAAGCAGCTGAGCGCGCATCACCGGGTGCTGGCGCTGGATATGCGAAACCATGGCGATTCGCCCTGGATCGACGGCATGGATTATCAAGATATGAGCCAGGACGTCGCCGACTTCATCACGACCAAAGGCCTTGGCCCCTGCGCAGTTATCGGTCATTCCATGGGGGGCAAAGCGGCGATGACGTTAGCGCTAAGCCGTCCCGAACTGGTGGGGCGTTTGGTGGTGGTGGACATTGCCCCGGTTGAACGTGAAACGGGCTTTGGTGCCTACATCGAAGCCATGGCTGAGGTGCCGCTGGCAGCCTGCGACAACCGCGCCGATGTTGAGGGCTATCTTGCCGACGTGGTCACCAACAAAATGGTGCGCGGTTTTCTGGTCCAAAACCTAGCCCGCGACGCATCTGGATTTCGCTGGCGCATCAACTTGGCCGCACTGGACGCAGGGATGGATCAGATCGCAGACTTTCCCCAACCCGATCACCATCACGGCTACAAGGGCCCAACCCTGTTTGTCGCCGGGGCTGCGTCCGATTACATTCAGCCCCATCATATGAGCGACATCACGCGGCTGTTTCCAGCCGCCACCGTCAGCCATATCCCCGGTGCGGGTCACTGGCTGCACGCTGAGGCACCGGATGTGTTTCTCAAAGAACTGACCGCGTTTTTGGCCTAAGAGCTTAAGCTGCCCATTCAGCTACGCCTTCACCATTAATGGTCAGACCATCACGCCCGGACGAGACTGTTATAGTGTCGCCGTCCTTGACCTTGCCCTCCAAGATCATGCCCGCGAGTGGGTTTTGTAGAGCACGTTGGATGATCCGTTTCAAGGGTCTTGCGCCGTAGACCGGGTCATATCCCTTGTCCGCCAGCCACGCGCGGGCCGCATCGTCGAGGTTCATGGTGATTTTTTTGTCTGTGAGAAGGTCGTGCAGGCGCGCCAATTGGATGTCGACGATGCCGTCCATGTGATCGCGGAACAAACGGTGGAACAAGATCACCTCGTCCAGACGGTTGAGGAATTCCGGGCGGAACGATGCGCGGACGATTTCCATCACCGGTTCGCGCAACTCGGCACTGTCATATCCGTCTTGTTGATTGGCGAGGATTTCACCACCCAGATTCGACGTCAGTACAATCAACGTATTGCGGAAATCCACCGTGCGCCCCTGCCCGTCGGTCAAACGCCCATCGTCGAGCACCTGAAGCAGTACGTTGAACACATCGGGGTGAGCCTTTTCCACCTCATCGAACAAAATGACTTGGTACGGGCGGCGGCGTACCGCTTCGGTAAGGGCTCCACCCTCGTCATACCCGACATAGCCCGGTGGCGCGCCGATCAAGCGCGAGACCGCGTGCTTTTCCATGTATTCCGACATATCGATGCGCAACAACGCGCTTTCGTCATCGAACATGAAATCGGCCAGTGCCTTGGTCAGTTCGGTCTTGCCCACGCCCGTCGGACCTAAGAACAGGAATGACCCCATGGGGCGGTTTTGGTCCTGCAGTCCAGCACGCGCACGGCGCACCGCATTGGCAACGGCGCGCAACGCTTCTTCCTGACCGATCACGCGCGCACGCAGACCTTCTTCCATGTGCACCAGCTTGTCGCGTTCAGATTCCAGCATTTTGTCGACGGGAACGCCGGTCCAGCGCGACACCACCGTGGCAATGTCCGCATCGGTCACAACTTCATCAAGCATGCGGTGGCTTTCCACATCCTCAGCCTGGATGATCTGCTCTTCAAGTGCCGGGATGCGTTGATACTGCAATTCGCCGACCGCCTCGTAACGGCCTTCACGCATGGCTTTTTCCAGGTCACTACGGGCCTGATCCAATTTCTCCTTAAGACGCGTGGCTCCCGCGAGTGCGCTTTTTTCACCTTCCCATTCGGTTGTCAGGTCGGCAGAGCGGTCTTCCAGGTTTTCGAGTTCTTGTTCCAGCGCGACCATGCGCTGTTTAGAGGCCTCGTCGTCCTCTTTCTTGATCGCTTCGCGTTCGATCTTCAGCTGGATGATTTTGCGGTCCAGTTCGTCCAATTCTGCCGGTTTGGAATCCACTTGCATGCGTACACTCGACGCAGCCTCATCCATCAAGTCGATGGCCTTATCGGGTAAGAAGCGATCTGTGATATAGCGATTTGACAACGTCGCGGCAGAAATCAACGCGCCGTCATGGATCCGCACCCCGTGGTGCAGTTCGTACTTTTCCTTAATACCGCGCAGGATCGAAATGGTGTCTTCCACCGTAGGCTCGGACACAAATACAGGTTGGAATCGCCGTGCCAGCGCCGCGTCCTTTTCCACATATTTGCGGTACTCATTCAGCGTCGTGGCCCCCACGCAATGCAATTCGCCGCGCGCCAATGCTGGCTTAATAAGATTGGAAGCATCCATTGAGCCTTCCGCAGCACCCGCACCGACCAAGGTGTGCATTTCGTCGATGAACAAAATGATCTGCCCTGCTGCAGCCTCGACATCCTTAAGGACCGCCTTGAGCCGCTCTTCAAATTCACCGCGGAACTTCGCACCCGCCACCAACGCGCCCAAATCCAACACCATCAAGGTCTTGGATTTCAGGTTTTCCGGCACGTCGCCCTGAACAATGCGCGACGCCAAGCCTTCAATGATGGCGGTTTTGCCGACGCCCGGTTCACCGATCAAAACGGGATTGTTTTTGGTGCGTCGCGACAAGACCTGAATGGTGCGGCGAATCTCTTCGTCGCGTCCAATGACCGGGTCAATTTTACCCTCGGCCGCCGCAGCAGTTAGATCGCGGGCATATTTTTTTAGTGCGTCATATTGGTCTTCGGCATTCGGGCTGTCAGCCGTGCGGCCTTTGCGAATATTTTCAATTGCGGCGTTCAGTCCCTGAGGTGTTACGCCCGCATCGCTAAGAATTTTCTGCGCCCCAGTGCCTGACGCCAGCGCCAGGGCAAGCAGGATTTTTTCCACCGTGACAAAGCTGTCGCCGGATTTTTCCGCAACCTTTTCGGCCTGCTCCATGACCCGTGCCAGTTCCTGGGACAAGTACGTCTGCCCCGCGCCCGAGCCTTCGACCTTAGGCAAACCGTCCAGCGCCTTTTCCGACGCCGTCAGGGCCTTTTGGGCGTCACCACCCGCGGCATTGATCAGATTGGCACACAGCCCCTCTTTGTCCTCCAACAGCACATGCAACAGGTGCCCCGGCAGCAATTGCTGGTGAGCACGACGCTGTGCAAGAGTTTGAGCAGTCTGCATAAAGCCTTTGGAACGCTCAGAATACTTTTCAAAGTCCATGGTCCACATTCCTCGTTGGCGACGACGCCGTCCGGCCCCTAAATATCAGTGGCAACCGAATCTGGTCTCGCGGTTTGCGGTTGTTTCATTATGATATGTCTTGAAATCTAGCCGTCGCAAGCGTCCCGGTGCATAATGTCCCACAGGAGAGGAGCCAAACATGTATCTAAGCCACATTATGCGCTATCCCATCAAAAGCCTGTCGGGCGAAGAACTCAAACAATGCCGTCTCACAGTGGGGCAAGGGTTACCTTTTGACCGCCATTGGGCCTTGGCGCGGCCGGACGGCGAAGCGATCGACACGCACGGCTGGCTCCCCAAATCCCATTTTATGGTGTTGGCGCGTGAGCATGATCTGGCGTGCATAAAAAGCCGCCTCGACGAATCCACTGGGCGTTTTTATTTAGAGGCTCCCGACGGTCTGCATGCCGAAGGCAAACTCAGTACTTCTGAAGGCCGCAACGCCATCGCAGGTGCCGTCGCCAAGCATTTGGGGCTCAGTGTAGATGGCGTACCCACCCTAAAAGAAGCACAAAAGATCGGATACTTCGACACCACAGACGGTCCCGTTTCCCTGCTCAACATGGAATCGCTTCGTGCACTGGAAAAACTGCTGAGCCTCAAACTTGACCCTGCCCGTTTTCGCATGAACTTGTTGATGGAGGGACTTGAGGCATGGGCCGAAATGCTGTGGCCCGGCAAGCGGGTTAAAATTGGCGATGTCGTGTTAGAGATCACCCAAATCACGGGGCGATGCAAGGCCACTCACGTCAACCCAAACACCGGAGAAGTCGACGTCAAAGTTCTCCACGCCCTAAAAAACCACTTCGGGCATACCCAAATGGGGGTCTATGCCATCGTCGTCGAAGGCGGCACGATTAAAACCACCGACAGCATCCAGCTTATCGATTAAAAAATAAGGCCCCGCATAAAAACGGGGCCTTATTCAAAAAATCTGAAATTCTCTGGGTTAAGCCGATACGACTTCAACCTTAGGCTTGTCATCCGTCTCAGGTTCGACGACTTCAGCCTTAGGCGCCTTTACCGGTGCCCTTCTAGTAGGCCTTCTGGCGGGTTTTGCTGCCACGGCTTCGGGCTGGCCTGCCATAAGCGCTGCTTCGTTCGCCGCAGCCGCCTCAGCGGCCAGAGTTGCTTCGTTTTTGACATTCTCATTGCGCCCACGGCCACGTCCGCGTGCGGGGCGCTCACCAGTGGGGCGGTCGGAAGCGGGCCGATCGGTGCTCCGTTCGCGCTGATTATCAGCTTGAGCTTGAGGCTGAACTTGAGGCTGCTCAATACGTTCAGACATCTGCTGTTGCTCAGGCGCGGTCTGATCACCATCAAAGCGCTGCCGATCCGAGGACTGTTGCTGTTGCTGCCGGTCCGGCCTCGACTGTTCACCGTCTTGGTCCGCGTTGACGATACGGTAGTAGTGTTCGGCGAATTGCAAATACGCCTCTGCCTTCACACGGTCACCACCAGTTTGGCAGTCTCGTGCCAACTGCAGATATTTGTCCAGAACCTGCTGAGCACTTCCACGAACTTTTACCTCGGGTCCGTTGCTCTCATATGACTGGTTACGCGAACCGCGACGACCGCCGCCGTTGTTGTTGCCGCCACTATTGTTGCCGCGGCCTCGGGAACGTCTTTGATTTGGAGCTTGCTTCATAGTTTCATTTTTTTTAGTTGTACGGAAAAGTGCTGAACCTTCCGTCCCAAAACATAATTCGGGCGCGTGCCGATGTTCTTTTCCACGAATTTGTTCGTGAGCATGTGCGGCAACCATTGGAAGGATTGGATGAGTATATTCGGCATCCTAACAATTCAGATGACCGACATTGGCAGCCTCATCCGGCCACCTGTTAAAAATGACCCTAGTCGCATTAGGGCGTCATTCCAACCTCTTTTTTTCCCTATTTTGCATTTAACTTTCGTGTGTGGCCGCAGTGTCTCGCCTTTTGCGCGCAATCACCGCCCGCGCAACACCGCCCAGATCGTTGCGTTCTTCCAATACCTCAAGACCATACTGGCTCATCAACGCGGCGATGTCCCCTGACTGACCGATTCCAACCTCGAAACCGACCAATCCGCCGGGCGTCAAAAGGCGGTCTAATTTCGCGATAATGATCCGGTAAGCATCCAACCCATCGGGGCCGCCGTCCAGGGCGAGTCGTGGCTCATGCACGCGCACATCAGGCTCCAGATCTTCAATATCCGCGGCGGGGATATAGGGGGGATTAGACACCACAAGGTCAAAGGGCGCGCCCAGCGGCTCCATCCATCTCTCGCCGGTCCAGTCCGTGCGCCAGTCCGCTTTGACGAACCGTGCAGATTTTTCCAGACCAAGACTTGCAGCATTGTCGCCCGCCACGGCCAAAGCCTCTTCACTGGCATCCACACCGACGCCTAAAGCGCCCGGCCATTCGCTCAGCAACGCCAAAAGAATGCATCCGGTGCCGGTACCAAGATCGAGAATCCGTACGCCCCCCCGGTCCATATGCTCCAGGACCGCTTCGACAAGAGTTTCAGTATCGGGGCGTGGGGTCAGCGTTGCGGGTGTCACCTTAAACGGTAATGACCAGAACTCCCGAACGCCCAAGATTTGCGATATGGGAATGTGCTGGCGTCGCTTTTGCACAACCTCATGCAGGACCGTGGCTTGTTGGTCGGTCAAATGTTCATCACGATCTACCAGGACCCGTTCCGGACCGCCCCCCAGAACGAAGCCCAGCAGCAGTCGCGCTTCCAGAACCGGGTTTTCGATACCTGAGCCTTTTAGGAACGCCACACAGACGCGCTGGGCTTCGCCCACGTTGAGATGTGCAAAGGATGGTATCGCGCTCACGAAAGCTCCGCCAGGCGCTCGGCCTGATCTTCAGCCGTCAACGCAACGACCAGTTCTTCCAGTTCACCTTCCAACACCCGGTCGAGTTTGTGTAGGGTGAGATTGATGCGGTGGTCGGTGATCCGGCCTTGGGGGAAATTGTAAGTCCGAATGCGTTCGGAACGATCACCAGAACCGACCTGCCCCTTACGCGATGCGGAGCGTTCACGGTCCAATTCCTGGCGCTGGTGATCATACAGTTTGGCGCGCAGCATGGTCATGGCTTTTTCTTTGTTCTTATGCTGCGACCGACCATCCTGACACTGCACCACGATTCCCGACGGTTCGTGCACAATACGCACGGCACTGTCGGTGGTGTTGACGTGCTGCCCGCCCGCACCCTGCGCGCGGTAAGTATCTATGCGCAAGTCCTCGGTGCGGATTTGGATGTCAACGTCTTCGGCTTCGGGCAACACCGCGACGGTAGCGGCCGAGGTGTGAATACGCCCACCCGATTCCGTTTCCGGGACACGTTGCACCCGGTGAACGCCCGATTCGAATTTCAATTTTGCAAAGACGCTGCGCCCGGAAATGTTGGCGACGGCTTCCTTGTAGCCACCAATGCCGGTCTCGTTCACATCCATTAGCTCGAACTTCCAGCCCTGACGTTCTGCAAAGCGCTGATACATGCGCATGAGGTCGGCTGCAAACAGGGCCGCTTCATCCCCGCCCGTGCCAGCGCGCACTTCCAAAATGGCGTTCTTGTCGTCGGCTTCATCCTTGGGCAACAGCAACACCTGAATGTGTTGTTCCAGTTCGCCCACACGTTCTTTCAGCTCTTGGACCTCGGCTTGAGCAAGGTCGCGCATTTCCGCTTCGCCAGCACTATCGGCCAGAAGATCATGCGCGCCGGTCAGTTCCTCACGCGCTGTTGCCAAGGCCTCGATCGCTTCGACCATTGGGGTGAGATCGGAGTATTCCTTGGACATTTTCTGGAATGCATCCGCCGTCAGATTACCCGAGGACATCAACGCACCTAGTTCTTCATGGCGGTCTTGAACGCGTCTAAGATTTTCTTCTAGGCTCACGATGGGATCTCGTTCGGGTCTTGTGTTTCATTCTGTTCGGTCAGGTCGAACAGGCGTTCCAGAGCAAATTCCAATCTGGCCCACGCGGCTTCATCATCCGCGGCGATGCGCCGCATGGCTTCGGACGGGTCATGTAACACACGACCGATCAACAGGCGTGTAGCCTTATCCGCATCGCCCCCAGCGTCCTTAAGGGCCTGTGCCCGCGCGGCTTCAAATTTTGAACGTAATCTCGTCAAGGCCGGTACCGCAGCGCGTTCTGCGCGGGTGTGTTGAAAGCTCACGACTTCCCGCTTAACGACTTCGCTGGCACGGGCGGCTTCTTGTTCGCGCCCGGCACGACCTTTCAGCGCAACCTGCTCCAGATCGCCTAGGCCGTAAACAAACGCATCATCCAGTGCTTCAACCTGCGGCTCGACATCGCCCGGTACGCCCGCATCGACAATAAACATGGGGCGATAGCGACGCGCTTTCAACGCAGCCTTGATCGGCGCTTGGTCGAGGCTGAAGCGCCGCGTCCCCACCGCCGTTAAGACGATGTCGCTTTCCGTCAAAATATTTTCAAAATCTTCAAATCCCGCCACATGCGCGCCCAGTTCGCGGGCCAGCGCATCGGCGCGTCCGGCGCGAGGGTGCGTGATGGTCAACCCAGCAAGGCCTGTGTCCAACAAATCGCGGGCAATCATTTCCCCCATGTCGCCAGTGCCGATCAACAGCGCTTTGCACCGAGCAAGATCGCCGAACAAATCACGAGCGATCTGCACCGCACTAGCGGCCATGCTGACCGGGCCTTCGCCGATTTTGGTTTCCGTGCGCACCCGCTTAGCCGTGGCGTACGCGGCTTGCATCCAAGTTTCAAGTTCCGCGCGCACATGATCCGTTTCGGTCGCTTGGCGGTGCGCGTGTTTGACCTGCCCCAACACCTGGGGTTCACCGACCATCAAACTATCGAGCGAGGCGGTGACGCGGAACATGTGTTCCACGGCAGCCTCATCGGTCAGGGTGTACGTTTGTTCCTGCACCTCCGAGAGGGTGCACTCGCCCTCGCGGGCAAAGGTTTCCAAAACGGCGCGTTGAAAGGCGTCCGGGTCTTGGGTGATGCCGATGGCTTCCACCCGGTCACAGGTGGACAACAAGATCACCTGGGCAAGGCCCTTTTCCGACAGTTCGTCCAGCACAGCGGGGACACGCGGTTCTTCAACGAAGAGCCGGTCGCGCATCACCATGGTCGAGGAACGGTGGTTCGCACCGACCACGATGGGGCGTCCTTTGGGGGGTAACTTATCGGTCATGCGCCACCATACCGCTTTTGCACGTATTCTTCGACCATCACCTGAAATTGTTTGGCGAGGTCGTCGCCTTTGAGCGTCGCAACCTTTTCGCCGTCCTCAAACACAGGCGCAGATGGTGTTTCACCAGTACCCGGCAAAGAAATGCCAATGTCTGCCTGTTTGCTTTCGCCGGGGCCGTTGACGATACAGCCCATCACCGCGAGTTTCAGGTTTTCCGAACCCGGATACGTGTTGTGCCATTCCGGCATACGTCCACGCACATAATTTTGGATGTCCATCGCCAATTCCTGAAACAGCGTCGACGTGGTGCGCCCGCAACCCGGACACGCGGTGACTTGGGGCATAAAACTGCGTAAATGCAGGCTTTGCAGAATTTCCTGAGCCACGCGCACTTCGCGTTCACGCGGTGCTCCGGGTTCGGGCGTCAGCGACACGCGGATGGTGTCGCCGATGCCTTCCGACAACAAAACCGCCAGCGCCGCCGTAGATGCCACCACACCCTTGTCACCCATTCCAGCCTCGGTCAGGCCAAGATGCAAAGCATAATCGCAGCGCTGGGCCAGCAACCGATAAACATTGATCAGTTCTGGGGCTTCGCTAACCTTGCAAGAAATGACAATACGGTCGCGTCCCAGACCCAGCTCTTCGGCCCGTGCTGCGCTATCGAGCGCACTGCGCACCAATGCCTCACGGGTCACGTCCTGAGGGGATCGCGGCACCGCCAGCTTGGCGTTTTCATCCATCAACGTCTGTGCCAGATCCTGATCGAGACTGCCCCAATTCACGCCGATGCGCACGACCTTGCCCCATTTTGCCGCCAATTCGATCATCGATGAAAATTGCTGGTCGCGCTTTTCACGAAACCCAACATTACCGGGATTGATGCGAAATTTGGCCAGCGCCTCCGCGCACGCCGGATGATCCGTCAGTAGTGTATGGCCGATATAGTGGAAATCACCCACCAACGGCACGTTGACACCCTGAGCCAAAAGCTTTTCATGAATGTAGGGAACGGCCTTGGCTGCTTCGTCCCGGTCCACGGTGATGCGCACCAGCTCGGACCCGGTGGCAGCCAAAGTCGCAACCTGAGCCACCGTTGCATCCACATCGGCGGTGTCGGTGTTGGTCATGGACTGCACAACCACCGGGTTTCCGCCGCCAATCAGCACACCATCAACGTTGACGGTGACCGTGTGATGTCGCTTGGGGGCTATTTTAATATCAGCCTGAGTGCCGGTGGATTGCATTTTGGGGGTTCCTGAGGATGCCTCTTTGGGAGCTATATAGCGTTCCCCGCCCAATTTCGAAAGCCATCTTGCAAAGTCGAAAGCTGCGCGGATGCATAGGCCGACTATTCGGTCACTGCTGAACCGCTTTTTAGTTTATCCACATTCAACTCGACATCGCGGCGCACTTCGCCAACCGCACCGATGGACGGTACCGCATTGCCATCGACCAACAGCTCCAACGCGCCTGCATTGCCCGTCATCAAACGCAGCCCGTCACGATCGGGGACTTCGTATTCGTCGCCTTCGCGCAACAGACGGGTAAACAGTAGACGGTCGGCGATTTCGTCACGCACCTGTATCCAGCTGTTCGATTTAGCACGCACAGTGATGCGGCTGGGACCATCGTTTTTACGTTCCGCAGGGGCGGCCGTTTCTATCGTGGGCGCTGGCGCTTCGGCGACCTCTTGGGTTGCAACTTCGGAGACAGCCTCAGATACGACCTCGTTTACCGTTTCAGGGCTCGCTTCGGTAACGGCTTCGGGCTGCGGCTCAGCCACCGGTTCCGTCAAGGTCTGCTCGAGCGCTGGTGTCGCGGCTTTTGCATCGGCCTGAATTTCGTCCTGAACCATGGCTTCTGGTGACGGCAGTGTTTGCGGCGCTTCTTCAACAGCGCCCGCGACTTTTTGTTCGGCGATGCCTCCGGCTTCGGCAGGCGTGACGGGTTCGATAGGCTCGGCGGGTTTCACCACATCTGCGACGACCTCGACAGCCTCACTCACTGGTTCTTGCGGTGCGCCAGCAGCATCGACGGGAGGATTTTCGAGAGCGCCATCCCCAACCGGAGCGGTATCAGCAACTTCGTCGGCAACTTCATCAACAGCAACTGCCGTAGTATCTGGGTCCGTTTGTGACGCCGTATCCTCCGTCTGCCCCGACATGTATTCCGGCACGGTTTCGACGCGGACAATCTCGACGTCGTCCTTGTTAAAATTCCAGTACCACCCGGCATACGCCACGACGGCGACAAGAACACCAATGCCCAAAACTGCGCCGCCTGGGACGCCACCATCGGGTATGGGTTTGGGAAACACCAAAGTGCTCTTTCCACCGACGCCTGCGGCTTCAGCCTTATAGCGGCGAACGATTTCCTCACCGTCCAGATGCAGATATTCAGCATAGCTGCGCACGAAGCCAATGGCATAAGCTGCCCCCGGCAGGTCCGCATAACGGCTATCTTCCAAGGCTTGAAGATATTTCAGGCTAATGCGGAGGGCACGCGCGACATCGGCAAGATCAACCCCCACCTTTTCCCGAGCAGCCCGCAATAAGGTGCCGACATCCGTTTGCGCGGCGTTGTCGGCTGTTGCAGTGGCGTCGGCGGCGTTGATCGGCGCGGATTGATTGTCGGTCACAAGACGAACCCCCTATGTAGGGCCATTGTTTGAATATTTGCCCCACACTTTGAACTGCATTTTGCCCGAAGCGCGATAAATTGCAAGGACTTACCCGGAGCAGCCCCTTAAACCTTAATGCCGTGGTCTTTGGCGAAGGCTTTCAGGTGCCCGCGGATGCTGACACGGGGCGTGTTTAAGGCAGAATGAACAAACTGCGCCACTTGACGTTCGGACATGGACCGGACCATTTCGCGCACCGGTCCCAGCGCGGGCGGTGGCATGGATAAATGCCGAAAACCTATCCCCACCAAGGCCATGGCCTCCAACGGGTGGCCGGCGGCCTCACCACACACACTGACGGGCACCCCGGCCTGATCACAGCGATCGCGGATCGATTTTAAGAACCCAAGCGCGAACGGCGACAAGATGTCGTAGCGCGTCGAAACATGCGGGTTGCCCCGGTCGGTGGCGTATAGGAATTGCATCAAATCGTTAGAGCCGATGGAAATGAAATCAACCCGTTTGACCAGCGTGTCCAATTGCAGCGCCAAGGCGGGTACTTCCAACATCACCCCCGCATGAACCCGCTCGGGCAAAATGCCGCCGCGCGCGTCTTCGCGTTCCAACTCACGATCGAGGAGGTCCTTGGCCGCATCGAACTCTTCAACCTCGGCAACCATCGGGAACATCACATGAATATCGCGCCCTCGTGCGGCGCGGATGATGGCTCGCAACTGCTGACGCAAAATCGCCGGGCGGTCCAAACAAATACGAATGGCCCGCCAGCCCATAGCTGGGTTTTCCTCATCAAACTGGTCCCAATAGGGCAAGACCTTATCGCCACCAACATCAACGGTACGAAACACCACAGGCTTGCCGCCTGCACGGTCGAGAACTTTTTCATAAAGTGTGCGTTGAGTTTCAACATCTGGGAACTCAGCCCTCACCATAAACGGGACCTCGGTGCGGTACAGTCCCACACCATCCGCGCCAGTGGCTTCGATCTGGTCAAAATCAAACAAAAGGCCCGCATTGATACTCAAGTTGATTTTAGCCCCATCCAAGGTGACGGCGGGCAAATCTTTCAGCTGGGCGTATTGGGCCTTGATTTGCTCGAGATGCTTGCGAGTTTCATGAAACGTCTGCTGCACATCTTCACTGGGCCGCAGAAGAACTTGTGCATTTTCACCATCGACAACAACGCTCTCACCGTTGTCGATTTTGGACAGTATCTCACGCACCTGGCCCATAACTGGGATGTCGAGGGCACGAGCGACAATCGCCACATGGGAGGTGGCGGAACCTTCTTCCAGCACCAAACCGCGCAAACGCGTGTGATCGTAGTCCAATAACTCTGCGGGGCCCATATTGCGTGCGACCAAGATCACATGCTCAGGCAAGGCATCCTTATCCACCGCTCCATTGCCAAGCAGCTGCTTCAACAAACGGTTCGCCAGGTCATCCAGATCGTGCATGCGTTCACGCAAATAAGGATCGCTGGCTTGGCTAAGACGCGCACGCATTTCATTTTTGACTTTAAGTACGGCAGCTTCCGCCGTCAGACCCGAGGCAACGGCTTCTTCCGTACGACGCAGCCAACCGGCATCTTCGGCCACCATACGAAAGGCTTCCAGAACATCTTCGTGCTCGCCGCCTTCGCCTGCGCTCAGAGGACTTTGGCTCAAGATCGTGTCCAACTGTCCCAGCATATCGCTGAATGCTTGGTGCAAACGCACCATTTCCTGGTCGGGATTATCGGCTACCAGATCACTGATATCAAAGCTGGGCTCATGCAGCACCGCTTGACCAATACCCAGCCCACGACTGAAGCACGTCCCTTCCAACCGCAGTGGTTTGAGGGCGATGCCATCCGTCGGCGCCAATTCATGGCGAGAAATCAGTTCACCGCCAGCAACCATTTCCGCCAGCACCATGGCAACGGTTTGTAGCGTCTCAACTTCTTCTTCTGTGTATTGGCGTTCGGTTTTGTTCTGAACCGCCACAACGCCGACCACGCGCCCTGCGCGCAACACCGGCACCCCCATCAGAGAATGAAATTCGTCTTCGCCCGTTTCCGGTCGAAATGCAAAGTTGGGGTAAGATTGGGCTTCAGACAGCGCCAACGGCACCGCGTGGGCGGCGATTTCACCGATCAGACCTTCGCCGAATCGCAACCGCGTGACGTGCACCGCATCCGGGCTCAACCCCTTGGTGGAAAACAGCTCAAGCACATCACCAGCACGACGGACATAGATGGAGCACACTTCCGTGACCAGATCGGCAGCGATAATCGAGGTGATTTGGTCCAAGCGCGATTGAGCCGCGCCTTCGCCGGCCATAACATCGCGTACCCGGGCGAGCAATCGCCTGGGGACCGTTGATAATGTGGCCGAACTCATAGCCAGCCCCCGTCTCTAGTGTTGCGTCCGTGTGTGCCTTAGGGTTATTTGCGCTCCCGCACATCGAGAGAAGCGTATGCTTGATCCATCAACTCAGTAAAAATTTCGTCCATAGACTGTTCCGATTTGACCATGCCTACAATTTGGCCGGCCATCAACGAACCACCTTCGACATCGCCATCAATGGCTGCACGTTTCAAAGCACCGGCCCAAAAATGTTCGATTTCCAACTGAGCTTCGGTTTGGTTCAACTCGCCCGCATTGAATTTCTCGATCACATTGCGCTGAGTTTGCATGAACGTTTCGGTGCCCTTATTGGTGATCGCACGCACCGGAATGACCGGAAAACGTGGATCGATCTGTACGGTTGGCATTGCATCACGGGCCGAAGCCTTGATGAAGGCCTTTTTAAAATTCTCATGCGCGATGCATTCCGTCGCACACACAAACCGGGTGCCAAGTTGAACACCCGCGGCTCCCATCTCAAGATAATTGACCATGGTTTCGCCGCGTCCGATACCGCCCGCGACAAAAACCGGAAGCTCCGTAAAGTTGGGCAGGATTTCCTGCGCCAAAACCGACGTCGACACGGGGCCGATGTGCCCGCCTGCCTCGCTACCTTCGATCACCAAAGCATCTGCGCCGCTGCGCACCAAACGCTTGGCCAAAGCCAGTGCCGGTGCAAAGCAAATCACCTTAACACCACCATCTTTCAGTTTTTTGATAGCGGCCCCCGGCGGCAAACCGCCCGCCAACACAACATGGCTGACGCCCAATTCAAGACACACATCAGCGAGACGGTCGAGGTCCGGGTGCATAGTGATCAAGTTTACGCCGAACGCCTTGTTCGTCAGGGCCTGTGTGGCAAGGATTTCGGCGTGGAGCAGTTCCGGGGTCATGGAACCGCAGGCAATCACACCAAAGCCGCCCGCATTGGATATCGCCGACACCAAATTGCGTTCCGACACCCAGGACATAGCGCCGCCCATGATCGCATAGCGCGTCCCCAAAAATTCCCGGCCTTTGGCCCACAATTCATCAAGGCGTTGTTCAGGCGAAACGCTCATGGGAGGTCCTGTTCAAAATCAGTTGTAGGATAAGGCATTAATCTTCGGCATCGAGACCATAGGCTGTGTGCAATGAACGCAACGCCAACTCGGTATATTCTTCGGCCACCAGTACGCTGACCTTGATTTCCGAGGTCGAAATGACCTGAATGTTGATGCCCTTATCGGCCAGCGCCTGGAACATACGTTGCGCGATACCCGCGTGAGAGCGCATGCCCACACCAATGACCGAAATTTTTGCCACATCCGGGTCGGCGTTCAAATCCTTGTAGCCGACTTCCGCTGTGTGCTCGCGCACGGTTTCAACCGCACGCTTCATATCTGCCTTGGTGACCGTAAAGGTCAGATCGGTGGACTGACCGTCCTGAGACACGTTCTGGACGATCATATCCACATTGATGCTGGCATCCGCGAGCGGGCCGAATATTTTGGCCGCAATACCCGGGTGGTTGGAAACCCCAACCAGAGTGATTTTTGCTTCGTCGCGGCTATAGGCAATGCCGCTGATGAGTTCCTGTTCCACGATTTCGTCCTCGTCCACAACCATGGTGCCGTCTTCGTCCGAGAAACTCGAACGCACTTGCAAACGCACACCATGCTTCATTGCCACCTCAACCGAGCGGGTCTGTAAGACCTTCGCGCCCAATGAAGCCATCTCAAGCATTTCTTCAAAGGTAATTTTATCGAGTTTCCTCGCCTTCGATACAATACGTGGATCGGTCGTATAAACACCATCCACATCGGTATAAATATCGCAGCGATCCGCCTTGAGTGCAGCAGCCAGAGCAACCGCCGATGTATCCGACCCACCGCGCCCCAGCGTGGTCACGCGCTGGTCCGGGCCGACGCCCTGAAAGCCTGGCACCACAGCCACTTCGCCGTTCGCCAGCCGCTTGAGCACTTCATCCGTGTCGATCCCCAGGATGCGGGCCTTGCCGTGCGCGTCACTGGTGTGAACCGGCAATTGCCAGCCCAACCAAGACCGCGCCGGGACCCCCAGGTCCTGAAGCGCCAATGCCAGCAGACCGGAGGTAACCTGCTCACCGCTGGAAACCACCACATCGTATTCGCGGGTGTCATAAAGCGGTGTAATAGAGGTCACGAAATCCACCAACCGATTGGTTTCGCCCGACATGGCCGAAACCACAACGGCAACCTGATTGCCAGCGTCCACTTCGCGCTTCACGCGCTTAGCGACGTTTTGAATACGTTCGACGTCGCCCACTGAGGTGCCGCCAAATTTTTGTACGATGAGAGCCATATGCCGTCTAATGCCTGTATGTCATCAAATCATTGCGTTTATCATTCCACCGCGCATGATCCCCTTTTGGGTATTTTGAGCCTTGCAAAAGCACTGGAACCGAGTCCAGATTCAGCTTAAGACAAGCCCTTGCAGGGGAGCGGGCGGGTATACATACTCGTATTGCCCCCGCCTAGCAAGTCCACCCGCGCACGCATTTGGGTATATGCACCCCAAAGCGGGGCTTGAAAAAGTAAGATCTGAAAAGGCTCAATGCCATGGCTGATACAGCACTCGACACCACCGCCCCGCGCTCATCCGGCACCGCCATCCCCGATGAGATCGCGCGTTTCACCGCCATGGCAGATGCGTGGTGGGACCCAACCGGAAAATTTCGCCCGCTGCACCAGATCAACCCGGTTCGCGTGCAATTTATCAGGACCAACGTCTGCCGTCATTTTGACCTCGACAAAAACACCGACTTGCCGTTCAAAGGCTTGAATATTCTTGATGTCGGGTGTGGCGGCGGCCTGTTGTCGGAGCCTATGGCGCGCTTGGGCGCGAACATGACCAGCATCGACGCCGGTGAAAAAAATGTCGAAATCGCGAAAATTCACGCCGAGCAAAGCGGCTTGGATATCGCCTACCGCAATGTGCTGCCCGAAGACCTGGCCAAAGAAGGTAAACGCTTCGACGTGGTGCTGAACATGGAAGTGATCGAACACGTATCCGATCCGCAATTGTTCATGGCCGCGTCCACATCTGTGCTCAAGGAAAACGGCTGCATGGCGCTGTCGACCATGAACCGCAATTTCAAATCCCTGCTATTGGGTAAATTCGCCGCGGAATACGTGCTGCGTTGGCTGCCTGCGGGCACACATGATTGGAAAAAGTTCCTCAAACCCAGCGAATTGGCCCGCCTGGTCCGTCCCCATGGGCTGGAATTCACCGACCTGCAAGGCATGGTCTACAGCCCGTTCCGCGACGAATGGTCACTGTCAAAATCCGATCTCGACGTGAACTATCTGGCGTTTGCTGAAAAACCGTAACCCGGCGGGGTGATACGTGGGAGAGGACGGGGCGGCTTAGTTGCTGCGGCGCGGCGCCCCCGGAAGGCGCACGAAATCAATGCCGTCTTCAGCCATTTCTTCGG
>Ga0316203_1001415_pt1 | contig 17256 bp, 13 predicted proteins | sample 6monrhotite_MG_FD_204940 | JGI IMG/M metagenome (GOLD analysis project Ga0316203, IMG submission 204940) | Microbial mat bacterial communities from mineral coupon in-situ incubated in ocean water Damariscotta River, Maine, United States -... | ecosystem: Environmental > Aquatic > Marine >... | reverse complement strand
TTTGGGCAGTCTTAACTTACAATGAACCCTTTGATCAAAATGGCGGAATTCGCCTGCAAAAAGTTAGAGAAAACATGCTTTAAATAACAATCAGTTGACGAGAGTTCTCAAGATAGTATCTGACCCCTTTACTCCGTACGTGGTCGGGCATCCATGTCTAAAATTGGAAATGCCAAGGTCAGAAAGTCCTTTTTCATGCCTGCATTGGTAGGAATGAGGTACAATCCTGTGCTCGTTGAAATGAAGAAAAGGCTTCTCAAGGCTGGAAAGCCCAAGATGCTTATCGTTGGTGCAGTAATGCGCAAATTGATCCATATCATCTACGGTGTGTTAAAAAACAATCAACCGTTCAACCCTGATTTTCAGGTTAAAAACGGTTGACTACCAGGACGGTATCTGACCCCGTGATTTTTTTGATCCTCTATTATTGTCGTTTTAATTATGAGTTTCGGAAATCAATTTAGGTTTAAAGTCAATTGTAATTGGACGAGCTTGCAACTGCTGAGTGTCCAATCCACCCAAAGTAAACGAAAAGTTAAACCCTTCCGGATCAGGTGGCGGCATTCGAAATTTTACTACAAAGCAATATTTTTTCTCTTTCTCTAACCTTATTGGAGATACAAGTTTAATATCATCAGTGGGACTGAATGCATTGGGATGAGAAGTATAATAATTACCACTACCTGGCGGGTCTTCTAGCTGCAAGTTACACATATTATATGAAGAATACCTCTCCCATCCGGATGACACTGATACTGGCCCATATATTCCCCCCTCAATCAACTCATCACCTGAAAGAATAACAAACCCACTGGGGCTAATTGTTAATGGCCTATGCTTAGCGAAAACAATGAACTCAATAAAAAAAACATCTCTATTCTTTTGGATCGCATTCCGACCATCTACCTCATAGTCTATATATCGATAATAGTTTCCTCGTAGCTTTTTACCCATGTCTGTTATTTCAAAAAAATTTGTTGACCTTATTGCCATTGAAAAACCATCAACTGCAAATAATTCATGTTCTATTTCCTGCCCATCAGAGCTGTGAGGAAAACTTGCTATTAGCTGTTTCGTGCTTGTACAGCCTGTGAATAGCATTAATATCAAACAATAGAAGATGTGAATTTTCACTTTATTAACAACCTATCCAATAATCATCTTGATACAACAAGCGAACTAGCAACTGGTGTATAGCTACCTAATGCACCATAACCTACAGCTGCTGCCGCAAACATAGTTGGAACGTTAGTATAGGTAAATGCACTGCTCCCTACAGCCTCTCCCCAAACATCGTGATAACCGGGTCAGGCTTGACTTATAGGGGCTTGAATAGAGCAGATGAATGACCGGAAACGGACATCTGATGCCTGCGGCTGCGCTGGCAGAAAACTTGCATAGGCTCTGCTGAGCAGAGGAACAGGCTTGCGACAATCAGCCCACCCTTTTATGCTCTGTTCTCCTTGGAGGGTACATGGAAGTTTCTGAACTACTGGCATTTACAGTGAAAAATAACGCATCGGATCTGCACCTCTCATCCGGTGAGCCACCGATGATCCGTATCAACGGTGATATGACACGCATTAAGATGCCCGAGATCGACAGGCGTGAAGTGCAGTCCATGGTCTATGACATCATGAACGATGGTCAGCGCAAAGCTTTTGAAGAGCATCTGGAGCTCGATTTCTCCTTCTCTCTCGGTGATGTAGCGCGATTCCGTGTCAATGTATTCGAGCAACGCCGCGGTATGGCAGCAGTATTCCGTGTGATTCCCAATGAGGTACTCACACTGGAGCAGTTGAAATGTCCTGATATTTTCAAGGATATTGCCATGACACCACGTGGCATCTGCCTGGTAACCGGCCCTACCGGTTCAGGTAAATCAACGACACTGGCAGCCATGGTCAATCATCGTAACGAGAATGAACGCGGTCATATTCTGACTATTGAAGACCCCATCGAGTTCGTACACAAATCCAAGGACAGCTTGATCACACAGAGGGAGCTTGGGCCGCACACGCACTCCTTTTCCAACTCCCTGCGCAGTGCCCTGCGTGAGGATCCGGATGTCATTCTGGTTGGTGAGCTTCGCGATCTGGAAACTATTCGCCTGGCACTCACAGCAGCTGAAACCGGTCATATGGTATTCGGCACCCTGCACACCTCTTCAGCACCGAAAACGATTGACCGTATTATTGATGTATTCCCGGCTGCTGAAAAAGAGATGGTACGATCCATGCTCTCCGAATCTATCCGGGCGGTAATTTCTCAAACACTGCTGAAAACAGCCGATGGTATGGGGCGAGTAGCAGCGCATGAGATCATGATCGGTACACCTGCTATCCGTAACCTGATCCGTGAAAACAAAATTGCCCAGATGGTTTCTGTCATGCAGACATCGCAACGCGACGGCATGCAGACACTGGATTCCAACCTGCAGAAAATGGTTGCTCAACGTACAATTTCGCAACAGGCCGCACTGGAGAAATCCAGCAACAAAAAACTGTTTGGCGGCGGATCCATTTAACGCTTTCACCTCGGAGAACACGAAGAGCACAGAGAAAAACTAACGCAGACATCAAAACCCTGTTTTCAGTCAACTTTGAAAGTATCAGTAGTCCCTATACTGGTCATGGAAGAGCAGGCATGATTTAATATCCTTTGGCAAAGCTGGATACGCTGCGTTACAATCAGGATGGGAGAAGAGTATATTATGAGTGAAGCACCACAGCTAAGCATCAAACAGCTATTGATGGTCATGGATAAAAATGAGGCTTCTGACCTGTATATCACAGCTGGCATGCCGCCCTCTTACCGCATCAACAGCGTGGTTCACTCAGCCAAACAACCTCCCCTGACTCCGGCACAATGTGAAAAGTTGGCCACGAACTGCATGAACGAGAAACAGCGCGCCGCATTTGCCGCTGACTATGAAATGAATCTTGCCCTCTCCTTTGCGGATATCGGGCGCTATCGCGTCAATGTCTTTCGTCAGCGCGGCTATGTCGGCATGGTCATTCGTAAGGTAAAAACTGATGTTCCCACCCTTGACGGGCTTGGCCTGCCCGAAATCTTTAAAAGCATCTCCATGGAGGCGCGTGGACTGGTATTAATGGTTGGTGCTACAGGCAGTGGTAAATCCACCTCTCTCGCCGCCATGATTGATTACCGCAACAGCAATCAGGCCGGACATATCATCTCCATTGAAGATCCGATTGAGTTTGTACATGAACATAAAAAATCGGTCATCACACAGCGGGAAGTCGGTACCGATACCATGCAGTATCAGGTGGCACTGAAAAACGCACTCAGACAGGCACCCGATGTTATTCTCATTGGTGAGATTCGCGATCGGGAAACCATGGAGCATGCACTCGAATTTGCTGAAACCGGCCATCTCTGCATGGCTACTCTGCATGCCAACAATGCCAATCAGGCACTGGAACGTATTATCAACTTCTTCCCTGAAGAGATTCACCCTCAGGTTAGCCTGAACCTTGCACTGAACATGAAAGCTATCCTCTCCCAGCGACTGGTCAAAACACCGGATGACAAACGTATCCCTGCTATCGAAATACTTATCAATACCCCGCGTATCTCCGATCTGATCGGCAAATGGGGAGTTGCCGAAATCAAGGAGGCTATGGCTGCCGGCAAAGGCTATGGCATGCAGACCTTTGACCAGAGCCTGCTTGAATTGTGGATGCAGGGAACGATCACTGAAGACGAGGCGTTGCGCCATGCCGATTCGGTCAACAACCTTCGCCTGCAGATCAAGATGGTAAACCTGAAGGATCAGGGTGGTGACGCCCATGATCTGGGCCAACTCTCAGGCAACATCAATGCTGATAATCTGAGTATCTGATGAAACCGCTGCATCTGATTGATGAGCTGCTTCTGGTTGCTGACAAAAATGGAGCATCGGATCTGATTGTGCGAACCGGTGACCGTGTACGCATGCGTATTTCCGGTTCCATCGTCACAGTTTCAGCCGAACGGGTACCCATCATCGATCAGCTACAAGCTGTGGAGATGATCGAACACCTGTTTCGGGAACTTCCCAACAGGCCCGATCTGAACAAGCTTAACAGTTTCGATTTCCACTATACGCTTGCCAATGCCTCCCATTACCGCGTCCATATCATGCGCACCAACAACAATTTCGGCATCGTTGCCAGACTCATCCCCCAACAAATTCCGGAATTTGACGAGCTCCGCCTGCCCGATGTGTTTAATGATATCATCCAGTACCGCAACGGCATTATCCTTATGGCCGGAGCCGCAGGCTCTGGCAAGAGCACTTCACTGGCCTCAATGCTTAATCACATCATCCGGGAACGGCCTGTGCATGCAGTCACACTCGAAGACCCGATTGAGTTCCGATACAGCACTGCACACAAAGGCACAGTCAGTCAGCGCGAAATAGGTCTGGATGTAGATAGTTACAAACAGGGACTCACCGATGCCATGCGCGAAACGCCCAACATCATCGTAGCCGGTGAGGCGCGAGGGCGTGATGAGATTCAACTGGCTATCGAGGCCAGTGAAACCGGTCATCTGGTCATGGCGACAGTACATGCAACAACAGCTATCGGCACCATGCAGCGCATCATGGCCTCTTTCGGAAGAGATGAGCAGACAGGCATCCGAGAAAGGCTGGCTGAAAACCTGCGCGCTATCATTGTGCAAAAGTTACTACCACTGAAATCAGGTTCCGGGCGCATAGTCGTACTTGAAATCATGATCAAAAATTCGGTAATTAAACATTTCATTCTTGATCCGGATCACTGGAGTGAGATTCCGCGCGCCATGGAAGAGGGACACACACTGTATGGTTCGCAGAGCTTTGATCAGCAACTGCAGAAGCTAGTGGAAGATGATCTGATTGATTACGAAGAAGCGGTCGTGAATGCAGTTTTCCCTGAAGATTTTGCCATTAGTCTTGGCCGCAACTAGCTGTTAACCTGCTTAATCCTTCTCACAGGATTGATCAAAGCGGCTGAGAGAGCGGATGCCATGCCTGATCATCTGTGTATCATCCCGGATACCCTGCCTGCCCTCAGACTTCGCCATATCCAACGGCTCCCCCATTACAATCCGGGCTCTGCTGCGACGATAGAATGCCCGCCACAGATTCACATGATCAAACGGCCAGACGCCCGAAACCCGAAACGGAATAATCGGTGCTCCTGTCTGCTGTGCTATCATTGCTGCCCCGGGTAAAATCTTGTGTAACGGTATTGGCGGGTTGGCTGCACCTTCGGGAAACAGACAGAGTACATTACCCTGCTCAACTGCCTCGATTGCCTTCTGCATAGCCTGTTTATTAGCACCACCGGTTTTCACCGGGATCGCACCAACCATGTCAAAGCCCCAGCGCAGATACCACATGCCCTGATAATACTCGCGCGCCATAATAAAGCATAAGGGCCGGTTCACACTCGCCTGAATCAGCAACGGATCCAGCCCGCAGATATGGTTACCGACCAGAATTAACGGCCCGTCAGGCAGCTTAATCTCTTTTTTGGACAGACGATGCCAGCTTCTGCAAAACAGCCGACCTACCCCGCGCAAAAAAGCGCCAGGCCCCCTCTGGTTAGATACATGATGTGGCACACTGCTCATCACTTGCAGAGTGCCCTGTTCATAGCCATTTTTCAATTAAAAACGAAGAATCGAATCTACTTACGGACAGTTACCATTCGGACGGAGAGCAGGTCAGCTGTTATCACTCACTACCTTCCGGCTTATAGATAAAACAACTAATAATAAAATAGACGAAACAAAAGGTGGTTATGCCCATGACAGACGATTTAAAAATATCGGTACCATAGGATAGAAAACCCCAGGCAACAGCAAAGCATGCTGCAAATGAGACTGCCAGGTGGATCGGCTTTTTGAGTCCATTCATGATGATGATTCCTTCAGAAAACGTTGATCCGGGGAGACTGACAGCAAAACTACCGGCTTAAAAGCTCGACGTGATGTATTGATGCAGCCTGCATAAGCAGAACTGCATCAACACATCACGTATCACCCCTCTTCCGGCCTCAAAACAAGACAGGAGAGCGGCGGTAGCGTCAGCCCGACTGAGTACGGTTGGCTCATCCACGGCTTATCTTCAGCAACCACACCACCGGCATTACCGATATTGGAACCACCATAAGCTGCTGCATCTGTATTCATAATTTCACGGTACATGCCCGCCTGTGGTACACCCAGACGATAATTATGATGCGGCACCGGTGTCATATTCATCACGATCATGACTATGCCACCATGTTTGTCGCGGCGAATAAAACTGAGCAGAGAGTGGCCTGCATCATTACAATCCACCCACTCAAAGCCCCCACCATCAAAATCAACCTCATGCATCGCCGGAACATCTTTGTAGAGGTGATTCATATCGCGCTGCATTAACTGCAGGCCACGGTGTGGCATAAAGTTGGACTGATCCCAGGATAGAGAGCTGTCAAAGTCCCACTCAGGCCACTGACCGAACTCCAGCCCCATAAATTGCAGCTTCTTGCCCGGATGCGCAAACATATAGGCATACAACAGGCGCAGATTGGCAAACTTCTGCCAGTCATCACCCGGCATCTTCTCAGGCATCGAGCCTTTACCATGTACCACTTCGTCATGGGAGAACGGCAGAATGAAATTCTCGGTAAAGGCATAGACCATGGAGAAGGTCAGTGCATGATGGTGATAGGCACGGTGAACAGGGTCATTCTCAAAATAGGAGAGCGTGTCATTCATCCAGCCCATATTCCATTTCATGGTAAAACCGAGTCCGCCAAGATAGGTCGGACGGCTGACCATCGGCCATGAAGTGGACTCTTCAGCCATGGTTACTGTGCCTGGGAAACGTTCATGTACCAGGCAGTTGAACTGCTTGAGAAAATCAACCGCTTCCAGGTTTTCACGCCCTCCATACTTATTCGGGACCCACTCATCAGCTTCGCGGGAATAATCGAGATAGAGCATCGAAGCCACCGCATCCACGCGCAAGCCATCAATATGAAACTGATCCAGCCAGAACAGTGCGGAAGCTGTAAGAAAGTTACGCACCTCATTACGGCCGAAATTGAAAATATATGTGCCCCAGTCCTTGTGTTCACCAAGTCTAGGATCCTCATGTTCATACAACGGCGTGCCGTCAAATCGGGCCAGACCATGGGAATCTTTCGGGAAATGCGCTGGCACCCAGTCAAGGAACACGCCGATATCGTTCTGATGGCAATAATCAACGAAATAACGGAAATCATCCGGAGAGCCGAAACGACTGGTCGGAGCAAAGTAACCAACAGTCTGATAACCCCAAGAACCATCGAACGGGTGCTCAGTCACCGGCATCAGCTCAATATGGGTGTAACCCATCCACTGACAGTATTCGACCATCTGATGAGCCATATCACGATAATTGAGATAATCATCACCCGCCCTGCGCCATGATCCCGGATGAACTTCGTAGATATTCATCGGTTTGTCTGCAGCCTGCGTCTCAGGCAGTGATTTCACCCAAGCCTGATCGCCCCACTCATATTTACGCGGATTATGCACAACACTGGCGGTATTCGGGCGCACTTCCATCTGCTGGGCATAGGGATCAGTTTTCTCCAGAATATCACCACTTTGGGTACGAATTTCAAATTTGTAGACTTCACCTTCACACAAGCCCGGCGCAAAAATCTCCCAAACACCGGATGAGCCGCGTATACGCATCTGATGCTCACGGCCATCCCAGTGATTGAAGTTACCTACGACACTGACTCGACTTGCAGACGGTGCCCACACAGCAAAACCAACGCCCCAGACACCCTCGTGTTCACGCACATGCGCACCCATGATATTATACTTTTCAAAATGGTTACCTTCGCCAATCAGGTGCAGATCCATTTCACCAAGTATCGGGCCGAAGCGATAGGTATCTTCCTCTTCCCACTGATCCCCTTCTGCATTTTCAATGCGCAGGCGGTAATCTGTTTCAAAATCACCGCTTTTCCAGTGCAACTCAAAGATATCAGTACCTTCAACCCTTTGCATAGGAGCAGGTTTATTACCTGCAGATAACAACCAAACCTTTTCAGCGCGGGCCTTAAACGCGCGGACCACCACACCTTTTTTTGCATGATCATGCCTGCCCAGCCATGCGAACGGATCATGACTTCGGGCTTCAACAACGGCCCAGGCTTCGTTAGATAAAATAGCTTTGCTCATGCAAGTCCTCGCTTTGAAATACTCTGGTTGAACAATAACATCAGGTAATTACGGTCGGGTTATCGCGTCCCGTCAGCTGACGCAATTGCGAAATATCATCTGCCGCTGCAATCAGATCAGCCAGCGCATCCTGAGCATCCAGACTTTGCCTGGCCGGGTCTGCTTCAAATGACTCCAGATAGATACGCACCGTTGCCCCACTGGTTCCTGTACCGGAGAGCCTGAAGATAATCCGGGAACCATCTTCAAACAAAACACGCACCCCCTGGTTTTCACTGATACTTCCATCCACAGGGTCCGTATAGGCAAAATCATCACATGCCTGCACACTACGACCGGCAAGCTGACTACCACTCAATGAAACAAACTGATCACGCACATGCTGTAATACCTGAGTTGCAGCTGCAGAATCCACGCCTTCATAATCATGGCGTGAATAGTAGTTGCGACCAAATTGCTGCCAGTGCTCGGTGACAATGGCTTCTACCGACTCTTTACGTACAGCCAGGATATTCAGCCAGCACAGGACAGCCCACAGACCATCCTTCTCACGCACATGACTGGAGCCTGTTCCGAATGACTCTTCACCGCACAAGGTCACCTTGCCCGCATCCATAAGATTACCGAAAAACTTCCAGCCTGTTGGTGTTTCAAAGCACTCAAGCCCCATCGCTGCTGCAACACGATCAGCTGCACCTGATGTAGGCATGGAACGTGCAATACCGGCAATACCGCCCTTATAACCCGGAATCAGTGCTGCATTGGCTGCAATCACAGCCAGAGAATCGCTCGGTGTGACAAAAAAATGATTACCCAGCACCATATTGCGATCACCATCGCCATCGGATGCTGCACCGAAGTCAGGGGCATTGTCGCCATAAAGCACATCTACAAGTTCATGCGCATAAGTCAGATTGGGATCGGGATGGCCACCACCGAAATCCTCTTTCGGCTCGCCATTCATGACCGTACCACTTGCAGCGCCCAGCATGTCTTCAATGATCGTCTTGGCATACGGGCCGGTCACTGCATGCATGGCATCAAAAGCCATGCGGAAATCTCCGGCTAACAGCTGCCTGATAGCATCAAAATCGAACAGCGATTGCATCAGCTCTGCATAATCAGCCACTGCATCAATCACTTCCACCTGCATACCGGCCAGCTTGAAGCTGCCGATATGGGCCAGGTCTACATCCTCACACTCGACGATCTGATACCACTCAATCTTTTCTGTCTGCTCAAATATCGCTTCGGTTACCGATTCCGGGGCAGGTCCACCATTACCAGTATTATACTTGATGCCGAAATCTTCATCAGGGCCGGCCGGGTTATGACTGGCGGAGAGAATCAGACCACCGTAGGCCTTGTGTTTACGAATCACACAGGAGGCTGCTGGCGTCGATAAAATACCATGTTGCCCCACCAGCACCTTATCAAAGCCACTGGCGGCCGCCATTCTCAGAATAATCTGGATCGCCTGCAGATTAAAGAAGCGACCATCACCACCAACAACCAGTGTATGACCCTGAAAATCCCCGATACTATCAAATACCGACTGCACAAAGTTTTCCAGGTAATGCTGCTTCTGAAACACCTTCACCTTTTTACGCAAGCCGGACGTACCCGGGCGCTGACCTTCAAAAGGTTCAGTGGCAATCGAATGGATGATCATGGATCTCCCCCTCTGTATCTACTTCTCGCAAGCATAGCCAATACGGCAGCAAAAAAACATCACTGTATACATGCAAACCTGCAAAAACAGTGATACACTTTACGCCACAAACAGGAATCGGAGGGATGTGCATGGGTTCAACTCAGGTAGAACGTAATATCAGTAAACTTACATCCAATACAGTTGCTTTGGTATTGGCTGGTGGTAAGGGGTCCCGACTAAAAGATTTGACCCAGTGGCGAACCAAGCCAGCCGTTCCATTCGGCGGCAAGTTTCGCATCATTGATTTCCCGATGTCGAACTGCATCAACTCCGGCATCCGACGTATCTGTGTCCTGACCCAGTACAAATCCCACTCCCTGCAACGTCATCTACAGCGTGGTTGGTCCTTCCTGTCCGGTCAGTTCGGTGAGTTCATGGAGGTACTCTCCGCCCAACAACGCACAGGAGAAGGCTGGTACGAAGGTACTGCCGATGCCATTTTCCAGAATCTGGACATCATTCGCACCTACAATCCGGAATATGTACTGATTCTGGCCGGTGACCATATCTACAAGATGGATTACGGTAAGATGATTGCTGCCCATGCTAAAAGTGGCGCAGACATTACGGTTGGCTGCATTCCTGTACCTTTGCAAGAGGCCAAAGAGTTCGGTGTCATGGCCGTAGACGGGGAGCAACGCGTCATTGAATTCTCTGAAAAACCGGACAATCCAAAACCGATGGCAGACAAGCCCGATAAAGCACTGGCTTCAATGGGTATCTATGTATTCTCGGCAGACTACCTGCGTGACCGCCTGCTTGATGATGCCAAAATACCTACGTCCAGCCACGATTTCGGCAAGGACATTATCCCTTCCGCCATTGAAAACGATAACGTGTTTGCTTTCCGCTTCATGAACGGTAACACAGGTGCCCCGCACTACTGGCGTGATGTGGGTACAATGGATGCATATTGGGAAGCCAACATGGACCTGGTTACGGTTCAGCCTGAACTGGACATGTACGATAAAAGCTGGCCTATCTGGACACAGCAGGAGCAGCTGCCACCTGCCAAATTCTTCTTTGATGAAGACAGTCGTCGTGGCTATGCCGTGGACTCCCTCGTCTCCGGTGGCTGTCTGATTACCGGCTCTGCTGTTCGTCGCTCCGTACTGTTTTCCAATGTCCGCGTACACTCCTATTCCGAGGTTGAAGATTCAGTCATCCTGCCGGACGTTGAAATTCGCCGTAACTGCAAGATCAAAAAATGCATCATCGATAAGGGAACCGTCATTCCCGAAGGCATGGAGATCGGCTTCGACCTGAAAAAAGATGCTGAACGCTTTGAAGTATCCGCTAATGGCGTTGTACTTGTCACGCCGGATATGCTGGGTCAGGGACTGCATCAGCTGTAGTTAAAACCAGTACCGCCTGTATGAAGGGCTGCTGACAGCAGCCCTTCACATCACTATTACCAATACTTTGCTTACCCCTGCACAGGAGTGCGGTTGCATAAACACTGAGGCCTTGCCTCAACAAACCTGGAGGTTTTACACATGGGTCAACCATTATCTGTCGTATTCTACTGGCATATGCACCAACCGTTTTACCGCGAGTCCGATACTGGCCAATACCACCTCCCATGGGTTTACCTGCATGCCATGAAAGACTACACCGACATGGCGGAAATCCTCCTGCAGCTACCCAGAGCCAGAGCGGTTATCAACTATGTACCATCATTAACCGCCCAGATTGAAGACTATGCTACCCATCTACGAGCATTCCTTGATGGCGCAACAACTGAACTCAATGATCCCCTGCTGGCCTCACTGGCTGACAAATCAGGCCACTTTAACAAAGAGGCCCGCGATTATCTGCTGGAAACCTGTTTCCGTCTCAATCATGAACGCAACCTGCATCGCTACCCTGCCTTCTCCCGACTCTGGAATATGGCTGAACATGCAAAAAACAGTGACAGTCTGGATTATCTGGGCGACAGCTTTTTTACCGACCTTGTCACCTGGTATCATCTGGCCTGGCTGGGTGAAACCGTACGCCAGCGCAATTTCGTAGCACGCAGACTCCTCGAAAAAGAGCGCGATTTCTCTTATCAGGACCGTCGTGATCTCTTAACCCTGATCGCATCACTACTCTCCGATATTCCGGCCATGCATCGCCGTCTGGTTGAGTCGGGCAAGGTGGAACTCACTACAACCCCTTATGCACACCCGATCATCCCTCTCATGCTTGATTTCAATACAGCAAGGGAAACTGTGCCTGATGCCCTGATCCCTGATGAACCGTATCCCGGCGGGCGTGAACGAGCACTTGATCATATTCAACTTGGACAACAGGCCCACGAACAACTGTTCGGTCACAAAGCTGCCGGCTGCTGGCCTGCAGAAGGCGCCGTCTCCAATGATACACTGGCACTGCTTGGCCAGTCCGGTTTCAAGTGGACTGCAACCGGTGAATCGGTACTGCACCACTCACTGAAATACAACCTGCGCGAGCAACAGGGCAACCGTGATCTCTACCACCCATGGCTGGTCGGAGAAGGCGAGAATGAGATCGCATGCTTCTTCCGCGATGACCGTCTTTCTGATCTGATCGGCTTTGAATACAGCCGTTGGGATACCGGAGATGCAATCAACAACTTCATGCACGAATTGGCCGGTATTCGCCACAGAACAAAAGGCATGGAAGCCCCTGTCGTCTGTATTATTATGGATGGCGAAAACGCCTGGGAACACTACCATGAAAACGGACTGCCATTTTTGACCCGTCTGTATCAGGAAGTGGCTGAACATGACGAATATGATCTGACAACCTTCAGTGATTACCTGGAACAACACCCGGCTAACAAACATCTTGATAAACTGACTGCTGGCTCATGGGTATATGGCAATCTCTCGACATGGATTGGCGATGGCGCAAAAACCCGTGCCTGGGAGCTGTTAATCGAAGCGAAGAAAGCTTTCGATACCCGACTTGAATCACTCAGTCCCGAACAACAGGAAGCAGCCACAGAACAGCTGCGCATCTGCGAAGGCTCTGACTGGTGCTGGTGGTTTGGAGATTACAATCCCGGTGCAGCCGTGCGTGATTTCGACCGCCTTTACCGCAGACATTTGAAAAAACTCTACCAACTGATCAACTGCCCTGTTCCCTCTTCTCTGGACGAGGCTATTTCCGATGGCGGTGGTGATGCAGAAGGCGGCGGAACCATGCGTCGTGGTGGTGGTAGTGATTAAATCGGCTACGGGCATCAATATAGAGGATTATTCATGAGTTCATGGCTGGATCACCGCACATCGGCAGTTCTACTTCATATCACATCTTTGCCCGGCCCCTTTCATAAGGGGGTATTGGGTGCTGAGGCAGAGACTTTTGTCAGACAACTTGCTGAGTCAGGCTTTCGCATCTGGCAGTTCCTGCCATTGGGTCCAACACATGGACACGGCTCGCCCTATGAGTCGCTCTCCTCCTTTGCCGGTAATCCGGAACTGATTGATCTCAGAGCGTGCATCGGATCTGGCTGGCTCGACGAAAACGATCTCAGCCTTTGCAATACAGCAGAACTACATGGGGCACTGCGTTACAGGGCAGGAAGCCGCTTCTGGAAACAGGTGGCGGAAGATCAAAGTCTGGCCCACAAGGTTGGTTGCTTTCGCAAGCAGAACAGTGACTGGCTGGATGATTATGCACTGTTCTCTGCCCTGAAAGCAGTCTTCCGCGATTTTGCCTGGTGGCAATGGCCTCAGGAACTTCGAGACAGGGATCCCGAGGCTCTGAATTCCGCTCGACAAGAGCATGACAGAGCATTCAGACAGGCAATTTTTGAACAGTATCTGTTTGATTGCCAGTGGTCTGCGCTCAAGAGCTATGCAGAATCTCACAATGTAGAGCTGTTTGGCGACCTGCCGATATATGTTGCACACGATTCTGCAGATGTCTGGTCCAACCGTGATTATTTCACCGTCAATGAAATAGGTCTGTGCGAAGATGTTGCAGGCGTCCCACCGGATTATTTCTCCGAAACTGGTCAGCGCTGGGGTAACCCACTGTATCAATGGGAGAAGTTACAGTCCGATGGATTTAGCTGGTGGGTTAAACGGGTAGAAAAACAGTTTGAACGCATGCACATGCTACGCATCGACCATTTCAGAGCATTTGAATCCTATTGGGCAATCCCCGGTGAGAGTGAAGATGGTATCATCGGTGAATGGCGCAAAGCGGCAGGCGAAGCATTACTACAGACGCTTCAGGATCAGCTCGGAAAACTACCACTGATTGCTGAAGATTTGGGCATCATCACAGATGAAGTCACGGCACTCAGGCAACAGTTTCATTTGCCAGGTATGAAGATATTACAGTTTGCATTTGGTGATGATAACAACAATCCCTATCTGCCGAAAAACCACGAAGAGAACAGTGTGGTATATACCGGCACGCATGATAACGATACAACCATGGGCTGGTTTAACCAGTCTGAAGCTTATGTGCAGAATCACCTGTTAAGTCTGCTCGATGCAAAAAGAGAAGATATGCCCTGGGCACTGATTGAATGCGCTATGGCATCCGTTGCAAACATGGCGGTCATCCCGATGCAGGATCTGCTTGAGCTAGGTACAGAAGCCAAGTTCAACACGCCGGGCACACTGGAAAACAACTGGTGCTGGCGTATGGATGAGATGCCTGACAGCAGCAATAACTGCTGGCTACAGGCAAGAGACCTGAACCTGAAGTATGGGCGCTGCATATAGATATGAAACCATGAAAACAGGGTATTACTATCCGCACCTGCTCGCTGCTGTTTTCACCGTCTTCTTTATGACACTGGCGATCAACCCTGTCTCTCGGGATGTATGGCTGGCCGAAATCATTCCGGTAGTCGCCATATTTCTGATGCTGGTATTCAGCTATCGGAATTTCAGGTTCAGTAGCACCGCTTATACCTTAATGGCTCTCTGGCTGTTCTGGCACACTATTGGTGGCCACTACACCTTCGCCCATGTGCCATTTGAGTGGTTACAATCATTGCCTGGTAGCAACGGCCGCAATCACTTTGATCGTATCGGCCATTTCTTTATCGGTCTTTATGCCTTTGCCACGGCTGAATGGCTGCTGCGGAATCAACTGTGCGAAATCAAATTGGCCACGGTTTTCAGTCTCTTTTTCATTATGAGTATCGCCGCCGGATATGAGATCATTGAGTGGTGGTATGCTGTTGCTGAGGGTGGAGATGCTGGCATCGAATTCCTTGGTTCACAGGGTGATATCTGGGATGCACAAAAGGATATGCTGGCCGACACACTCGGTGCCATCACATCACTGATCCTGTTCCGCAAGATTAGGCCTGATTTAAAAAACAGATGATAGCGCACTATCTCGATTGCCATGAAGCCGCTATATTCACCTCTATGGTTGGATCATAATGCAGGAAGCAGAAACTACAGAAAGAGCTGATGACTCGAACACCCCCTCTCCCAGGGGCATTCGCTTTCCGATACGGTGGCGATGGACGCTATTGGTGGGAATGCTTCTGCTATTCAGCCTTCTGGTTCAGTTCTATCTGGTTTGGAGCCATGAGAAAAAGGCCTGGCTAGAGCTTCATATGCAACAGGAAAATCTGCATATCCAACGCCTGATATCCGACTTGAAAGCTCCGATACAAGACTATGACCGACAAGACGTGGAAGTTGTAATCAAGAACTTTATCAAGCAGACACCTGATGCTTTAGGCATATATATTCACCTTTCAAACAATCAGGACTTTTCATTTGGCAACATCAACATCGACAACGGCAATATACACATCATCATGCATCGGATCATCTCAGGCAAAGAGAGCCATTACCTGGAAGACCGGGAATGGCACATCCACCAATTCCAACACGATAACAACCTTACAGGTCACCTGGCACTCCATTTTTCAACTGAATCATGGGATATTCAAAAAAACCTGCTGCTGAACAGACTGTTGTTTACCATTGCCATCTCAATTTTCTCCTCGTTTCTGATTGTTTACTTCATCTCAAAAAGCATGAGTAAACCTGTTGAGGCATTATCTCAGGCTACAAACGCAGTAAAAAAGGGAGACTACAGCGTACGTCTTCCTCTCAAAGGGAATGATGAGTTCCGCGATACGATGGAAGAGTTCAATATGCTGGTTTCCGAACTTCAGCATAAAGAAACGATGCGCGGTATCTTTAGCCGATACCTTAACCCGGCACTGGTCAACAAGGTATTTGAACAAGGTGACGTAGATACCTTGAGTGAACGCAAGGATGTCACCATTTTATTCGCCGACATGATCGGTTTTACATCATTCTCTTCAACGGCATCCGCTGATCAGGTTGTCTCCCTGCTCAATACCTACTATCGGGTTTTTCACGCTATTATTGATCACTACGATGGCCATGTTGACAAGTTCATGGGTGATGCAGTTATTGCGGTGTTTAACCATCCCCATGAAAACCCCAATCACCCTACCCGTGCGGTGCTTGCCGGTCTTGCGATCCAGATGGCTTGCCAGCTTCTGGCTGACAAAACCAATCCTGTCATGTTCAGAGTTGGGGTAAACAGAGGTGTTGCTACCCTGGGGAACATCGGCTCTCCTCAACGAAGTGAATACACGGCAATCGGAGATGTCGTCAACGTCGCTTCACGCATCACAGGATTAGGTGATGGTGATCAGGTAACCATGAGTCATTCTACCTACTCAAAGATGGGTAACTCCGGTTTCACATTCACCAGCAACGGCGACCACGAAATCAAAGGTCTGGAACAGACGATACACTGTGGATTCATTACGACAGAAAACCAACAGTTCATTCAGGAAATTACCGAGGTGGCCCGCAATGCCATCAGCCATGAATAATCTGGGATTACATAGCTGAAGCATAGATTTCGGGAGCCTGCCCCCACCTGTTTGGAGTGCATTCGGCTTATCAAAACGTAAAGAAAACTCTAGTGCGCAGTGGGAGCTGCCGTTGCTTTTACAAGCCTCTATCGCGCAGCGGGAGCGCCGCTGCCTCACAAACCTCTATCGCGCAGCGGGAGCGCCGCTGCCTTACAAGCCTCTATCGCGCAGCGGGAGCACCGCTGCTTGCTCCCCGTTAGCAGGCTGCCGAGCCAAATATCCGAAACCGGAAGAAAACGGCAGGGCCGTGACCGGTTTTGGATGTGCAGGATCGGCTACCCGCAGGGCAGGCTGGTTTGGGGCGTTTTTCTTGGTTCGTTCTTTGCACGGGCAAAGAATGAACAAATAATTACCCCATCGAATCCGAAGTTTCCTGTAGTGTTAATCACTACTGTCCGGTTAAGCATTGATCAGGCTTAGTTGGTTTAAGTTTCGTGTTCGCCGTCGTTTTGGAATG
>Ga0316203_1001396_pt1 | contig 17448 bp, 17 predicted proteins | sample 6monrhotite_MG_FD_204940 | JGI IMG/M metagenome (GOLD analysis project Ga0316203, IMG submission 204940) | Microbial mat bacterial communities from mineral coupon in-situ incubated in ocean water Damariscotta River, Maine, United States -... | ecosystem: Environmental > Aquatic > Marine >... | reverse complement strand
ATGTACTACGTGCAAAAGCCTTAGAAGAGGGAATGCAAAGTATTCCATCACAACTCAAACTTATATTGCTTAAGGGTGAAACCTCCCTTGATGAAGCTATTAGGGTTGGTTTGAAAGATGCGTAAAGCAGTTGTTAGTAAACTTTAGATAATATTGCAATAATTTTTATATGTAAGGTTTTTTATGAAAAAAGCGTTCTCTTTAATGGAATTAATGATTGTTATTATTATTTTAGGGCTTTTAGCTACACTGGTAATGCCAAATTTAATTGGAAAAGGTGAGCAAGCAAAACGTAAAATTGTATGTGTTCAGATGAAAAATATTGTAGAATCTGCAAAGATGTTTAAAGTTGATTTAGGTCATTACCCATCTACTGAAGAGGGAATTGTTGCACTAATCAAAAACCCAGACGAAGAGCGTTATCCAGACTATCCTAAGGGCGGTTACATTGAAAGCAAATCTACTCCAAAAGATCCTTGGAGTAGTCCATATATATATATTTATGAAGATGGCGAAGTTGAACTTATTTCATTGGGTGCTGATCAAAAAGAGGGTGGCGCGGATGAAGACAAAGATATTCTTTTTTCTAAGTGTCAAAAATAAAGGAGCGTAACTCATTTACGCTCTTTGAGCTAATATTAGTTATTGTCATAATAGGTGTTGTTTATACGCTTTTTATACAAAATATTGACAAACTTCAACGAACTCAAAGTATTGGTATTGAGCAATTAAGTGAGCATTTAAAAACTTTTCAAGATAAAAATGAAGTTAGTCTCATCTGTATTGATGAGTGCAAAAAGTGCGAAATATATGTAGATAAAAATGCAACTAAACAATATTTAGAACTCTTTAAAGAAGAGGTTATAAGTTATGAAGTTGATAAAGATGGACAGCTTAAGAAGCGAAAATATTTACCAATTTATGATGAACGTGAAGAGATAGAGGTGTGTCTTAAGTTTACTCTATTTAAAAATGGTAGTGTTAGTGAGACTATTTTAGAGTACAATGAAGATATTTACTATTTTCCGACCTACTTTGGTAAAATGCAAAAATTTGAAACCTTGGATGGCTTAAAAGAGTATTTTCAAGAGCGTCTAAGATTAGCTAGGGAGTTATAACAGGTGCTATTTAAATTTAAGGGTGTTAATGCTCAGGGTAAGCGAGTAAGTGAAAAGATAGAAGCTAATTCGCTTGATGATGCCAAACAGCGTTTACGCTCTCGTAAAATTCTTTATAGTTCAGTAAGTGAGGCTTCTGCTCCACTGTTTAAGGGTTTTAAGTTTAATAGAACCTATAAAATTACTCCAAAAGAGCTTGCAAATTTCAGTAGAGACTTAAGTATTTATATCAAGTCTGGAATTTCAATTGTTAATGCAATTAGACTGGCTCAGAATCAATATAGTAATGATAAAAACATGAGTCTATTTTTGGCTACCTTAACTACATTTTTAGATGAGGGAAAAAACTTTTATCAAGCACTTGATGAGCAGACTGTTGTAGCACTACCAGCGTTTTATAAGCAATCAATAAAAGTTTCAGAAGATAGTGGAATCTTAGATAAAGTGTTGCATGAACTTGCAATTTATATGAAGGAGCAAGATAGAGTAAATAAGCAGATTCAAGGTGCTTTTGCTTATCCTGCTTTTATTATGATTGTCTCAATTATGATGGTTGGTTTTATGATAGCATTTGTAGTACCTAAAATTACTTCTATATTTGAGCAGATGAATCAAGAGCTTCCACCGATTACAGAGTTTGTTATTAGTGTTGGTGACTGGGTTAGTAGTTATTGGCTAGTCTTAACAGTAGTAATGTTCGGATTTTTATTTCTTTTTGGGTTGTTACGAAAATTTATAAAATCATTTTTACATTTAACTGATAGGCTAGTATTAAAAGTACCACTATTTGGAAGGCTAATCCACACCTCAGAGTTAGCACGCTTTGCATACATCTCATCAATTTTATTCGAATCAGGTGTACCATTTGTGCAGACTGTTAATTTGTCTGCAAAAATTTTAAAAAATAGCATAATCCAAGAGGTTTTTTTAGATGCATCTAAAAAAGTTGTTGAGGGAGATAAACTCTCACATGCACTTCAAAATAGTGATTTTTTAGTAGATTCATCTTTTATACAGGCGATAGCATTAGGAGAAGAGACTAGTGAGGTTAGTTCAATTTTAAAAAATCTTTCAGAACTATATTTTGAAGAGAATAAAGATACTATTTCTGTACTTCTTTCAATGCTAGAGCCAGCGTTAATGCTTTTTGTTGGTGGAGTTATTGGCTTTATTATTACAGCAATGATGCTTCCAATTTTTTCCATTAACATTGGTTAATCTTTTTTATTATACAATTTCGAAATTATTTTCATAAAGGAAACATATGCTACGTCTTTTAACGATGATTTCAACAGTTGTTGTTCTTACATTGTCTGCATCTGAGATGCCACCAATGCCTCCAATGATGGCAAACCCTAGTAAAGCTCCACAAACAAAACCAGCTCCAAAAGCACCTAATCTTCCAGCTGAGTGTACCGGAATGCCTCCAATGATTATTTTCTTGCCACCTCCAATGGAAGCAGAATTAGTAAAATGTAAAAATGCTTTACATAAGCCAAAGTTAGATGGTGTGTCTAAAAAACTTAGTCAACTTTCTGGAAAAAATGTTGAGATCAAATCTGTAAAAATTGCAAATGGATTTAAAGAGCTTTATGCAGTTAAATTTGTTATGAATAAAAAAGATAGAATGATGTACTGTAATAGTGACCTCTCATCATGTATTGAGGGAAGAAGAATAGACTCAAAACCAATTCCAAAACAAAAAAAAGGTAAATAATGATTCAAATGATGTACAAAAAACCAACTCTTCTAAATAAAGAAGATACAAGTTTAACAATTTCTGAGCTTACAAACTATAAACATGCACGTAACTTACACGCAATTGCAATTTCAGCAGAAGAGTCAGGTGAGGCTGCTAAGCATTACCCAGTATTTTTTGTAAAAGGTGCTGAGGGAATTAGTCCAATTGCACTTCTTGGAATTAAAGAAAATGAGAATATGTTTGTTACAAAACAGGGAAAATGGGCAACTGATAAATACATTCCATCAATTATTCGCACGTATCCATTTGTTCTTTCAAGAGTAGGTGAGAGTGATCAATACTCTATTGCATATGATGCTGAGTATGAGGGACTGAATAAAGCTGATGGACAAGCAATTTTTAAAGAAGATCAAGAGCTTACTGAGTATGGTGAAAATGTAGTTAAATTTGTAGAAAATGTTTATAAAGGTTTAGAGATAACTAAACCAGCTATGGGCGTTATGGATTCAATGGAACTTTTTAAACCAGTAGACGCTACAGTTGAAAAAGATGGACAAAAATATGTAGTTAATGGACTAATGCAAGTTGACACTGAAAAACTTAATACTCTTGGTGATGAAGATGTATTAAAACTAGCAAAATCAGGTTCACTTAGAGTTGTATATACTCATTTAGATTCTCTTTCTAATTTAAATAAATTAGCAAGTAAACTATCTTAATCTTTATATGAGGGTACTTGCCCTCATTCCATTTTTAAACATCAATTAAAATAAATAAGAATATAATGTGCTCTAGATAATTTTCGGGGGATAGTTATGTTAAAAATATTTGTAAGTTTGGTTGTGTTAGTTGTCTTTATGTTTGCGGGGGTAAATATAAATGAAGCTACACAAAAAGAGTTAACTAAATTAAAAGGCATTGGCACTGTTACAGCAGATGCTATAATTGAGTACAGAAAAAATCATGGTGACTTTAAATCTGTTGATGATTTAGTTAAGGTTAAAGGTGTTGGTTCTAAAACAATAGAGAAAAATATTGATAATATAATAGTGAAAAATAGTAACATTAACAGAAAGTAAATATAAAAAGTTACAATAAAGTAACTGTTCTCGGTAAATTTACACACATTTAAAGTATAAATTATAAAACTTTAGTGTACAATAGCCGTTGAAAAATAATTTAATATTGAGTTTTTCAACCTCTTTACATGTTGGGCGAATCGTAAGCAACTTTAAAAGTGCTTAGGACTCGCTCAACAGAAGTGTTGAGCGAAACATGATGCTATTGCATCAAGTTTGCAAACTTGATATACAAAAAATCTTATTCTTAAGGGGAATAAATGAATAATACGTTAAAAAAAGTTTTAATTAGTGCTGTAGCGGCTTCTGCTTTAGCTACAACAGCTTTTGGTGGTAGTAGTGTAGTCGCACCTACTACATATAAAACTGGTGCTGGTTATTTAGATAGTTATACTGCTCCAATGAGAGATCATACTATTAGTATTCAAGAATTGAGTTCTGCTGGTTACTCAACTGGAAGTGGGTATTTTACAGTCAAGCTTAATAAATATACAAATCTTGAAGTAAATGGTACCGCGACATCTGGTACATTGCCAACTAGTCTTTTAGGTACGTCAGCAGCACCTATAAATATTTTTGAAAACAATCAATCAAGTGCATTACATTTAGATGTAAATTCTACTTATAATCCTGCAATCATAAAAGTATTTTTAGATAGTACTACAACAACTTCAGATGCTAATAGCACTTATTTTGGTACAAGTAAAAGTGGTTATGCAAAATTATTGAAGTATTCAACATTAGGCGAATCAAATTCAACTGATGATGGAAACGTAACAGTAGGTAAGCTATATTATGATAGTACAACTGGTGAAACAGTTATGACTTTTGCTGTATCATCATCTACTAGTACAATTGATTTGATTAATTTAGATTTAAACCTTTCTGTTGATGCTAATGTTACCGGCGTTGATATGAGTCTTGCTATTTCTAATGGTGATGCAAATGGAGCTAATGGTATTGGTGTTACAGCTACTACAGTAAAATTGTGGGATGTAATTAAGCAACCAGCAGTAATGAAGTATAGTAATAATGCGTTAACTACAAATATTACTACTGCTGATAATCAACCAATAAAAGATATTAATATTTCATTAGTAGCTCCATGGAATGAAGCAAGTGGATCATTAGCTGTTGGTCAAGGTATTACATCTGATTCAAACATTACTATTACTCTATTAAATGCTGTATGGAGTAGTGATGTAAACTCAACAGATGGTAACATTACAAATGGTGGTGCAACTCCAAGTGCATTTACATATTTAAGTGGTTCAAATAAGGTTGATCAGAATGTTACTTTTAAAACTGTAACTACTGCTAATGATACTATTAATATTGAACTTAATAGTTCAGATGATAATACTAGTGTTAATATAGTTGACTTATCAAATTCTGGTGGTGCTACCCTTATTAATTCAACAGGATCAAGTACTGGTACAACTGTAACTGCTACTGTAAAAGGTACAGGTTTACTTAGTCACTTGAATATAGCTTCAATTGAAGTTGCTAAGGTTATTGCTGATGGTGCAACAGTTATTGAAAGTGAAGGAAATGCTTCTAAGTATATGGCTAAAACAGTTGTTCCAGGTCGTTTAGAACAATCTTTAGCTGATTTAAATATTTCAGAGAACTTTACTTCTACATTTGTTGCAGGAAAAACAGTAACTGTTACTCTTCCAACTGGCTATACATTTAGTAGTGCGCCATTTGCACAGAATTTTACATATAATAGTGCAGCTACTGGTGCAGACAATAATATTACTAGCGCTATAGGACAAAATTCATTTAGTGTAACTTTTGGTGCAACTGACGGTGCTGCAAGTTTAGCTGCTACATCTGCTAAGCAGATTTTAAAACTTAGTAGCATGAAAGTTAACGTACCAACAAGTGCAACAGATGCAGAAGTTGTTGCTGTTACAATTGGTGGTACATTATTTAGTAGTAGTGTAACTGCTAGTACTACTACATATAATCTTGGAACAGTTTCATCTACAACAGCTGCACTTGCAGAGTTAAATGCAACAACTCCTTCTATTTCAACGGGTACTTCAACTGTTGATGGTTTTATTGCAGTAGATATTAATGAAACGTTTACAGGGCAATTAACTGCTGGTAGTAATATCACATTTACACTTTCAGATGGTTCATTTAGTGGTACTAGTGGTACTTGTGCAGCAATTACTGGTGCTGTTGTAACATCTGGTGTTGCAAGTGCACTTTCAACTGACCAATGTAGTGGAAGTGGAAGTACTGATGGAAACGTTACAATTACATATCGTATCAATAACCCATCAACTACAGCAGCTAGTGGACTTACATTTAAGTTACCTGCTGTTAATTATACGTCTGTAACTACTCCTAAAGCTATTACTGCTACAGTTGCTGGTACAGCTGGTGTAAGTGGTACAATAAAAATGGGTACAACGGCTTATGGGTCTACAACAAAAGCTAATACAATTGTTGCTGCTACTAAAGGTGATGTAGATGTTAAAACTGGTGAGTTTGAAATTGCTGAGGGTATTGCTGATGGTCTAAAAACAACAACTGGTGCAGCATTTAAAATTATTGCTCCTGTAGGTATATCATTTACTGGTGGTTATGTTACAAGCTATAAAGTACAAAATTCTACTAGTACTGGTATATTTACTACCTACCAAACAACTACTCAAACTGCTGGTACTGCTGTAAGTACTACATTTAATACTAATGATACGCTTACTATGACAGTTAATAGCGCTTGGTTAGGTTCTTATGTTGATACAGTTAGAATTAAACCTTTAGTTAATGTTAATACTACAGCAGTTGACGGTATTCAATCTTTCCGTATTGCTGATGTTAATAGCTCAGGAATAATTGCAGCAACTGGACTTCAAAATCTTTACGTTGGAACAATTCCAACTCTAACAGCTGCTGCTGATGCTACTGTTGCTGCTGCTGGTACAACTTCAGTTGTTCCTACTAATGCAACTGGTACAGTTACATATGCTTCAGCTGACACTGCAATTGCAACTGTTGATGCTGCTGGTACAGTTACTGTTGATGTTAACGCTACTGCTGCTGCTACTGTTGTAATTACTGCAACTGATAGCCTAACAGCTCAAGCTGCTTCAACTACAATTACTGTTGGAACTCCTGCTCCTGTTCTTTTAAGTGGTGACATTACTTTAGCTGCTGGTTGGAACTTTGTTTCTGCTCCTTTCGATGGAAGCATTGATATTGCTACAATCGCTGCTGCAGGTTGTTCACAAGTTCACTTAGCTGACAGTACAACTGGTTTCTGGGGTGCTGCTGTAACTACTGGAACTGCAACTCCTGGTCAAGGTGTAGCTGCATATTGTGCTGCTGCTGGAACTGCTAGTTATACAGGTGTAACTCCTGCTGCAACTGCGTTTGCTATGGCTACAAACATTACTGCTACTGGTAGTACTGCTGTACCTTCAACTCACGCTGCTTATGCAGTAGGTGCGAACTTTAAAGTAGTTGGTACTCCAACAGCTACTACATTTGCTGATGTTATTACAGCAGGTGCTACAGGTGTTATGTACTATAACGGTACTGCATTTGATTTAAGTTCAGAATACACTTCTGCTGGATTCACTGGTGTAGCTGATAACGCTGCTCAGACTATCCCTGCAGGTGCTAGTTTCTATATCCAAACTAAATAAGTTTGTGTTTACTTTTGTAACAGGCTTTTGCCTGTTGCAATCCTTTCGTAACAATTCTCTAAATTCTTAACATTAAAAACTCTAATTAATTTTTTTTGTTGTACAATAGTGCGACAATATTATTATAAAGGCATGAAATATGAAAAAAACAGTATTAAGCATAGCAGCAGCAGCTCTAGTGAGTTCAGCTCTATTTACAGGTTGTGGAAGCGATAGCGCAACACCAGTAGCTACAGTAACAACTGCAACAATTGGTACAGGTCCAGCATTAAGTATTGGTCAGACAATTACAAAATCTGCTAAAGGTTACCAAACAGTTTCTGGTGGTTTACTTGACCTTGATGGTGATGTAGCAACAACAAATGACCTTTTTGTATTTGGAAACTTAGTTATGCAAGCTCCTGCTAACTATAGCGTTGTAACTCCAATTACTGATTTAGTTGTAGCTCAAATTGAAGCTGGTTTAACACAAGCAAATGCTGAAGCAGCAGTTGCCGCAGCTTTAGGTTTAAAAACAACTGATTTAATGTATACATCAGAAACTGCAAAAACAGCTGGTTTAGATGCTACTACACAAGCAAAACTATTGGCTACAAATGCAACATTACTTGCATCATTTGCTAATACAACAACTCGTTCAGTAAGAGCTGAGACAATTCCAAATCCATTTGCAACGACAACTACTACTACTTCAAGTGTAGCTTCAAGTACATCAAGTGTTGCAGCTACTTCTTCGAGTACAGAGTCAATTCCTAATCCATTTGCTCCAGCTTCATCAAGTTCAGCTCCAGCTTCATCAAGTTCAGCTCCAGCTTCATCAAGTTCAGCTCCAGCAACTAGTAGTTCTTCAGCTACTTTTGATGCAAATGCAGTTGCAGCTACAATTCTTGCAAACCTTTCTACTACATTTACAGCAACAGTTGCAGCAACTCAAGCTAGCATAGAAACTTCATTAGCTTCTGGTAAAAGTTTACAAGCAATTGCATTAGAGCAAGTAACAAGTATCTTTGCTGCTATTGTAAAAAATATTTCTGAATTAACTGGCGATGATGCAGTTGCATACGCTGCTGCAATAGCTGGTCATTCAAGTTCAGCTCCAGCTTCATCAAGTTCAGCTCCAGCTTCATCAAGTTCAGCTCCAGCTTCATCAAGTTCAGCTCCAGCTTCATCAAGCTCAAGCGCGCAAGCAATTCCTAATCCATTTGCTCCAGCTTCATCAAGTTCAGCTCCAGCTTCATCAAGTTCAGCTCCAGCTTCATCAAGCTCAAGCGCGCAAGCAATTCCTAATCCATTCGGTTAATAGTAACTTTAAATAACAAAGGGAGCTCTGCTCCTTTTGAAAAAGGAAATTAAATGGTACGTAAAATTAGCTTATCGATAGCGGCTCTATTTTTTGCAACACAACTTATTGCAGTAGAGCTTCCACCATCTCCACCAGCAGCAGATGCACCAGGTGCAACTAGTAGTTCTAACTCATTAAATGTTGGTACTAGTTACTCTTTTGTCTCTGCTCCATTTGATGGTGACATGGACATAGCAACTCTTGTTAGTGCTGGTTGTACGGTAAATGTTTACGACAATACTGCTACTTGGTTTGTTGAGAAAACCACAGGATCTGCAAAAGCTGGTCAAGCAGTAGTTGTAAAGTGTACATCTGCATCAACTGTTAGTTTTTCTCCTACATTAAACACAACAACATTTAGTATGGCTACTAACATTAGTAGTGTGGGAAAAGGTAGTATACCTTCAACTCACCAAGCTTATGTTTTAGGTAATAAGTTTGCAGTTGTTGGAACTCCTGTAGCTACTACAATCGGCGCTGTAATTACAGCTGGTGCTTCAAATGTTCTTTATTGGGATGGAAGTACATGGAATACTGGAAGTACAAGTTCAAGTACAACAGTTTTACCAGCAGGTTCTAGTTTTTACATTCAAGTTCAACAATAATTTTTAAATTTGAAGAGGAGTATTCCTTCTCTTCATTTTCTATTTTAGTTAAATGGATTTGGTTTATTGTTTATAAAACCAATTTCTTCTTCTATAATTTTTTCAACTTGATTAAATTGAAAACTGACTTCATACACTTTTCCACTACTTAATTTTTTAAAGTCAAATGGCACCTCATAAGTAGAATCTAAAATGCTGTCTGTAACAACCAGTCTAATATTGTTCTTTATACTAGCTGGAATTATAAGTTTATATTCTTCATTACCTATGAGTCCTTGAATAGTAATATCTCCACTAATTTTTGTTGAATTTATTGAAGATGAATATACTTTAATATAGTACAGACCATTTTTACTACGCTCTTCAGTTATTAGATAATTTCTTTTGTCTTCTTTAGTAAATTTTATTTGTTGTATAGGTTTAACAAGCTTTTTACTTTTTGTGTAGTCTATGGTTATGTCACTATTAGAGTTAGGTACATTTTTTTGTTCACTATATTTTGTTTCTATGTGTGGAGAAATCTCTGGACTTTCTTCCTCATTTAAGATTATAAATATTGTACTGACAGCACTTAGTAGTACAATTGGGACTATAAAAGGATTCATAAATTAAAATGGCATTGGTAATGCTGGACGAGATTCATCTTGTTTTTTAATTTCAAAATCTGCACTTTGAAGATTGTTAAAATCAAAATTAATAGTATTTGATGATCCAGATGTTAAACGAGTCATAAGTTTTTTATACTCTTTTGTAATCTTTGTTTTTTGGTTAGTAATTCTAATGCGCATATCGTTATTTATTACTCCAATTGGAATCATAATTGAAAAAGGCTCTTTATTTACAGTTCCTTTAACAATTGCTGGAATTTGTGGAAACATATTTTGAGGTTGTGTAAGCTCAGAGTCACTAATAAGAAATAGTGAAAATGTTTCTGTTGAAGCTTCTGAAAGTATGTATACATTATCAAATGTTAATGTCTCATCTTGTTTCTCTTGAACTTTAGCTACGTTAGTAGGCTGAGACTTTTTTTGGCTCTTTTCGTAATTAATAGTAATCTCTGATTCTTTTTTTGAATTATCAGATTTTTCAACGCCGTTTGTCTCTATTGGAGCAATTTGTACCTGCTCATCACTTAAAATCAGAAAAGCTACAACTAAAGACGCTGTAACTGTTGCAAAGAGTAAAATTTTGTTCATTATTTTCCTTATGACTTAGCGAAGAAATGATACAATACTAGACTTAATTTTTTGCTAAAAGGATACATGTGGCTCTAGAAAAGCCTTTAGTTTGGTTTTATGGTTTTCTTGTTTTAGTTATTGCGTATACTACATATTTTAATAATTATAGTCAACCTGCTAAAGTTTTTTGGGATGAGAACTATCATATTGCATCTGCTCAAAAATATATTGATGGTGTTATGTACAAAGAGCCACATCCTCCACTAGGAAAACTGTTAATTGCACTGTCCGAAGCAGTTCTAAGTCCAAATGAAAATATTAATACCTCAGTTTTCTCTAATACAGATTATATAAAGGTATTTCCAGATGGTTATTCCTTTAGTGCTGTAAGACTACCATCTACACTTTTTGCAATGTTGAGTGCTTTAGTTTTTTATCTAATTTTATATAGCTTTAGTTCAAATTCACATATATCATTTCTATTTAGCTCTATGTATCTGTTTGAGAATGCTCTGATTGTACATTCTCGTTCTGCGATGCTAGAGGGGATACAGATATTTTTTATTTTGATGGCAATTTTGTCATTTTCTAAAATGCGCAATAATTTAAGCAGTAAATCTTATGCTTGGCTTGGAATTTGGATAGGTTTGGGTGTTGCTGTAAAACTAAATGCTCTGATTATGATTTTATTATTGGCATTTTTGTTTTTTTATGAATATAGAGAGAGTGATAAACTTGCATCTTTTAAGCGTTGGTTTATTGGCTCTTTAATTACAGTATCAGCAATGATAGTTGTATTTGTTTCAGTCTTTTATGTGCATATATCACTTGGGAAAAGTATGGCTACCCATAAAGACTATGAAGCATCACAAATGTACAAAAATATTATAAAAGAGCATAAGAATTCAAATATAAAGTATCTTTTCCCTTTAATTGTTGAAAATTTAGCTTTTACTGCAAGTTATAGTAAAAATGTACCAAAATTTGATGCTTGTAAAGTAGGCGAGAATGGTTCACTGTTTTCTACATGGCCATTTTTAAATAAGAGCATTAACTATAGATGGGAAAAGGATGATGGTAAAGTAAAATATCTTTACTTAATGGGTAATCCTATAATTTGGTTTGGTGTTTTTATTGGTATATTGCTTTCGTTTGTGTTAGTAGTTGCAAAAATTATATTTGGACTTAGTATTGAAAAAGAGACCTTTATACCTATTGCTCTATTTGTAACGCTCTATCTTTCATATATGATAGTTATGTTTAAAATTGAGCGTGTTATGTATCTATATCACTATTTTTTACCACTTATTTTTGCAATGTTCGCTAGCTTTTTACTTTTTATACATATATTTAAAAATCAAGTTGATAATTTTGGAAAAAATAGAGTTTTTGTTCTAGCAATTATGGCTCTTGTAGCTCAGGTTGTGTATGTATATTACTTTTTTTCACCTTTTACCTATTATGAGAGTTTAAGTGCTCAAGATTTTCATATGAGAGAGTGGTTTGGATTTTGGAAATTAAAACCTATTCTTTAAGGGTGTTACAGCACTCATCAGTACGATTTCTATTTTTAGGCGCAGGTAGCACTATTGTTGATTATCTAATTTTTAGCGTTTTGTTAACTTTAGGAATGCACTATTTAGGTGCAGTTGCTATCGGTTATACTATTGGTTTTGTATTTAACTTTATAATTGGCCGTAGTATGGTCTTTAAAGATGGCTCTAAAGTAGATAGTTTCACTCATGAGATTACAATTGTATCTATAATAACTATATTTGGTTTAGGTCTAAGTCTATTCTTAATGTATATGTTAAGTGAAGCATGTTGTCAGCTAGACCCACTTTTTGCTCGTCTTATTACTATAGGTATTGTATTTTTTTACAATTATATAGCTAGAAAAATTTTTGTTTATCATTAGGAGAGTATATGCAGTTATCGATTGTCGTGCCATGTTACAATGAAGAAGAGGTTTTAAATGAGAGTTCAAAACAGCTTTTAGCTATTCTTGAAAGATTAGTACAGAAAAAAGAGATAGATGAAAGTAGCTCCATATATTTTGTAGATGATGGAAGTAAAGATAAGACATGGGAGATAATTTCTAAATTATCTGAAGATAACCCTCAGATTAAAGGGATTAAACTTTCACGTAATAAAGGACATCAAAATGCTCTAATTGCTGGTCTTTATAGCGCAAAAGGCGACGCACTAGTCTCAATTGATGCAGATTTACAAGATGATGTCTCTGTAATTGAGCAGATGGTTCTAAAGTTTAAAGAGGGTAGTGATGTCGTCTATGGTGTTCGTTCAAGAAGAGATAATGACACTTGGTTTAAACGTTTTAGTGCTGAGGGCTTTTATAAATTAATGGCTCTTATGGGTGTTGATATTATTTTCAATCATGCTGATTATCGCCTGATGAGTCGTCGCGTGGTTGAGCATTTAAAGAGTTATGAAGAGGTTAACCTCTTTTTAAGAGCAATGGTTCCATTAATTGGTTTTAAGTCTGATGTTGTAGAGTATGAACGAAGTGAGCGCTTTGCAGGTGAATCAAAATATCCACTTAGAAAGATGCTCTCTTTTGCATGGGATGGTATTACATCTTTTTCAGTAACCCCACTGCGCCTTATTAGTCTAATTGGGGCTACTATTTTTGTTATTTCACTATTTATATCTATTTGGGCTTTAGGCGTTAAACTTTTTGGTAGCAGCGCGGTGCCTGGTTGGGCATCTACTGTTTTACCTATCTATTTTATTGGTGGCATACAGCTGCTCTCATTAGGAGTTATTGGTGAGTATGTTGGAAAAATTTACAGTGAAACTAAAAAACGCCCCAAGTTTATAATTGAAAAAGAGCTTTAGTTACAAGGTACTCAGAATCTTCTCCGTAAGTTCGCCATTTACTGTCTTGGTGGGCACGGTAGAAAACAGTAAGTCCAAGTGGACCACCGCCTTGAAAGTAACTAAGGCTTAAGAAATGTTTTCCAGCATACAAATCAATTGAGCAACTACTTTTCTTATATGCTCTATCTCCAATAAATTCACAAACTTTTTTACCATCAATTTTTAGTAAAAAACCATCATCTGAAAAAATATCAAAATAGAAGCGTTGATTGCTGGTCACTTCAAACTCCGATGAAGCATCAATAAAAAAGTTATTTGTAAACCTAGTATTACCGTAAAGTGGATGGCTTAAAACTTTTCCGCTTGCAAATGCTATAGTATCTATATAGAGTGTTTTACTACTTTTTAATGAACGCTGCTGATAGATTGAATGAAGTGCACTATTTTGTGATGTTACAACTGCCTTAGTAGTTAGTTTAGGTGTAGGGCGATATGTCTTGAAAGTGACAAAAATTGCACTTAAAGTTACTAATATTAGTAAAATATACTCTTTTTTAATACTCATACTCAATCCTATCCAAAGCAGACAGAGTTTTATCCCTAAGCTCTTTTTGTGTGTCTAATACCTTCATGTCATACTCATGCTGCTGTGTAATAATTAAATTAGTGTTCTTTGCAATAATCTTTAAATAGTCATTATCAGGAGCTAAAAGCTCTTTGGGCATATCTTTTTCAAATACCATAGACATTGCTCCAAGTGCACTATTAGATAGATGCTTTACAGTGTTATCAACTAACATCCCAAAATTAAGAATCATAGATGAAGTATTAACAATTAAATGCTCAGTATGAACAATGCGATCTGCCATCTCTCCAATGCGATCAGCCATAGTTCCAATTTGAGCTGCCATCCATAAAACTCTGTCAGCCATAGGCCCTAACTCTTCTCCTTGAGTTGTAAACATATAACCATAATCCATTCCCTTAGAGGCAAACTGATAAGCATCCTCTTCCATCTTAGTTACAAAATTATAAGCATCATCTTCCATCTTTGAAGCAAACTTGTAAGCATCATCTTCAGTCTTAGAAGCAAACTCAAATCCATCTTTAGCACGTGAAGAGGCAAACTCATGAGCATCACCTTCAGTCTTAGAAGCAAAATCAAAAGCATCTTTCTCTGTTGAACTTGCAAAACTATAAGCATCACTCTGTGTCTTGTCTAAAATAGAGCCATCATCAATAACCTTGGCTTTTTGAGAAGTTACCTCTGAACTTACCTTTGGAGGAAAGATGTTAGCAGAGGTCTTCATAAATGAGTTAAAAGCATTAGTCATACTCTCAAACTCCTTACTGTCAAACTTGTTTGTCTCTTTCATACGCTTTGCTGATTCTAAAAAGTAAGCCTCTATCTCTTTATATATATTGACTAGATTCTCATTTGAACTTTGACTATCTTGAATAACAGGATTCTCAATCTCTTCAATAGTCTCAATAAAAGCTAAAGCCTGATCACTTTTAACAAAATATCCAAGCTTTACAACACCCTTTTTAGACCAATACTTCTTTATCTTGGTTCCAAAGTTTCTATACAAATAATGTTTATCTTCATGAAGATGCTCAGCATTAGCATTTGTAGTTATTTCAAAACTATCATTATCTACACCAAATCCTGAAATTACATCACTATTACTCATTAGCCATTCATGCTTTTTATCTAGAATTGGGTGTAGCTCTAAATCTAAGAAATCTACTAAGAGTGTTTGTAGGTTGTGCATTATCTGCCTAATTTATTTATTAGGCAGATTGTACTTTATTTGTGGTTAATATAAGATTTAGCTATGTGGATGTTAATAAAAAGGGCAATTAAATTAATTGCCCTTTTTTAACATGATTAGATATTATTTAAATATTATAAAGTATTAAACTTATCTAATCCAAAGACTTCCAGCACCAGTACCATCACAAACTCTTCCGCCTCCCTGAGTATATCCTCGTTGGTAACAACCCCAAGTTGGTCTATATGTGCCATCATTATGTAATCCTATTCTCAAAACAGATGACGAATCTGCAGCAGTTGTAGGTGGAGTAGCATAAAATGAAATATCACTATTTGAACCTCCTTCCCAATCAGCACATCTTACACCTGTACAGGTCATAGTATCAGTGGGTTGACTAAGGTATATTGAATATGTAGTTGTATCTCCATTAGAATAATTATAAAATGGATTTACAGGATTATTAGCTATAATGGTCATATCTCCATCTAGTTCTTTAAACATAAAGTCTGTAGCTAAATTACTATCTTTCATAAACTTAACCAAAGAAGCATCTGTATCTGTAGCAGTTAAATTAGAATAGTTTGTATAATCTGTTGGAATGAGTCTTGTATCATAACCATTTCTATCAGCACTATTTGGATTAGACATTTTTTTAACTAATGTCCAACCGCCGCCATCCGTTGTCATATCACAATATGCATCAAAAGTATTATTCCCTTCAGGATTAATAGTATATATTCCATCACCTGTGCTTCTACCACTATCAAGAATAGCTTTACATGATGATAAAACTACTTCACTAATTTCTCCTTGGGTCCAAAAACCACTATATCTACTAACTTCATAATCAGGGTAATTATTAGCATTAAACCATGTACTATCTTTATAAGTCCAAACAGCATCATTACCAAACTTTAAACGCTTTAGAGTTTTTTCTTCAGTATCAGATTTTAATTTCCAACCATAAGGAGCATAAGTACTAAACACAGTAGCATCAGAGTTTAGTATTACTGAAAGTTTTCTTGAACCATTAGCATCTAGCCAAAATCCTTGTTTGGATTGTATTGAAGATGTTGAATTAGACCATGTTCCATTAATATAAGTCCAAATAGCATCTCCGGCATTGGAAGCAATATTAGATACATTTATGCCCCTTTGTGCTGAATTACCTAAAAGGTTCCAGCCATCAATAATATCTATTTTTTCAGCTTCTGCTGATACAAATACATTAAATGTAGACATAATACTAGCACCATCTATGTCTGTTGCATTAATATTAAATGTTGTATTATAATCTTTATCTGTTAATTGAGTATAATAGGTCACTCTATTACTATTTAGCTCTAATGTACCTTGTGCTGGAAGAGATGCTTTGTTAAAAGTAAGGTTCTCATCATCTTCATCTAAAAAGTATGTATATGCATCAAATTTTAATATCTCATTTGCATTAATTGCAAATGTTTTACTATTTGAGATTGGTGTTCTATTTATTACATCAAATGTTACTGTTGCATTAATATCAGTTCCATTGATTGCTTTACCTATTGCTGTAATTGTATGTAATCCACTTTTTGCAAACTTTGCATAAAGAAAGTCTGTCTCTTGTATTAGTTTTACACTACTATCTGATTGAAGTGTTACAGTTGCCATATTCACACTATTTAAGTGAAGTCCTAGTTTCTTATTTTTATTTACACCTATTGTTGTATCTACTGCGTTTAATTGTATTGATGGTGGTAATGCACTTACTGTGCTTCCTGTATTATTATTGATTATTGAGACATTTATCTCATTTGGTATTTGAGGTATTGTTGTATTACTCTCAGCATACAAACTACTACTTCCTATTACTATCGCCGCTGTAGCACTTAGTGCTATTTTCCTATTTAGACTCATTACGTTTCCTTCACTTTACTTTTATTTTTCACACGGCGTAAGTATAATTAATATTAATAGCTTATGTCAATAGATTAATTTTATTTCTTTATGTTTGTTTGTGGGGGTTGGTAGGGTTGGGCATCTCTAAAAACACATTAAATTTGATGCAAAGTGCCAAAACGATAAAATAATAGTAAAAAAGAGAGAGTTTATATGCCTGGACTATTTGATTACGAGTTTCAATTGGAGAAGATTAATAAGC
>Ga0316203_1001388_pt1 | contig 17534 bp, 18 predicted proteins | sample 6monrhotite_MG_FD_204940 | JGI IMG/M metagenome (GOLD analysis project Ga0316203, IMG submission 204940) | Microbial mat bacterial communities from mineral coupon in-situ incubated in ocean water Damariscotta River, Maine, United States -... | ecosystem: Environmental > Aquatic > Marine >... | reverse complement strand
TCTTGATGTCACAAAACACCTTCACATCCTCAGCACCGATCGATTTCCGATACCGAAGCAGTGGCCCCGCCTCCGCTCGCTCAAGCAGCCCCTCGTCGGCAACATGCGCAAACACAAAGTTCTCGCACCGGATGTACTTGCCTCCAACCGCACTCGCCACTGCGAGTGCGTGCCGATTCCCGCCCGACAAAATCTGCACACCGACCGGAATCTTCACCGCCTTGGCCACCGCATCACACACACACGCCATCCCCGCCACTATCTCAGGCCCAAGCTCATCACCATGCACATACGGCGAGTCGTGCATGTTCTCCACAATCAACGAATCAAACCCCGCATCCTCGATCATCTTGGCCTCAACGACCGCCTGCTTGACTAGCTCAGCAACAGGCAGCACGCTCGCCGGTGTCCCCGGCAAGGCCCCCACATGGACCATCCCGATGAGTTTCGTCGAGTCGCCGGGCATGATGGATGTCAGGTTGGGATGCATGAAAGACCTCGTGATTCGTGTTCAATCTGATGGCTCAAAATGCCACACCAGCGATTCTTGACCCCAAACCCTCCAAATCCCACACAAATGCCCCCAATCCCCATTTTTCTACCACTCCCGGCTTGTGAAATGCACCCATTTCGCGTACTTTGTGTATCAACCTTACCCCACAACCTCCCAACCAAGAGACCCACCAACTCATGGCCGACCGCAAATACCTCACCGCACCAGACCCGAAGCAAAAATCCTTTCCAAGCGGCATTCCGTTTATCATCGGAAACGAACTCGCAGAACGCTTCAGCTTCTACGGAATGAAAGCGATCCTTACCGTTTTCATGACTGAACACCTACTCACCAAAGCCGGCGAATCAGACTATCTGTCCGACGAGCAGGCGAAGGTCTGGTATCACGCGTTCAGCGGCCTGGCTTACACATTCCCAATTCTGGGCGCCATCTTGGCTGATGCCTTCTGGGGAAAATATAAGACAATACTCTTCATCAGCATGATGTACTGTCTTGGCCATGGGATGCTTGCTCTCATGGACCTCGGCCCCCACTTTGGGCTTTGGGACATGAAGCCATTCCTCTTGGCGGGTCTCATCATGATCGCGATAGGTGCAGGTGGAATTAAGCCCTGTGTCAGCGCCCACGTGGGCGATCAGTTTGGTACCGGAAACAAACACCTGCTTATGCAGATATTTAACTGGTTCTACTTCTCAATTAATGTAGGCGCAGCAGCAAGCTCATTCTTAACCCCAATCCTCCTTGCAAAGTACGGCCCATGGCTTGCATTCGGCCTTCCAGGTGTACTCATGGCTCTTGCTACATTCATCTTCTGGCTCGGGCGAAACAATTTCGTCCATGTCCCCGCCGCTGGCTGGACAAAGTTTAAAGAAGAAACCTTTAGCCCAGATGGGAAACGGGCACTTAAAAACCTCGCTCCTCTATTCCTTCTCTTCGTACCGGTCTTCTGGGCAATCTTCGATCAAACCGGCTCTGCTTGGGTACTCCAAGCAGAAAGCTTGAACCGAGATTTCCTCGGAATAACTTGGTATAAAAGCCAAATACAAGTTGTAAATCCAATCCTCATTCTCACCGGCATTCCTTTCTTTACTTATGTCGTCTATCCGTTAACAGCTAAAATATTCGAGCCAACACCCCTCAGAAAGATTGGGTTTGGATTCATCTTTACTGCACTCTCATTCGGCCTCTCGGCCTTGATAGAAACATGGATCACCGCCAAAAGTGGGTCTGTAATCTCTGGCCTGTGGGCACAAATCGGACAAGCAGGTGATGCCCCAGCCAAGCTCGCAGAAGTCATTCAAATCGCACGCGACAGCGGCATGACCCAGGAACAGATTCAGCCATTCCTCACAAATATGCCCAACATCAGCTGGCAGTTCCTCGCTTACTTCATCCTCACAGCAGGCGAGATCATGGTCTCGATCGTCTGCCTTGAGTTTGCCTACACACAAAGCCCGAAGAAAATGAAAAGCTTTATCATGGGCATATTCTTCCTCGGCGTTGCACTTGGCAACTACCTCACTATGGGTGTCAATGCTGTCCTTGAGAAACTCAAAGACGCAGAAGGCAATCCACCACTCGATGCCGCAAGCTATTACCTCTTCTTCGCGGGCTTGATGATCGCAACCACAATCGTTTACGCGATCTGGACCAAAACCTACAAGGGTGACACATACATTCAAGGCGAAGAGGACCTAGAAACCATCGGAGCCGAGGCCGAAGCCGAAGGCACCGAAGCTCGATAAAGTACATTAAATCTCAATCCCACCAGCACCCGCACATTCTGCGGGTGCTGTTTTTACAACCCCACTATTTCTTGTCTTTCCGAACCAGCCCAGAGTGCAGAAAATACTCCATCAGATCCGCCCCCGGATCAATGTGAAGATCCGCCTCCCCCGCCTGCTTCTCAGTAAGCACCCGAGGCACCACCGACCGCACCCACGCCCCAACCATTGCAAACGGCACAGGTGTCGCATCATGCTTCCGTGTACTACACAGCGTGTAGTGATCCGGAAGCACCAGCACCCGCCATCCCTCAGCCTTGGGATCCTCATCAGGATCGCCATACCGCTCGAGCCCCTTCATCACGGGCCCAATGATCTCCCGATCAATCGCCTCAAGCGAAGAAACCTTGGTCATGTAATCCGATTGATGCGAAGCCTCATCCGGTGCCTCGATATGGCAGCACACAATGTCATACTTCGAAAGCGACTCAATCGTCACCTTCCCCTGCATCGCATAATCCGTATCGTGATAGCTCGTTAGCCCAGGGCATTCAATCAAATCCCACCCGATCAGCTTGGCGATCCCCGACAACAGATCCACAGAAGTAATCATCCCCCCCTTGAGCCCAAAACGAGATACAAAGCTCGGAAGCTCCGGCCGCGTCCCCTGCCCCCAGATCCACGCCATGTTCGCCGGACGCAATCCCTGCTCAACCCGCGCCAGATTGATCTCATGACCAATCAGGTACTCATGCGACAACAGCATCAACCGGCTCAGCACCGCCCCCTCGTCTGTCTTCCCGCCGCTCGGCAAGGCCGGCTTCCAAGGCCGATCCGGGATCTCGTGCGGCGGCGTGCAATCCACACTCGAATAATCCCTTCCCGAACGATCGACAAGAATCGATCGATAGCTCTTTCCGTGCGTCAGCTTCATATCAGTCGTCAATCCCGGCTCATGCTCCCCCCAGTACTCAATCAATCCGTCAACCAAAGCCTTCGCCTCAATATCAGGCATCGCCCCAGCCGAGTGGTCAAGCATCAAACCTTCCTGATCTGTCCCCTCAGTCCCCACGGTCACCAAGTTAAGCCGAAAGATCCAATCAGCAGGCCCAGAATCCACCCCGATAGCCGCCGCTTCAAGAGGTGCCCGCCCAGTGTGATACTCACCGGGCTCATACCCTAGCAAATCCATCGTGCAGACATCCGACCCCGCTCCGAACCCCTTCGGAGTCGTTGCGGCGGTCCCTATACGCCCCGCCTTGGCGAGCTCATCAAGATTTGGGGTATCAGCGGCTTCAAACGGCGTGAGCCCATCGAGCTCCTCCAGCGGCCTGTCCGCCCCACCGTCCGGAATGATAATGACATACTTCACAAACAACTGTATCCGGCCGGCGATCTCAAATCGCTAACGCATCGAAGGGAAGAGCAGAGACTGTGCGATATCGGTAATCCCATAGACCAGTTCTAGCGAAACCGTAAACAAAACCGGAGCCCCCATCACAAAGAACAAAATAAACACCCCAAGCCCAATCCATTGCCCGTTCTCGGATCTCATCAATCGATTGAACGAGGGCCATAGATTCATCATAATCCGCCCACCATCGAGCGGCGGCACCGGCAGCAGGTTAAACATCATCAGCACGAAGTTCAAAAACGCCCCGGCTCTCAAAAAAATAAGGAGATTTGTCTTGAGCGGGTCCTGCACTGTAACGGACGAGAAAATGTGCCCCCCAGCCAAAGGCTCCCAAAGAATCAACGCGACAAGCGCAATGATCCCAAGTGCAAGATTCATCAAAGGTCCTGCAACGGTCACAAGCGTATCTGCATACTTACCACGCAACCGTGATGGATCAACCGGCATCGCCCCCCAAGCAATCCCGATCAGCAACAATGCCCCCAAAGAATACGGCCCCATGTGCACCATCGGATTCCAGGTTATATGCCCGCTACGGATCGGAGTGTCATCACCAAGCTTGATCGCGGCCCACCCATGCGCAAGCTCATGGAGTGTAATCGAAACCACGACCCAAACCAGCCACGACACAACGATCACCTTGCCGTTAGGTTCCGCGAGCCAATCTGTAATCCACCATCCGCCCATCAGTATGCTCCGGGATTGAATCATTCCAAAAAAACGCCCGGCCATCGAAACAGCCGGGCATCAATATTCTATCAAATCAACCGATTCACCCGGCGTTAGCAGCAGGGACAGCGGTCGAAGCCTTCACAGCTTGCTCGACCAAACGATCGAAAAGCTTCGGGTCATCAATCGCGATCTGCGAAAGCATCTTGCGGTTCAGGTTGTTGCCAGACATTTTGAGCCCGTTGATGAACAACGAGTACCGGGTCCCACGCATTTTGCAGGCAGCAGTGATACGAGTGATCCATAGTGCACGCATCTCACGCTTGCGGGCGCGGCGGTCACGGTAGGCATAGCAGCCCGCACGGCGGACAGCAATCTTGGCTTGATACTTATGGCGCGACTTGCTACCGAAGTAACCACGGGCCTGACGAAGAATTCTTTTGCGTGCCTGAGTTCTGGCAGCACCTTTGCGTACACGAGGCATAGCTCGATCTCCATGTTTGTCTGACGGGGCCGGCAATCAAGCCGATCTTGTCATCCCGGCAAACGGGGTGGAACAACCCGAGCCGTCTACATTGACGACTCAGAAAGTAAATCAGTCAATCAATCGTTCGCGGCGGCCTTGGCAGCAGCCTTCATCTCGCGACGCTGCTCAGGAGACGGGCTCCGACGCAACGATGTGCGAGGCTGGTTGCGTCCACGCAGACGACGGAACAGCAACTTCTCGAAACGCTTGGCTTCGGAGCCGGAGACCCGACGATCCTGGCGGAGCTGACGCAAACGCTTGGCACTCTTGCGAGATGACAAGTGCTTGTGGTACGCGCTCCGGTGACGGACTTTGCCCGTCTTGGAAATACGGATCCGCTTGGACAAACCTTTGTGAATCTTATTCTTCGGCATAACGCTCTCCGGCGTAGTGAAATCAACTCGTAAACACCCCGCTCACAGAGCAAGGCAGGAGGTGAGGATAGCCCCTTCATCGGTCATAAACCACAGAAACCACCCCGAATCCCACATTTCTCTGTATCCGTTAGGGCCCAACAAACGCATCATTTGGCCCCGATGGAAGCTCATTACCCTCAATAATCCCCATTCGATCACGGGCATTGAAGATCGCCTGCTCAATCGGGCGAGGCAGCCACAAGTTGTCCCCCTGATCCAGCACAGGGTCCCGGTGCCAGACCGAGCCACCATCGAGCCCGAGCACATGCTGGCCGCTCCCGTCGTGGTTCGGTGTATTGGCCTCAGGCCGTACCGGCTCACCTTTGACTACCCCAAGGATCACCGGGCTTCGATCTGCAAGTAGAACGACCCGTACAGGTTGCGATGGTCCATGCGCCTTCATGCCTCCCTGAGCCATGATCCGGTAGCTGTATGAAATCTCCTCGATCGAGTGCCAATCCTGCTGTGATTGGGACTCCCCAGTAAGCAAAGCGTTTGGATTGGTTGGGCACGCAAGATCAGCAAGTGTCGAATGATTTGTCCGAACAAGCATGTACAGATTTGATGAGTTTGACCGCTCCGGAGTAGACCCCACATCCATCCAGGTCGCCCCGGGTCCGGATCCAAACCCCGCCGTCGCCATCGGGAGCAGATCCCGGTTCGACCCGGCATAGGTCCCAAACGCCCGCCCAGTACTCGCCATGTTGTCCAGGCACTGTGCCTGCATTGAACGCGACCGCATCCCGCCAAGCACCGGGATCGTCACCGAAGCGATCAACAGCAGCGTCGCCGCCAAAGTCACCAGATCCGCAAACCGGAACCGCCCGCCAGGCGAGATCGGCAGATCCATAATGTACCGTCTTTCAGAACGATCAATCTCCTCCTGAATCATCCCAAGCGTCCGATTGACAAGCGAATCTCGCTCAGAGTCGTTGTACCCAGCCCCCCCCGTGATCAACCCAGCCATCTGATCATGGATCTCATCACGCTCTGTACACGCAGCCTCAGAGCCCATCCAGTCATCAACCGATGACGACGAAGCAGTATCGAGGGATGGTTCGTTCCCCGCTGTCGAAGCCCGCAAGCTCACCACATCAATCCGAGCCCCCCGCTGCCCATCATCAACCATCGGCGTATTAAGCAACCCCATCAATCGAGTAACCCGATCCAAACGATCAGCGTCCGCGTCATTCCCTTCAAAGAGGGCGTCGACCGCCGCCTTGTCTGCATCACTCAGTTGGTAATCCGATTGATCGTTTGACCCGGTTAAATCGTCCATTCAAGAAACTCCACACCCCCCAACCACGAACTACTTCTCCCCCGCATCAGATTTCGAAACCCGCTGCCAGCTCCTCGCAAACGCCGCGACCGCAGCGTGCATCCGAGATTTGACCGTCCCAAGCGGGATACCCAAATCCTCGGCAATCCTCGCATAGCTCAACCGCTGGAAATACCCAAGCACCAGAACCTCACGGAGCGGAGCCCCAAGATCATCGAGTGCGAGTTGCACGAGCCGATCCTGTTCATCCTCGTCCATCCTTTCATCCGGTGCAGGGACATCAATCTCCAGCAGATCAACCATCGAAGTCCCACGGTCGGATCCTCTCAGAGGGGCCGAGAGCTCAACCGTGCGTCTCCGCTTCTTCTTACGCAACAAGTCCCGCCCCTTGTTCGCCGCAATTGTAAAAAGCCATGGCCGAAATCGCCTGCTGGCATCGAATGTATCAGCCGATAAGTGGATCTGAAGGAAGGTCTCCTGAAACAAGTCCTCCGCAGCCGCCCGGTCCCCCACCAATCGCGTCAAAAACCGCAAAAGATCATCGTGATACCGCTCGATCAGTTCCTTGTACGCAGCCGTATCACCCGAACGGAACGCGACAAACACCGCCTCATCGGCTTGCCCTTCAAAGGCACTCGGTCGGTATTCTGGTGCTGAATCGCTCAATCGGGTCCTTTCCACTCTCAGATGCGGCATCATACGACGCCAACGGGTATTCGGATCGCCAAACCCCACATTCCACGAACCGCAGTCAATCGTCCGGAAATCAACCCATGCTGGCCCACACAGCCCCAACACGCCGACATGTTCTCAAGTAAAGTATCGGTTCGGGCAATACAAGGGCGTGAACCGCGTTGTGCCTGTAAGGATGGTGTCCGCATTGAGTATCCAACCCGAGCCAGCAAGCCCCGAGGAAGAGGCAATCCGTCTCCTCGTCAAAAGCGCCGCAGCTGGCAAAGAGGATGCTTGGCGCGGGCTCGTGGACGCGTATTCCCGCCGGGTCTTTGCGATGGCCCGGTCCAGGGTTCATGATGATGACCTCGCCGAGGAGATTACCCAGTCCGTGTTTGTCACCGTAGCGACCAAACTCTGCCAAGACGGCTACAACGAACAAGGCCGATTCGAGCCCTGGTTGTTCCGCATCACCATGAACCGCGTACGAGACGAGTTCCGGCGCCGTGGCCGCCACGCACGACCAACCGACCCCAGCCACCTCCAAGACGCACGCATCCAGAATCCCAGAGACAACGACGAATCAAACAAAATCGACGCCGCCCCACTCAGAGCCGCCATCGAACAACTCAACGACACCGACCGAGAAATCATCGAACTCCGCCACCATGGCCAGCTGAGTTTCAAACAAATAAGCGAAATCCTCAACCAACCCGTCGGAACACTCCTCGCCAGGCACCACCGGGCATTAAAGAAACTCAAAGCAATCATGGAGCCAGCAAACCCATCCGCCACGCAAAGCAATACTCCTGGGACCGAATCATGAACGACCACAACCTCAACCACCGCGACCCTGAAACCGACGCCCTCATTGAACAACTCGATGCCCTGGGCTCAATCGACCGCTCAGCCCCCGATGTGAGCTTTGAGCAGCGCATGATGGATTCGATCTCCGAGCAGATCGCCCCATCGCCGCTCCCGATCCAGAACGCACCAGTCCGCCCAACACATTTCACCCCCGGATGGCGATTCAACATCGCCGCGGCTGCCCTTATTTTTGCCAGCGTATCGCTCCTGCTCTGGACTTCCAACAACACAGCAACTCTCATGAGCCCGCAAGCCCCAAACCAAACACTCGTTTCACTCGAAGAAGACTTCGACGCCCTCTACGAACTCACCGATTTTGCGGGCGACCTCGAGCTTGACATCGATGAACTCGAGCTTATGACCGATGCAATGCACACCGAGCTCTCGCTCCCCAGCGTTCTTATCGAACTCGCAGACTCATCACTGACGGAAGGATCACTGTGATGCTCACCAAAGCCCTCGCCATCCTCGCTATCTCAAGCTCATGGGCGCTCGCACAGCCCCAAGGCGACCGACGCCCGCCGTCAGAGCATCACCAATCCGGCGAACAACACCCAGATCAAGCTCCCCCTCAAAGCACAGAGGCCCTCCGCAAACGACTCCTCCAAACCCTCGAGTTTGCAAAGCGAATCGTTGAGAAGCACGAAGCCGCTATCCAGCAGCTTGATGAGGGGAATGACCCACGCGAAGTCATGCGAACACTCCGAACCCCAGAGAGCAAGCAAGCCATGCGCGAAGCCAGACGCATGCAAGGCCAAGGACAGGGCAACCAGCCCGTTCAGAACCAGAAGCCCACACAACCATCACTCTCATCTCAAGATCTCGTCAAAGTCCGGGAGTTCATAACCAACAATCTCCAAGGCATCGACGCCCAGCTCAAGCAAATCGAAAGCATGAGCCCCCAAGCATCTGAGCGACTCGTCGGGCAACTATCACCAAAGATCATCGAAATCCTCAGTCTCAGAGAAGAAAACCCCGCGATGGCCTCGCTCAAACTCGACGAACTCAAAGCCGGGCTCCTGTATGTAGATGCATCACGCAACTACCGCGCCCTGCTCAGATCAAGCTCCCCAGATCAATCCGAAATCGATCAAGCGAAACAAAAAGTAGAAATCGCCGCAAACGCCCGGTTTGATGCGCAGGTTCAGATCAAGCAATACGAGATCCACCAGCTCACAACCCGCATCGAGCAGCTCCACAATGCCCTCGAAGAACTCAACAATCAACGCGGCGAACAGGTCCAAGCGCAGGTGCTCTCCGCCAGTCGATCCCCCGGCCAACGATTCAATCGTAAACCCGGCCGCAGGCCAAGTGACAAAGAGGCCCAGCAAGCCAAACCCGCAGACAACTAATCACTGATGCGGTAACGCTTGAGTAAAAACTAGGACACAACCGAGCCCGGCCCGATCTCGCTCATCGGGGTCATCACAACCACCGACCGCTCATCACTGCCCTTGACAGCATCTGAAGCCGCGATCAGCATCCCGCGAGATTCCTCCCCGCGAATCGTACGAGGCGCAAGGTTTGCAACAATCACAATAGACTTTCCAACGAGCGACTCAGGCTCGTAGTGCTCCCGAATCCCGGCGCAAATCTGTCGAGGATTACCGGATCCGTCATCGACCTGCAGCTTGACCAGACGATCAGCATCCGGGTGCGGCTCAGCCTCAATAATCTTGGCTACCCGAAGATCAACCTTCGCAAAGTCATCAAAGGTGATCTCAGGCTTAAACTTTGATTCAGTCTCGGGCTTCGGTGCTGCTTGCTCGCTCATATCGGCTCCAATCTAGTTGCTCGGGCCGACGCTCACGGCGAAGTGACCCATTGACCATCACGATAGAACGCTTTCCCCGGCTCGACACCCATCCGCCGAACAAGTTCCTGCACCGAAGGCAACTTCACCGCCCCATCCATCGACATCGATGTCGCCCCCTGCCAAGATCGAACCTGTATCCCATTCAAAGCCATCTCAACCCTCAGAAAAACTCGTAGCTCCTCATCATTGGCGCACATCCCGAGTCCCCGCAAGTGATCCGGGCAAACCAACCGCCCTCCTGGAGAACTGCGGTCAGCGACATACAACCTCCCTCGGCAAGAATCCTCAAGCCCGCTCCTGATCTCACGCTCGAGAATCCCAATAAGCCGCTCCCGATCAACCCCCGCCCGATCCCCGGCCTCGAGTATCTTCGAGCGAACACGACTCTGCGAATACAGCTCCTCGCCGATCGGCTGTTGATGATACCGAATCGCGTACAAACAACGCGACGCTTCCAATACCAACTCCTCCATCGCCTCATCCTGCATCGAAAGCATCCGGACCCACTCGTTCTCTCTCGACGGATCAAGCAGCAACGCCAAATCCCACAACCATCTCCGGGTCGCAGCATCATCAACCAACTCGGCAAGAGCGATGCACGCCGAAGACGACACACGAGGCTGCCCATGCTGTTCCCCCCAAAAAACCGCCCGGACAAGCAACTCGACACCCAGCTCAAAATCAACAGCATGGTCCTCTTCGAGCAATACAAACTCGCCCTGCGATAGATACCCCATTGGGCTTTCCGGTGATAAACGATTCAATGACTGCTCGGCGTCAAACTCTTGTACGATCCCACCAAGAATAACGAAGCAAATGAACCCAGCAATGCATGCAGTTACCCGTTTCATGAAACGCCCTCCGACTCAAGCACGATCAACCACAACTCAGCCATGGACCGCTCGATCAGCATAATTTGATCGATGACATCCTTGCCCTCCAACTGTTGAGAAACAGATTCATTCAAGACCCGATCGACTCTTGATTTCAAAGCAGGATGCTCATCTGCAATCTGAAACGCCAGCACCTCAAAGCCAGCCGACTGATAGGCAGCAAACCGCTGCATTGGTCCAGCCGCAGACCGCAATCGAACCAGCAACCGTGCCCGGATCCCCGCAGGCACATCTACACCACGCTCAAGCAAGCCAAAGACAAGCTCTTCATACACCGTCTGTACATGATCGCCATCCTGACTCAGTGCACGCATCGCAAACAACTCATCCAAGGCATGCGAAAAATCCTGCACTCCTCTCGATGAACCACCATCATCAAGAATACCAACCTGTACCAACCTCTTCAGCAACGCCAGCCGCGACGACTGCGGGTCACCAAGGTCCCCCTCCCGACCAACATACGAGTTAATCAGTTCAACCATCCGCCTGGTGGTCCTGCTCGCACCGGCGATCCGGTCAAGAGCAATCAGAATAGCCGGGTCATCCCGCCGCGCCAACATGGACCGCTCCGCCTGATCGCGAACCTGCAGATCCGGAGCCTGCATCGCCAGATACACAAGCGCATGGGCGCTCTTAGGTCCAATCGAAACAAACCTATCCAATACCCCAAGATGCTCCATGAACTCTTCAGTGCTCGCGATATTTCGAGCATCCGTTGCCCACTGCCTATCCGCCTCAGAACTCGATAGATCCAGTGCTAAACCCGAGGCCTGAATCGATTCAATCGGAGAGTCAAACAACTCAATCAACTTGATCAACATCGCCTCATTGCCGTCACGCACCCAGCACGCGCTGTTCACCCTTGCAAGCTCCACCCCGCGAATCATCGCCTGGTTCCGACCCAGAGGGTTCCTTGTCATTCTTAGTAGTGTTTCAATTCTTTCGATCAACTGATTCCCAACACCATCGGCTACCGCCTCGTCAGACGCCCACTGCTCCCGCAGCCGCACCAAGTACGCCTCTCGATCTGCAATAGAGTCATCTGCTTCAATAATCATGTCCAGCCCCAGCCCCCGCGCAGAAGAATGCACAACAATCGCCCGCGTCAGTACCGAAAGCCGATCGCTCCGGACTCGGGGATCAACCACCACCCCCATGAACCATGACCGCCCCGCCGATCCACTCCCCCATTCAACCCCAAGCACGATATCTCTCGACGACTCAGCCCAGCCGTCACCAATCGTTCCATCCATCAGTCGTTGATAAACCGATTCCAGCAAGAGCGATTCGCGGATTACCGGGTTCCCGCGATGCCTGAGCGGCTCAAGCTGCGATAACCACCAGACCCACCATGCCGACTCATCGCTGCTCATTACTGCTTGGTTCTCAAAGACCTCTAACAGATCGCTGTCAAATGCCCCCTCTTTACCGGTATCAAAGGCCCTGCTTGTCATGGCTGTTAAATCTGGAGAATGATCCTCTGCCCCAAACAACCATGACCTCATCGCCAAACTGAGCATCGAAACCGGCCCTCGTTCCTCTACAGCCAAAAATGAGCTCGCCGCCTCAAAAATCTCGTTATTAATGATCCCCCCAAGCACACCACGGACGCCCATTACCGCTTGATCCAACTCCTCCCCCGAGAACTCTGTCCACTGACGAACCAGCCGTTCCCCAACCTCAGAAAACCGAGCCGCGGAATCTAAATCAAACACACCTTCCCGCTCCGCCAACTCCAACTCATGCAGAATCGAAGAATAATGCCGACGCGAAGGACTCGACTCCCGCTCACGCTGAGATGATTCAAAGACCGACTCAGCCGAAGTATCACTTGGCTGGCGCGCGTCTGAAATCTCAGCCGCCGGAATTACGACATCAGACCGATGCTTAACATACCCAACCGAGACCAAAGCCATCCCCATCAACACATACGCAACCGGTATGATCGTCCAAGGCAACGCCCCAGGTGAAGGGTCAATCAATGACGGCCCTCTCACGGTTGCCCTTTCGGTCTGAATCCCCCCAACTATCCCATCAACAGCATGCACGGGTTCACCACGATCACCAATGATCCCCGCAACAAGCTGAGCTGCAGATACTTTGTGCATCCGCGCAAACTGCCCGAGCCGCTTTCGTGAGCGAGCATTCCATCCGCCGCAGGCCCCAAGCAGCGCAACCGCTTGTCTCCGAATGCCCTCGTCCAGCCTGCTCTTAGACTCAACCCGCCACGCCTTGGGAGAATCACCACCAGATTCAATCTCCCATGTACCCTCGGGCCAGTGCTTGGCAAGCTCTGCACAAAGCTCAGGATCAAGCAGCTGAGAAGCCGCCGAATGAACCGCAAGCCGCACTTCGTCTGCAGCAGGCGACTGCGCACGATGGTGCCCATTGATTTGCGCAAGCCGCATTTGGCAAGCGCGAAGAATGAGAGGCTCATCGATCGGCTCATACCTGAGCCCAAGAATCGCAAACGGACCACCGGCCGCCGCATCCTTTCCGAGAAACTCCGCAATCGCACCATCTTTAGCCGACAACTCATAACTCATGGCTCACCCCCCGAGCCGTCACCAAAGAGCTCGCGGATCTGTGACCCCCAAGGCTCAGGAGATCCATCCGGATACATCGCCTGATACTGTTCATACACCAATTGGGCTTTCTCAGGATCCGACCCATCGAGCAAGCGGAATGATTCAAACCGAGCGCGATGCCAAAGCTCTTGCGTGCCGTTGAGCTGCCCAACAAGCCGAAGCCAACATTCGAGCGCGATATCTGCATGCCCAAACTCCTCGCCAAGCTCCGCAGTCCTTGCCAACCCATCAGCACTCGGCGCACCCTCGTGATAGATACGAAGACTCACCGCCATCGCGTACTCTCTCATCGAAGAATCATGTGTCGAGTCAGAAATATATTCCGCAGCCTCAGCCATCCCCTCCGCAACGAGCGACAACCGGTGATCAAGCCCGCCGCTCGGCTGCTCCACAGAAACATCAATCACCCCTCGTCCATACCGAACTACCGCCTGGGCATACGACACACCCGGGCGAATCTTATATCTCTCCCATGCAGCCTCATACACCATCAGCAATGCGATCGGCACAACAGACTCTTCAAGCACTCCAGATGACAACGCAATCTCACCAGCACGCTCCACATCACCACCAATCAGCAACAACTGAATCCGCCGGAAGGCAAGCTCAGGAAGAGCGCCATCAAGCGCAGGCCATTTTTCGATGAGGCCTTCGCACCGATCAATCACCCCATCAAGAAACCCTCTGTCCGGGTCATCAAGAGCAAGCCCGGTTGCGATCACAATTCTGCACACCGCCAGCCGTTCTCTTGAATCACGCACATTCACGCCCTCGCCTGGCTCATTCCTCCAGAGCCACCGCGAATGCTCAACGATCGCCTCATGCAACCGCTGCCCCGAATCATCACCTTCAACCAGCTCAGGGTGTTTATACAAAAGCTGGATCAGCTTCCTCCTCGCGGGGACCGCCAGCGGATCGCTCGGATCATCGATCACGAGCGACCCCACAGCCTCCGAAGCCTCGAGATGCGGAGACAACGCATAACGAATGATGAGGGTATTGGTCCTTTCAGTAGACGGGTACAAGCGGATATACCGGCCAATCTGTGACGAAAGCCGTTCAGCGAGCTGCCCCTGCCCCGCTTGCACAGCAGAATCCAGCGCAAGAATCAACAACCAAGCCGATTCCTCACGCTGCGTCTCACTGGAGATAAAGCCCGCGTATCGTTCAAGCACCACAGCCGCTTCACCAGGACGCCCCTGTCGCATCTCGCAATACGCCAGTTTGAGCGCTGCATCACCTGCATGCACACTGTACCGATCCACATCACTCGCCTCAAGAGCCTGGCTGAGCTTCAACGACGCCTGCGCATACGATGCCATCCCACCATCAGCATCACCATCGGCCAACTCAGACAATCCTTGTGTGTACAAACTCACAAACCCAGAGTCCAGCAACGGCAACGCGCCAAACCGACTCTGCAAATCCAGAATGTGACCAATCTCCCCGAGTTCAATCAGCCGTTCAAGCCCAATCCGGGCCAGCTCAACAGCCCCCTCGCTCCCTCCCTGCCCCGCTGAGCGAGACCCCCGGCTCCCAATCGTTTCAAGGGTCTTCAGCACCAGCAACCGAGATTGAGCAATCCCAAGCAATGACTCCGGCTTAAACTCACGCAAATACACAGCCCTACGCTCACTCGATATCCAATCAAGCTCCTCCAAATAAACTTCAAGCATCCTCTGATGAGCAAAGTTGACCGCAAACTCAGGCGTTGTATCCGCCTCCTCAACAGCCATCAACCACAACCGGGCCTCTCTCGTATCCCCGTTGTGCATCTTCGATAACGCCACGCCCAGCATTGCTCTGGCGACATGGTCGTATTCAAGAAGATCTGTATCAACCTGTTTAAGACTTGGAAGTTTCCCTTCAAATCCAAGCACCCATCCAAAGGCCTTGAACACATCACTACCAATCTTGTGCTCATTCAACACCGCCTTGGAATACCCACTCCAACCATGAAAGAAGTTCGCCCTCGATCGGATCGCCCGAGCCGTGGCCAGCTTCTCCTCGAACCCCGCCTGCCGATCACCGGTAGATCTCGCAGCATTCCGGTCAAGCTGCTCAACCTCAACCCCAGAAATCTTCGCGACCTGCGACACTTCAGAAACCAACAAATCTAAAGACTCCACCGACGCTGCTCTCGCTGTGCCACTGAGCAACCCAATCCGGCTCAGATCCGCAGCCTGCTCATGAACCTTGTACTGCTGAACCAACAACTCCAATCGCAACTCAAGCAATGTGCCAGCAGGAAGTATCTCGATAAGAATCTGCCCCTTAACCAGCACCGCCTCTCTGCCGGCTTCACCCAAATCCTCGCGCCCAAGTTCAGCCAGATAAAGCCCTCCCAGCCGAGTGGCGATCTCGATCCGTTCCGTGATTTCTCGCTCTCTCCCAAGCCGATCAAACAACTGGACCTCAAGCAACTCATCGAGCCCCTGCTCATCCAGATAACCGCTCACCCGCTCATCATCAGGCGATGCAGAAATCGCCGCGTGGCTTGCTCCAATCACGACCATTGCAAACATCAAAATGGCACATCGCTTATTCATCTGCAGGCACATAGCTCCTACGACTGAATCCCGCATCCTGAGATGCCTGCATAGCGGCAGCGATCGCACTGATCGGCACATCCCTCCGAGCCCGGATCGCCACCCCAGGCTCCTTCGGGAGCGAACCAAGCACCCGAGCCAACGCCTCTTTCGAAGCCACCGAGTTCGAACCAATCCGGTACACAATCGCCCCCCCGCTCCGCTCAATAATGACCACCTGAGGCTGCAACTCGCTTGTTCGAACCCCGCCGCCATCGGTCTGCACCGAAGACGACAAATCGCGTTCAGGCTGCGCAAACTCCGAAGTCACCAAGAAATACACCAAAAGCAAAAATACTACATCAATCATGCTCGTCAAAGGCAGCACGCCCAAATGTGAAGATCGCCGAGATTTTATTCGCCCCTTACCCATCACCCACCCCCGCTTCCATCAGGAGCCACCGTCCCGAGCTTCCACTTCGTCACCCCAACCCCAGCAAGCTTATTGAGCAAACGATCCAAATACTCCGCAGGAGCATTTCGATCAGGCCGGATCAACACATCAAAGTCCGCAGAATCCGTTTCTTTGTTGATCCCTGCATTGGCAAGCCGGTGGATCTCGTTCAGGTCCACCTGGATCGACTCAACAAAGTACACGCCCTTAGGCCCAATATCAATAATCATCGCCGCATCTTCGCCGCTCACCTGCTCCTGGCCGGGCTGGCGTGGCAGATCCACCTCCGTCCGCCGGAGTTGGCCAAGATGCGAGGTCAGCATAAAGAAAATAATCAGCTGAAACACCACATCGATCATCGGCGTCAAATCGACCACCAGATGATGTCCAGTTTGTTTGCGCGACGAGATCATAAATCAGCCATCCGCCCCCTCTGAAGATTTCTGAGCACTCGCAGACTCAACGGGAGCAATTAACTCATCGATCACCTCGCCGATCTCCGTCGTCAAATGATCAATCCGATTTCGCAGATAGGTGTACGCAGATGTACACGGGATCGCGACAATCAAACCGAGTACAGTTGTAATCAGCGCCTGTGAAATACTCCCCGCCAGTTCATCAGGTCTCGCAGGCCCGTCGGCCATCGTGATCGCATCAAACGCCCCCACCATCCCAACCACGGTCCCAAGCAACCCAAGCATCGGCGCAATCGATGCGATCAACCCGATCCCATCAGTCAATCGATACAGCCGATCTGTCTCGAGCTGCCCGATCTCCTCAACAGTAGACCGAAGCTCAAGCATTCCAAACGGCGACCGAGCCGCCCGCGTCAGCGACAACCCCAGCACCCTAGACAGAAAGCTATTGGTTTCATGCTGGGTACACAGATCAATCGCACCCTGCACATTCCGCTTCAATAAAACCGGCCGAAGCTCCTCAATCAAATCCTCCGGCGCCATCCGGATGCGCCGAACGCGAAGGAACTGTGCCCCGATCATCCCAACAGCAGCAAGCGAGATCAGAAGGATGATCATCCCGATCGGCCCGCCTTGCATGATGTACTCGAGCAAAGACCGTTCCACATCTGTCGCCTGCCCAAGGACAAGACCAGATTCCATAAAAGCCAACATATCGTTCATCATGCAGTATCCTCTTCTTTATTCAGTTCCCAGCA
>Ga0316203_1001387_pt1 | contig 17546 bp, 17 predicted proteins | sample 6monrhotite_MG_FD_204940 | JGI IMG/M metagenome (GOLD analysis project Ga0316203, IMG submission 204940) | Microbial mat bacterial communities from mineral coupon in-situ incubated in ocean water Damariscotta River, Maine, United States -... | ecosystem: Environmental > Aquatic > Marine >... | reverse complement strand
GTCTAATGTTTGAAGCTTTGGTAGGCTGGTCAGGGGTTCAAAGTTTCTGACATCAGCGCCACGCATGTTCAGTGAAGTCAGATTTTTGAGCGGTATCAGCGGAGTGAGGTCAGCAACATCGCTCCCCTCGATGTTTAACTCGGTGAGGTTTATCAACCCCGAGATTGGGTTCAAATCTTTGAAGTGATTGCTTATGAGGAATAGTCGACGCAGTTTGGATAGTTTTGATAAGGGGGATAGGCCGTAAAAACGGCTGTGAGAAACCTTCAACTCCTTCAGCGACCTCATTTCTGCGAGCATGGAATAATCGCAAGTTTTCACGCCCATCACTGTTAGTTCTACTAACTGGGTGATGGTTTTTAAAGGGTCTAATGAGTCGGTGACAGAGAGCGATACTCTGGATGGTTGTCGCAGCTTGGCATAGAGGGCCTCACACTGTTTTGGTTCATATTTCAAAGAAAATGTATCAGCCAACCCTATCAGAGACTTCCGTTGCAGTTCGGTTGGGTTCCTGCAGATTTCTAAGACCGGCCTGGGGTCTGACTTGGGGCCTACACATGCTGGGCGGGCGGGTCTTACGTGGTCTGGCCTTGCCGCAGGATCAGCGGGCATTTTTACTGGTTTGACCGCCTGCTGAGGTTCGATTGAAGGATCGGGTTTTTGGGAGTGGAGCCACAAAGCCCCGGCAACTAAGACAGAAACAAAAACAATCGACCACTTCAGCATTTTTTCTCCTCTCAGAAACCGTTCCCACAATATTTTTTTCTATTGTGGGGTGGTTATAAAACAAATGGCAAGGGATTTGGTTTTAATAGGCCTCGATGTTTTGGTCAAATTGGTATTTATGTCCACGATACACGTCTTGCATGGTCTTGGCTCCATGGTCTCGGTGGTTTGGGTCGGCGGTGGCTCGTTCGAGGTATAGCCTGTCTACGATTAACTTTTCCTCGCTGAGCCGACTATCCACGTCAATGTCCCATAAATTGGGGGCCTTTGACAGGGGCATGATCTTTTTGATTGGGTTCTTGCGTGCCCTGAGTCTTCCTAGGTTGGGCAGTCTGGAAAGCGGTGAGACATCTTCGATTTGGTTGTGCTGCAGGAAAAGTTGTTCCAGGTTGTCCAATCCAGACAGGGGGCTTAGATCCACAATGTGGTTGTTTTGTAACGACAGCCAGGTGATGGATTTGTAATGGGATAGTGGGGTGAGGTCGCTGATGGAGTTTTCATTCGCTTCTAACCGTTCCAGTTGATGGAGGTTGCGTAGGTCCGGTAAGTCCTTGAGCGTTCCGCCTGCAACCCCGTTGAGCGTGAGGCTTTTCAGCGAAATGATCCGGCCTAGCGGGGCAAAGAGGCCCGGTGTCTTCGCTGGACCTGCTTGAGTTCTATTAAACGTAAGGCTGAGGTCTAATTCCTCCAGCTCCGGCAGGCTTGTTAAAGGTTCAAAACTTTTAACATCAGAACCTAACAGTCCCAGTGTGGTTAAACTTTTGAGCGGTATCAGCGGGGTGAGGTCCGAAGCATAGCTGCCTCTGACGTCTAAAAACACAAGGCCTGTCAAACCTGATAAAGGGCTCAGGTCAATAAATCTGTTATTAATGATGGATAACCGCCTCAGGTTGGACAGTTTTGATAAGGGGGACAGGTCGTAAAACCGGCTGTTAGCAACCTCCAATACCTCCAAAACAGTCATTTCTGCGAGCATGGAATAATCACAGGTTTCCACATATCCCACATCTAACGATTTCAACTGGGTGATCGTTTTTAAGGGGTCCAAGGAATAGGTGATGTATTGATACTGGTTTGTTTTTTGTCTCAGCTTAGCGTAGAGTGCCTCACATTGTTCTGGGACATAGCGCAAAGAATTCATATCGGCCAACTTTTCCAGAGCCTTCCGTTGTAGCTCGGTCGGGTTCCTACAAATTTCTAAGACTGGTCGTGGGTCCAATTTGGGGCCTACGCACGCAGGGCGGGAGGGTATCAAGTTGTCTGCCTTGGTCGCAGGCACGGCGGTTGTTTTTACTGGTTTAACAGCCAGTATAGGTTCGGTTTTGGGTGGAGCTGGCTTTTGGGAGTGGAGCCAGAAAGCCCCTGCAATCAGAACTGACAACATTACAATCGACCACTTCAACATTTTTTCCTCTCAGAAATCATTTCCACAATATTTTTTCTATGATGGGGTGGTTATTAAGGGAATATCAAGGGGTAGGGTCCCTTATGGGGACCACCGGACTTGTGGTGTGGGTGGTTTGGGTCGGCGGCGAGCCGTTCGTGGTATAACCGTTTCACGAGTAAATATTCCTCTCGCAGCCGAATATCTACTGAAATGTCCCACAGGAGGGGGGATTTTGCCAGGGATAAAATCCCTTTGATGGGGTTTTCCTGTCCCTGAAATTTCGTTATTTTAGGTAATCCAGACAGGGGGGAGACGTCTTCGACTTTGTTTCCAAAGATATTCAATACCGAGAGTTCCTTCCAGCTCCGGGCCGCTTCCAGGGAATTGATTTGGTTGGATTGCAGATACACTTCTTGCAAGTTGCTCAACCCGGCCAGAGGGCTCAGGTCAACAATTTTGTTTTGTTTGAGGGACAGCCAGGTGAGGGCTTTGTTTTGGGAGAGTGGGGACAGGTCGCTGATTGAATTTTCGTTCGCCTCAAACCGTTCTAGCTGCAGGAGGTTTTGTAAGTTCGGGAGGTCCTTGAGCGTTCCTCCCCCGACGTCGTCTAATCTCAGGATTTTCAGCGAAACCATATGCTCTAGGGGAGCAAGAGGGTTGCCTTGTTTTTCGAGGTCCGATGTATCCGGGCTTGCCAAGGGATTCGCACCTAGACTTAATGTCTGAAGATTGGTCAAGCTGGTCAAAGGCTCGATATCTTTGATTTTATTAGCGAATAAATCCAGTGAGATTAATTTATTAAGCGACCGAAGTGGCTCAATATTAGAAAGGCCATTCCCTCCGATATCCAGCTCTGTGAGTTCTGTTAACCCGACCAGGGGGCTCAGGTCATCAAGCTCATCCAAAGGTAACAACAGTCGCCGTAGGTGTTTGAGTTTGGATAAGGGGGTTAAGTCATAAAAACGACTGAAATAAACCTTCAAGTCCTTCAGCGATTTCATTTCTGCGAGCATGGAAAAATCACAGGTGTGCACCCTCATTACTTCCAGTTTTTCGAGCTGGGTGATTGTTTTTAAGGGATCTAATGAATCGGAAACAGTGAGCGATATTCTGCTCTTTTGTCGCAAAGCGGTGTAGATGGCCTCACATTGCTCTGGGGCATATTGCAAAGAAATCTGATTAGCCAACCCTTCTAAAGCCTTTCGTTGCAGCTCCGTCGGATTCTGGCAGATTTCTAAGACCGGTCGGAGGTCTGACTTAGGGCCTACACAAGACGGGCGAGTTGGATGCGATTCGGTGGTTTTTACTGGAGTTGTAAGGCGGGACTTGGTGGTCGCTGGCTGTCCAACAGCTGGGATAGGCGACGACCTCTGGGCATTGGGTTGGGGCGATGGTAGTTTTTGGGACTGTACCCATAAAGCCCAGGCAACCAAGACAGAAACAAAAACAATCGACCACTTCAACATTTTTTTCCTCAGAAATCATTCCCACAATAGCATTTCCTGCTATTGTGGGATGGTTACCAAACAAATGGCAAGGGGTTTCTGTTACCGAGTCATCACGATATGTATGTGGCTCCCTTCTGCCCGGAAGTTCTCAACAATCCCTTTGTCTACTCCCCAACCCAGGACCAAGCTGAATGGCCCACCCACGACCCTGTCGGCTTCATTTTTTAGGTGGAGGTCAACCACATTGCCCGATGAATGGTTGGCCGGGAAGTCCGGTTTATCTTCCAGGATTTTTTTCTTTTTTTCAGTACTGTTTGCGGCAGCCAAATCCGCCTCATATTTGACGTAGGCATCAATGCCGTCCTTCACTTTTTCCGTCGCAGCATCAATCAAGGCCTTCAAAAGCACCCGGTTGGGCGAGTTTCTTGGGTCCAGCAAAACCTTCGTTGCCTCCTTTGCCCATACCTCTATTTCACCTTCGGTCATTTGGGGGACCGGTCCATCCCCGTACCTCTCCGCTTGTTTTGCCGCTAACAGAGCATAAGGGTTCCCTTGACCCATGATTCCCGCCAGTCCAATGGCAAGGTCATTGTAGATCAGTCCCACATAGATAGCCAGGGATTTTACTCTTTGCTCAGCTGCGTTTTTTGTTTTTTCTACTTCATCTGTAGCTCCCACACGCCAGTCGGGGTGGTTGACTATCAGATGGTTTTCGACCATCAGCTCCGCCTGATAGCGCACGGTCCGGTAATCGTTGGTGACCTTGGCCTTCTTCTGTTTGCCCTTGATGAGCAAGAGGGCGAGGCCGAACTTTTGTTTGTCCGACAAGTCCCTGACTCCCGCCGCTGTCTCTGCATCGGTGAGGACCAATAGCTCCACCAGATCGGGGTTGATGCGCAACCTCCCTCCCTCTTCGAGTGCTTTAAAAACCGCTGTCACATGGTGCCGTTGGTCTAATAACTTTGGATGTTTTAACTTTTTGCGGATGTCTGCGCACATCATCATTTTTTTTGGGAATCTGGCTTCTTTCATAGCCTTATTGATGTCATTGATCAGTCCGTCACACTTTTGAATCCAGGCTTCTTGCTCTGCCTTTAGCGTCACTATGGTTGGTTGAAGTGTAGCGATTAGTTCGTCATATAGCTTAGGGTAGTGGATCTTGATGGTGTGTAAGTGGGACAGGAAAAAAAGGTTCGTTGCCGCTTCCGTGCCTTCGACCGCCGCTATATCATAGCCTTGGTTTCGAGGCATGGAGGCGTTGGTTTTTGATGTCCGGTTGTTTCGGTGCTTTTGGGGGGGGAACAGTTTGTCGCATGCTTTGCCGAGGTCTATGTAGCTTTGAGTGTAGCAAGCGGCAATGCCGCCTATTTGTTCGAAAACGTGATCCATTTCTTCCCTTGGTTCGTCGTGGTCCTGACCCAGGGGCCGGTTGTTTCCGGTTCCCTCGACTTGGGGCGTAGGGGGTCAGGTGATAAAACCAGTTTGTATAAAGATGAAGTTGGAGGTTAATGTCGCCGGGGTGTTTTTTTGGTTTTTTTGTGTTGGTTGGTGAGGAGCCTGGGGGAAGGCTGCTTAGCTTTGGGGTGTTGGGTTGGAGGTTTTTCTAAATCAGCTTAGTGACAGTGAGGCTGTCCATTATCCGAAGCCGATATAGGCCTATGGAGTCCTGAAGTTTTCCAAAAACAAACCCAAGGATTTGAGCGCAGGCCGGGGCAGCCCCTGGGCTTGCAGGGCTGCGGGGGTTTCCCATTGACCGGGCCAATCAGGGCGGTGGTCCAAGGGGGCCAACCAAACCTCCGCCTGAACTTGGTAACAGGTCACCGAGTACCGGAACCCGCCCAGTTTGGTGGGGTTGGTGGTGACTTGGTGGTGATCAAAGGCCAGTTCGGCGGCATTCTCCGAGCCCACCGGGTTCTCCAACATCGGGAACAACAACATTTTGGTCCACAGGGCACCGGCCGGTTGTTGTTCCAGGTACAGGTGGCCTTGGTGTTCGAAAATGAAGATCGTCTTTTGTTGTTTGATCGCCTTCTTGCGCTCCGGTAAAACCGGCCTTTCGGCACAGGTGCCCCGGCTGAGGGCGAGGCAAAAGGCGGACAACGGGCAGGAGGTGCAGTTTGGGTTTTTCGGGGAGCAAAACATCGCCCCCAACTCCATCATCCCTTGGGCGAGCTGCCTCGGTTCGCCGGACAACAAAATTTGGGTGACGGTGCGGACCAACACCGCGCGACCTGGGGCAGACTTTACGTTGTCCTTGAGGTCTAATAGACGGCTGAGCACTCGCTCGATGTTCCCGTCGACCAGCGGTTCTGGTTGGTTGAAGGCGATGGCTAAAATCGCCCCGGCGGTGTAGGGGCCAATCCCGGCCAAGGCTTCTAAGTCGGTTCGGTTTTGTGGGACTTGGCCTTGGTGGAGTTCGGTGATTTGTTGGGCCGCTTTTTTTAAGTTCCTAGCCCGGGAATAATACCCCAGCCCTTCCCAGAGCTTGATCAACCGGTCCTCGTCCACCGCCGCCAAAGACGCTAAGTCCGGCAGGGCTTCCATGAACCGCTTGAAGTAGGGCACCACCGTTTCCATACGGGTCTGTTGGGCCATGATTTCGGAAACCCAGACTTGGTAGGGATGGTAGCCTTGCCGCCAAGGCAACGGGCGGGCGACAGATTCAAACCAAGCGACCAGGGCGGTGGCGATTTGTGGGTAGGGAGGCTCAGGGTTCACGTTGGTGGGCTTCCCAGAGTTTGGCGAACTTCAAAAACATCGAGTACCCCGCCCCTACGGCGATGATCAGCCCCGGTATCCCGTCGAGGAACCCGGCCTTCAATACATAACATTCAAAAAACTTAAACGGCGGCTTGAGCAACAACTTCATCAAGCTAGCTGCCTTGCCGCCAGTGTATAAATCCTTCGCCATGATGGAAGAATAGCTGTTGTTCGCCGCTACATTGTGCTGGAGGCTGGTGAAGACGTAGTGGTCCAAGTCCCCCTCAAGTAGCCCAGCTGGCCCTTCGATTTCCACTTTGTCGTGTGGATCATAGCCTGCCCATTGGCCGTGGTTTTTTTCAAACAACCGAATCCCTCGGTCAGGGTACCACCCGCCGTGTTTGATCCAACGGCCCAGGTGAAAACTCCGCCTCGAAAGCTCATATCCCCAACGCTCCGGTTGGGCTTGGGCTTTCAGGTCCAAAATCGATTGTTTTAAGGTCTCGCCTACCCGCTCGTCTGCGTCCAAACACAACACCCAGTCGGTTGGGGCTTGCTCGACCGCAAGGTGTTTTTGTTTCACATGGCCCAAAAAGGGCTGGTTGATCACCGTGGCCCCAAAGCCTTGGGCGAGCTCCACTGTACGGTCGGTGCTCTGGGAGTCCACCACCACAAAGTGGTCACAAAAGGAGAGGGATTCCAAGCAAGCGAGGATGTTGGATTCTTCGTTGTAGGTGATGACTACAGCGGTTAGCTCCACGTCAACGCTCCGGTTGGGTGGTGGCGATCGAAAGTTGGGTGATGCCTACTTGGTGGGCTTGGTCCATCACGGTGACCACCTGTCGGTGGGGTACGTCGCCGTCTGCACGGATCAAAAGCCCTGGAGGGGTCTTGCCCTCTGCCAAGGTGGACAGACCTGACTTCAAGTTTTTGAGGTCCACTTCCTGGCCGTTGAGGTACACCCGGTTGCCTTTGGTCAAGGTGACTTCGAGGGTTTCCGGTTTCTCGCTGATCGGTTGGCTGGAGGCGGTCGGGAGGTTGACCTTGATGCCGGGGTTGGCGACAAAGGTGGTGGAGACCATAAAAAAGATGAGCAACAAAAAAACCACATCGATCAAGGGGGTCATATCGATGCCTAATTTGGCTTTCGGGGCTCGCCGGAACCTCATCGTTGTCTCTTGCCTAAAACTTCGTGCAGCTTGAGGGCGTGCCGCTCCATTTCGATCAACAAAAACTCAACCTTTCGGTTCAAATAATTGTAAAACACCAAGGACGGAATGGCGATACTCAGGCCCACGGCGGTGGTCACCATCGCTTGGCTGATGCCCCCGGCGAGCAAGCCGGTGTTCCCGTTGCCTTCGGTGACAATGGTCTCAAACACCTGGATCATACCGGTGACCGTGCCGAGTAGACCCAACAAAGGGCTGATCACAGCAATGGTGTGTAAACTGGTGAGGTATCGTTCTAGGCGAGGGGCTTCGTGTCGGCCTGCGTCTTCGATGGTTTCTCGTAGTTCCATCGGCGGCTGGTCCAAGTGGCTCAACGCCGCTTGGCAGATACTCATCAAGGGGCTGGGGTCCGTTTTGGCGGTTTCCAAGGCGACCTTGGTTTCCCCGGTAGCCACCCACTTCATGATTTCGTGGTACAACTCTGAAGGAATGATTTTAGATTTCCTCAGGTAAAACAGTCGCTCCAACACAATCGCCACCGCAATCACCGAACAAATCAGTTGCAGGATCACAATCGGCCCGCCTTGGGCTAATACATTAGGTTGCAGCAGCTGGATCATTTGCCTTCCTCTAATTTAGACTTGTTTTTGTCCCGCCAGAATATCTTTAGCGGCGTGCCATCGAATCCAAAGTACTGTCGTAGCTGTTTCGCTAAAAACCGTTTGTAACTTTCGAGCAACGCCCCGGGGTCGTTGGTGTGTATCACAAAGGTTGGAGGCCGGGTGCTGACTTGGCTGCCATAATAGAGCCTTGTCTTCCGAGCGCCTTTGCCCGGTGGGCTGTGTCGCAAGGTGACTTCGCTCAAAACCCGGTTGAAGTCTGAGGTCGAAACCCGGCGTTTGCATTGCTCGAATACCTTTTGGGCCGCTTCCAACACTTTTGGGGTCCGCTGCCCGGTGACAGCTGAAACAAACAAGATGGGTGCGTAGGCCAAAAACTCAAGTTTTTCTCGGATGGATTGTTCCATCGCCTTCATGGTCCGGCTGTCTTTATCGACCAAGTCCCATTTGTTCACCACAATCACCACGCCCTTCCCGGCGTCGTCAATGTAACCACCAATCCGTGCGTCTTGATCGACCACGCCGATGGTCCCATCAATCACCAAAATCCCGACATCACAACGTTCGATGCTGCGGATGCTGCCGACCATGGAGTAATGGTCTACCTGCTGGCTGACCCTGGCTTTTCGTTTGAGCCCGGCGGTGTCGATCAGCCGGATTTTCTCGCCGTGGAACTGGAAGTCGTTGTCGATTGGGTCACGGGTGGTGCCTGGGGTGGCGTCTACAATTTGTTTATTCTCCCCCAAAAAGGCGTTGGAAAGGCTCGACTTCCCGGCGTTCGGGCGGCCTAAGAGCGCAATCGACAAAAGCTCGTCGCTCTTTTCTTCTTTTTCCGCTTCAATGTCGGGGTGCTTCAAGGCCACGGTGTCTAATAAATCGCCCACTCCACGGCCATGTTCGGCACTGACAGCAAAAACTTCTTCCGCACCAAGCTCGTAGAACTCGCCAATCATGGATTCGTGGTTGTCGCCGTCTACTTTATTGACCACTACGTACACAGACTTACCCGATTGGGCGAGGTACCGGTAGATCTCTCGGTCTTGCTCGGTCAGCCCCGATTGGCGGTCTAAAATGAACAAAATCACGTCCGCTTCTTCGACAGCCAGCCGGCTTTGTTCCTTCATTTTGGCAGGAATCCCTTCGGTCACCTCCGGTTCAAAACCGCCGGTGTCCATCAGTAAGTAACGAAATCCTCGTCGCTCAACAGTAGCCAAATTACGGTCACGGGTCAGGCCCGGTTGGGCACCAACAATCGCTTGTCGGCGGCCTACTAACCGGTTAAAAAGAGTGGATTTGCCGACGTTTGGTTTGCCGACGAGCGCGATCATTTTCATTCAAGGACTTTATCAGGAGGTTTAGGATTAGAATCTACCGTCTTGGGCTCAGGTTGTCCATAGCTGAGCCTCTAGAGCTGGTTTTTAGGGCAATCTTCTGCTATTAATATGGAGCTAGAAACCGTGAGCAGGGTGCAGGGGGGCTGTTTGAGGTGCCCGTGGTGTGCCTGTGACGGGCAATTTATTGAATATCCAATTGAAATAAGTAATGATAAAGATTAAACTCTCTGGGAAGGCGGTGAGAGACAATCCTTTGAGTAAACTCAGTTTACAGTGGTAACCAGGAACCTAAAACCTTGTTTTTGGCAGGTAACCTTACCGAACTTAGACAGCATGGGTGAAAACTTCTGGCTGATCGTCTAAAAGTCACGTAAGATAGAGATAAGTCAAACAGGATTTAGGCCAACACCCACGAGATATCCGTAATGAACCTGAAGGCAATTTTTTGTACCCTGCTTTTTTTGTGGGTGACCTGCCTTTCAACAGGAGTGCTATGGGCAAAAGATAAGACTTACCTTGTCGGGGTCGTCCCGCAATATGACGTGCGCAAGATCCAGCAAGTCTGGAACCCGATCCTAGCGAGGCTAGAAAAGAAGACAAAGCTGCATTTTAAATTAGTTCCCAGCGAAGATATCCCAGACTTCGAGCGGCAGCTCAAGAGAGGGGCGTTCGACTTGGTCTACCTCAACCCCTATCATTTGATCGTGGCGAACAAACAGCAGGGATATCAGCCGATTTTACGGGATCATGGGAAGATGCTTTTTGGCGTATTGGTCGTCGCAAAGGAAGGTCAAATCACCAAGCTGAGCCAGCTAGAGGGGGAAACCGTGGCCTTCCCGGCTCCAAATGCTTTGGGGGCGTCGCTACTGATTCGCTCCGACTTGTCCCGGAAGTTTGGGGTTTCGGTTGTCCCTCGGTATGTCAGGAGTCATTCTTCGGTGTATTTAAATGTCGCAACGGGAGCCGCAGCGGCAGGTGGGGGGGTGCAAAAAACCTTCGACTTACAGCCCCAAGAAGTTCGGGATGTTTTATCGATCATCCACCAAACCACCAAAGTTGCCCCTCACCCCTTCGCCGTTCACCCACGGGTGGGCGCTGCTGATATCCTGGTGATCAAAAAGGGCCTTCTGCAAATGGGGCAAGGTACACAAGGGCAGGCCTTGTTAAAAAAAATACCGATCAAAAAAATCGGCCCAGCTGAATTGTCTGATTATATTCCTTTAAACGACCTTGGGTTGGAACAATTTTATAAAAAATAACAATGTTAATCCGCAACCGGTTTATCCTGCTTTTATCGATCTTGTTGGTCGGGGCAAACGCCTATATACACTTTGGGTGGCTGCCTAGTTTTGTCGCTTTCGAAGTCGCCAGTTTTGAGCGGTCTGAACAAAAAAAGCTGCACCTCTTGGGGACCTCTTTGGTGCCTGATTTGTTGACCATGGATTTAGCGAGTTTACACCGGACCCTCAAGACGGTTCGCAACGACGAGCGGGACTGGAAAAGCTTGGAGCTACTTTCCCCAGAGGGCCGGAGGTTATATCCGCTCAGGAAGCTACAGAACCAAACTCAGTACATCCAACAGGTTTCCGAAATTCATTTTGGTGACCGGCTCTTGGGCCGGCTGGTTCTTTCTTTGGACACAGCCCCGCTGATCCAGGACAAAACCCGGTTCATCATCCAATTGGAATACAGCCTGCTGGTCGTGTTTCTTTTGTCTTTTATCATGATGCTCTGGTTTTTGCACCTTTGGTTGATCCGCCCGTTAAGCCGGTTAACCAAGGCGAGTCAACAAATCGCAGGCGGGGACTTTGCGGTGCAGTTGCCTACTGGAACAAGCGGAGAAATGAATGCCTTCCGGGATGCTTTTCATTTCATGATCTCCCGGATTGCCTCGGATACAAAAATTCTCCAAGAGAGTGAGCAGCTCCAAGGTGCGATCATCGATAGTGCCGCTTATTCGATCATCTCCACAGACACCGAAGGGGTGATCCAGTCGTTTAACTCTAAGGCCGAGAAAATGCTTGGGTATCAGGCCGAAGAGGTGATTGGTATCTATACCCCAGCTAAATTCCATAGCCCTGTGGAGGTCAAGGCGAGGGCCGAAGTGCTGAGCACAGAGCTTGGGCGAAGGATTGCCCCGGGGTTTGAGGCTTTCGTGGCGAAAGCAAAAATAGGTGAACCTGATACCAATGAATGGACTTATATACGCAAGAATCACAGCGTATTACCAGTGGAACTTTCGGTAACCGCCCTGTTTGATTCAGAGAAGAATATCACTGGCTACCTCGGTATAGGGTTTGATTTAACTGAGAAAAAAGAGGCCGATTTATCACGTCGTCTGGCGGAAATGGTTTTCAAGAATGCCAGCGAGGCGATCTTGATCACCAACAAAAACTCGCAGATCATTGACGTCAACCCGGCCTTTGAAAAGGTAACCGGCTACTGCCGTGAAGAGGCTTTAGGGAACGACCCAAGCATCAGTAAATCAGGGCGGCATGACCCCGCATTTTATCAAGAAATGTGGAAATCGATCAGCGAATCGGGGGAATGGTCCGGGGAAATCTGGGATCGGCGAAAAAGTGGGGAAATCTTCCCCAAATACCTCACCATCAATGCAGTGAAGGATATCGAAGGCAAAGTATCCAATTATGTGGCTATTTTTAAAGACATCACGTTGCAGAAAAACAGCGAAGATCGACTTGAAAAACTAGCTTATTATGATGTGTTGACCGGGTTGCCGAATCGGGCTTTGTTTAAAAACCGGCTCGCCCACGAATTGAAGCTTGCAGACCGTCACAAACAGCAAATCGCTTTGATGTTTATTGATTTAGATCGATTTAAACATGTAAATGACACACTTGGTCACGAAGCTGGTGACCAGCTCCTGATTGAGGTCGCCCACCGACTCAGCGGCTGTGTCCGGGAATCGGACACTGTAGCGAGGTTAGGAGGGGATGAGTTTATCGTCATCCTGGCAGATATAGCACAACCAAGCATTGTGGCTCAAATGGCTGAAAAAATCATCAGTCGTTTGCAGGATGCCGTCGAAATCGGAGACAAATTGGCTTTTGTCGGAGCCAGCATTGGCATCGGGATATTCCCTGAAGACGGGAGTGACGCCGTCCAGCTCGCTAAAAACGCCGACTTGGCGATGTATCACGCCAAGGATGCTGGCCGTGGGACATACAAGTTTTTTACCGACCAAATGAACGAGGCAAACCATTACCGGGCTCAGGTGGAAAACGACCTCAGGCAAGCGTTGAAAAACGACGAACTCCTGGTGTATTACCAACCCAAGGTATCGTTGGCAGGCGGGAAAAGGTCCGGTTTTGAAGCTCTGGTGCGATGGAAACATCCACAACTGGGCATGGTTGGCCCAGACGACTTCATCCCCATTGCTGAGGAAACCGGCTTGATTATTCCGATTGGCGCTTGGGTTCTTGACCAAGCCTGTGCCGTGATCGCTCGGCTTCGAAGGGATGTTGACCCCAGTTTGACCATGGCGGTCAACCTATCCCCAAAACAGTTTCGCCAAGAGGGACTACCCCAACTGATCGGGGATACCCTCGCAAAGTATGGCCTTGGCCCCGAGGCATTAGGGATCGAAATCACAGAGACCGCCATGATGGAAAACATGGAGGAAGCCCTCAAATCCATCAATGATATCCATGACCTAGGGGTAGAAATATTGCTGGACGACTTTGGCACCGGGTATTCTTCGTTGAGCTACTTAAAACAGTTTCCTTTCCATACCTTGAAAATAGACAAGTCCTTTGTGATGGACCTAGAAAAAGATGACGACACCGTGAAGTTAGTGGCAGCTATCTTAAATATGGCCCAGGGTTTGGGTCTAAACGTTGTCGCTGAAGGGGTCGAGTTGGAGAGTCAAAAAGATATTTTGATCGCCCACGGCTGCAAAACCGCTCAGGGGTATTTTTACAGCCGCCCGGTACCGGAAAGTGAGTTGTATGACCTGCCTGTAGATATATAGCAGGGAGGCCGCCGGTAGCGCCAAAGAGCCGTTCAAGGAGTAAACCGAAATAGACGGTTTTCCTCGCCGTCAAAGGCTTGATCTGGGGTTGCCAGGGCGAGGTTCAGACCGACTTAAATAAGGCAGGACTCCGTTAGCTGTGGTTCTAGACTTCTATTTTATAGTGTAGACTTGCCTCATCACCGGTCATTCCCCGGAACCCCCAGTTGTGGGCCGGTTGCTCCGTTAATGTGATTTCTAAGTCAATGGGTTCAATGCCGAGAGCTTCAGCTTTTTGAAATAAGCTGTGAATCAACTTCTTTTTTGTCTCAACCTTTCGGCCTTCAATCAGGTTTATTTCGATCACTGTGTACTTACCGCTGCGACCTTCGGGACTATAAAAGTCCTCGGACTCCATGGGAAAAAAACGGTGCGCTCGTTTATTGTCAGGGTAAAGCAGCGCCTCAATCATAGATTCATTGATTACATCTGAGAGTTGGGCCTTGATGGGGTCTAGGTGGGCTTTTAATCCGTAAATTCGTATCAATATTGCTCCTGTATACGCTTCTTAAGATAGGTGTCAGGCCTCTAAAAATGGACCCACCACAGTCGTTACATAGGTCTATCGTGGTGCTATGAGATATACAACAGATAGTTATTTTATGGGGTTCGCCTGAGGCTTCCGTTGCCTGATCAAGGCACCCCACTTTTCGTCATAGGGATGGATATGATCCGTTGGGCCTTGGTGGTCCATCACCAAGTTCCCCTCGTTATACCAACGGAAGATTCCCCCCCTTAAGTTATACACCTCTGTTGCCTTGTTCTTGGTTGCAACGTTCTGGACCCGTAAAGCAACTTCAGAGCTACGGTAGCCGACTGAACAGTAGAATATCAATGTTTTGTTTTTGATTTGCGTCGCAAAACGTTCATCAAAGGCTTCGGCGGTTATATCTGGGGCCAGTTGGATGGCGCCCTGGATATGGCTCATTGCATATTCCTCGGGCTGCCGCACGTCAAACAAGAGGTATTCAACCGGTGGGTTGTGGTTGACCATTTCCTGCAATTGTTCGTGGTCTAGGTTCCGTGCGTCGAAGTGGAGCTCAACCTTTTTTTCTGTCACCCAAAGCGCAAACTGGGCCTTCCCTAAGGAAACAAAGAGAAACAGCGTCAGAAAGCTGATGACAATGGTTTTGGGTATCATGGGGAACCAAAAAAAATACAGGCATGACTGCCTCAGAAGGCCGAGGGAGCCTTGGTTATTGGATCATCGATCCAAAGCTCTGGGCTCTGGATCGATGAAAAAGGGTTGGAATACGAATCCCTAAAAGACGATCCTCAAACCAACAGAGCTAGCCCCTTTGGTTACATCGCCAGTTTTGCTGGACATGATCCCTGCAAGGGCAGAGGTGTTTTTGCTGAACTGATGAAATAGACCGGCTGCCATATATCCTGTTTTATCTGCTGCGTCTTTGACTGCCGTTTGGCCAGCCTGAGCGATCAGCTTACACTTGTCTAGTTTGACCTGAACCCCAACAAAGGAAACCGCAGTTTCAGTTTTGCCGGTGAGGATATCTGTCGTTTTTACGGTTGGGGCTAGGCCACCTGTTTGAGTGGTCACTTTGCTTAAGGTTTTAGAAACCAATGCCTCGCTTTGCAAGGTGATCCGAACTGGGCCTAGGTTCACTGCGCCACCAACTTTGGTGCTGTCATATTGCCCCAAGGTGCTGGCTGTGGTGCTCAGTGGCGTGCCGGTTGCGCTTAAATCGGCGTAATTGACCGAGGTTGCCGCCGCAACGGTTTGGTCATCATGTGCAGCAGCGCCAAAGACCTCAAAAGCCTTTATTTTGTATTTCAACGAAGCGGTGTAATCTCCTTTGGAACCTTTGGCAGTGCCGGACTCATCAGGAGAGTAAGCCACCCAAGCCTTTACGCCTGCAGCTTCAACTGCGTAGCTCACCGAATTTTGCATGAATGAGTGGGAGCCAAAAACGCCGTTACTCATGCCGCCATTGCTTCTCGCTTGTAAAAAGGTCGTCACGAAAGGGTCATAAGTCACACCACCGGTGTATTTGAACGGAGACTTCAAAGAGCCGATCATCAAGGTTCCCCAGTTGTCTTTCAAGCCAACATAACTTTCTCGGATGCCGTCATTGACATCCGACAAGGTTGTTTCCACTTGCTACTCAAACTTGGCGATGCCTTCCATTCCGCCTTCCATTTTATCGGAGTAAACAACCCCTAACCGGCCACGTTTGTTGTCTTTCACTTGGGTTGCGCTGGTGGTGCCATCATTGATGCTGGCGATTTCGCCTTGTAAATGCCCAAAAACCTTCACTTGGGCCTGTAAAGGCATCGCAAAGGCTATCAAGGTAGCACAAGAAAGGATAGATTTGATCGCTTGCATTGGGTCTCTCTAGTATAGATATGAAAGGTGAAACACTCCGGTGGTACTGGCTGCACACACCATAGGTCGTTTTCGTTATACCTTAAATTGGCTGACTTGAGTTTTGAGGCTATCAGCCATTTTGGATAAGTCATCTAAGGTGATTTCTACTTCAGATATGCTTGCCCCAAGCTCGTTCATCGCACTAGCCGCACTCTCGGAGGTCCGGCTGACTTCTGAGGTGGCCAAAGACACTTCGCTTGCTCGGCGATCTTGCTCGGACATCGCCCCGGTCATTTCCTGAATTTTCACTGAAATCTGAGTCACCCCCGTGATGATCTTCTCTAAGGTTTCCGCTGTGTTCCCCACAACTTCCGAACCTTCAGCCACATTACCAGCGGAAATCTCGATCAACTCTCGGATTTGGCTGACAGAGCTGTTTGAACGGTCTGCCAAAAGACGGACTTCATCGGCAACAACCGCAAATCCTTTGCCCAACTCCCCTGCCTTAGCGGCCTCAATGGCGGCGTTTAGGCTCAAAAGGTTCGTTTGGTTTGAAATCTCGGTGATTACGTTGATGATACCGGCGATTTTATGGGAAGATTCGGAAATTTTGTCAATGGACTGTTTGGTTTCATCCATGGACCGTTGGCCCACGTTGGCGTCTGTTTCCGCTTGGTGCGCTAAGCTAAACACCTCTTCGGAGCTTTGTGTCACTTGTTTGATGAACTCGGCTAACTCGGCCATGTTGGCGTTGGTTTGCACCAAGGCGCTGGCGGAACCATCGATTCCTTGGGATACATCATCGCTGGCGCTTTTGATTTGGCTCGCAGTGGCCGAAAGCTCTTCAGACGCAGCAGATAGTTGGTTGGCTTCTGTCAAAATGCTTTGCAAGGTTGGCTGAAGCTTGTCAAGCAGCTGGTTCATCGCCTGGGAAATCACGGCGACTTCGTCCTGACCTTTTGACTCTACTCTCTCGGTGAAATCCCCTTCCAGAGCTACCTTGTTGGTCAGGTCGGTGAGTCGTCGCAGTGGGGTCGTGATCGACCGAGTCATCAACAGCGCAAGCACGACACCCAGGATGACAGCAATCACGATCAACACAATGGTTGTGGTCAAGATACTTTGGCTGGTTTTGTCCGCCATACCATTAAACTGTTTGCCTTTATTGAGTGCAAAATCGATCAATGCATGCATGTAGGCTTCTAACTGTTTGACATGGGCTGCGCCCTTTTCTTTGGTGATCGCTGCCGCTTCGGCCCGTTTGCCTTGTTTCATCAAGGAAATGACTTCGTCACGGATGGGCTTCCAGTCTTTAAACGCCTGCTCCGCATCGTTCACCATTTTTTTGTTCCCTAAAAAACGATCGTGGACAACGGCAAACTGTTCGTAGGCTGCTTGTTCATATTCAGCGACTTGGCCCACAGCCTTTGCGATACCCGCCTCATCATGAGCCAAAGCCACGTCTTTCATTCCCCGGTGCATGGCGATGATGTCCGTATCAATCAGCAACACCGCATTGGAGACAGTGAAGGGGTGTTTGTACATTTTAGAAATTAAACCAGATAAAGTCTGGATATCCCGGATCGCTAAGGTTCCAACGATGACCAAAAAGAGGATCATCACACCGAACCCCAAGGATAAACGAGTACCGATTTTTATTTTTTCCATTTTTCCACTCTCCCTATTATGTTTTGAGGTCGACCTGCGGCCAAACCTTTTCGAAATAATATACCATATACTAACATATAGATACAGAAAGTTACCGCCGGAATATTTCCTGTAGTGACGACTACGGATAAAACCAAG
>Ga0316203_1001380_pt1 | contig 17621 bp, 14 predicted proteins | sample 6monrhotite_MG_FD_204940 | JGI IMG/M metagenome (GOLD analysis project Ga0316203, IMG submission 204940) | Microbial mat bacterial communities from mineral coupon in-situ incubated in ocean water Damariscotta River, Maine, United States -... | ecosystem: Environmental > Aquatic > Marine >... | reverse complement strand
GATACAAACGGTCAAGTCCAATGCTAGAGGTTATCGCTCATTCAACGGCTTCAGAAACAGCATACTTTTTTACTGCGGGCGCCTGGATATGGTCCCATAGCATTCACACACTTCTACGAAGAACCTTCCTGTGCTACCTGCGTTGCAGAGAAAATGGGACAAAAAAAATATTCTGATTTTTTGTTATCTCGTGTTACCTATCAAATCATTGCTACTAGTGGGACTACGCTTTCTTGATATGTTGCCTCAAAACGGCGAGCCGTTACTCTTGGTTATCATCGTTATGCAGGGGATACTCACTATTTTTTTGCTTGTTTTGAGTGGTGTCATCAGCGCATCGATTGCAGGAGAGCTATTGGATCATCAAGAGCTACGTACTGGATTGCGGCAAGAAGGTGTGTTTTCATCCACTATCTTCTTTGCCGAAAAAACGATGAGCGGTATTGGCATTATGATTGGAGGATTAGTACTGACGCTCATTCATTTTCCAGTGGGGGTGGCGCCGGCTGACGTTTCTGAAGAGACAATTTTTTCACTTGGCTTCGTGGTCGGTATTATCATTCCTGCGCTATATCTCATTCCTGCATTATTATTCACCCGCTACAAGATTACACGAGAAAAGCATGCAGAGATTTATCTTGAATTAAAGTCTCGTAGAAGTGATTGTAAATAGGTTTTATGTCAGCATCATTGAATAAATCGGCAACCTATACCCATCATTTTCATTCGCTACGGGTATATATTAGGTCAAAAGTGATTAAGCTGAACGTTTTTATTGATGGCAGTGAGAATACGCAGTTATAAGGAGGGGGCTTGCTTTGTAGCCTCTGATTTGAACGAAGCCGTTGACGCCTATCGCGAAAGGGTGAAGGCCCCGGATAACTGGACAGCCATAAGAAGAAAAGCAACTTACATGTATTAACTGATGTTACGCGCCGGTTATTATGAATCAATGGGCTACATAGCGTTGAATACGTTTGCGTTGAAGAACAAACTTTACATTAAAGCGATTAGACTGGCATTTGAGGAATGACAGGCTCTCAAAACGCTAGCGCGTAACATCAATGATTAATCTAGGTTAATTCACCCTCTCCCGCGTGTAGGAGAGGGCTAGCGTGCTTACAACTTATCGCCAACGGGATACATCAAACGCCTGCATTCCCATGTGCGCCGGTTCTTTGCCTGATTGCCAGACAGCCCATGCATCATCAAACCCATCAACTGCTGCTGAACCCGTTAATGTCACGGTTGTTTCAACAAACTGAGTTTTTCTGTTAGGTCCCCAGTGGCGTATTTTTCGTGGCAACTTGGGGAACTCAATGCTATTAACGCCTACGTTTGACGCAAAGGTATGCACCCACACCGTTGCACTCTGTTTGCCCACTTGCCATATCATCTCCAGCTCACCGTAGTCTACTGCATCTGCGTCGCTTAAATCATCGTTACCGGCAGCCACTGACCACGACACATGGTGTTTCCTACCTGAAAACATCACGTCAATGGCTTCCGCACCAGCTTGTGTTTTTTCACCAATGAGTACATTTGGCATATTGATTTCTATCTCATGACCTGGTATTTCGTTGAAACGGTCAAAATGATGGCGTGAAAAATTCATGGGGAAAAAACCTAGCGGTTCATCATGCCCCACCAGCTCGTTTATACCGCCGGGCAAAGGCATGGTCGGGTTAGCTCCCTGCGTACGAGCAGGTAAGAATGCTCCAGGTGCGCGGTATACAACGCCTTTGCGCCAAACGTTGGTCCATGAAAAAAGGCCTTGAGGTGGAGAAACACCGCAGAAAGTATAGGGTGGTGCGGTAAAAAAGCAGCCATCATCAGGGTTTGAAGGGTCAATTGCATCCTGGTTTTTGCGCCATGCTAAAGCCTGGGTATCCTGGCTCATTGGTGTCGCCATCGGTGGCCGTAATGATAAAAATCGTCCCTCCAGCAGCGCCGGCGCCTGGTCTAATAAATAGCCGTATTTCCACGGCAAATCGAATTCGTCAAAAGCCACCATCATTATGCTATATAGACCATCGTCCTGGAGCTGATCTTCCAGTACCTGGATATTGCTAAATTGCCCACTAGTTGTGCCGGCAGTTTCATGAGTGACCAACGGCAGTAAGCCCGTTCGACTGGCACCTTCAGGAACTCCGCCAAAGGGTGCGGACAAGCTAAACGTGGCCTCCCTGCGTAAAGGCAGGCCGTTGTTAACGAACAGTTTTGCATGGCCATTGGCAACCGGAATATCATGAAATGTGGCTAAACGCTTTAGCTGAGGACGTTTTGCATAGTGTTTGCCATGTTTGTGGTGTCGTGCATGGTTAACAACATACGCCACTGTTATAGTCGCTCTGGCCGCACCGTTTTTTAAACGTGCTTTGCCGTTGCTGCGAGTTCTGGCGATGTCATTTCCTGAAATAACCCATGCACCCTTGATAGGGTGGTGAGTCTCACGGTCTAAAACCGTGACCCTTAACGTGTTGTCCTGTGCAACTGTGTTGTTGATACCGCCCAGCATGGCGAAAAACATCACTGCTATCTTTAACATAAATCCTCCGATATGGTTACGTTCATTTGAAAAATAGAGTTAGAAAATGATGGTTATTTTTACTTTGTGAAACTAATGAAAAACCTTAATGCTAACAATGTATTTATTGTCTACATGAAGCGTTAGCATATTTAGTCAGCTGTTTTAAACCAACCTTATTACTATACTAACTGTAGAATACAACTTCATGCATTAATTGCTCTTGAAGATTAAAAATGGCGTTGGCAACAATAGAGCGGATCTCTTCTGTCTGTCCGTATAGATACTACGGGCACATGCCAGCATCAGCAACTTACAATCAGTTTGCAAAAGCAAAAGTCCACGCTCTAAGCGTGTGGGTTTTTAGGCTTGGATTGGTTTTAAGTGCGGGGTTGTGGCGCAGAGCCGCGATGTTGTTGGTACGAACGTGAGTATGCAAATACTAACAGTAAAAGCAGTAAGCTATACAGGGTGCCACCGCCAGTATCTGGTAAAGGGAGCACTCTCTGAGGCGTCGGTCGTTCGTTGGCAAGCGGTTCGACGGCTACACCACCTGGGCCGATGATGACGCCGTTGGCCTTGCCATCGGCATCATTGTCGCTACCATCTTCGAGCAGGAGTTGTACGCAAAAATGGCCTGGGGTCAGGCCTGGGCTATAGGCACTGCTGTTGGGGCGCGGGCAACTGCCGTTACTGCCGGCAGCCGAAGCGAGGGTGTTGTTGTCATCAATAAAAAAATCCTGCCAGCCAGTGGGCACCAGTTTTCGGTAGGATGGGTTAGTCGGGATTTGGTTTCGCAGTGGGATGACCACTTGAACAGAGTCGCCTGCGGTAGCGAGGCCATGAATCTCAAAGTCGGACAGTCCACCGACGTTAAAATAGGCATCATTAGGAAATCGAATGTTTGTTGTATATGTTTCGATGGCAGAAGCACTTACCTGTAGGCCATTGGTGCCTGATTCAAAGGCGATGGCCCCGAGGCGTAGCTGCAGGCCTGGTTCTGTTTCAACCAGGTGTCGTGATTGATCCGCCTGCTGTAATGCGACAGCATGGCTTAGGGCAATTTTATCATATTTATTGGCTATGCCATCACCATCGTTGTCATGGTGATCACCAGATGCGCTGGCTACGATTTTAAAGTGGTGTTTTTGAGTGGTGACTAAATCACCGTCATCGCTTGCCTTGACGACAATCGTGTATGTTCCAATATTTAAGAGGCTAGGGTCAAATATAAAGGTGTCATTTGTCGGGTTACCATCGGTATCCGCTAGCGCATTGTCACTTTCACTCCAGTCTAATGCAGCCTTTGCATTAGTGTCGCTAACCAAGGCGGTAACGGTAGCGAAGACGATAGCGGCATTGTCGGGGTCAGGATCCGTATCGGCAAGTATGGTTGAGGTATGTGTGCCACCCTGGGTCATCAGCAGCGATAATTTAGGCGCAATGTTGAGTTCTGTGATGATGATGGTATGAGTGGTTTTATGTCCAGCAATCACATCAATACCTGATACGTCCCCCATTGTAAAAATAAGGGTTTCGTCATTTTCGGCGATATCAGCATCAGTAAGAGTGACAGGGATGCTGCCACTTACATTGCCCGGATCAATTGAGATGACATTCGTGGCAATTGTATGGTCATTTGAATCGGCAGTGCCACTTAGTGTAAATGGGATGTCAAGTGTCGTTGGCGTGACGGCCGGGCCATTGAGGTGGACTGATACGGTGGCGGTTGTGCCTTCATTGCTGATCTGGTCAATAGCAAAGTTAACCATCGGTATCACACTAACCGTTTGCGTGGTACTGGCGGTAGTGCTGTTGCCTGCTGCGTCGGTGGCGGTCCAGCTAATGGTATGGATGCCGGGTCTAAAGGGACCACTGTTATCGGGGGTGGCGGTAACGGTTCCATCTTTGCCATCAATTGTGGTGGCGGTGCCAAGGTCTACTGCTGTTAGCAGACCGGTTGAGTTGATGGGCGCAGGATCTGCAGGCGCATCGAAATTTGCTGGTGGGTAATCATCAATTCTTGGGTCCTTCGTGTTATCCAGAGACTCATCGAGATTGCTTATGCCGTCACCATCAAGATCCTGCGCGGCGTCATCTACATTAGGGTTCAGGCCATGCTCGATTTCATAACTGTCGGTCATGCCATCGCCATCACTATCTTGAACTGGGTTTATAGTAACCGGGATTGTTGAGGCGCTTGTGACACTTTCATCATAGCCAGCTCCATCGGTATAGCTGACGGTAACGGTGATGGTTTGACCTTCATCGGCTGCGCTGAGTAGGTAGTTGCTACTATCTGTACCGACAACACCAGCTACACCATTGTGGCGCCACTTGTATGAAAAGGTGCCGATGATGTCATCGCCATCACTCAGTTCGCTGGTAATGGCAGTTAATGTCTGCCCAATATAGGCTTGGCCAATAATCGTGACGTCACCTTGTACTGGAGTATTACCCGTGATTGCACTAGTACTAACCCAGACTGACTCATCAGTACCACGTCTGTCGGTATAGCTGACAGTGACTTTAATGATTGGAGATGCCACGAAATCAGCATTAACAAGTTGATAGCTGTTATTAGTGCCGATGTTGGTAGTACCATTAGCATCTATGCGCTGCCACAGATAACGAAATGTTCCGAGACCGTCCTCATCAGTTAATAAGGTTGTATTGACAGTTAATAATTCCCCTTCTTTGCGCATACCATCAATACTGATACTGCCGGGGACATCGTTAATATTATTCACTGTGATACTAAAAAGGGGGAAGGCGGTGCTTTTACTTTTATCGCCTTCATTGTCGGTCACCGTGAAGCTTATGTTGTTATAGGTGCCAACATCATTGTTATGTGGACGACCTGTCTCGCTGCTAAGTATCTGAGTGTTTTCATCGAAATCAAGCCAGTCTGGTAGTGTTGTGCCGGGTGTGATACTAAACACCAAGCCATCATCGGCGCTATCTACATCGGTTGCGGTGAGGATGAAGTCGTAGCTGGCATCTTCATTGACGCTGGTCGGCGGGTTGTTGGTGAAGGTCGGTGCATTGTTAACATTGATGACCGTGATGTCAAACGCATCGAGTGTGTCGCTAGCGCCAGCAGCGTCGGTAATTTCAATTGAGATGTTAGCGTGGATGCCAACATCTTCATTCCCCGGTGTGCCGCTGAGTGTGCCGGTGTCAGTGTCAAAGTCTGCCCAGTCGGGTTGGTTGGTAATGTTGAATGATGTTGTATCGGGGTCATCGACATCAGTGACATTGGCCTTAAAGCTATAAGGGGTATTTTCATTGACGCTTGTGGCAGGTGTGCCACTAATGGCCGGTGCATCATTGGTGTTGTTTACTGTGATGCTAAAGGCTGGCAGTGGTGTGATGAGACCGTCACTATCTTCAACAGTGATGATGATGTTGCTATGAACGCCAACATGACTATTATCAGGGCTGCCGCTCAATGTACCTGAGGTATTATCGAAGGCTGTTATCCATACGGGCTGGTTTTCAATGGAAAAAATTAACGGGCTGAAGCTGCTGTCTACGTCGTAAATCTCTGGTGTGTAGAGATAGGGGCTATCTTCATCGACAGCGTCGAGGGGCGGGACGCTGAAGACTGGCAGGTCATCAACTGGCAGTACATCGATCGTGATTGTATTGTGCGCTGCGCTGCTCTCAACACCATCATTTACCGTAAATTGGAAACTGTCATAGCCGTTTTGAAATTGATCCAGGGCGGGTTTGAAAGTAAGGCTGGCAAGGTTTGCTACAAAAATCTCTTGATCGCTGGTTACGTGGCTGTTAAAAAAACGTAAAGTTCCGACAGTTTCGAGCGTTGTAATCTTAATGCTGGTAAAAGGCTCCTCATCAGCATCGAGATATCCAAAGTCCGCTGCTGAAAATGTATAAGTGTTATCTTCACTCATTGTGATGGTGTTGTCAGTAGCCGTCGGTGCGGCAGCCTGAGCGTTAGCTAGTATCGCTATCGATAGCAGTGATACAAAAATCAGCGAAAATGTCCGCATGGTACTAACCTTAACAAATCTCTGTGAGTGGTAAAAAGCGATGCCCATATGGGCGACTGTCATTGATCTTTATATGCTGGAAAAACAGATGGCAGTAGCAATTATATATCGACATTTCAGCTGGCTATATTAACCTAATATCAATCAGTTATGTGGTTGTTTTTGCTGTATCTTAATTTGTTTGTTTTGAAAAGTTTGTTAGTAGTATGTTTTTATGTGTAAAAAATATATCTATTTGTCGGGGGAAGTAGTGTTGCGATTATTGTGTTGATTGAGGCGGTTGTGCCGGAAAATACATATCCTGTAAGCAGAGATAGTGTTGATCCCTAATTTGTTGCCGATAGTATTTGTGGCTGCAATACCGATTTTATTGATGGGGTGATTACTTGTGATTTTTGTTAACTTCCTGAATTTTATTGTAATTATCGGTGATAAGGAAGGGGTGGCTTAAATGGATGCAACATTCATAAATCCAGTGCTGAAGGCCGTCGTCAATATCCTACAAACGATGGCACAGATTACGCCACAGCCGGGAAAGCCTGAAATTAAGGCTGATGATATTTCTCGTGGTGTCATTAGCGGTTTTATTGATCTGACGGGCAGTGATGCCAGGGTTTCAGTTGCGGTTACTTTTTCGAAAGAGGCGATACTCGATATTGGTAGCCGCATGATGCATATGGAGTTAAAAGAGGTCGACGATATTATTAAAGACCTGGTCGGTGAGATGGCAAATATGGTGGCGGGTGGTGCAAAGGCTAACCTTCAGGAAGCCGGTTATGACTTTGATTTGACCTTACCATCGATTGTAGTTGGTGAAGAGCATCAAGTAAAACATAGTGTCGAAGGTGTCACCTTGATGCTGCCATTTTCGATAGGCGCGGGTCAATTTTATGTGGAAGTGTGTGCGCCCGATTAATGAATAGTATAGATATGGTCGATATATCACTGTCTTTTACTATATAAATAAAATGCAACTTTATTGGGAAAGGAAATGTCTGGTCAAATTTACGTAGCTCGACAGCCTATCTTTGATCGTAGTGGTCAGGTTTTCGCCTACGAACTGCTCTACCGTTCAAGCCTGGAAAACTACTTTTCTCACCATGATGGCGATGAGGCATCCTCTTCTGTTATCAACAACAGCATGTTCGGTTTTGGTCTGGATAATTTAACGGGCGGTAAGACTGCATTTATCAATCTCACACGTACCGTTTTGCTGAATGAATGGGTGACACTTATCCCAAAGGAGTTAGTCGCTGTTGAGGTACTGGAGACGATTGAGCCGGATGAAGCCGTAATTGAGGCGTGTCGAAAATTAAAAGAAAAAGGCTACAAAGTTGTGCTGGATGATTTTGTCTACGAGGAAAAATTTGAGCCATTATTAGACCTGGCTGACATCGTTAAAGTCGATTTCATCGTTTCATCAAAAGAAGAGCGTGCAGCAATGTGTCAGCGCTTTGTAGATAAACCATTCACAATGTTGGCTGAAAAAGTTGAAAATCATGAGGAATACCGTGAAGCTCTGGATCTGGGCTTTACATATTTTCAAGGCTACTTTTTTTGCAAGCCAGAAATAGTGACGCGCAAGGAGGTGCCTGGGTTTAAGTTAAACTACCTGCGTTTTTTGCAAGAATTGAATAGCCCCGATCTCGATTTCACTAATATGGAAACAATCATTAAGCATGATATGGCGCTGTCTTATAAATTATTGCGCTATATCAATTCGGTCGCTTTCGGTTGGCGAAAAAAAGTTGAATCGATCAAGCAGGCGCTGGTGATGTTGGGTGAGCGGCCGCTGAGAAAGTGGGCGTCGTTAGCTGCCTTTTCCAGTATTGCCGAAGATAAACCGCCTGAGTTACTCACGACATCATTGGTACGTGCCTCATTTTGTGAGTTGATCGCGGCCGATGTGGGTATGAAGGGAAAGGAACTGGACCTTTTTTTTATCGGTATGTTATCCGTTGTGGATGCGCTGGTGGATCGGCCTATTGAGGAGGTCCTCGATGAAATCAGTATATCTGATGAGGTAAAAGAGGCATTGATTGATGGTGGAACGCCCGCTGCACATGTGTTGCAGTTGATCACCGCTTACCAGCAGGCTGACTGGGAACTGGTGGAAGAAATGGTGGTGTTATTAGGTTTGGATGAAGCGCGCGTACCCGAAATTTATTATGAAGCGATTGCGTGGGCAGATGAGGTGGGGCGCTCGGAAACGTAGGGCTGTTTATGGTTATCGATTACACCGCCAGTCTTTACCATCTAATTGTTTGTTGGCAATACGAGCACGGCCAGTGTTGGAAAGTACAATGGCACGCGCTTTGGAATTGCCTCTTTGATCACAAAAAATGTAACTACCATTACTGCCTGCTGAAGTACCCTGATTACGAAAGACCACGCGGCGACGATAACGGCTAGAGATTATCTCAATGTTTTCTTTTGCTGCTTCCACATAAATAATTTCTTCATCTTGATCGATTTCGCGGTCGAAATTTTCATCGATGAACATTAACCAGCCATTATGCCAGTGGGGTTGCCGGGCACAACTGCCATCATCATTAGGGCAAATTACCACATTGTGATGGCGCTTAACGGCTTCACTTTTTGCGTAATTGAAACTGGCGACCATGGTGTTAATTTGCGTTGTCATGCGGCTGTTTGCACCGATGTTCTGAAAAGTTGGCGCTGCCAGGTGAAATAAAATGGAAAAAATTGCCAGTACGATGACTAGCTCTATTAATGTAAAGCCATGGCAGTTGAGGGAGGAGAACCGTAGTGACGAGTCGTCATATTTAATCGTTGTCACGTTAGCATCCTTGCTGTAGTGAAAAGTCAATTATCGATATGCCACTCCAGCCATTGCCTGGAGTAGGGCATTACTTATTTAAGTGCACTTTGTATTCGATTTAAACCATCTTTAAGGTTATCCATGCTGGTGGCAAATGAGAGGCGCATATAGCCGGGTGCGCCAAAGGCCGAGCCGGGTACGAGCGCCACACCCGCTTCATTGATGAGGAACTCGCCAAATTCAACGTCATTGTTGATGCCATCCAGTTTTGCGTACGCTGCTTCCATTTTTGGGAAGGCATAAAAGGCGCCGTCTGAAGGCAGGCATTCAACACCGTCGATCTGATTGAGTGCATCAACCACAAAGTCATGACGTTCCTTGAACTGTACATTCATGCCATCGATAAAGGACTGATCGCCTTCGAGCGCTGCCTGTGCCGCGACCTGCGAAATTGAGGTCGGGTTCGAGGTGCTTTGCGACTGGATTTTTTTCATCGCATTGATCAGCGCTAGCGGCCCGCCCGCGTAGCCAATGCGCCAGCCGGTCATCGAATAGGCTTTCGAGACACCATTGAGCACGATGGTGCGCTCATAGAGATCCGGGTTAACGCTCAGGATGTTTTTGAATGGCTCATCTGACCAGCCAATGTGCTCGTAGATATCATCACTTGCTATCACTACCTGTGGGTGCTTACGCAGTACTTCGCCCAGCGCCGCAAGCTCGGCATGGCTATATGCCGCACCGGTTGGGTTGGACGGGCTGTTGATGACCATCAGTTTCGTTTTAGGGGTAATCGCCGCTTCCAGTTGAGCAGGAGTGATTTTGAAGCCTTGCTCAAGACCGCTTTCGATAATCACAGGGGTGGCATCGGCAAGCAGTACCATATCCGGGTAGGAGACCCAGTAAGGAGCGGGGATGATCACCTCGTCACCTTCATCAAGCAGTGCCTGAGCCATGTTGTAAAAGCTCTGCTTACCACCGACCGAGATCAGAATCTGATCTGGACTGTATTCCAGCTGGTTATCGCGCGCGAATTTGGCGGCGACCGCTTTTCTCAGCTCGATTGTGCCGTTGACGGCGGTATATTTAGTAAATCCGGCATTAATGGCTTCAATCGCTGCTGCTTTAATATGATTCGGGGTATCAAAGTCAGGCTCGCCAGCACCGAATCCGATGATGTTTTTACCTTCGGCTTTCAGTTGCGCGGCACGTGCCGTGATGGCCAGTGTTGGGGAGGGTTTGACTCGCTGTACTCGGGTTGATAGTTCCACTTTTCTTGTCCTTACTCGCAAATTGTTAAACCTCTAGCGGCAGTGTGTAATATACTTGAGATAGTCAGTTTGCAGAATCCCTAATGAGCGAAAGAATCCAAAAATTTTCAATTTCATCCAGTTTTAAACCGGCCGGTGACCAACCCAGTGCGATTCGACAGCTAGTTGAAGGGCTGGAGGATGGGCTTGCCTCGCAGACGCTACTGGGCGTGACCGGCTCGGGTAAAACGTTTTCGATTGCCAATGTGATTCAGCAGGTGCAGCGCCCGACCATCATTATGGCGCCGAACAAGACACTGGCGGCGCAGCTCTACGGCGAGATGAAAGATTTTTTTCCGGATAACGCAGTCGAGTATTTTGTCTCGTATTACGATTACTATCAGCCGGAGGCCTATGTACCTTCCGCTGATATGTTCATCGAGAAGGATGCCTCGATCAATGAGCATATCGAGCAGATGCGCCTGTCGGCCACTAAATCACTGTTAGAGCGCCAGGATGCGGTGATTGTTGCCTCGGTTTCATCGATCTATGGTCTGGGTGACCCGCGTGCCTATCTGAGTATGGTGTTGCATCTTTTAAAGGGTGAGGCGATTGATCAGCGCGATATCTTGCGTCGTCTCGCTGAGCTGCAATATACCCGTAATGATGTTGAGCTACACCGTGCGACTTATCGTGTACGCGGTGATGTGATCGATATCTTTCCTGCTGAATCGGATTTTGAAGCGGTGCGAATTGAGCTATTTGATGAGGAAGTGGAGTCGCTGAGTTATTTCGACCCGTTGACAGGTGAAGTGTTGCGCCGTGTGCCGCGTTTGACGATCTACCCGAAGAGCCACTATGTAACACCTGAGCAGACGCTGGTTGGCGCGATGGAGAAGATTCGCGATGAGCTGCGCGAACGCCTGGCCGAGCTACACAAGGCCAATAAATTAGTTGAGGCGCAGCGTCTGGAGCAACGCACCATCTTTGACCTGGAAATGATCAAAGAGCTAGGTTACTGCTCTGGTATTGAGAATTATTCTCGTTATCTCTCGGGCCGTGATTCAGGTGATCCGCCACCAACATTGTTTGATTATCTGCCAGACAATGCGCTGTTGGTGATCGATGAGAGCCATGTGACGATTCCACAGATCGGCGGCATGTTCAAGGGAGATCGCTCGCGCAAGACCACGCTGGTCGAGTACGGCTTTCGCCTGCCATCTGCGCTTGATAATCGCCCGATGTGTTTTGAGGAGTTTGAGCGTATTGCACCGCAGGCTATTTTTGTCTCGGCCACCCCTGGCGCTTATGAAAAGGAGCACGGTGAGGCGGTGGTAGAGCAGATGGTGAGGCCAACGGGATTGGTTGATCCTGAGGTGGAGGTGCGCCCTGCGACGACGCAGGTCGATGATCTACTCTCGGAAATCCGGCTGCGGGTAGAGAAAGAGGAGCGGGTTTTGGTGACAACCTTAACCAAGCGAATGTCTGAAAACCTCACTGAATACCTTGATGAGCACGGTGTGCGTGTACGCTACCTTCACTCCGATATTGATACTGTTGAGCGTATGGAGATCCTGCGTGATTTAAGGCTGGGTGAATTTGATGTGCTAGTGGGCATTAATTTGCTACGAGAGGGGCTAGATATCCCTGAGGTCTCACTGGTGGCTATTTTGGATGCGGATAAAGAGGGTTTTTTGCGCTCGGATCGCTCATTGATTCAGACGATCGGGCGTGCGGCACGTAATATCAATGGCCGCGCCATTCTCTATGCGGACAAAATTACTGGCTCAATGCGGCGCGCGCTGGATGAGACTGAGCGGCGTCGTGAAAAGCAGCTCGCTCATAATGAAGCGCATGGCATTACACCGAAAGGCATTCAGAAAGCGATCGCGGATGTGATGGAAGCGGGGGTTGCAACTGATCAAAAACGGACTAAGGCGTACGCTAAAGTAGCGGAAGATGCGGCGGATTACGCTGTACTGTCACCGGCTCAACTTGCGAAAAAGATCACTCAGCTGGAAAAAGAGATGTATCAACATGCGCGAGACCTTGATTTTGAGGCGGCGGCAAAGCTGCGTGATGAAATTCATAAAATCCAGCAATCAGTGCTGGGATTATCCTCTAAGTAATGTCTTGCTTGTATAATTAAGGGGCGTATCTGTCCGTTACTTCCCATATCCGGGGCATTGTGTAGGCTCTCTGTTACACTAATGCAATAGTTGATTAAACTATATTGTTTTTTTTGTGACAACAGTACCTATAATCGCGCCTTAATTTTTGTACTATATATAAAGTTGAGTGAAGAAAACCCTGTTTTTACGAATACAATTGTCTATTCGTCTCAACCAGGTGAGTATTAAGTAATACTGAAGTATTGAGAGTCGACGTGATGAATCACGTGTCAGTTGTTCTTGTATCAACGCTTTTTAATCACTCCTATGGTCAGGTATTCCTAATCTTTACCCACCACCATGCAGCTTAGTTTGCAGGTCAATGATATATTACGCTTACCGAATGCTCGGGAGACCGGTGGAGAATATGGAATGAAGGATGATATTTCAAGAGTACGACTTAGCTACGGGAGAGCGATTGCGAAACCTGGGTTTTTACCCCGCTTTTACGATATCTTTCTGGCGAGTGACAGGGCTATCGCGCGAAAGTTTATTAATACCGACCTGGAAAAACAACAAGAGCTATTAGCGATGTCCGTTAATATGGTTATTTTGTTCCCGCAGGAAAATAAAATTGCCAAAAATGCGGTGGGCCGTATCCGCAAGTCCCATTGTCGGGAGGGCTTGAATATCGAGCCTCATTTTTATGAATTATGGAAAAGCAGCCTGATTCAGGCGGTTTCAGAACATGATATGGAATATAATCCTGAAATAGGCGGTTCATGGCAAAAAATCTTGCAGATAGCGGTCGACCATATTGTCGAAGGATATTAATCAGCTCTATTTTCATTTCAGGAAAGCCTTTCTAAACGTGCGTGTTTCTCGGCTAGAGTAGGGCCTGTCCGTTTTCTAAATTAATTAAATTCGTATTTTTTGTTTGGGCAGGCTAAATTGGAGCCCAATTTTTTATTGGGGTAAATGATGGCGGTAATCTGGTATCCCGGGCATATGCATAAGGCTCAGAAGCAGATCAAAGAGGTGATGCCTCAAGTTGATCTGGTGATTGAGGTGATGGATGCCCGTATTCCATTTAGTAGTGAAAACCCGGCGGTAAAGGAACTTCGCGGACCTCGTCCATGCCTCAAGGTGCTGAACAAATCTGATTTGGCTGATCCTACCGTGACAGCCGAATGGCTGCATTATTTTTCTCAGCAAGAGGGTGTTCGCGCGATTGCATTAACGACTATTCGTAAAGGCGAGTCTCGAAAGATTCTGGGCTTATGCCGTGAAATGGTGCCGCTCAGGGCGCAGCGTGGTGAGCCTGTTCGTACTATGATTATGGGTATTCCCAATGTTGGTAAATCGACATTGATTAATGCGCTGGCCGGGCGAGCGATTGCAAAGGTAGGAGATGAGCCTGCGGTAACGAAACAGCAGCAGCGTATTAGCCTTGGTAATGGAATTGTTTTATCTGATACGCCGGGTATTCTTTGGCCGAGAATGGAGGATCAAAACAGTGGTTATCGATTGGCAGTTACCGGTGCAATTAAAAATGCAGCGATTACCTTTGAAGATATTGCGGAGTATGCCGGCGAGTTTTTGTTACAGCATTATCCGCAAGCGTTGATAGCTCGTTATAAATTGAATGAGTTGCCAGTGGAAGCGACGGCGTTAATAGAGGCGATTGGGCAAAAACGGGGCTGTCTGCGGCCGGGTGGTGTGGTGGATCTGCATAAGGCATCTGAAATATTGCTAAAAGAATTCAGATCAGGGAAGCTAGGAGGGATTTCGCTTGAGACACCCGCTATCTTTGATGTGTTAGAGGAAGATTAAGTATATTGTCCTGCACACCAGCCAGAAGCCCACGCCCATTGAAAATTGTAGCCACCTAGCCAGCCTGTGACATCAACCACTTCACCAATAAAAAAGAGTCCTTTGACCTGCGTGCTTTCCATTGTTTTAGATGAGAGTGCATTACAATCAACCCCGCCAATTGTCACTTCTGCTGTACGATAACCTTCTGTGCCATTGGGCTTTATCTTCCAGTGATGAATATACTCATCAATCGCTTCGAGTTGCCGTGAAGAGAGTGATTGTAGTGTTGCCTCGAGTGGGAGCCCTTTTAATAAAGTGGCGATGACGCGCCTGGGTAGCCAGTTATGTAGTGCATTGTTTAAATGTAGTTGCGGGCGTTGTTGTTGCAGTGTCTTCAATTCATCAATGATGGTGACCGCCGGGCAGAGATTCATTGATACTATTTCACCTGCTTTCCAGTACGATGAAATTTGCAAAATCGCTGGGCCGCTGAGACCACGGTGCGTAAAGAGGGTGTTTTCTCTAAATCCCTGGATAGCGGTGCTGATGTGCGTATCGATGGCGATACCTGAAAGTTCTGCTAGCTGCGTTTTGTCGCCGGGTTGTAGCGTAAAGGGGACTAGCCCTGCACGTGTCGGCCAGACGTTGATGCCAAACTGCTTGGCAAGCCTGTAACCAAAGGCGGAGGCACCCATCCTGGGGATAGAGAGCCCTCCGCTAGCGATAACCAGTGATGAGCAGCGGTAATTTCCCAGTTTAGTGCGTAGATCAAAACCGTGATCAGTGTTGCGATCAAATTTATCAAGCGCAATTTTATCAACGGCAGTGATTTCGGTGTTGAGTTGTATGTTAACGCCAGCCATGCGTGCTTCGGTGAGTAGCATGTTGAGGATATTTCTTGCGCTCTCATCGCAGAACAGCTGTCCATGATCCCGTTCATGAAAGGGAATCTGGTATTTATCAACCAGTGCTAAAAAATCCCACTGGGTAAAGCGACTGAGGGCCGATTTACAGAAGTGTGGGTTGTGAGAGAGGTAATTATCTGCATCTACCTGATAGTTGGTGAAATTGCAGCGACCACCGCCAGACATTAATATCTTTTTGCCCGCTTTGTTGGCGTGGTCGAGCACAATGACGCTACGGCCTCGCTTCCCCGCCTCAATTGCACACATGAGGCCGGACGCGCTGGCCCCGATAATGATAACGTCAGCTTTTGTTGTCATCAGGGTGTAGCAGGAAGGGAGGGCGGTTACAGCTGTGCGTCAGTGATGCGCAGCTGTAACTGTAGGGAGGTACTAGTGGTCGTGCGATTTCGCATGTGGTGCGGTTTTTGCCCCGGCTTGCTTGATGGTCGATTTTTCAACCAGTAGTGGGTATAGGTAGCCAAAACCAAAGTCGGTATCAAGTACAACGGTACCGGTGATAGTCACGTTGTCGCCTACTTTCGCAGTCTCCGCACTGGTGACGATCAGGTGGGCTGTCTCTTCACTGCCAGTGCCGTCTTCAAGGTGGATGAAATTGCGCTTCATGATGCCGTTATTCACCTTGGTGACGTGGCCGTGAATAGTGACAGTCTGTCCGCTCAAAGCTGTTTTTTCAAGATTAACGGCTTCAACCGTCCTTGTCGCATCACCCGCGTGAGCGAAACTAAAGCTAAGCATTAACAATAGGGCTAGAGCAGCCTTTTTATATAGACGCATGGGTGTTCTCCTCATTAAAATCACCTGTCGTACGGAAGTAGCAGGCTATGGCTGCAACAGCAATTAGCTCAACCGTCAATAAAGCGGTAAGCCATGTTGGTGCATATGAATTTATTCAGTGTGAACTAAATAAAGAGAACCAGACAGGCGCCCGGTTCTCTTTAAATAATACTGAATAAGGCGGTTAGCCCTTATTCAGGAACTACGTTTGCAGCTGAAGGGCCTTTAGGCCCCTGCTCTACTTCGTAGCTAACTTTCTGACCCTCTGTAAGGGTCTTGAAGCCGTCGCCTGAAATTGCTCTGAAGTGAACGAATACATCGTCACCACCATTGTCCTGAGCGATAAAACCAAAGCCTTTTGAATCATTAAACCACTTAACTGTACCTGTTGCCATTACACCCACCTTTTTTATTCTGTTAAACCATTATCATCAAAGTCTGCAGCTTTAAGCTTCTACTACTCAGGTGGTGCGCTGGAGAGGGTCAACAAAAACCGCCTTTACCAAAACCTGCAGATACTCCGAGTGTACACTAACCTGATATGAAAATGGTAGGGTTCTGTGATATGTCAACACTTTATTGTTTTTGCCTGTCATTTTATCGTCATATCGGTGTGGGCCATGCTTTTGTCATTGCGATGGATGCGCCGGTTTATCGATCAAAAGTAGGATGGTATTGAACCTAGAAACCTCAGTTGGATCACGAAAGTCCGTGCAAGCGCTTGGCACACCTAGCAAAGCAGAAAAATGTCTCATCACCAATAAGGTGACCACGAATTTTTATGCTTCACTATGCACGCCAATATCTTACGCCTCTTTTTTGCGCCCAACTGAGGTTTCTAGGTTGAAGTGTTTTTATTCGGCAATGTCTGGTCAAGCGCTTACATGTCAATGTTCCTGGTTTTGAGTCCTCAAATCGCCAGGGTTCGGAAGGGGCTGTTGTGATTTCCTGGTTTCATTGAGGATGTTAGTTCGAAGCTCTCTGACTCGCTTTATCTTCATTCTCCTTCCCTGACGTCACAAAATTAGATGTGAAGACTAGCGGCGTTCGTCCTGAACACCTTTGTGAGTAATATGGGACAAAATGGTGTATTTTTCCAGTGAAGAATAGTTTTGGTATTCTATCAATGGTTAAGGGTAGGTGAATTTTTAGCGCTAATGTGTTATTAATTATGGAATTAATTATATTTTCAGGTTGGAATATTTCGGAGGCGTGCTTTATGTCAATAAAATGTCATGCGGGATATACACCAAAGTGGGGTGTTATAACACCCCACTTTGGTGTCTACTTATAGTTAGGCCAGTAAAAAAATAAGCAAGCCCCACGTAGTGGAACTTGCTTCAGAAAAACAAAATAAGAAACTTTATTTGCGCGGAGTAATGATTAATCGTTGATTTTCAACTTGAACACGGATGGGGAG
>Ga0316203_1001374_pt1 | contig 17666 bp, 18 predicted proteins | sample 6monrhotite_MG_FD_204940 | JGI IMG/M metagenome (GOLD analysis project Ga0316203, IMG submission 204940) | Microbial mat bacterial communities from mineral coupon in-situ incubated in ocean water Damariscotta River, Maine, United States -... | ecosystem: Environmental > Aquatic > Marine >... | reverse complement strand
ACCAGTTCACAAATATTAGACACTTCATTCATAAAAGAAATTTTAGTTGCCAGCATTGCATTTGCAGCATATTTGGTCATTTCCGCAGAACGAATATCCATTTCAATTAATCGATTGTGATTTCTTAAAAAAGGAGCATATAACGTTCTCATTTTAACAAAAGCTTCTTCAACCTCCGCGCCAATTACTACCCTGTCTGGTTTCATAAAATCTTCAATTGCTGCGCCTTCTTTTAAAAACTCAGGATTAGAAATTACATGAAAGTTTAAGGTGGAGTTTCTTTGATCTAATTCTTTTTGAATAGTAGCTTTCACTTTATCTGCTGTCCCGATAGGTACTGTAGATTTATCTACCACCATTAAATTATGAGTCATTTCTTTTCCTAATTGAGAAGCTACCGCTAAAACATACTGTAAATCGGCTGAACCATCATCGCCCATTGGAGTTCCCACTGCTATAAAAACAATTTCTGTAGCCGATAAGGCATCCGATAATTGTGTACTGAAATTTAAATTTCCATTAGCCACATTTTTTACTACTAAGGTTTCTAAACCTGGCTCATAAATTGGAATAACACCATTTTTTAAGGCATTTATTTTCTTTGCATCAACATCAATACACGTTACGGTATTCCCCATTTCAGCAAAACAGGTTCCTGTAACTAAACCAACATACCCTGTTCCTATAATTGTTATTTTCATAATTTATTTTAATAATAACTAAAATCTAAATTTAATGCTTTTAATTAAAAACTGTTATTAGCATGGCTCCGCCCTCCTCAGTCCCATATTTTTTTTGGAACATTGGCTTTATAAACAAATTTATCTTAAAAGCTAACTACTAATAATTAGCTACTTTTTTAATACTATTTAATGGTAAATTAACCTCCATAAAACTTTGTAAAGCTTCAACTTTTACTATTACCCTATATTTACCTGCTTTATTAATATACGTTGCAAATAATCCTTTAAACGGCCCCTTTATAACTTCTATTATTTCGCCTTCTAATAAATTAATTGGACTAATAATTTTAATTTTTTCACTATTACCAACTATTATTTTTAAATTATCAATTTCAACATCTCGCACAATAGCAGGTTTTCCTAAATATTTTAAAATATTTACTACTCCTGATAATGCTAATATTTCAGAAAATTTATCGTTGCTAGTTTTAACAAAAACAAAGGATTTAATCAGAGGTTCCGTTACCTTCTTTTTACGATCACTCCATTGTTTGATAGAGGTTACTAACGGTAAAAATGTTTCGTACCCAAGGTCATTCAGTCGTTCATAAACCTTTTTTTCAGCCCTTGAATGTGTACGTATGGCATACCAATTAAACTCATAACATACTGAACTTTTACACATTATAATTTCTTTTTCTTTCAAAACAATTATAGCAATATTCAAATAAAATAGAATAAAATACCATTTATTTGTATTTCCTCTCAATTTATTAGGGCATAAAAGTAATATATTTTAGAACCATTTTCTATAAAAGAGTCTTAAAATATCTAAGATTATTTTTCAAAAGGGTGCTTTGCTAATGGCTTTTTAACAAATGGATGGTATGCTCCTTTTACACCAATTGGTTTGGCATGGCGAATGGCATGCACAATTTCTATTGCTTGGCGAGGCGCCTCAATACCATATCCTTTTCCTTTTAATATTTCATTATAAGAAACAGTATGTAAATCGGTAAATCCACCACTAAATTCTAATTCTTCTCCTTCAATAGTTATGGAGCGATAGGTACGTTGCCCTTTAGCTTTGATTTCCTCTGGCAACACATCGTAATTTATGGATAAAAACCAGCGAACTCTGGCTTTTTCAAATTCTAAATATCCTGCAGAACGATCGTGTGTATTTACATGAACTACATTTTGTTTTAAATCTCCAAAAACCCAGGATAGCATATCAAAGAAATGAACGCCTATATTGGTTGCAATTCCCCCTGATTTTGCAACATCTCCTTTCCAAGAAGTGTAATACCAATGCCCTCTGGAAGTTAAATACGTTAAATCAACCTCATAAATCTTATCTTTAGGTCCATTATCTATTTTTTGCTTTAAAGCAATAATACTTGGGTGTACGCGTAACTGAAGAATATTATTAATTTTTTTACCCGTTTCCTTTTCAATTTGCGCTAAAGCATCTATATTCCAAGGGTTTAACACTAAAGGTTTTTCACAAATAGCATCGGCTCCTTGCCTGAGTGCAAATCGTATGTGTGCATCGTGTAGATAATTTGGCGTACAAATACTTACAAAATCTAGTTGCATATTCTTTTCAAATTTTAATTTTGAAATATGTCTGTCAAATCTTTCAAATTCTGTAAAAAAATCAGCATTTGGGAAATAGCTATCTATAATGCCAACACTATCAAACTTATCTAAAGCTGCTATTAAATTGTTATTGGTATCTTTAATAGCTTTCATATGTCTTGGCGCAACATAACCGCTTGCCCCAATTAATGCGAAGTTTTTCATGTTTTTTTAGCTTTAGTTATTTTGTTAAATTTTATTTTTTTAATTTCTTCATTACATTTCGACAGGCACCGTGTGACTTATAATTTTTGTTATCCTTTACCTCTACAAACTGAACTTACAAATCGTTGTCAGGCTGAGCTTGTCGAAGCCTTTTGCTTTCTTCTATTTTCAAGTTTCAACAGGCGCTGTGTGACTTATAATCTCCCCTGAACTTTTCCTTTTAAAACGCCTTTTACATCATAAATAATTCCGTTATCCTTTAAAAATGAAGCTAAATCTAAGTTTAAAAACTCTTGGTGAGCTACAGCTAAAACTATAGCCTCAAATTTAGAAATAGCATACTCTTCGACAAGCTCAGAGTGACTATTTATGGTTGTAATTCCGTATTCTTCCTTTACTTCTTTACTATCTGCCCAAGGATCAAAAACAGTTACTTTAGTTCCGTATTCTTCTAAGTTTCTAATAACATCTACTACTTTAGTATTTCGTACATCTGGACAATTTTCTTTAAAAGTAATGCCTAAAACTAAAATGTTTGCATTTTTTATTGGTTTATCCTTTTTAACCAGAAGTTTAATAACCTCAGATGCTACATAATTTCCCATACTATCGTTAAGCCTTCTTCCTGCCAGTATAATTTCAGGATTATAACCAACGGACTGTGCTTTTTGTGCTAAATAATAAGGATCAACCCCAATACAATGTCCGCCAACCAAACCTGGTTTAAATGGTAAAAAATTCCATTTAGTTCCTGCTGCTTCTAAAACCGCATGGGTATCAATGCCTAATAAGTTAAATATTTTAGCCAATTCATTAACAAAAGCAATATTAATATCTCGCTGAGAATTCTCAATAACTTTTGCAGCTTCTGCCACTTTAATAGTTGGCGCTAAATGCGTACCCGCAGTAATTACTGAAGCGTACAACCTATTTACTTCTTCTCCAACTTTTTTAGTAGAGCCCGAAGTAACTTTTAAAATTTTATCTACCGTATGTTTTTTATCACCTGGATTTATTCGTTCTGGAGAGTAGCCAACATAAAAATCTTTATTAAAAACAAGATTTGATTTTTCTTCTAAAACAGGAACACATATTTCTTCTGTAGCACCTGGATATACGGTAGATTCGTAAATTACGATGGCACCTTTATTTATAACACTCCCAACCGTTTCACTAGCTTTTATTAATGGTGTTAAATCGGGTTTATTATTTTTATCTACAGGTGTTGGTACGGTTACAACATAATAGTCACAGTTAGAAATATCGCTAAGATTTGAAGTGCAAAACAATCCCTTATTTTCATCCACAGAGTTTACTAAAACTTTATCTAGGATTTCTTTTTCAACCTCTAACGTAGAATCTACTCCTTTTTTAAGTTCCGAAACTCTTTTTGGTTTAATGTCAAACCCTACAACCAAATATTTGGTCGCAAATAATCGAGCTAAAGGTAAACCTACATAACCTAACCCTATAATTGCTATTTTTGGTGCTTGCCTCATTTATTTTTTACAATTATTTTATGCTTCTTTTAATGTACTCAATTACTATTTTGGTTTTTACTCTTACTTTTTGTCGTCATTGCGAACAAAATGACGTTTTTTTATTGTTCTTTACATTTCCTTAAACCTTTGAACTTTTCACGCTTCTCTTTTTACTTTATCCTTTAGCATAGCCTTTAAAACTTATACTTTTTAAAATACCATTCTACTGTTTTTAAAATACCAGAATCAAAATTTTCTGCGGCTTGCCAGCCTAAATTATTTTCAATTTTAGAAGCATCAATGGCATAACGAAAATCATGGCCTGCTCTATCTTCTACATAATTAATTTGATCTTTATAGCTGCCTTTTTCTAAAGGTTGTATGCCATCTAACAATTCACAAATTTTTTGCGCAATATAATTATTATTCTGCTCATTTTTCCCTCCAATATTATACACTTCTCCATTTATTCCTTTTTGAAATACTAAATCAATTCCTTTACAATGGTCTAATACATATAACCAGTCTCTAATATTACTTCCATCGCCATATATTGGGATTATTTCGCCAGATAATGCTTTTCTGATAACGGTTGGAATTAACTTTTCATCATGCTGTTTTGGTCCGTAATTATTGGAACAATTGGTAATTACCGTGTTCATTCCATAAGTATGAAAATAACTACGTACAATCATATCGCTACTCGCTTTAGATGCACTATATGGAGAATTTGGAGCATAAGGCGTTTGCTCCGTAAATAATCCTGTTTTTCCTAATGTACCGTAAACTTCATCCGTAGAAACGTGTAAAAAACGACTATTTTCAAATGCTTTTTTATACGTAAATGGTTTTTCCATCCAAAACTTATAAGCAACATCTAACAACGTAAATGTACCTTTTACATTGGTTTCAATAAATACATCAGGATTAGTTATAGAATTATCTACATGCGACTCCGCAGCTAAATGCATTACACCCTCAATTTTATATTTGGCAAATATGCTTTCTACTAAAGTTCTATTGCAAATATTTCCTTTGATAAAAGTATAATTGGTAGCGTTTTCTATACTTTCTAAATTTTCTAAATTACCTGCGTAGGTTAACAAATCTAAATTTATAAAGTGTTTATTTGGGTATTTTTCTACAAGATATTCTACTAAATTAGATCCTATAAATCCTGCTCCCCCAGTTATTAAAATGGTTTTCATCTGTTTAATTTTGATGTTATTAACGTATGGTTTTGACGCTGACGCTGACTTTGACATTTACCTTGACCTTGACTTTGACTTAGACTTTGACTTAGACTTAGACTTAGACTTTGACTTTGGCACTTGAATTATTTATGCAACAGTTTTCTAAAACCGCTTATTCTTTTCTGCAAACTCTCTAGTTCTAAAAGCAAATTATCCATTTTATCGTTATTTATATACTTTCTTTTTCTTACTATCCTAAGTTGTGTTTCTAATTCAAATGCTGAACCTAAACTTATTTCTAAAAACCTACCAAAATCTTTTTCCGAACTTCTTTAAGCTCCTTCTGCAATATTAGAAGGAATTGAAACTGCCGATCTAGTAATTTGAGAAATCAACCCAAATCGTTCTTCCTTTGGTAATTTTTTATTACATCATAAATCGTGTCCACTAAATCCATAGCATCTATCCAAATATCATACTTTTTAAAATTTCTCATTGCAATTTATAAATAGTTTTAGTTAAAGTCTGTGTCTGGGTTTATGTTTAATTAATAATTACTTTATTTTTTTTCAAGTTCACAAATACATTCTTTTAAAGAATCTTGCCAATTTGGAATATCTATTCCAAACGTATTTTGAATTTTATTAGTGTCTAACAAGCTATATTTTGGTCTTTTTGCTTTGGTTTTAAAATTTATAGCTTCTATAGGTTCCACCATACATTTTATATTAGAAATTTTGACAATTTCTTTTGCAAAGGTAAACCAACTGCAACTTCCTTTATTAGAATAATGAAAAATTTCTGTAGTTGTATTTTTTATTTTAGGAATACTATTAAGTATAGCTTCCGCCAAATCTTTTGAGTAAGTTGGCGAACCAATTTGATCCGAAACTACCTGAATTTTATCTTTATCCTTGCTTATTCTACGAATTGTTTTTACAAAATTTGTATTAAATTCAGAATACAACCACGAAGTTCTAATAATTATAGCGTTTTTAGGATTAACTTTTTGTATAGCCTGTTCTCCTTTTAATTTAGTTCTTCCGTACTCATTTTGAGGGTTTGTTTTACACATTTCTGTATAAGGAACTTTGGAATCTCCATCAAATACATAATCGGTGGATATATGTATTAGAGTTATAGCGTGTTTTTTTGCTTGTAAAGCCAAATTTTCAACTGCAATATGATTGATTTTATTTGCTAAAACCTCCTCCTCTTCTGCATTATCCACTTGTGTATATGCCGCACAATTTATAACTGCATTAATCTTATTCGCTACTATAAATCTTTCAACTTCTGCCAGATTTGTTATATCTAACATGGTTTTTGTAGCAAAAAAGAAATTAAAATTAGGATATTTTGTTTGGATGTTTTTAAAGGTTAATCCAAGTTGTCCGTTTGCTCCTGTTATTAAAATATGCTTCATCACCTATGGCTTAAAAATAATCTGCTTCATTAAAAGTTGTTTGAATTTTATCCTTTTCAGAAATTAACACTTCTTCTATTGGAAATTTCCAATCTATTTGAAGTGTTGGATCATTGTATAAAATACCTCTTTCCGATGCTTTATGATAATAATTATCCACTTTATAGGTAAAAATAGCTTCGTCGCTCAACACCACATAACCGTGCGCAAAACCCTGAGGAACAAATAGTTGTTTTTTATTATATTCACTAAGTTCTACCGCAACATAATTACCAAAAGTGTTGGATTTTTTTCTAATATCAACCGCTACATCTAGTACGCTTCCTTTAATTACTCTAACTAATTTTGATTGTGCAAATGGAGGCATTTGGTAATGCAATCCTCGTAAAACTCCTTTGGTAGATTTTGCTTCATTATCTTGACAAAAATCTATAGAATATCCTATAAATTTTTCAAAAGATTCTTTTTTAAAGGATTCAAAAAAATAACCTCTTTCATCGGCATGAACTTTTGGTTCACAAATAATTACCTCTGGTATTGTTGTTCTTGTAAATTTCATTTATATAAGGTTAAAGTGTAAAGGTTAAAGTAACTATTAAAAGATTTAAAACTAAAGTTATTTTTTTTATCTTGTTTTTGATGTTTTAGCATAAATTGCACCTAATATTTTCATTAACTCTTTGGATTCTTTTTCTAAATTTAACCATCTACTATTTTTATCTATTATTTCCACAATTATTCTAATCCAATAATTAGTTTCTCTCATTTCTTTCAAGGAAATTGCCACCTTATTTGAAAAGTCGGCTTTAGACACAGCTCCTTGAGCTTCTTCATAATTTGCCCCTACAGATGTTGCTGACTTTAATAATTGATAGGATACTACTTTAAATTCTGTGCTAACTGGAAGATTTCTCACTTCTTTTATTACTTCCACCGAAAACTTAAATAATCTTTGTTGCAATTCATTTTTCATTTTATACGCTACACTTTAACCTTTAACCTTTAGCCTTTATCCTTTAACCTTTAGCCTTTATCCTTTAGCCTTTATCCTTTAACCTTTAACCTTTATCCTTTATCCTTTATCCTTTAATTAGCCCCATTAAATATGTACCGTAATCGTTATTTTTATACTCTTCAGCTAACTTTATTAATTGCTCTTTGTTAATATAACCTTTTTCAAAAGCGATTTCTTCAATACATGCAACTTTTAATCCCTGACGTTTTTCAATAGTTTGAATAAAATTAGAAGCCTCTAATAAGGAATCTTGCGTTCCAGTATCTAACCATGCATAGCCTCTACCCATTACTTCTAACTTTAAATTGTTTTGATTTAAGTAAGTTTCGTTAACCGTAGTTATTTCTAACTCTCCTCTTTTTGAAGGTTTAATATTTTTAGCAATATTTATAACATCATTTGGATAAAAATACAATCCAACAACTGCATAATTACTTTTTGGTTTTATAGGTTTTTCTTCAATACTTTTTACGTTTCCATTAACATCAAATTCCGCTACTCCATATCTGTTAGGGTCCTGAACGTAATATCCAAATATAGTTGCTTTTTTATCTGCAGCAACTGTTTTAACTGCATCTTCTAATAAGTTTTCAATCCCAGCTCCATAAAAAATATTATCTCCTAAAACTAAACAAACATCCTCCTCTCCTATAAAATCTTCTCCTAAAATAAATGCCTGCGCTAAACCATCGGGTGATGGTTGTTCCTTATATGAGAATTGCATGCCAATGTTATTACCATTTCCCAGTAACTTTTCAAAATTTGGCAAATCTTGTGGTGTTGAAATAATTAGCACTTCCGTAATACCAGATTGCATTAGTATGGATAGCGGATAATAAATCATTGGTTTATCGTAAATAGCCAGCAATTGTTTGGAAGTTCCTTTGGTGATTGGATATAATCTAGTTCCAGAGCCTCCAGCTAAAATAATTCCTTTCATGGGAGCATTTTTATGATTAAACGCAAAATTAGCTAATATTTACTTAATACCAATTTATATGCTTTATCATTATTTAAAATAACTTAAAGCCAATGAAGTCACATCTTAATAAAACCATTTCTCTTACTAAAGTGTCTAAATTATCATCTAAAAAACAAAAGCCTGATAATCAAATGATTATCAGGCTTTTTGCGGTCTGGACGGGACTAATATAATATATAAGCACTTAAGACTAACACATAGTAATTTAGCCTTAAATCCCTTTATATATAAGGTTTTTATACAAAGTAAATAAAAGTTATAAAAAGTTAATATAAAATTTTACCGTCACAAATACTGTCACAAGTTTTATTTTAGTTACATTTGAAATGGTTAAAGATTAAATTCAAAATGGCTACTGTCAAATATATAATACGCAACAAAAAATCAATTAAACCAGTTTCAATTAATTATGATATTAGCTTATCATCTACAATTCGATTGAGAGGCTCAACTAATATTAAAGTCATTCCGCAATACTGGGATAATGTAAAACAACAAATTAGAAATGTTGTTGCTCTTTCAAACACAAAGGATCACTTGAACAAACAGCTTTCTAATTTTAGAACTTTTGTGTTTGACAAACTAAGTAAATATGACACTAATAATCTTAATGAAATAAAAGATTATTTAAAAGACGATATAGCTATCTATTTAGGCAAAAAAGAAGAAGAAAAAGAGGAAATAATAACTTTTTACACGTTTACTAAAACATTTATTGAACAGTCTGAAAACAGAGTGAACGAAACAACAGGAAAAAAATTATCAGTAAGAACTATTCAAGATTACAACAGGACTATTGAATTGATAAAAGATTATGAAAAAAAGACAAACTATAAAATTACTTTTGACACGATCAATTTAGAGTTTTATTACGCTTTCAAAACCTATTTGGAAAAACGTAATTTTTCAGTTAATACAATTGGAAAGTTTATTAAAGTTTTAAAAGTATTTATGAATTCAGCAACGGAGCAAGGATATAATACAAATTTAAGCTATAGAAACAAGCACTTTATAAAACCAAATGTTGCTTCAGAAAATATTTATCTAAATACTAAAGAGCTTAAAGCAATAATAAATTTAGAACTGAAAGAAGACCCATTAATGGATAATGCAAGAGATTTATTTATTGTAGGGGCATACACTGGATTAAGAGTTTCTGATTTTAACGACTTAAAAGAAGATAATATAAAAGAACATCAAGGAAAACGTTTTTTTAATCTAACAGTTAAGAAAACTGGAAAATATTTATCTATTCCTCTTCACCCAGAAGTTGAAAAAATCCTTAAAAAGCACAACAACAAACCACCAAAAAAAATGCACCCCCAAGAAATAAATGATCAACTCTCTAAAATTGGTAAAAAAGCAAAGATTAAAGAAAATATAACTATTAACTCAATAAAAGGAGGGGAAACAATTACTGAAACCACACCTAAATATAACTTGATTAAAAATCATACCGCTAGACGATCATTTTGCACAAATGCTTATATCGCTGGCATGTCAACGTTAGATATTATGGCTATAAGCGGACATAGTTCTGAAAAAACATTTTTAAACTACATTAAAATTACTACAGACGAAAGAGCCATTAAAATTGCTAATAATCCATTTTTTAATTCATAATTATATTTAGCTTGAAATTTGTAAACTAAAAAACATTTAATCTTAGAAATTATTGAAAAATGTTTGAAACTATTAAACAAAAAATATCTCCAAATAGCTATTCTGACTCCATTCATTATTTAAACTTTATGGACAATTTAAAATTTAAAAAAATTATAGATATAAATCAATACAATAATTTAGATTGTAATGAAAAAAAAGAATATTTAATTAGTAATAATATTTTTATCAAAGGCTCTAAATGTAGTGAAACAGATAGAGATATTAATAATGAAAACTTAGATGATTTTGAAAATACTTTTGTCTATAAAAATAACTATTACAAGATCGATGAAAATATAAAAAATGAATTTTATGATTGCATATATCATAATATTGAAAGTGTAAATATGTTAAGTAATGATCCTTTGGTTGATTTTGAAAATATAGATTTTAAACTAGAATACTTACCAGAGACAAATCAAAAAATAGATTTTCTAAAAAAAATATATGATGAAAATTTAAGAATATTTTTACAATTCACTAGATTTCATCCTGACACAAAACAGAGAAGCCCATATTTAGAAAATGGAATTGACATGCATTGGGCTTGGAAATACTTAATAACTGAACATTTTGGAGAAGAACTATTTGAATACTTGTCAACTGGTGGAATAGGACCATTAAGGAATAAAAAAGATCCAACTAAAAGTTATGGCATTATCGCAAATTGGTGTGAGATGTACTCTGCAAAAAAATTATTAGACTACTCCAAAGAATTAATTTTAGTACTAAATAAAAAGACTTCCTTAAATAATTTAGAAAAATTAAACAAAAAAACAATAGCATACCCTCCCTTTAATAGTTTAATATTTAAATCTATTGACAGTCAAAAAATATTTTACAATACACTAATAGAGTTTGGAGCCATTGATGAAAATTTTAAATTTATAAAAAGACGATTTCAACCTATTTGTGATGCTGTTTTTAATAAGCACTTAATTTTTTTTGATGACATATTCAAATATGGGTTATCAAAAAGAAAATATATTTTATTTCTAGAAGATGCATTTGAAGTTAAACTAAAAGATAAATCGAGACTTTCTGATGGTTCTAAACACCTATCAAAAGTCAAAAACTTTATTTTATCTTCCTTAGATGAACTAAGTAAAACAAAGGGTTAATTTATAACTCATAAACTCCGTATAAAGTCTCTTTTTTTCCGAATAATCTAATTCGCACTTTCGCTTCATAAATTTAAAACAAATAATTATGAGTGAAAAAATCACCCAAGTTCATCACACCTCAAAAGATGAATTAATCCACAACATTATTAGAGGTGTTGAAAACAAACTCAACGAGTTTGAAAGAAATTTTCAACCTAAAGAGCCTACTACCTGGCTAACAAAAAAAGAAGTATCAGCTATTTTATCTATTTCAATTGTAACAATTGACGACTGGAGTAAAAAAGGTATTCTAAACCCATATCGTATAGGTAACCGTATTAGATTTAAGAGAATTGAAGTTGAAAATTCTTTAACAAATATTAATAAAAAATAACTATGACAAAAATGAAAAAGGGTACTAAAAAAGCACCCAATAATTCGGTTAAAAATCATATGCAATATACAAAAACAAATTCAAAAATTAAATCTAATCTATTACAGTTATTAGAAAATTTAGAACAACAAATACTTAGAAGTCAAACCAACTTAATTGATGACAATCAAATAAGAGAGCATGATCAATATTTAAGAAAATTAAAGCACATTAAAACAGTTGCAACTGCTGACCCAAGGTTTCCTTATCAAAAACTTCAATTAACAATTGATAATCTTTATAGAAATTCTCCTGTAAAACCAAAACGAATTACCGTTGTAATACCAGTATATCAATTAATTAATATTAGTGAATTTAATCCTGAAGTATATGGAATATAGAACTAAATTCCCTTATGAGATATTTCCTATTGAGATCCAAATATTACTTGAAAAAGCGGAAGAAACCCTTAATTTTCCAATTGAATATTTAGGTAGTTCTATACTTTCAGCTTCATCAGTTGCAATTGGAAATTCATACCAGGTTAAACTAAAAGAAGGTTTTATTGTTAAGTCTAATTTATATTTAGCTCTTATTGGAAATGCAGGAGATGTAAAATCTCATCCTTTAAAATTTGCTTTTAACCCTATAGAAAAAACAGAAAAGGCTTCATATTCGAATTATCAAAATGAATTAAAGGAATACAATAGCCTTAGTCCTGAAGAAAAAAGAACTAAATCTAAACCTACTTATAAAAAATATATTTTAAAAGATTTTACACCTGAGTCATTAATATCAATACATTCAAATAATAAAAATGGGATAGCAATTCTTTCAGATGAATTGTTTGGCTGGATTAAAAATTTCGGAAGATATAATAGCTCAGGTGAGCAAGAAACTTATTTAAGTCTTTGGAATGGACATTCCATTTCTGTTGATCGAAAAAATGATGACCCTATTCGACTTGATGATACTTATGTAAATATAATTGGAACAATGCAAACTAAAATTTTACCTGAATTAAACAAAGATAATAGAGGTAATAATGGATTTATTGAAAGGCTTCTTTTTTCTATAAACGACAACCCCAAACCCATACTTTGGAGCACTAATGAAATTGATAATGATCTAATTAAGATGTATCAACTATATATTGAAAGATTATTTATGTTGCAACAAAACGATAATGATATAAATTCAAAAATTTTAGAGTTTGATCCTGAAGCAAAAAAAGCACTTATTGAATGGCAAAATTCCAAGAGAATAGAATTTATTGATGATGATGTTGCAACAAGTATTCAAGCTAAATATGAAGTGTATGCAATAAGGCTCTCACTTCTAATTCAATTATCTCATTGGGCATTAACTGATAAAACAAAAGATACAGTTGAATTATTTGCCGTAGAGAATTCTATTAAATTGACTGAGTATTATTTTAATGTAGCCCTTAAGGTTCATGACAAAATAAATAATATAAATCCTTTAAATCGATTGTCAAAAATTCAAAAACAATTCTACGAAAACTTAAATACTAGATTTACAACTAAAGAAGCTTTAACTGAAGCAAAAAAAATAAATCTTAATGAACGAACATTATATAGATTTCTAAAAAATACTAGATTTTTTCTTAAAGAAAATCACGGTATATATGTAAAATATATTTAGCTATTCTTATGTCATTATTGTCACTATTGTCATTCTGTATTAAATTTTAAGAGTAAAGTGTAAATAATGACAATAATGACACTCTCTAAACAAAACAATAATTATGAAACAAATAATATTTGAAGTAACAAAATACAAAAAAACAAAAATCTTTTTCCCAATTGATATAACAAGAAAATATCCTGTTCATTCTCATTATTTATTGCAACAAGAAAAAAAATAAAGTAGTTTACAAATATGATCCAGCAAGTAATCTCAACGAAGAAGAATATAAAAAATATTTACAAGAATATTTAATTCAAAAAAATAGTTCTACATCTAATAAAGCAACTGTGACTATTTTAAGTGATATTACAGTATTATAAGCTCGTTGCAACGTTATCAATAAAACTTACAACATACAATATCCTTTATAAACAAAGGGCTTCTCACAATTGACAATTGATAAATGCATTAAAAAAAACACCTTGTTGCAACAAGAAAAGTAAAACGTTGCAACACTTTGAAGATTTGTTGCAACAAACCTTAAACACCTTATATTAAAGTATAGCCTATCCAAACCCTATATAAATAAAGGATATTGTATTTTATAAAATATTCTAACAACTTGTTGCAACGTATTGCAACGGTTGAGATGTAAAAAAGATTGAATTATATGGCTATAAAATATAATATTTAAAATTTAGGACAAGTCTCTACAATCTTTTTCATAGCAATTTTTTAATTAATTTTCATTTTTATCTTATTATTAAAAAAATAAATTCAAATTCAGTACTTTCACATAAAAATTGAAATAGCAATTGCCAAATGTCAGAAGACCATAAAAAACAATTAGAACAACAACTCTGGAATATTGCCAATACCCTTAGAGGTAAAATGAATGCAGATGAGTTTCGTGATTATATATTAGGCTTTATTTTCTATAAGTACTTAGCCGAAAAAATGGAAATATATGCCAACAAAATTCTTAAAGAAGGTGGCGATACATTTTCATTTTCGGAAATAGACGAAAACACAGAAACAGGAAAAGAATACATAGAAGCTATAAAAGAAGAATCATTAGAAAAATTAGGTTACTTCCTAAAGCCTTCAGAATTATTTTCTGCTGTTTCAAAACGTGGAAATCATAATGAAGATGAAAAGGAAAGTGATGCAGTAGCAGAAGACACAACAGAAACCTACAATACAAAAGACAATTTCATATTAGAAGACTTACAAAAAATCTTAAACAATATCCAAAACAGTACAATGGGTACGGATAGCGAAGAGGATTTTGAAGACCTTTTCGAGGATATGGATTTAAACTCTACCAAATTAGGGAAGACACCAGAAGCGCGTAATGAAATTATTGCGAAGGTACTCGCACACTTAGATAAAATTGATTTTAAGTTAGAAAATACCGAGTTAGACGTATTGGGTGATGCTTACGAATACCTAATAGGAAAATTTGCAAGTGGCGCAGGTAAAAAAGCAGGCGAATTTTACACACCACAAGAGGTAAGTATAGTATTGGCGAAATTGGTAACAACAGGAAAAAAGAAACTGAAATCGGTATATGATCCAACCTGTGGGAGTGGTTCCTTGCTTTTGCGTGTGGCTAAAGAAGTAGACGAAGTAAACAACTTTTACGGACAAGAATTAAACCGTACTACCTACAACTTAGCACGTATGAATATGATATTGCACGGTGTGCATTATCGTAAGTTTGATATAAAACAAGAAGATACTTTAGAGCATCCACAACACATAGAACACCGTTTTGAAGCTATTGTAGCAAATCCTCCATTTTCTGCAAAGTGGAGTGCGAATCAACTCTTTATGAGTGATGATAGGTTTAGCCAATACGGTAAATTAGCACCAGGTAGCAAAGCTGATTTCGCTTTTGTACAACATATGGTGCATCATTTAGCTGAAAATGGGCAAATGGCAGTAGTATTACCACACGGTGCCTTATTTAGAGGTGGTACAGAAGGTCATATCCGTAAATATTTAATTGAAGAAAAAAATTGTTTAGATGCTGTTATTGGTTTACCTGCTAACATATTTTATGGTACTTCTATACCAACTTGTATTTTAGTATTTAAAAAGTGTAGAGAAAATCCTAACGATATTTTATTTATAGATGCCAGCGCACATTTTGACAAAGTAAAAACCCAAAATATGTTAAGCGCAACACATATTGATAAAATCGTTTCTACTTACAGAGCACGCAAAACCGAAGACAAATATGCTTATGTTGCATCTTTAAGTGAAGTAGTAGAAAACGACTACAACTTAAACATACCACGTTATGTAGATACGTTTGAAGAGGAAGAACCTATTGATATTGATAGCATTGCTACAGAAATTGAAAGTTTAAATACCGATTTAAAAGAAAACGAAACCCTAATTGCTTCTTTCTGTAAAGAACTAAATATTAAAACACCGTTTTAAGATGCAGAAAGAAAAACAATTAGTGCCGAACCTACGATTTTCGGAGTTTGATGAGGAATGGAAGAATCAAAATTTAAAAGAAATTTTAACTATTGGTTCTGGAAAAGATTACAAACATTTGGAAAGCGGAGAAATTCCTGTTTATGGATCAGGTGGTTTAATGAGATATGTAAATGATTATTTATATGATGGTGATAGTATTGGAATTGGTAGAAAAGGGACAATTGATAAGCCTATATTTCTAACAGGAAAATTTTGGACAGTTGATACTTTGTTCTACACTCATTCATTTAGAAAATCCGATATAAAATTTATTTACAATCAATTTCAAAGAATAAATTGGAAGAAATATAATGAAGCTGGTGGTGTGCCTTCATTATCTAAAAAAACTATTGAACAAATTCAAATTAAATCTCCGTCGCTTCCCGAACAACAAAAAATAGCCAATTTCATAACTTCAGTAGATAACCGCATACAAAATTTAGAAAAAAAGAAAATCCTTTTAAAGCAATATAAAAAAGGGGTAATGCAAAAAATATTTAAACAAGAGCTAAGGTTTAAAGATGAGGATAGGAATGTGTTTCCTGAGTGGCAAGTAAAAAAAATAGGAGAAGTTTTTAAAGAAAGGAATGAGAAAAATTTTACCGATATGGAATTATTATCAGTTTCAATAAATAAAGGTATTTATCCTCAATCAGAAAGTAATAAGACAGATAATTCTAATAGTGATAAAAGTAAATATAAAAGAGTTTTAAAAAACGATATAGCTTATAATTCTATGAGAATGTGGCAAGGCGCATCGTCTGTTTCAAAATATGATGGTATCGTAAGTCCAGCATACACAATTTTGGAAAGTAATGCCTATAATGATTCAAAATATTTTGGTTATTTATTTAAAATGTCTTTTATGATTCAAACATTTCAAAAGCATTCTCAAGGTTTAACTTCTGACACCTGGAATTTAAAATACCCTATGATTTCTAAAATAAAAATAAATGTTCCTTCACTTGAAGAACAAACCAAAATCGCTAATTTTTTATCAGCAATAGATAAAAATATAGCCTTAGTAAATACAAAAATAGAACATACAAAAGCTTATAAAAAAGGCTTGTTGCAACAGATGTTTGTGTGATGGAATATTCTAATACTGAAATAATATTGTTTGTAGATAAGTTTGAAAAAGAACTAATAGAATCAGAAAAAATTAAATTTTCTTTTGAGAGAAATTGGTCGTCAAATTTCCCAAACAAAGCGGGTATATATGCAATTTTTGATGATGATAAGTTGGTGTATATAGGAGAAACAGCCAATCTTAAAGAACGTATGAAGGAAGTAAAACGAACATATAATCATAGCTTCCGTAAAAAATTAGGTAGGTATTTAGTAAAAGATGCCAAGATAATTAAAGGAAAATTTGAGGAGGATTTAGAAAAAAGATTAAATGACTACTACTTAAAGCGTATTAGTATGTCTATCAAAGAATTAAACTTTGGGAGATTAGAAATAGAATCGCACTTAATACATCGTAATCACTCTAATGGCTTATTAAACTCATTAGGTAAACGTAATAGAATAAGTTAATGAGTAAAAAAAATATTTCAAGTTTAGAACAATTATATAAAACAATTGATACATCTAGTCAAGTTGGTGATAAGTTAATACCTATGTTGGCTGACTTTGTCATTGATTTTTCAATTACGTTCCCATTAGACTTATCAAGGGCAAATAAGTTAAATAGATACCTTGATCAGAATAGTTTAGTAATCAAAAATTGTGATTTTAAACAAAGCATTTTGTTTAATAATGATGCCAAAAACTATTATTTTAATAATTGCACCTTT
>Ga0316203_1001373_pt1 | contig 17676 bp, 17 predicted proteins | sample 6monrhotite_MG_FD_204940 | JGI IMG/M metagenome (GOLD analysis project Ga0316203, IMG submission 204940) | Microbial mat bacterial communities from mineral coupon in-situ incubated in ocean water Damariscotta River, Maine, United States -... | ecosystem: Environmental > Aquatic > Marine >... | reverse complement strand
CATAGCAGGGTAGCTAAGTTTGGACGGGATAACCGCTGAAAGCATCTAAGCGGGAAACCCACCTCAATACAAGTTCTCCCTTGAGAACCGTGGAAGACCACCACGTTGATAGGCCAGGTGTGGAAGTGCGGCAACGCATGTAGCTAACTGGTACTAATTGTTCGATTGGCTTGAAATCTCTCCATGTGCAGGTGAAAACCCGTACACGCCTTTGCAGGCAAACCTGCAGAGCGCCGGAACGATATTCTTGCTCAGTGGAAAAAAAGCTGAAATCTGAAAAGATCCCTTTGTGTCTGCCGGTTTTGATGACCTGGTGGTTATGGCGAGAGTGAACCACCCGATCCCATCCCGAACTCGGCCGTGAAACCTCTTAGCGCTGATGGTACTGCATCTTAAGGTGTGGGAGAGTAAGTCGCCGCCAGGTCTTCAAAGCCGGCATGCCAAAACAAATATCCGAACACAATCCCCAAAAGCCCCGTCCCAATATCCCACGGGGCGGGTTTTGCTTTTAAAAAAGAACACACAAAATTAACGCGGGGTGGAGCAGCCCGGTAGCTCGTCAGGCTCATAACCTGAAGGTCGTTGGTTCAAATCCAACCCCCGCAACCATTAAAAAGACCGTAACTCTAACGAGTTACGGTCTTTTTGATTCTGCGGCGGAATTCAAGAAATGCCGGTTCGGAATTTACTCGGAATTTTTGAGAAAGCAATTCTAGACAACATATGAGGCTAGATCGGCACGCTGGAATACGTGCTATGCCAAAACGGGAAGTCCCTTTGGCGTTCCTGCATCCAGTGCCAAGTGCGCCAAATATCCCGCTATAAATCCGTCAATCACGCCGATCATCGCTTCAAGAAACAGGCTTCGGGGAGGTCGCAAGTGTCTAGAAAACTAGGGGCTTGCCACACCGCCGTTTTTCGTTTCGTCCCAGCATAAAGGCTTGGCTTACTTCGCCATGCCTTTCAGCTTGGTTGCGGGGATGATGTTTTGATGCAGCGCGGCGTCCTTGGTGCCGTCCAGACCCATCGCGACGGCGAGGATTTGGGTGTGGAACACCACCGGGATGTTGAAGTTGGTGCCGAACTTTTCGTTGATCGCATCTTGATACATTTCGACGTTGGTTTGGCACAGCGGACACGGCGTGGCGATCACGTCGGCTTCTTTTTCTGCGGCCTCGGCCAAAATCTTGTGCATCAGGTGAAGCGTGTCTTCGGGCTTCATCACCGAGACCGAACCGCCGCAGCATGACGTTTTGTTTTCGAATTCGACCGCTTCGGCCCCTGCGGCCGTGATGAAGTTGTCGAGGAAGTCGGGGTCGTCGTATTCGTCGTAGTCGCCGCCGCGCTCGGTGCCTGCGAAGGGGCGCACGGTTTGACAGCCGACGTAGCCCGCGACCTTGAGGCCGTCGAGCGGGTTGGTGACTTTTTCCTTGATCGCATCCATGCCGTAGTCGTTGACCAAAACTTCGCAGGCGTGACGCACGTGAAGCTCGCCATCGTACGACAGACCGGCTTCGCCGAGCGCCTCGTTGAGGTCGTTTCGGGTGGCCTCGTTTTCGCGAATTTCTTCGTTGGCCGAGTGGGTGTTGAGGTAACACGCCGCACACGCGGTGAGCACGTCTTGCTCGCCCACGCTTTTCGCCTGGGCCAGGTTGTGGGCCGACAGGGCCGCGTTGGTCAAGTGGCCGGCGGCCAATTCCCCCACGGACGCGCCGCAACAGTTCCAATCGGGAACGTCTTCAAGTTCCGCGCCGAGGTTCTTCATCACCGCGCGGGTTGAGGTGTCGAGATGAGCACCGCTGCCTTCGGAGCTGCAACCGGGATAGAAGGTAAATTTCTTGCTCATCGGTTAAGCCTCCCCTTCATGACGGGCCTGAATTTCGGCAGCCTTGGCCAAAATCTTCGACAGGTCGCCCTTTTTCTTACTGCTGTGCGGCATGCCGATGTGCATGCGTTTGGTCTTCAACATGCCCAGCGCGATCTTCAAGTTGGCGAGGCTCTTTTTGATGCCCTCGCCAAAGCCGCCGGAGAAGAAGTACAAGGTCGGGACAAGGCGTTCGTCGGTCTTGCCGTATTTGGTGACAGACCACCAGAACGCGTCGGCAAAGCGGGCATTGGCGACGTCTTTTTTGACTTGGTAGCCTTCCTGAACCGCAAGGCGGCCGAGACCGTGAAGGATGTACTTCACAGGGACTTCGCGCGGGCAACGGACCACGCAGCGGTAGCAGCTGACGCACTGGTAGAAGGAGTTGGATTTGAGAACCGCTTCCTTCATGCCTGCACGCACCATCATGAAGATTTTGCGCGGACCCAAGTCCATCTGATCGCCGAGCGGGCACGAGCCGGAGCACACCCCACACTGCATGCACATGTTCATGCGATCGCCGCCGTCGACGTTGTCGCGCACCCAGCGGGCGAACGACAAGTCGTATTTTTTAGTCGGTGTCGGAGAAACTGCGTTCATGACCTAAAACCCCTTAAACGGATTGAGACCGATGACTTCGATGTTGGCGGCAAAGTCGTCGATCAACTTGCCGACCTTGGCCGAGTCGGAAATCGCGACTTCCATCGTTTGCACCCGTTCGGGTTCCAACATCATCGAACTCAAAGTTTCTTCGACTTTGCCCATGCGTTCTTCGGCAAGGCCGGAGCCCTTGACGAAGTGACACTGGTAATCGTCGCCGGATTTGCAGCCCATCAAGATCACGCCGTCGTAGCCCTTGGACAAACCTTCGGAGACGTTGAGCATGCTGACCGAGCCTAAGCAGCGCACCGGAATGATGCGCACAAACGCCGAGTAGGTGTGGCGGTTGATGCCCGCCATATCCAGTGCCGGGTAGGCGTCGTTTTCGCATGCCAACAGCAAGATGCGCGCCTTGCCCGAGAACTCATCGGGGATTTCGCACGCCGCCGCCATCTGGTTGATCATATCGACGGAGTAGTTGTCAAACGAGATCGTGCGCACCGGGCATGCGCCCATACAGGTGCCGCAACGACGGCAACGCGCCGCGTTGAGCGATGGGTAACCGTCTTCCAGTTCTTCGATGGCGCCGAACGGGCATTCCACCGTACAGCGACGGCACTTGGTGCATTGGCTGAGGCCGAACTTCGGATAGGAAAGGTCGCCGACACGCGGATGCACCGCGCGGCCTTCGCGCACGTTGTTGATCGCCTGGATGGCTTTCAACACCGCACCGCCCGCATCGAGCGCCGCTTCGCCCATGTCCATGGGACGGCGAACCGGACCGGCGGTGTAGATGCCGGTGCGACGCGTTTCATAGGGGAAGCAGATGTAGTGGCTGTCCGAGAAACCATCGGCCAAGATCGGAATGTGCGGACCTTGGCGGTATTGCAGGTTGAGAATCGGCGCGCCGTCGGGCAATTCGCCTTCGATGTGCTCGGGGACCGCGGGGGCCTCGACACCTTCCTTGTAACCCGCGACGGTGATCGGGGCGGCGGGGTTGATGTCGTCCTTGGAATAGACCTTTTGCTCGTCGTTGATTTCAATGGTGGGCGCATCGACGTTGGTCGAGTTCGGCACCATGCCGGTGGCCAGCACAACCATGTCCAAACCGGACATCGGGATGTCGTCGCCGATCAACTCGTCGTGGTAGGTGACGGTGAGGTCGGAACCGACGCCGGACACTTTACCCTTAACGAAAATCACGCCTTTTTCCTGTGCGGAACGATAGAACTCTTCCGCCGTGCCAGGGGTGCGCAGTTCGTCGAAGATGACGTAGCACATCACGTCCGGATCGGCTTCGGTCAGTTGGATCGCATGCTTGATGGACTGCGAACAGCACACTGAAGAACAGTACGAAAGGTGTTCGGGATCGCGTGAACCTGCGCACTGCACGAACGCCACGGTCTTGGGCGCGGTGCCGTCGGACTTGCGCTTAACCGGACCTTCGGCGAGCATGCCTTCCAGTTCCACATTGGTCACGACATCCGGCGATGCGCCGTAGCCGAGATGACCCAGCTTGGTCGCGTCGTAAGGACGCCAGCCTGTGGCGACGACGATGCCGCCGATCATTTCGGTGCTTTCCGTGCCGCCTTGGGACAGCTTCACGGCGAATTGGCCGGGCATGCCGTCGGTTTCGGCAACCGTGGTGTTGAGCATCACTTGGATGTTGTCGGCCGCGTTGACCGCTTCGATCAAGGCCGGTACCGGATTGTCTTGCGGTTCGCGGTACGGCGCATCGTCGGGGTTGATCTTGGACCACGTCGCGATCATGCCGCCGAGTTTGTCGGAACGTTCCACCAACACCGACTTGTTGCCGGATTTGGAGGCTTCCAACGCCGCCGTCATGCCGACATAGCCGCCACCGACCACCAAGATGGTGTCGGAGAACTCACCCTCGGCCAAGGCCTCAGGCAGGTTGCTCAGCTTCGCCTGGGTCACGCCCATGCGGATCTGATCGTCGGCCAGCATCTGGGTGTCTTCGTCACCTGCTGGATGAGACCACACCACTTGTTCGCGCAGGTTGGCGCGGATCACGTTGACGCCGTCGAACTGGAATTTTTCGGTCATGACGCGTTGTGAGCACGCACCGATGACCGCCGAGTTCACTTCACCAGACGCAATGTCGGCTTTGATGAGGTCGAGGCCTGCGCTGGAGCACAGGGCTTCGTGCTGTTTGCACAGCGGGGCTTTCATTTCGCCGGTGGCGATCCCCTCGGTCGCGCCGAGGTCTACGGCGTCGCCGATGCCGCAACCGCTGCACAGGTAAACGCCAATTTTCTTTTCTTCGTCAGACATTCTTTTTTCTCCCTCGGCGTTTAAGCGTTGTTGCGCACGGCTTGGATCGCCTTGAGCGCAGCAGCGGTTGCCGATTGAACCGACATGGACACGTCCAGCGGGCCGGAAGCCACGCCAGCGGAGATTTGGCCATCCACTTCGCCCGCCTTGGGCACCAGGAAGCCGTACTCATCCTCTTCGATTTCCACCGGCGGTTTGCCGCAGGCGGTCGAGGGTTGCATGCCGGTGGCGAGAACCACCAGATCGTATGGCGTGGCGTAGACGTCGCGATTGATGGTGTCTTCGCCGCAGACCACGGGGTTGCCGTTTTCGTCCGCTTCGATGCCGGCTGGCTTGGATTTGATGAAGTTGACCTGCGGGTCGTTCTTCAGCTTCACGTAAAAGCTTTCCAACTTATCGTGGGCGCGGATGTCGATGTAATAGATATCGACTTCGGCGTCGGCGTACTGTTCGCGAACGTAAGCTGCGTGCTTAAGGCTCCCTAAGCAGCAAATGCGCGAGCAATACGGTAGGTGATTGTAATCGCGCGAACCGGCGCATTGGATCAGCGCGATCTTTTTCGGCGCTTCACCATTGGACGGGCGCAGGATCTCACCTTTGGTGGGGCCGTCGTGGGACGCCAAGCGTTCCATTTCGACGTTCGTGATCACGTCGGGCATTTCGTAGCCGTAGCTGGTCAGATTGTTGGCGTCGTAAGGCTGCCAGCCCGTGGCCCAGATGATCGCGCCGACGTTGAGGTCGAAAGTCTCGCCCTGATCGTCGAGATCGACCGCACCGTATTTGCATGCGGCCTTGATGGCGTCGCCATCGGCTTTCGCGGCATCGGGTGCGATGACGTAGCGCATCGGAAAAGCGTGTTCATGGGGCAGGTAAGCGCCCTTCACGGTGTCGAGACCATAGTTGAAGTCGTTGGCGACTTCGGTGGAGGTGGCGTTGGCGCATTCGCCGCAAGCGGTGCAGTTGGCGTTTACGAACCGGGGCTCGCGCTTCACACTGACGGTGAAGTTGCCGGTTTCGCCGCTTACGTCTGCAACCGAGGACATGGTCATCACATTGATCCGCGGGTTCTTCTTGATCCGCTGATAGTTGATTTCCAGGCCGCAAGTCGGATGGCATAATTTCGGAAAATAACGGTTCAGCTTGGTCACGCGACCGCCCAGACTCGGTTCTTTTTCGAGTAGAACGACCTCATAGCCGGTTTCCGCGGCCTCGACAGCCGCCGTGATTCCGGCAATGCCACCGCCAACCACGAGAATGGTTTGGCTCTCAACTCCCATACTTGGTCTCCCTGTGTGCGGGCCCTTTCGAATCAAAGTCGTAGGGCCGTCTGATGCTCTTCATGGGACCGCACTTTACGCGCCTTCCCATGGTGAGTCATGGTGAGAATTGCAACACCATAACCCATATCAGCATCGCGATATATTCACTTTTTATAATTTTCGATAGCAGAAATCGCAAATGTTTTGCTAAAAAGCATGCAGACGCAATTATGTGGCTTGGAACCAATCTAAAGTAGAAGGGGGGGTAGGGTGCATCACACGCGTTATCGCCAACGGCCTGTCCTCATGGCCTGGGAACATCAATGCGACCATCGAACCGTTGGCGGTGCTAGCGGCGCTGTGCGCAATGTTCATCGGGTTGGCTTCACGTATATGCGACATAATATAACAGCGTCGAAACTTAAAAAATATGCATAGCGAAATAACAGGATCGCGACACACATTCAGGTTGGGGGACCCCTCGCCTGGAACCGAGATTGAAGGAAAAAAAATGTCTCATCTGGTTGAGCCCCATGGGGGGGAAGGTCTGAAACCGTTGCTGGCCCCGGAAACGGAGCGCGCCGCCGAAATCGCGCGCGCCAAGGACCTGAAGCAGGTTTCCATGTCGAGCAAGGAAATGTCCGACGTTTTGATGTTTTCCATGGGCGCGTACACGCCTCTTGACGGCTTCATGGGCCGCGACGATTGGCAAGGCGTTTGCGCCGACATGAAACTGAAAAACGGTTTGTTTTGGCCGATTCCCGTCACGCTCACCGCCGATCAGGCGTTGGCCGACAGCATCGGCGAAGGCGAAGAAGTGGCGCTGTTCGACGAAGAAAGCGGCACCGTCATGGCGATCATGACCGTGACCGAAAAGTTCGCCATGTCCGCCGAAGACAAAGCCTTTGAAGCCCAACACGTCTACACCACCACGGACGCCGAGCACCCCGGCGTGCAAAAGGTCAATGAGCAAAAAGCCGTGTGTTTGGCCGGTCCCGTCAGCGTCATCGACGAAGGCGAGTTTCCAGCCTTGTTCGGCGACCTGTATCAACGTCCCGCCGAGGCGCGCGCCTCGTTTTCCGACAAAGGCTGGTCCAAAGTGGCGGCGTTCCAAACCCGCAACCCGATGCACCGCAGCCACGAACACCTGGCGAAAATCGCGGTGGAAGTCACCGATGGCGTCTATATCCATCAGGTTCTCGGCAAGCTGAAACCGGGCGACATCCCCGCAGAAACCCGCACCAAGGCGATCCAAGCGATGATCGACAACTATTTTGTTTCGGGCACCGTCATCCAAGCGGGCTACCCGATCGAAATGCGTTACGCCGGTCCGCGCGAGGCTCTGTTCCACGCGCTGATTCGTCAGAACTACGGCTGCTCGCACCTCATCGTCGGTCGCGATCACGCCGGGGTGGGCGATTATTACGGTCCGTTCGACGCCCAGCATATCTTCGACAAGCTGTGGGACGGCGCGCTGGAAACGGTGCCGTTGAAGATTGACATCACGTTCTATTGCTCCAAGTGCATGGGCATGGCGACCGCCAAGACCTGCCCGCACGACAAGGAGCACCACGTGTCGATTTCCGGCACCAAGCAACGTGAGATGCTCGGCGCGGGCCAAGACATCCCGCCCGAATTCTCGCGCCCCGAGGTGGTCAAGGTCTTGCAAGCGTATTACGCGGACTTGAAATAAGCCCCAAAAGGCTTCACATGCGAAGGGGAGGGGCACGGGTCTCTCCCCTTTTTGTTTGAGGAAACACGATGTCCAACACGATGAACGACACGATAAGAGCTTACGTCGCGGTGGCGGCGGACTTTGGCGACGCGATCCGTTCCGAAACGCCGGAGGGTGCCGAGGCCGCAGCCTTGGCGTTTGGCGAAGGCGCGCATGTGATCGATACCTTGGGCGCGCCCTATCATCCGGCGGTGCAGCAAGTTGTGAGTGGGGAACTGATGTTGGTGGGTTTCGGCTCCTTCAATCCTAAACGGGGTGCCGACGCCAACTTGCTGGAGGCGGCGAAAAAAAAGCAGCCATACGCAATGCGCGCTTTTCTTGAGGTGGGCGCGAATCCCGGCGTGACGGAAAAAGATGGCGCGACGGCGCTGCATTGGGCCGTGGGGCGCGGCTGTGTGGACTGTGCAAAGGTGTTGCTGGCCGCTGGGGGCGATGCGGATGCGGCCGACGCCAAAGGCGTGAGTCCACGGGCTTTGGCGCAAAAGAGCGCCAAAGCGGACATGGTGGCGTTGTTTTCGTAATTTGAATTCAACACCTTTATAGTTCCGTATATTTTTTGGCGTTGCCACGCGCTTTTTCGACTGGATACTTATCTTCGTTAAGGTCGATCTTACGGTGCGCTTCTTCGATCAGGTCGATGCCCGCACGCTCGGCGATCAACAGCAAGTAGATAAACACATCAGAGACTTCCTCGCCCAACCGGGTGCGGAAATCCGGATCGGTTATGGCGTCTTCGATGGTCTGGCTGTCTTTCCACTGAGTCAGTTCCAGCAATTCACCAGCTTCGATGCCGACAGAGACGATCAGGTCCTTGAGGGTGTGAAACTGACGCCAATCGCGGTCGTCGCGAAATTGCATCAGGCGGTGGGTTAAATCGAGAGTGGAATCGGGCATTGGACAACCTTTGCGATCAGTTGAATCTAAAACTAAAGCATTTATAAGGCATAAGGATGATAGGCATAATCATTCTTATTTAAGTATTTTCTTAATTAACATTTCTCGAATGAAGGCGTTTGACTTACAATATGAGCCGTATTATGAGTTACATGAAAGAATAATAATATTCGGGGCATACCCCGGATAAAACCCAGGATAGCTAACGAAATCCTGATGAATAAGGAGGCGGTTCGTAGCTGCGCCGTTCGGTACGCGACAATGATGCCGGGCGGTTTTGAGTGGAGAAATCCGCTGCGTTCTATGAGCCCTTTCCCACAAGTTCGATCCGGCACACTTCAGTGTCGATGACAGTTAAGACACGCCAATGTGTCGAAATAGGGAGAATTTTTAATGCCCACTTTTGTGCATACCGACAAGTGTGACGGCTGTAAGGGCGGTGAAGTCACCGCATGCATGTACATTTGCCCGAACAATCTCATGAAGCTCGATACTGACCGCATGAAAGCGTTCAATCAAGAGCCGGAACAGTGCTGGGAATGCCAGTGCTGCGTGAAAGCTTGCCCGCAGCAGGCTATTGAAGTTCGCGCGTATCAGGATGTTGTCCCCATGGGCGGCGCTTGCATTCCGCTGCGCACCGACAACGCCATCATGTGGACCATCAAGTTCCGCGACGGCGAAGTGAAACGCTTCAAGTTCCCGGTTCGCACCACGCCGGTCGGCACGATCGAGCCTTATGCTGGCAAGCCGGAACCCGGCGACCTGAGCGACAACCTGCTGTTCACCGAAACAGGCAAGACATTGCCGACGCCTTCGTAAGAACGGCTGGAACAGTACGTTTAACTAAGAAACTAACTTCCACTTTTGGGCGGCAGGCCGCGCAGGGTCGCTGGTTCCCGCCTCACAGGGAGACTATATATGTCTGAAGCTTCTTTCGGTAATCCCGAAATCATTGATATCGATACCGATATCCTGCTCGTCGGCGGCGGCATGGCCGCATGTGGTGCGGCTTTCGAAGCCAAGCGCTGGGCTGGCGACGACGTGAAAATTACTTTGGTCGATAAGGCTGCGATGGACCGTTCCGGTGCTGTCGCCATGGGCCTGAGCGCCATCAACACCTATCTCGGTGATCGCTCGCCGGAAGATTACTGCCGCATGGTGTCGGCCGACTTGATGGGCATCACGCGCGATGACTTGGTCTATGACGTCGGTCGTCACGTGGATGATTCGGTGCACCTGTTTGAAGAATGGGGTCTGCCCATTTGGAAAGACAAGGAAACCGAAGGCGTTCCTTTGGCCGATGGCGGCAAGCCGGTGCGTTCCGGTAAGTGGCAGATCATGATCAACGGCGAAGGCTACAAGACCATCGTCGCGGAAGCCGCGAAGAAGTCCATCGGTATCGAAAACTGCATGGAACGTATCTTCATCGTGAAATACCTGCTGGACGAGAACGAAGAAAACCGCATTGCCGGTGCTGTTGGCTTCTCGGTTCGCGAACACAAACTGTATGTCTTCAAAGCCAACGCCATCTTGAACGTGGCTGGCGGTTGCGTGAACATCTTCCGTCCGCGCTCTGTCGGTGAAGGCATGGGACGCACTTGGTATCCTGTGTGGAACGCCGGTTCGACCTACGCCATGGCGGCGGAAGTCGGCGCAGAGCTGACCATGATGGAAAACCGTTTCGTGCCCGCACGTTTCAAAGACGGTTACGGCCCGGTTGGCGCTTGGTTCTTGCTGTTCAAGTCAAAGGCCACCAACGCATATGGCGAAGACTACACGGTCAAGAACGCCGACATGTTGAAGGATTTCGCGCCTTACGATCAGGCGACGGTGATCCCGACTTGTCTGCGCAACCACGCCATGCTGAAGGAAATGAAGGAAGGCCGCGGCCCGATCTTCATGGACACCCCAACAGCGATGGCGAAGCTTGCCGAAAGCATGACCCCGCAGGAAATCAAGCACCTCGAAGCCGAGGCTTGGGAAGATTTCCTCGATATGTGCATCGGTCAGGCCGGTCACTGGGCCGGTATGAACATCCGTCCGGAAGAAACCAAGTCCGAATTGATGCCGACCGAACCGTACCTGCTGGGTTCGCACTCCGGTTGCTGCGGCATCTGGGTATCGGGCCCGTCCGACATCGCACCGGCCGATTGGCAGTGGGGCTACAACCGCATGACCACGGTCAACGGTCTGTTCACCGCCGGTGATGGCGTTGGCGCATCCGGTCACAAGTTCTCGTCCGGTTCGCACGCTGAAGGCCGCATTGCCGGTAAGGAAATGGTTCGCTGGTGCAAGGACCACGCCGACTATAAGCCGGTTTTGCACGCTGACATCGACGCAATTGCGGAAGAAATCTACCTTCCGGTGCGCAACTATCTGGAACACAAAGACAAGACCACGGCGGAAGACATCAACCCGCACTACATCACGCCGAAAATGTTCCAGATGCGTCTGCAAAAATACATGGATGAATATGTTGCCGGTACGTCCACGTACTATCAGACCAACAAAATCATGCTGGAAATCGGTCTCGACCATCTTCGCATGCTGAAGGAAGACAGCGCCCATCTTCGCGCCAAAGATCTTCACGAGCTAATGCGCGCTTGGGAAAACTACCACCGTATGTGGGCGGCTGAAGCTCACTTGCGTCACATCCTGTATCGTGAAGAAACCCGCTACCCGGGCTTCTTCTACCGTACGGATTTCCCTGAGCTTGATGATGATAACTGGAAAGTCTTCGTCAACTCCCGCCACAACCCGGAAACGGGCGAGTGGGAAATGAAGAAAATTCCGCATCAAGATCTCGTTGAAAAGCGCTACGAAGGTCAGGGCCACTAAGGCTCGAACCGACCCATTTCGAATACAAAAAGGGTCGGTGCCATACAATATGCAAGGGGGCCTGGGTAACACCTTGGCCCCCTTCGCATTTTTTTATTGAGCCACGCGGTGCGCATGCCTCGCTCACGCGATACGTGACACAACGCCGAAAATGGCCCATAACACGGCTCAACTGCGCGGATGCGCACCTTAATAATGTGTAGGGAACGCCCATGTCTGACGAACAAGCACCGCCGAGCCGCCTCAATCGTGAAAACCCGGCCCAGCAGGAGTATATCGACACCGAGACCGAGGTTGAGCTGATCGACGCCGTGCGCGCGGGCTCCCCGGAAAATCCGGTGCAACCGGTCAAGATGACCATGGATGACAGCTTCAACTTTCGCTGCCATCGCGGTGTGTCGTGTTGGAACGAATGTTGTCACGGCGCGGACATCACCTTGACGCCCAATTGCATCTTGCGTTTATCCAAAAATCTGGGCATCCGTCCGTCGGAATTTCTGCTGGAACACACCTTTCCCGCGGAACAGGAAAAAACGGGATTGCCGGTCGCGAAGCTCTTAATGGGTGGCGACGACCGTAAGGGCGCATGCCCGTTCATGACCGAAGAAGGCTGCGGCGTTTACGAAGACCGTCCGGCCACGTGTCGCTATTACCCGATGGGCTTGGCGTCGGTGAAGCCCAAGGGTTCAGAAGTCAAAGAAGACTTTTTTTTCCTCGTCGAAGAACCGCATTGCTGTGGTCACAAGGAGGATCAGTCACAGACGGTGGCTGAATTCCGCGAAGCCCAAGGTTTTGAAGAATATGAAGAGATCAATCGCGGCTGGATGGACATCCAGATGAAAATGGCGTCGTGGATGAGCCTTGGCGGACCTTGGGGCGAAAAACCGTCCAAACAGGTCATGCAGATGTTTTTCATGGTGTCGACCGATGTCGATGCGTTCCGTCGCTTTGTTTTCGAAACCAAGTTCTTGGACACCTACCAAATTGAAGAGGACGCCCATGAAATTCTCAAGACCGACGATGCGGTGTTGTTGCGTTTGGGCTTCGATTGGATGAAAAACGTGATGTTCCGCGAACCGACCTTGTCGATGCAAGAGCACGTGGTTCAGGCTGCGGTCGCCAAAGTGCGCAATGAATTGGGCGCGATGTAGGGCCCACAAATCATGTTGATTGCGCAAATTTCCGACACCCACATCACCACGCCCGACCCGGCGGAACCGAAGTCGTTGGCGCGCATGCGTGCGCTGGCGACCTTCGTTGCTCACATCAATGCGATGGACGAAAAGCCGGACCTTGTGATTCATACGGGCGACGTCACCCACGGCGGAGACCCGGAATACTACGACATTGTCAAATCGGTGATGAGCGCGTTGTCGATGCCGGTGTTTTTCGCTTTGGGCAATCGCGACAATCCTGCGAACCTGATTGAGGGACTCAAGGACCTTGGCGGCGCGGGCACGGCCGAAGGCTTCTTGCTGTACAGCGTCGAAGGCTTTCCCGTGCGCCTCATCGCCATGGACACCCAACACAGGGAGCGCAACATCGGCACCACCTGCTCGGTGCGGCTTGCGGCGTTGGAAGAGATGCTCAAGGACGCACCGGACACGCCGACGGCGCTGTTCATGCATCACCCGCCGTTCGAGGTGACAACCTCGTCGCATCCGTTTCAGTTCGACGATACGGTTTTGGCCGATGCGTTCTTGGATTTGGTCGCGCACCACAAGCAAGTGGTTCACATGTTCTGCGGCCACGCGCACCGCCCGTTCACGGTGGACCTGGAAACGTGCGTCGCGACCGTGGTGCCGAGCCTGCCGCCCGACAACCGTATCGGCGACTACGAGCCGGGCCTCAAAGACCAGCCACTCTATCAATTGCACCGCTGGAACCCGGACACCGTGCGGTTTGAAACCTCTCTGCACCCGGCGGTTTTGGAGCTCAAGGGCCGCGCGGCAGAGTCTGGCTGAAGGCAGCTTCATACAGTTGTCATGCAAATGTGGTTGCTTGCACGCTCCACAAGCGAAATGTAGACAAGAAATAGATAGTTAAGTGCAGTCCTTTCTCCCATCCGTCCCCAAACCACTGGACGTTGCAAAGTACGATCCATTTCTTGCGCCGTGCGAGGTCATCGACTGCGGTCATACGGCCGTTCAAGAGCGCGCAGCGCTGCTGGCCCATGGCAGGGATGGCGACGAAGACATCGCCAAAGCCTGTTTCGAATGGGTGCGCGATGAAATTCAGCACAGTTCCGATTTAGAACGCGGCCCGGTCACGTGCAAGGCGTCCGAGGTGTTGTTGCACGGCACAGGGTTTTGTTTCGCGAAAAGCCACTTGTTGGCGGCGCTGCTGCGCGCCAACGGCGTTCCGGCGGGGCTGAGCTATCAGCGCCTCGGCGGCGCGCGCCAATCGTTCGTTCTGCATGGCCTGAATGCCGTGCACCTGCCCCGGATCGGATGGTATCGGATGGATGCGCGCGGCAACAAGGCCGGTATCGACGCCCAGTTTACGCCACCTCGCGAGCGTTTGGCGTGGGTCGGGAAGGACGAAGGCGAGATCAATTCCAACAAAATATGGGCGACGCCCATGACGGAAGTGGTGACGTTGCTACGCACTTGCAGCACCTGGCGCGATGTGTGCGCCAATCTACCGGACACCACCGACATATGAGCAAAAAAACGGCTCATTGAGACCAAACGCGATCCATCAAATGCGGGGCCATCAAATGCGGGGCCATCAAATGTGGGGCCATCAAATGCCGGGACTAAACATTTAGCGCCCTAAAATATGCTCTAAAATGCAAACGTCATAACGTCGGTACCGTCGCCGTGCTTTTCGTCCATGTCCAGCGCCACCTTGGCCAGCTTATGGTACGGCAGGTCGAATTCTTCCATGAACTCTTGTACGCGTTCGCTATCCCAATCGAGGATCGGGTTGACGCGCACCAACAGGCCTTCGCGTTCGACCCGCGAACGCACCGTGCTGTCTTGGTCGTAGTGGTACACAGCGCTGATCCAGCATTCGTAATTTTCCAGCGTTTTGTTGAGGTGCATGGCTTCCTGGGTGGCGCCGTGGTTGCGATCGTACTGGGCCTTAACCCATTCAATATGATCAAGGTCCCCAGCGCGGACCAACGTCTCGTCCACGCCGGTGGGTTGAAGGACGTTGGTAAAGCCGAAACGTTGAATGATGTCGTGCTTGTACTCTTCGCTTTCTGGGAACACCTTGCCCGCATTGCAATAAATGAGCGGAATGGTGGGATCGATTTCGGACAGCATGTGCTGAACGATTACGGATCGCGCGCGTAACGATGCCGTAACCGCGATTTTACCGGCAAACTTATCTTTAATGAGGTATTCGAGAAGCTCCGTGCAGGCCATTTCCTGACAGGCTTCCTTGATCTCTCCGCATTCGAGAGCTGCGCATTCGTCCATTGTGAGGATCCCCCTTAATACCATGCTGGATCGCTTTGTTTTGTTGGTCTCGAAAAATACTAGATCAAAAGACCGGGGGCATACAAAGCAAAGTTTCCCCGGCGCGGGAGCGGCGTAGTATTATGTTATCAACGCATTGAAATACATGAATATTATATCGAAGCGTCGCGAAACAATGTTACCGTGGAAACATCCGATATGGCGGTTTGCCTAAGCCCCCATTACTCCACCGTGCACAGACGGATGCGTTGCGCATGCGCACGGTCGGCAGGGACAAGATCATTGACGTTCTCACCTTTCATAAGGCACCGTAAATCGCTGGGAAAACGCTGGGCCAGGGTCTTGTAGTTTTCGGCGAACAGATAAGCTTCCCATGTAATGGCGTTGTGTTCATCGCGCTTGCGGATCGCAATTTCATAGACATGGGCGCGTCCGAAAAGTTTCTTCAGCCCCAGAAACTTCGCCGCGCGTACATCCCAGATGGTGACGGGGGAGGTCGTGTCATCTATGTCGATGTGAAGATTGAAATCGTTGGTTCCGCCTTCTCCAGAGGGGCGATCGCGAACGCGTAGCGGCCGCTCAATGCGGGCGAGTCCATCCAATAAAGTCTGGGTCGGCTTGAGGTCGTTTCGGGTAAAGGGGATGCGGGTATAGGGTCCGGTGCACCGCAGTTTTGCGTCGAGAGCCATAACGTTCTTAGCTCATAACGCTGCCGATCGTCTTGATCAGCTCTGCGGCTTTGACGTGGCACAGCGCATAATAGATACGATTGTGTTTGCGTCTTGTGCTCACCATGGATTGCTCGCGCAATCGACCGAGTTGCCGCGACAAGCTGGCGCGGTTTGCCCCCAGCGTTTCGACCATTTCGTTCACGTGCATCTCACCCATCTCATGCAGCAACGCCACAATCTGTAGGCGTTCGGGGTTTGCCAAATCGCCGAGCAGCCCGCTGGCTTCCTCGATCAAATTTTGGCGGCACAGGCAATCCCTGTTTTGGATGGTTCTGCCCATCGTTTCCGACTTTCTTGTAAAACGAAAAATTGATTGGAACGCTCATGTCGACCCCCCGAAGCTTACACCAGCTGAAAGGTGTGACATACCGTTAATTCGTGCTCTTTCGTGCCGACAGGCAAGCGTATGAAATTAAGAGGTTTTGAGCCCAGTTCATGCAAATCATTGGCGCGTTGGGGCAGGGACAGTATGCTGGCGATCACGTTACACATTTGTGAATGCGAGATTCCGTCAAATGCGCCGTTTTCCATCAGCCGAATTTTCCTTTGCGCCACTTTTTGCGATGGTTCCGGGCTTTACGGTGCTGACGGCGTTCGCCGCGGACAAATCCGTCACCGTGAACGAAGCCGTACTGAGTGCTGGTGTGATTGTATTGGGCGCGGCGTGGGCCGGCTTGAAGCAGGCGCGCGCCTTTCCCGAAACGGTGACCAAGGTCGACACCACTTTGGCGTCCGTCATCTTGGACGCTTTGCCCGATCCGGTGCTGCTGCTGGATGGACGTAGGCGCGTGTTGGCGGCCAACAGGGCGGCGGATGAATTGCTGGGGGACGGCCTGCATGGCCGCGATATCTGCTTGGGGCTACGTCAGCCGGACGCGCAAGACGCACTGAAAAAAGTCGTATCGGGAGGGGGCTCGCGCGCCGAGGCCGATGTGGTGTTCGAGGCACCGGTACGACGGAGCTACCAGCTTCAGATCATGGGGGTGCCGCGCCGCGAGGCCCTATCGGTTCGCGCGGTGGTGTCGCTGCATGAGGTGACGGCGCTGAAAAATGCGGAAACCATGCGCGCCGATTTTGTCGCCAATGTCAGCCACGAACTGCGTTCTCCGCTTTCGGCGTTGAGCGGTTTTATAGAAACGCTGCAAACTTCCGCCCAGGACGATCCCGAGGCCCAGGAGCGTTTCCTCACCATCATGGACGGTGAGGCCGCGCGCATGGCGCGCTTGATCGACGATTTGTTGTCGTTGTCGCGAATCGAGGTCAACGAGCACATTCGCCCGACCGCGCGGGTGTCGCTTGCGGGTATCATCGCGGATGTGCTGGATTCGCTGCAGTTCAGGGTCGAAAAAAAAGGTATGGCGATCATCACCGATTTGCCCCGCGACATACCGAGTGTGCCCGGGGATGAAGATGAGCTGCGCGAGGTGTTTCAAAACCTGATCGACAATGCCGTGAAATACGGCTCGCCTCAGAGCACGGTAAGCATCGGCGCACGCGCTTTGGAAGAATGCGTCGAAACCGGAACGCCGGGTGTGGAAATTGTCGTCACGGATCAGGGCGACGGAATCGCGGTTGAGCACATTCCACGCCTGACGGAACGATTTTACCGCATAGATAAAGGCCGTTCACGGTCCATGGGCGGCACCGGATTGGGCCTTGCCATCGTCAAGCACATCGTCAATCGCCACCGCGGGCGTCTGATTGTGACAAGTGAACTGGGCAAGGGCTCAGTCTTTCGCGTTCAACTGCCCATTTCGGACGACTGAAGCCTGCACAAATCCTCGATTTGTCGTTCGTCACATATCTGTAACACATTATTCATAAAAGAGACTCTCCCGGGCACTAGCTTGCTCACGCAACGGCGCCTTGCCGTTTTTGAGTTTTTCTAAGCCCTTACAAGGAGATTGAACGAGATGTTCAAGAAGACCCTTACCGTTGCAGCGCTGGCTGGCATTTGTGTTGCCGGTTCCGCCCAAGCGCGCGACCAGATCCGTATCGTCGGTTCGTCGACGGTGTTTCCGTTTTCCACGGC
>Ga0316203_1001370_pt1 | contig 17772 bp, 21 predicted proteins | sample 6monrhotite_MG_FD_204940 | JGI IMG/M metagenome (GOLD analysis project Ga0316203, IMG submission 204940) | Microbial mat bacterial communities from mineral coupon in-situ incubated in ocean water Damariscotta River, Maine, United States -... | ecosystem: Environmental > Aquatic > Marine >... | reverse complement strand
TATTTGATTTCTTTAGATTTTTAAAGAGCGACTGAAACCGGGTCTCAGTGAAGAAGGCGAATTATACAGAGCTCACCCACTTCGTCAATCCTTTTTTTTAGGCTTTCCCTGCACTTACTCCTAAGAGAAACTGCGAAACAAACACCTCTTCAGAGACCCTTGCCAAACCAGAGCAGCGCATTATACGCAGCAAAATACAAACCACAATCACTTTTTGAAACTAATCTGAAAATACTGCTCAAACAGACTCAAACCAACTATCAGCCCTGCAACTTAACCTTTGCAATGCGACGTTTGCCGACCTGGTAGATATGCTCTGAACCTACCGCCATCTCTCGCTTTCCATCTTCGACACGTTCGCCATCAAGCTTTACTGCCCCCTGCTTGATCATTCGAATCGATTCCGAGGTGCTCTTTGTTAGACCCGCCTCCTTTAATAGATTAGCAATTGCCAAGCCCGCACCATCGACACTAATCACCTGTTCCGGGATTTCATCCGGCAAGGCACCTTTCTGAAAACGGGCAATAAATGCCTCCCGCGCTTTAACGCCTTCGGTTTCACTATGAAAACGCCCAACCAACTCTTCTCCCAGTAAGAACTTAATATCACGCGGATTGCTGCCGTCGTTGATTTGCTGCTTGAATCGCTCAATCTCGGTGAGAGGCCTAAAACTCAGTAACTCGAAGTAACGCCACATCAACTCATCTGAAATCGACATAATCTTGCCAAACATCTCATTCGGTGGCTCGTTGATGCCTATATAGTTGTTAAGTGACTTAGACATCTTCTGCACCCCGTCCAGCCCCTCTAATATAGGCATGGTCAACACCACCTGCGGTTTTTGGCCATAATGTTTCTGCAGCTCACGCCCCACCAGCAGATTGAACTTCTGGTCAGTTCCACCCAGCTCGACATCTGCCTTCATCTCGACTGAGTCGTAGCCCTGCACCAGCGGGTAGAGGAATTCGTGGATCGCAATCGGCTGACCACCGTTATAGCGCTTATTAAAATCATCCCGCTCCAACATGCGTGCAACCGTGTGCTTCGCGGCCAGCTGAATCAGGTCCGCTGCGCTCATCTTTCCCATCCATTCGGAGTTAAACATCACCGTCGTCTTCTCCGGGTCGAGAATTTTGAACACTTGAGCTTTATAAGACTGCGCATTTTCAAGCACTTGCTCTCGGGTCAGCGGCTTACGGGTCACATTTTTACCCGTCGGATCACCAATCATGCCGGTGAAATCACCGATCAGGAACATCACTTCATGCCCCATATCCTGAAACTGACGCAATTTATTAATTAAAACGGTGTGGCCAAGGTGTAAATCAGGTGCCGTGGGATCAAATCCAGCCTTAATTCGCAGAGGACGCCCTTCTTTCAGGCGCGCTTCAAGCTCACCATCTGCCAGAATTTCCTCAGCACCACGCCGAATCAACTCAAGCGCTTCATTTGTCGCACTCATGTCCACACCTTATAAAGACTATAAATTTAAGAATTCCCGACTCTTACACGATAAATAAGAGAGCAGCGCAAGAACATCAGCCTAACGACAAACACCTCCGCAGCCAGGAGGCGAGATAATATCATTTTTAGCGTCGAGTTTCGCCGCGCCATTTAATTGACCTGCGATCCCACTCAGGCTAAGGTACGCAAAACATGGACAAAGGAATTTTGTGAAGCACTCACCTATCATAGGACGCGACTATAAGGCCAGAATGGCTGACTCATCGCCCATTAATAAGCGCAAGCATCACTACCTCTTTATGCTTGCAGGCGGACTAATCTCTCTTGGCGCCGCCGCTCTTCTTATTATATCTAACGATGCTGAAGCGATTCGCAACGATCTTCCTGCGGCACTTACCAGCGCTCAGACAGCGCTAGTCACGACATCTGCCGCCCATATTTCAAAACCTCTCGCGCTACCCCACACACCAGTCGCTAGCGCGAGTAATTCACAGAACATCGCCATAGCTGCCCCACTTATTGATAAGTGGAAAGAGATCACCGTTAAGAAAGGCGACAACCTTTCACTCATCTTCAGCCGTGCCGGACTCACACCACAGCAACTACACAAGGTTTTATCGCTAGGTAAAAAGACAAAGGCACTCACTAAAATTTTCCCTGGTGACAAGCTGCGCTTTAATATCAGCGATGATAAACAGCTGAAAGCACTCAGCTACGATATTGACCAAACAGAGACACTACATATCACTCAGCGCAGTGACAACAAGGGCTATGCAGCCACCACAGAGAAACATCAAATTGATACGCGTACCGCTAACAGCAGCGGCGTTATCACCAGCTCACTATTCCTCGGTGCACAAAAGGCTGGGCTTTCAGATAATTTAACGATGGAACTTGCTGGCATCTTCGGCTGGGATATCGACTTTGCACTCGACATTCGCAAGGGTGACAGCTTTACCGTTGTCTACGAAGCACTCTACCTCGACGGCAAAAAGCTGCGCAATGGTAAAATCCTCGCAGCTGAATTTAACAATCGTGGCAAAAGCTACCAGGCTGTTCGCTATACCGACAGCAAAGGCGATAGCGACTACTACTCGCCCGATGGCAAGAGCATGCGCAAAGCATTTCTACGCACCCCGGTTGAGTTTTCCCGTATCAGCTCTCGCTTCAATTTGAAACGCAAACACCCTGTACTGAATAAGATCCGCGCCCACAAAGGGGTCGACTACGCCGCGCCCACCGGCACGCCCATTCGCGCGACTGGTGATGGTAAAATCGTTCACCGCGGCCGCAAAGGCGGTTACGGTAAAACCATTATCATCCAGCACGGCAGCCGTTACAGTACTCGTTACGCCCACATGAATAACTACGCACGCGGCATGAAAAATGGCAAGCGTGTTAAGCAGGGGCAGATTATTGGCTATGTAGGCAGCACCGGCCTCGCCACTGGCCCACATCTACATTATGAGTTCAGACTCAACGGCGCAGTGCGCAACCCGCTCACGGTTAAACTACCGGATGCAGGGCCACTGCCCAAAAAATACCGTGCAGATTTTAATAACAAGAGCCGACCTTTCCTTGCGCAGCTCAATGCACTGAAGCGCAACACCATCGCATTAAACGATTAAGCGCAACTGACATTATGAGCGCGCTCTTCATCGGACTGATGTCAGGCACCAGCATAGACGCAATCGACGCGGCACTAGTCGACTTCAGCAACCAGCCAACATTAGTCGCCACCCACAGCCACCCAATCGCCGCCAAGCTTCGCCAACAACTGCTGATGCTGAGCCAGGGGTGTCATAACGAACTCACAATGATGTTGATGCTAGACCATCAGATGGGCAACCTGTTTGCTGAAGCGAGCATTGAATTACTAAAAAAAGCGCGTGTAGATGCGACTGAGGTAGCAGCCATTGGCAGCCATGGACAAACGATCCGCCACTACCCGGATAGCCACTGTTCACTACAGATAGGCGACGCCAACCTCATCGCCGAGCAGACAGGAATCACCACGATTGCTGACTTTCGTCGTCGCGATCTTGCGGCAGGCGGAGAAGGTGCGCCACTGGTGCCCGCATTTCATAACGCCGTGTTCCGCGACAACCAGCAAGACCGCGTGATTGTAAACATTGGCGGCATCGCCAATATCACACACCTACCCGCCTCATCCGCTGGTGTCGTCAGCGGCTTCGATACCGGCCCCGGCAATATGCTGATGGATGGCTGGGCAATGCGCCATCTAAAACTACCATTCGATGAAAATGGCGCATGGGCGGGGCAGGGCGAAGTCGACCAGGTGCTATTAAACCAGATGCTGCAAGATGCATTTTTTATGCAACTGCCGCCGAAAAGCACCGGGCGAGAACATTTCAATATCGAATGGTTAGACCGGCAACTGGAAGCTCACCCCGCATCACCTTCAGCCGAATCAGTTCAGGCAACACTGTGCCAGCTCACCGCCACCTCTATCGCGCAGGCCATCACAGAGTATTGCCAAAATGCAGAGGCAACATTTGTCTGTGGCGGCGGCGCGCACAATCAGACATTAATGACAATGCTGCAAGCGGCACTGCCCTCGCATATTGCTGAAACAACCGAACAACTGGGTATTTCACCAGACTGGGTAGAGGCCATCGCCTTCGCGTGGCTGGCGAAACAAACGCTGGAAGGAAGACCGGGCAATCTGCCTGCCGTTACGGGTGCATCACGCCCCGTTGTACTCGGGGCAGCCTACCCAGGCAACACTGCAAAATAGCGCCCTCGAGACAAACCCTGCGCAAACAAAAAGGGAGCCATCGGCTCCCTTTTTAAATCACAAACTGCAAGATTCAGGTTAAACAGAAAATGAGGAGCCACAACCACAGGTAGTGGTTGCATTCGGGTTACGAATCACAAACTGCGCCCCCTCAAGGCCTTCGGAGTAATCGATCTCAGCACCGGTCAAATATTGAAAGCTCATCGGATCAACCAGCAGTGTCACACCCGTATTTTCAATCTCGGTGTCCCCATCATTAGTCTCCTCATCAAAGGTGAAACCGTACTGAAAACCTGAACAGCCGCCGCCAGAGATAAAGACACGCAATTTAAGCGCATCATTACCTTCTTCCTCTATCAGCGTTTTTACCTTTGCCGCAGCGTTATCAGTAAAAACAAGGGAAGGCGGTGGAGGGGGCATCTCTGGTGAAACTGCACTCATTTCAATTCACTCCTTAACACACATTAATTCTATTTGATTATGCCATACCCTACTCTTTTAGTCAAGAATAGCTTCAAGACTCCACTTCGGCTGCAAACTCGCGGATTTCAGGCTTATCAAAAGATGCCACTGGCTCATGCTCTTGCGCAGGCTCCTCTAAATGGACAAGGTTACCATTCACCTCGGCCCCCATCGACATTTCGATGCGATTGTAATACACATTACCGGTCACGCGCGCATGCGGCGCCAGCTCGGCGGTCTCATGGGCATGAATATCACCAATCACCACCCCATTAACCACAATATAAGGCACTCGAATCTCACCCTCAATCATGCCGTGCTCACTCAACACCAGCACCGCTGGCCCACCCTCTTCGGCAATCACACTGCCTTTAATCTTGCCATCCACATGCAAACCACCGCTAAAGACCACGTCTCCTCGCAGTTCGGTCTGCTGTCCAATCAGGGTATCAACTTTCTCTGGCTTCTGTTTTCCACCGCCCCACATAACGCTCTCCTCCTTAAAATTCGCCTGCTCTCAACCCGCCAGCCCTTAATCAGCAAGTTCGGACCAGTTAAAGATACGCTCAATCGACTTCGATTTTTTACCACTCGATTTCGCCTTCACCTTTATCCTTAACGGCACAAACCCTTCTGGCAGCACAATATCACCATCAACTTCCTGAAAATACTTGAAACGGAATAACTCACCCTCACCCTCTTTTTTAACAATTTTGGCATGAGGTAACGCCACTTGCTCATCGCCCTGCAGGCCAATAAGCGTCAATTTCACCCGGCCTTTGATAACACGATTACTTTTTTCTAACTGATTCAGAATCAGTCGATAACGGAAATTACGATCACCGCCATTATTTTCCAAACGAAAACTCAGCACCTGCAAGCCACGCACCTGATCAGAAGAGCCGACGATGCCACGGTAGAAGATCACCTCTTCCTTTAGCTCCAGCACCTCGCTCTGCTGCTCCTTAAGCAAATTATCGACCTGATCATAGGCATGACGGTCAATCTCGCGAGCACGCTCATGAACCGCTTTCTGCGCCCTTAATGTGGTTACTTCAACCTCAAGTTGCTGAATACGGCTTCGATGCTGATCACGCTCCTTACTCGCCTGCGCGCTTTCAAAACCGGCGCGACTCAAGCCATAATCAAACAATAGCCAGCCACCCACCAGTAACGCAAGTACAATAGCCACGTACCACAGTAATTTTTTAAGCGGATGATGATGCTTAACAACAACAGGCCTTGAGCCTTTCACTGCCACCCGCTAGAAACCCTGGTTCTTCAATTTAAGCATCCTGTTCGCCAATTTAAGGCATTAATGCAACTGAGTTCAGCCCGCTGCGTTCATCAAGGCCAAACATAATATTCATATTGTGAAGTGCCTGCCCTGCCGCCCCCTTCACCAGGTTATCGATCACTGACAACACCACCACCACATCCTGCCCCTGAGGGCGCACCACTGCAATCCGGCACATATTACTGCCCTTCACTGAACGCGTCTCCGGATGTGCGCCCGCCGACAGTACATCGACAAAGGGCTCATCTTTATAACGCGCCTCATACAATGCTTGTAGATCGGCACCGTGATCACTCACGTTAGCATAAAGTGTCGCGTGAATACCGCGGATCATCGGCGTCAGATGCGGCACAAACGTCAACCCAACCTCACCCTTCGCAGCAATCGCCAACCCCTGCTTTATCTCCGGCAGATGACGGTGCCCCGCAACAGCGTAGGCCCGCATACTTTCAGTCGCTTCACATAATAGCGTACCGACACTCGCCTGCCGCCCGGCACCACTCACCCCAGATTTAACATCGGCGATCAAATGACCGCTCGCCGCCAATCCATTTTCGATCAACGGCAAAAAACCAAGCTGACACGCCGTTGGGTAACAACCAGGGTTTGCCACCAGGCGCGCGCTGCGCGTTGCTTCACGGTTCACTTCAGGCAGGCCGTAAACCGCCTCATCCACCCATTCAGGGCAAGCGTGCTCCATCCCGTACCACTGCTGCCACAACGCAATATCTTTGATACGAAAATCAGCAGCAAGGTCGATCACCCGCACGCCCGCCTCAAGCAGCGCCGGCACCATCTTCATCGCAATGCCATTCGGGGTCGCGAAAAAAACCACGTCAGCAGCGGCAAGTGTTTCAACCGTCGGTTCGCTAAAGGCAAGATCGAGATGGCCGCGCAGATTGGGGTACATGTCACAAACGGGCTGCCCCGCTTCAGAACGTGAAGTGACCGCCACAACCTCAACATTCGGATGATTCACCAGCAGACGCAGACACTCAACACCGGTATAACCTGTGCCACCCACGACTGCCACTTTTATCAGCTTACTGCTCATCACACCCATCCGCTTCTATTCTAAAAAAATCAAACCCGCCATGATACGCTATGAAAGCGCGAGAAAACACCAATACAAATCACAAGTGATTAACCCGGCGGTACAAAGGCCCGCAACACATAAGCGGCCACCGCATCAATTTCACCAGGCGTCAACACACCACCCCATGCCGGCATCGTGGTATCAGAAAGCCCATTGGTGATCACTGTCGTCAAACGCTGGTGATTCATCCCGGCCATCGCCTCCGCATCGGTCAGATCACGCGGTGGTGGTTGCAGAAAACTGCCGATCCAGTTGCGCCCGGTTCCTGTCGCGCCGTGACAAAAAGCACAGTTGGCCTGAAAGATCTTTTCACCAAGCTGCTGTTGCGATGTCAGCCCATCAACCTTCGGTGCAATTTCATGCCGCGCAAAGGGAGTAGCCGATGAGATCGCATCGGCCCTATCTGACGCCACCTCATCATCACGCTCAAACGACAGCGGTTCCGCATCATCCGGATTGACCACATCTTTATTGGAATAACCACCACGTGGATAGGATACCGAGCGCGGATTCCACCAATCACCCTTGTTATTCACCTCACTCCCCACTCCTGATCGGTCATGACAGGTCACGCAGGAGGTGATAAACAGCTGGCGCCCTGCACGCTGCGACGCCGTTAACTGCTCCAGCGGCCTGTCCAGAGCGATTTCACCCAATGCAAAAGGAAATGCAGCAGCGTAGCGTTCATGCCCATCCCAGCCATTTTCAAGCGTGTGGTAACGGGTATTGATGCCGTCGCCCGCAATAAAGACATCGCGCACATAATCGACCACCGCTTCAATCTCTGCGCGATTGAGCACCGATGCAAACGACATCATCGCGCTGCCCTCACGGCCATCGGTCACCGACTTGATCATCGCCTCACGTGACAGATCCGTCAGCTGCATCGCGGTAAAATTTCTTGGTGGCGGCGTCAGATAAGTCGATGCGAGCGTCTTGGCATCGCCACTGTAACCGTGACAAAAATAGCAGTAGTTATTATAGACATTGCGCCCAAACGCCGCGCCCGGCGATGTCGCTACTCGCCCGTCAGTGGACTCACTGGTGCCTGTGTTGTGTTGATAACCGCCGACCTCTGCACTGTTTCCAACACTGCCGTTTCCGACTCCCGGGGCGGCGTTAGCAACTTTCCCGGCGCAGCTGGGGACTCCGTCATCGATGTGTTTGCAGGGCTTACTGTTTTCTCTTGCTGAATAAAGGTCTGAAAGACAAACTCCGTGACATTCGCGATCGCCTGGTTATCGAGCACCTTGCTCCATGCTGGCATTACCGTACCCGGCAGCCCCAACGAAATGGCACGAAACAGCGCCGGACGATTCAACGTATTACGGGCACGCTCACCCAAAAAGTTACGCGGACGTGGCGTGATAAATGATGAGCGTGGCCCATGGCCATCACCGCGCACCCCGTGGCAGACAAAACAGTTATCCATATAAAAAGCACGCCCCATTGCGACATCCCCCACCAGCCCATGCGGTAACTGTAGCGACATATCTGATTTCGCCAACACCGCAGGGCGTGGCGGAGGCGGCACGGCAGAGGAGGAGTGACTCGCAGGCGCTTGCGCTTGCGTTTGCCCCGCAGTCAGCGGCATCGCCCCCGCCGTGAAATCACGCCCCGGATGACTCGGCACAGGTGGCGCGGCAGCATGCGGATTAGTACGCCCATTTGATGAATCTGACATGGCGCTCGAAACGGCTACACCCGATACACCGGGAATACGCATGAAATCGCCCCGGATATAATCGACCACCGTCACAATCTCCTGCGCGGAGAGGCGTGAATTAAACGGCATCATCGCCGTGCCATCACGGCCATAGGCAACCGAGGCAATCATCCGCTCACGGTTTAACAGCTGACGCGCCTCATCAGAGGTGAAGTCGCGCGGCGGTGGGTTCAGACCATTTTGCGTCCAGGTCGAACCATTGCCTTTATCGCCATGACACGCCGAGCAGTTACGCTTATAGATATCACGCCCGCTGCTGCCTGCGCGCTTACTCGTGTTCAATGCAGCAACAGGCGGCGCGGTGCTCTCAGTTAACGCTGCGCTTGCGACAGTCGTTGATGCCAAAGCTCGCGTAGGTACAGAAGCACTCATAAATGAACTGCGCACATAGTCTACTACGCCGGCAATCTGCACCTCGTCCAGTCGCCCTTGCCAACCGACCATCGCGGTATTCGGACGGCCATGCGTCACCGAGGCGATCATGCGGGTGCGATCAAGCTCCTGCCATGCACTCGCCGTGGTGAAATCACGCGGCGGTGGTTTCAGGCCGCGCTGCGCACGGCTATTGCCATCACCATTATCACCATGACACGCCGCACAGTGCTGCCTGTATAAAGGTTCGAACCCGGCGAATGCAGAGACCGCTGTTGCGGCAACCTGCGGCGATGCTACCGCCATATCCTCTGCTGTCATCCCCGGCATCGCCTGAACCGTTGCCGACGATACCAGAGTCAATACCAGAATCAACACCAGAGTCGAGAGCAACGCCCCCATTAACATTAGCGGGCTGATCGCACGCTGCTTTTGTTCATTTATGATCGTATTCATAGCGACGTATTGTGACGCAAAACAAATAGTTGCGCCACGTCAATGATAGCTTTATTCTTGTTAATCAAATAAGCGGCCATGATGATAATCAGGCGCAGTACAACCAGGGCGGATCCTACACAGCCTGGGGTTTTACAGCGACAGCGGCTTAAGGATATAAATTACGTGAAACAGCAACTTAGCAAATTTATTCATGCGCTGCTCATCCTCTCAACAGGATGCATCGTATCATTTTCTGCGGTCGCCGCCGAAAGCACCAATACTATCCTCGGCACCAAACATGACTTCACCGGGCTTAACAAACGTGCAGGCGTTGCCGCGATGACAGGCGTCGCCTTCTCTGATTACGGTTCATCATGCGTCTACTGCCACATTCCACCCGAACAGGAAGGGGCAGACCCCACCCCGTTTGGCGGCATCGAAGGGTGGAACCGTTTTGTCCCGGCAACCGAGCATAGTTACGACCTCTACAATAGCCGCACGCTCGAAAACAAGGTGTACACCCCAAGCCCGATCAGCCTGCTCTGCCTCTCCTGCCACGACGGCACCATGGGAGTCGACATGACGGTATTCCGCCCCAACGGCTGGCGCAGCTCTGAAGATGCCGCGATGCACCTGCGTATCAACGGCGACAACAACATGATGAACTGCGCCAAATGCCATAATGGCCGTGTGGCGCATAACATTGCGATCAAACACATCGGCACCGATCTGACCAACGATCACCCGATTTCAATGCGTTATGCCGGGCTCAGCGACAAAGACCTCGACTTTAACCAGCCTGACGGCCCATACGGCTTTAACAACGGCGTAAAACTCTATGATGAGCGCGTCGAATGCGCCTCTTGCCATAACGTGCACAATCCCGATGTTGAGGTACTACTGCGCGACCGTGCTGATCGATTGTGTGAAACATGCCATATCAAATAAGCGTCTCCCGATCTAGGCAGCTCATCTCAAGCGCCACCGCTGCGCTTGCACTATTGCTGTTTGCCGGTTGCGCCGCCACACCCGAGCCCACCACGCCATTCGTACCACCGGTCTATCCACCCGCACCAGCAGAACCCCGCTTCATCTTTGAACGCACCCTGCTGTATAACGATGATATTGAGACCCTCACAAAAAAACAGCGTTTCCGCCAGCTCGCTACCGGTCAAGCGCGCCAAAGCCAAGGGATGGTCAAACCGTTTGATATCGCGGTGCGTCAGGGCAAAGTCTATGTCAGTGATTCGGTGCAGCGTTCAGTGCTCGTCTTTGATATTCCTGGCAAACGTTTCAGCCAGATCGGTACCACTCAACCCGGCACGCTCAACAAACCACTCGGCATCGACGTTGGCCCCAACGGCCACCTGTTTGTTGCAGACATCGGCGCACTGCGCATCCTCGAATATGATGCCAATGGAAAATTTGTACGCCGCATCGGCAGCAAAGCAGACTTCACCCGCCCAACCGATGTCACCGTTAGCAATGACGGCACCCACCTTTATGTGGTCGATACCGGCGGCGTCGAATCAGATAGCCACAATGTCGTGGTGTTTGACCTTGCCACCGGCAAAGCGATCAAGAGCATCGGCCAGCGCGGCATTAAAGAGGGCGAGTTCAACCTGCCACTACAGATCACCAACAGCGTCAAGGGTGGCTGGTATATCGTCGATGGCGGCAACTTCCGCGTACAGGCCTTTAATGATGATGATAGCTTTAAACTCGCCTTCGGCAAGATCGGCCGCTACCCAGGCCAGTTCGCCCGCCCCAAAGGGATCGCCACCGACCCCGACGGCAATATCTACGTCATCGATAGCGCCTTTGGTAACGTGCAGATCTTCAATGAAACTGGCGAGCTATTGATGTTCATGGGGCAACGCGGCCAGTCCGGCATCCCCGGTCGCTACATGCTACCGTCCGGCATCGATATCGACGAAGATGGCCGCATCTACATCGTTGATCAATTCTTCCGCAAAGTGGATGTCTTCAGGCCTTACGCCTTGGGTGCGAATGAAGGCTACGCCGCTGACCCGATCATTCGCGACAACTAACCGCAGGGTATGCCCAACTGCGTACTGCTCCTCCTACTTCAACTCACAGGGTTTACTGAAAAAGGCAGGCAAGTCATCCACCGATCACCGCTGTGCAGATAGCACAGCGCAGTAAAAAACAGAAACAGACGCGAAAGCAACCCGACTACTCCTCCTTCTCATAAATAAGGTAACGATGATTATGACCATCCGTCACAACCAACTGATCAGCGACCAATAGAACACCGGTCGGAAAGCTCAACGTTTTGGCACTTGGATCTCTATCAGCGCTACCATCCTGGTCATCATCATTTGCCGCGCGCTTTGTAAAAGAGCCCTGCCCCAGCACCACATCGGCGGGGGAAAAGTGATTCGTTGGAAAACGGTTCCACAACAATACCCGGTTATTATCACTATCGGCAATAAACAGCTGTACACCGTTCGAGTAAACACCATCGTAGGGGCCTGCCAGTGTACGCTTAGAGGGCGCTGAATCAGCATCACCATCCTGGTCATCATCATTGGGTGCATTTGTTGTAAAAGTCTCTTGCCCCAGCACCACATCAGCCGGCGTAAAGCTCTCGGTTGGAAAGCTGTTCCAGATGAGCACACGATTGTTACTCGTATCTGAGACAACCAGCCGTTCACCATCGCTCCACACCCCGGCAGGAAAATTAAGGGATGCGGCCGTTGGCTCATCCATCACCCCGACATTCGGCTGACAATGTTTGAAGTCTTGCTGCCCCAGTACAATATCCGCCGGCACACCATTGCTGGTTGGAATCGAATTCCAGATCAACACACGGTGATTGCCAGAGTCAGTCACAATCAACTTACCATCCGCCGCCCAACCTGCCTCGGGAGAACGCAACCCGGCAGCACTGCAGCCTGCGGCTTTCGAATCAAGATTAACCTGCCCCACCACCCGGTCAGCAGGCACGCCGCCACTGGCCGGAATACTATTCCAGATCAATACACGGCTATTGTCATAACTCACCAGGAACATCTTACCCTGGTCAAAAAACACCGTTTGTGGGCCCGAAAATTGAGTCGCGCTTACCCCTGATGCTGTTGTCGTAAAATCAGGCTGCCCCAACACAAAGTCAGCGACAGCGTCATTTTCTGTCGGCAGCTCAAGGTAACCCAACACGCGATTATTGTTATGGTCAGGCAGGTAGAGCACATCATGATGAAAACCGGGGTTACCAAACGGAGCATCAATCGTATTGGCATCGACAGCCCCACCCTGATCGCGAGCACTCCTGGTAAAATCAGCCTGCCCCACAACGACCACAGCCTCTTGAAAGGATTCGAGATCAATCAGCTGAATCCCTGATGGGGAGTCAACAACAGCCTCCTCAGGCTCTTCAGACTCGTCAATACAGGCGGCTAATGAAAACGAAAATGCTGCCAACAACAGCGCACGCACAGCTAACAAACGACCTGGAACTACCATCATAACCCTCATAAAATCGACTCATCGCACACAACAACACGCAAGACAGCTATTGAATTCACCATGAGTTCAATTGTTGTCAGATAAAAATGGTGCCTCTCCTGACCAGCATTTACTACCCAGGCATAACAACGCCAGAGCACCACGTGACACCGGGGTATTTTACATCATTATTTAAAGGTTATCTGTTTGGAAATCAATGGAATCAATGACTCTGACCATAATACTGTCTTTTTATTTGCTGACCATAATACTGTCTTTTTATTTGCTTCTCTTCTTTTATCTGGTATATAATCCACGTATATCTCATTCAATATCATTGAATTTTAAGCGCTAAATTAAATAATTAAGCTAGCTTTAGAATACTAACTCGGGAAAATCAAATGGCAAAGCAAATAAGTATCATGGTCGGTGGGACGCAGTATCACATAAAACGAACGCCTGCAGAACCCTCAAAAGCTCTACTAGCGTCCCGCCAGGCTTATAACGTATGTTTGGCAGCGCAGAACGCTTGGAGAGGAGGGCGTATAGCTCCGGCTGTATACCCTGCTAAGTGTATAAAGAGACGTGGTGAATTTGTCGAGGTAATAGGGGTCCCTTACGTGTCTGATTCGCAAGAATATCCAGAACCTGAGATTTGCTTTGTCCTTTATAAGCCTAATACAAATACAGTCGCTGGTTATGCGAATTTATCATCTGATAATAATAGCATCCCCTACAAGTATGCTTTTTTAACAAATGACGGGGCACATTATCATAGCGAAATACCTACCGGCAGGCTCGGCGGTCACTTCCATGAAAAAAAGGTACAAATAACTCCTATTGGCACATCAGCGGAGAAGCTCCGAAGGACCCGAGGGATCATAGTTAGCCGAGGGGCCATAATCAGGACGGTAGCTATCTCCTAAGAATCAATGGAATCAATGGGGTCAGAGTCCAATACTGAATCAATGGGGTCAGAGTCATTGATTGGAATCAATGGTGAATCAATGGAATCAATGGGGTCAGAGTCATTGATTGGAATCAATGGGGAATCAATGGGGTCAAATCAATGGAAATCAATGGGGTCAGAGTCATTGATTGCACCTAATCAGCTACAAATCTTATAATAGCCCTAAGATAAGACAACACAAGGAGTGTGTTCAGAAATCAATGGGGTCAAAATCAATGGGGTCAGAGTCATTGATTGCATCTAATCAGCTACAAATCCTATAAAAATCAATGGGGTCAGAGTCATTGATTGCATCTAATCAGCTACAAATCCTATAATAGCCCTAAGATAAGACAACACAAGGAGTGTGTTCATGGCCACAGGCTTAAGCGGCTTTATTTTCCGGGTATCTCACTGCATGTTATCCAGCGGGGCAATGACCGTCAGGCGTGCTTCTATAATTGCTTCTATAATGAAACGGACTATAGAAAATCAGCGAAATTTCGGGCTGAGGTAGATAATCAACGACTCTGACCCCGTTGATCAGCAGTCCTTGCTACATGATGCACTGTGTGAAGTTGAACTTCATATGGGGCCGATTGTTTTTCTGATGCGTTAGGATTCTTTTTGGGCTGGCCTTTATTTTTCATCATGTTCAATCTCCTCCCAAATCATATTGCCATTCTCGTCAGATTTTCCTGAGGCTAATTGATTTGGTTCCTTCACAATAATATGTTTGGTCGCCCGCATTTCTTCAGCAGCTCTCCGGGCTGCAGCTAATGCTTTTTCTTTGTTTGGCTTATTACGCAAATTTTCGTTTTGCTTGTCGCGTATATCTTTAATATTATTCATTGTCTAAACTCGCCTTGTACAGCAATCACTTTTTGCATTATAAGAAAAACCTTTGCGTACATAATAATCCCGTACAAAAGCATTAACCGGATGCATGATATTGATGTGATCGGCTCCAATTAACGCAGCATAAGCACTAAGTGCTATATAGGTAATGTCCAGCAATGATATTTCACTTTGAGGAGCCTTTTCAATAAAATTAAGCCTGAGGCCTGTACCTGCATAAGTAGGCCGCCCCAGTGACAACCCAACCAACTTGCCACCCTTCCAGGCTGCTGCTTCAAACCGTTTAGGATATTGAAGCTTCCATGACATGTAGGTGTTTGGCCAATCCCATGTCTTGGCCCTGTGAGGATTGTTTTCCCATTTCTGAAATGCAGAGTAAGCCCTGTTATCTGCTTGTGTTAATGACACTCCATTTCTTTGCGACGAAAGTATTTCATTGGCTGTGCGCAAGGCTTCGATTCTGTAGATATCATACTGTTTTTCTAACTTTTCTTTCATTCGAAGTTTTAACATTTTATTTTATTTCTTGTTCTGCCTTGTTTACGGATCAATGGGGTCAATGGGGATCAATGGATCAATGGATCAATGGATCAATGGGGTCAGAGCCATTGATTGCATCTAATCAGCTACAAATCCTATAATAGCCCTAAGATTTAGGACAACACAAGGAGTGTGTTCCAAATCAATGAAAATCAATGGTAAATCAATGGGGTCAGATACTAATACTGCTTCTTTAACGGAATTCACGATCTATATCAATAGGTTATGAATAAGTAAACCCTGTGGGTGCCATGTGAACAAAGCGCATCTCTTACACAATCAATGGGGTCATAATCAATGGTAATCAATGGTAATCAATGGTAATCAATGGTAATCAATGGTAATCAATGGGGTCAGATACCGTCTTGCCGGTCAAGAATTTTTAGTCACAGTATTAGCACCAATGATCAACGACTCTGACCCCGTTGATCGCCCGTTGATCGATCTCTTTACCGCGCTAAATCAAGAGGAATAGGCATGACGGGCTACCAACTAAGAATGCGCAATGAGCTAGAACGTAGATATAACCATCTTCGAATGCAATCAATACAAATGGCTAACCAAGCATTACGAACACCTGATGTTAGGCTCTCACTGGTTGATAATGCATCCTATAGAGCTTTTGAGCAGTGGCAAAATCACCCTAACAGAAAGGTTGATTGGAATTGGCCTACATCATGGCATAGCTGGAAGATTCATTATCCCAAGCGTTTTGAATGTGCTACATGGCAAGGTAATAAACTAATCGGGTTTGCAATGGGTAGGCCAACGTATCAAGCAACAGGGCTTAGATTGGACTACATCGAAAAATCACCAAAAGCCAGCGAACCCCATTTAGATTTAACGTATCTTGCCCTATATGCCTATGCCACTTTACTAGGAGCAACCCACGTTAAAATCATGAGCCCTATAAACAAAGATGTTCGGGACTATTACGAGAGCAAGGGTTTTAAATACGATCAAAAAAGCGATAGCTGCATTCGGAGGATTATATAATGGACGATAGTATTAAAAATTTTGATGATGCCCACAATAAAAAACTTAAACATTTATCCAAAGAAGAGCACGCAAAAACTGGCTTAAAAAAACTGTCTCAAGAGATGGAAGCAAGCAAGGGTAAAATAAAAGAGCCTGAGGGGTTAGCCTCTGGCGCAACGGATAAAGGTGGGGAAATGATTATTGATTTAGAAGAGGACTTCAACGATGACGAATAAACCATTAACGAATAAAGAAAAGCAATTTACTGTTTTACCAGAAGAGATAGACCGTAAAATGGCCTTAGCCAAAGCGAATCAAGCTGTAATTAAGGCCCTTGGCGAAATCAAAAGAACAAAAAAACGCCCAAAAACTGTTAGATAAATATAGCTGTAAAAATCAACAATCAATGGGGTGAAATCAATGGGATCAGAGTCATTGATTGCATCTAATCAGCTACAAATCTTATAATAACCCTAAGATAAGACAACACAAGGAGTGTGTTCATGGCCAGGCTTAAGCGGCTTTATTTTCCGGGTATCTCACAGCATGTTATCCAGCGGGGTAATGACCGTCAGGCGTGTTTCTATCATGAAACAGACTATAGGGTGTATCTGGATAAACTCAAAGATTCCAGTAAAAAATATAACGTGGCGGTACATGCGTATGTCCTGATGACAAATCATGTCCACATCCTTGCGACACCGAGCGATGAAATGGGCATCAGTCGGATGATGCAATCCCTTGGCCGTTACTACGTCAGGTATGTTAACCACACTTATAGCCGAACAGGGACATTATGGGAGGGCCGCTATAAATCCACGTTAGTTGATAATGAGCGCTACCTTCTAACAGTGAGTCGATACATTGAATTGAACCCTGTTAGGGCTAATATGGTGAATCATCCCTGTGACTACCCATGGTCAAGCTATCAAGCAAATGGACAGGGTAGGCATATCCAGTTACTGACCCCACATGAAATCTATGTTGCACTTGGTAAGAGCGCTGAACAGCGTCAAAAGGCTTACAGGGTATTATTTCGCGGGAGTATTTCGGATCAGGTAATTAAAGAAATACGAGATGCAACAAATAAAGGATGGATATTGGGTGAGGGTAGGTTTAAGCAGCAAGTTGAAGACGTTTTGGGGCGTACTGCTGGGCCCAGAAAACGCGGTGGCGATAGAAAATCTGCAAAATTTCGGGCTGAGGTAGATAATCAACGACTCTGACCCCGTTGATCTCTGATTAGGTCTTGTTACGTCAACGCCTCGCAACAGATAAGGATAAATCTTATGCTTAGGGTGAGACCGGCTGGTGTTTGGTCCTGGAGCCATTCCCGCTAGCCCCATTTTGCGCATCAAACGTTGT
>Ga0316203_1001365_pt1 | contig 17855 bp, 19 predicted proteins | sample 6monrhotite_MG_FD_204940 | JGI IMG/M metagenome (GOLD analysis project Ga0316203, IMG submission 204940) | Microbial mat bacterial communities from mineral coupon in-situ incubated in ocean water Damariscotta River, Maine, United States -... | ecosystem: Environmental > Aquatic > Marine >... | reverse complement strand
ACAACCGCAGAAGAAGACACTCGTTTCTGGGCTATCTCAGTCCGGTCGAGTTTGAGGCCAATAGTGCCTCTTAATTTCCGAGTCCGTTAAATCGGGGGAGGCTCATACAGGCGATTGAAAGTGCTTTATATTCCTCAAAGGTTATTCATAACATGAGAGGGCGGGGCGGTGTGAAAATGTCGGAATGTAGTTTTGCAAGACATGACCCCGAATATGTTATAGGGATTTTATTTGTATACTTTTAAAAATACTGAAATAAATAATAAAAAGTCTTCAGATTTTGAGACAAAATCTATGCTTTATCTGTTGGGGATGCGTCGTGACAGTGATGAGATTGAGCTCATTACTGTTGACTGCTTTAACGATGTTACCGGGCTTAACGACGATTTTAGTAAGCTTTGGGATGTTCAAAGTAAAAATCACAGCTACCTTCCACCATCAAAAATTGGTGAAAGCTTATCTACACTATACGACAATTTCATTTCAGCGATAAATTTTTGTGATTATATTCTATTTATTCCTAAGTTAACTAGGGAGTATCTTGTTGATGGTAGCCTGAATGTGTACGGATATGAGAACATTGAAAGTAAACAAAGAAAAGGGATTGAAAAGAAATTAAAAGAAAAAATAAATGGCAATAAATCAGGAGACACGCCGGCTTTATTTTTTGACTTTTTAAGTAATGTAACTTTCGTTGAGGATAATAAGAGAATAAGCACCTACATAAAAAAGTTATCTAAGTTTAAAAATAAGCGTTCTATTGATGAGTCGATATATGAAAGGATTTTTAATGAAATTAGAAATGTTCAAACTTCGTTGAAAAACTCATATATTGAAAATGAGACAATAAATCACCCTTCTGAAGTAATTAAATTTAAACGTCATATATCTAAATCCCAAATCAATACGTTATTAATTAATAGACTAATAGGTATAGATGTTTTTTCTTTTCCGGGTGTGCCAATACCTTTCTTGTGTTTCACCACGGGGTTAGAAGAAGAGGCGGTTAAGGATTTACTGCAAGAATGTAATGAGAATTTAAGTAGAGCATTTTTTGATAAGAATGGATGCAAGGAGTTTTGGAAAATCTCCGAGGAAATTATACGTATATCTAATTCAAAACCACAAAATAGTGTTGAAAGTACATTTGATGAGCTCACTTCTATTGTTGAAATAAAAACGCCATACCTAACCGAACAAACCATCCAATACATGATATCTCTCATAAAGACAGGACTAGAAAATGCTAATTAAGAAAATTGCGTTCGGGGATAAAACAGAAGCCTTTATTGAGTCCAGGTTAACGGATGGGCTGAATGTCATTTACAGTGATGACAATAATCGTGGTAAGACCCTTGTCATGCAAGGGATGATGTATTCACTTGGATATGAGGCGATTTTTCCTAGCTCATTTAATTACAAAGACAAATATTTTTATTCAGAAATAGAGATCAATGAAGAAAAGTATGAGTTTCTAAGAAAGAGAAATTCCATTGTTGTAAAAACGGATAGTTCAATGCAGGTCTTTAATTCTGTCAGCGAGCTTAAGTACTTTTTTGACAAGTTTATATTATCTATACCAAGAATAAAAAAAGAAAATAAATCTAGGGCTGTTGATTTTAGTCTTTTTTATGAACTTTTCTTTATTGGTCAGGACAACCGGAGTCCATCAGGCCTTATTAGTAAAGGGCAATTTAATAAATTTGATTTTAAAAACATGGTGTATGAACTAGCTGGGTTTTCACATGATGCTTTTAACCAAGATGATATTAATGAAATGAAGGGCAAGATTTCCAACTTAAAAATTAAACTTAAAGAGTCTAGAAAAAAAATCACATTAATTAAGTCAAATCCTGATATTGCTGAAGTATTTTCTAAGTCGTTCGACTCTGAACGGGTTCAAAGCAAAATAAGATCAATCAGCAACCTAAATAAACAGATGTCAAAATTGAGACGTTCTAGGCAGAGAGAAATTAATAGGAAGTCAAAATTAGAGCAATTAGTATCAGAGTTAAACTCATTAAATCGAGATTTAAGCGAAGGCAAGGTGAAGTGTGGAGAATGCGGAAGCGAGAGAATTGTATATTCAAATAGTGATTTGACTTTTGAGGTGAGTAATATTGATGTTAGAAATGGTATATTGAAGTCCATTTCCGAAAATATAAATCAGAAATTTGAAATCATAGATGAGTATTCAAGGGAGATTAATTTTATTCAAAACTCCCTTCGTGAAGAAATGTCAGATACGCCGCCAAGTTTTCAACAAATGATAGTATATCAAGACCAAGCGCTATCTGATAAAAACTATGACAACGAGGCATTTTCAATATCTCAACAAATTGAATCTTTAAATGAGCAATTAATTTCATCGCAGTCAATTGGAGAAGTACTTAAAAGTGATAGAGCATTATTTGACAAAAATTTACTGGAAAATATGACTATGCTTTATAGGGCTATCGATCCAAATGGGAATCTAGAGTTTGATGATATTTTCACTAAAAGAGATTCAACTTTCTCAGGAAGTGAGAGCCAAGAGTTCTATTTTTGCAAAGTTGTGGCATTAAGTAATATTTTAAAACATGATTTTCCGATCATTGTCGACTCTTTTCGTGATGGTGAATTATCAACCGTAAAAGAAGATTCTATGCTCAAAATTTACGCGAGTTTAGAAAAGCAGATTGTTTTAACTTCGACGCTAAAAGATGAAGAATACAAATTTGATAAATACAGAAAAAATATAAACATCAATGCTATTGACTATAGCTCACACACAGACTGTAAGATATTGAAAGAAGGTTTAAGAAAAGAGTTTAGTATGTTGGTTGATAGTTTTAGTGGTGTCGTGATGTAATGGTATTAGAAAAAGGGGACGCTACCCTTTTTTAGGTTGAACTAGTGATAGGTGCCAATTTTTGAATGTTTAATTTAATCAGTCGGAACGACTTGTTACGGTTGGCCGTATGATAAAACGGAAAAGATAATGCCGAGTGACAGGCATAGAGGCGAATAGTATTTGGTGTCGTATTTCGCGAATTCGGATGATGTTATCTTTTTGAAGAAACCGACCAGTTTGAAGTCACCGATGGCGCGCAGGGTGAACACTGCAGCGAGCAACCAGCCGAAATATACGGCATAGCCACCATACGAGATCGAAGCGAGATCATAAAAGGCGAGCAGGTAGGCCAGAGCGCTGAATGAGAGTAGGGCGACACCTACAAATGCGGTGGTGATAGGGCCGGGGTTTATCGTTGGTTTTCCATCTATTTCAGGGACGGCCTTTGTGATGCCAAGCTGGCCACCCATAGCCCAGTAAAAATGCAGCAGGCCAAGAGCTATCAACACTATGATGGTCAGTCCGCTAATCAAAAACATGAAGTGTCCGTTCAATAATCAATTTGATGGTGCTGTCGGGGTGGGAGCTTCTGGCTGGTTGGTATTGGACGCATATCGGGCAATGATGCCAGCCCAGGTACGTTCAATCTCAGGCAGTAGTTTATGAAATGCCTCTTTCTCTGTTTTGACCCGCATATCATCCACAGCACCGGAAGTGCCCCAGATACTTGCATATTTGCTGTCGCGCGCTGTTACTTCAGCAAGTCCGTAGAGGTATTCCGTCCGTACATCAAAGAAAGCAGCCGATACGGTAGTAGTGACTGAAACCTCTTTGTTATTTAAAAAGCCAAGCATCAGGGTGTTCAGAGGAGCGAACTTTTGTGCACCGGCATGAAAGGATGTATCAAAGGTATAAATAAGCAGGATATCTGTTCTTAAGCGTGCAGCTGCTTCGCGCAGGTCTTTGACTGAATCCAGCTTGCTCGGTAACAGAATTTTGTTTAGAGGTGCTATGCCAGCAACCTTGGGTAGCTGAGACAGGCGTTCGAAATCTTTTTCTGTTTCGACTTCACGTGTTGTTACTACGCTGTAACGACCGGTACCATAACTGCTGATATTGTGAGATTGATAACCTGGAGCCTGAACCCGGGCTACCGTCAGATTGGCAGGAAAGGATGCGGCGGGTTTCTTTGACATCAGTTCATTGATATCGGCATCGGCCAACTGATTGAGCTGGACGCTGCCGCCGGGAGTTGTGTATGAGGCACACCCGCTAAGCAGAATCAGTACAGACAGGGTGATTAATGTGATGGGTTTCATGTTTACTCCGTAATGGTTTGTTTCTGGGAAATGAGGGTCATTTTCTCTGTTAGCAGAGGCCAGTTTGTTGAAATAATGAGTAGAAATCTGATTGACTGGAAGGCCATCATGCGTTGATGGAGGCTTCATCAGGTTCTTTGCGTTTGCATTCAACCACACGGGTTTTGGCAACGTGGTCATGGATGCAGCGTTTATCCTGAGCAAAGATGAACAGGACATTGATCAGTGCAAAGAACTGCCCGACAACAGGAATATAACCCGGTAAGAGGAATGTTGCATAACGGGGAAGCAGGTGCTGCATCACGCCGGGAAGATTGCCATCCAGATCGACAATTTTAATGCCTAATACCATTTTACCAATGGTCTGACCGTGTTCAGTGAGCAGTTTCCTGTTGATGAAGAAAAAGAAGGAGATGCCGAGCAGACCGATAAACAGGGTGTAGCCAAACGATGGATCAGAGCCATCTGAGGCACCGCTGAATCCGGTAGTGAGAAGCATGGCAGGGACGGTGATGAGTAGTATGCTCAGGGTATCGATCAATGACGCCCAAAGCCGTTGCCATCGGGATGCGAGTTCGATTTTGTTGGCCGGTTCTTCTGTTACCACTTCCGGAGTTTCGATATCCAAGTGCTTCTCCCGTAGCTGATCTTTATGGTATTGAAGAGCAGTAAAACAGTTCTGTCAAATGGCAGGAGTGGGGGCGTTTGCTTCGTTGCTCTTGTCCGGGCGTATAAAGGGTCGGTCTGCAATGTTAGCTTTGACAACTGCGAGTAAAATCTGTGCGGAAAGGATGAAGCAACCATGACGAAGAAGATGTTCGGTGAGCAGGATGCAACCTATCAGGCGCTGGGTGGATTTGATGGGTTGGTGAAGCTGGTTGATGAGTTTTACGATGCCATGGAGACTTTGCCGGAAGCCAAACGGGTTCGGGATATGCACAAAGATGATCTCACCGTATCACGTGACAAGCTTGTGTACTTTCTTTCCGGCTGGACTGGCGGGCCAAGAATTTACGGTGATAAGGATGGCAGCATCAACATTCCCATGGCACATCAACATCTGACTATTGATGAAAATGATAGAAATGCCTGGCTGCTCTGTATGAAGGCGGCATTGGATCGATGCGGCTATCCTGAAGAGCTGAAAGATTATCTGTTAGAGCAGTTATATTTTCCTGCAGAACGCATTCGTCAGGTCAGTAAAAACTATCAATCTTGGGAATGCTATAGAGGCTTCTTTTGCCTGCAGGGGTAACCGATATTGAGCGAAAAAAGGTTGTAACACAACAGTTATGTATCTATCCACAAAATCTGTGCATAACGTTGTGGATAGATATGCTCAAGCGCTATGTTTTCAACGTATGTGACATCCAACATGAAAAGTGCTTAAAAATTAAGCACAATATAAATCCATTTAAAAACAATAGCTTAGGGTTTATTCGTGTGGGTGTTGTTTTCTGAAGTCATAAATAGGACTCTCTTTGTGACAGCAAATATCATCTGGTGGATAAGATGCTATATATATACTCGTAAGCTGTATTTTTCCCGTAGAATATAGGCATTCAGAGTGTCAGAAGTCGGACTAATAACGGACAGCAACCCAGATGGTATGTATGGCTCCAAGATCATCGGTATGTTCGTTGACACGTTTGGCTTCCACTTCAAAGCCGATCTTCATCAGACGTTGGGTAAATAGCCTGTCGGTATCTGCTGACCAGACCGTGAGTATACCGCCGGGTTTGAGTGATTCATAGGCCACTTCAAGCCCACCCAGCCCGTAGAGATTATCATTGTCATCGCGGGTGAAACCATCCGGCCCATTATCGACATCGAGCATGATGGCATCGAAACCGTTTTTATTCTCACGCATCACCTTGCCAACGTCCTGTACGATTACATCAACGCGTTCATCCTTCAGTGGATGGCCTGCAATGCCGCCAATATGGCTGCGATTCCAGCGTACCACGGCAGGCATCAATTCGGCCACAGCGATACGTGTGGAAGGGCCTGAGTGGAGTAGGGCAGAAGCCAGCGTGTAGCCCATGCCGAGTCCACCAACGAGCAGGCGTGGGTTCTTCCGACCTGCCACATGTTTACAGGCCAGTTCCGCCAGCACATCTTCGGAGTTATGTACGCTGCTGTGCATCAACTCCCCAGGTTCACCCTCAACACGGATGGTGAACTCCTCATCGCGTTGCAAAAGGTGCAGCGTGGTGCCGTGTTCGGTGGAACTATCTATTAATGTATAGGGAGTCATTGGCCTGTCCTCTGTCTTGCGCAGATCACACTATTCTCAGGTAGGTCCGTAAATCAAGGATCACCATCTGTTGTGTTAATAACGAACTCATAGGCAGGTAATGCTCATGTAATTATAACTCGTCAAAAATGTTTTCTCCCCCCGTTAGCAGACTGCCGAGACAAACGTCCAAAATCGGAACAAGAGCGGCAGAGCCGTGGCCGGTTTTGGATGTGCAGGATCGGGAATCCGTAGGACAGTCTGATTTGGGGTGCCCTTCTTTCGTACCTTTCTTGGGCATGCAAGAAAGCTGCATACAAGAATTTTGTAGCCTACATTTTAAATATTGAATGACTCCCGCAAATAAAAGCGTTTGTGACATGACGAAATCATATGACATGTTATGCTGTCCCAAGTATTTGATGGGGTATTGCAGTGGCGAAGAAGTTTTATGTTGTATGGCAGGGCAGAGAAACCGGAATTTTCAAGGACTGGGCCACGTGCAAAAAGCAGATCGATAAATTTGCCGGGGCCAGATACAAGTCGTTCCCGACGCAGGCTGAGGCGGAAGCTGCTTTCCACGGCGGTGCTTCTGCATCGGTGAAAAGGGCTAGCTCATCAAGTGCTGCGCCAGCGAAAAAGAGATCTGCAGTTCAAACAGTGAAAACCTACACAGCTGATGAAATCGCGGTCATGAAAACCCATACTAAAATCTTTACCGATGGCGGTTGTGAGCCGAATCCGGGCAAAGCAGGTTCCGGTGTTGCTGTATACCGCAACAATGAGGTTGATGAACTGTGGTATGGCCTGTTTAACCCCAATGGCACCAACAATACCGCTGAACTGAATGCCCTGCATCAGGCATTGATTATGGCCAAAGGCGAAATCAGCAAGGGGGCTTCCGTTGCCATCTTTTGCGATTCCAAATACTCCATTCAATGTATTACCCAGTGGGCGATCAACTGGCAGAAAAAGGGCTGGAAGAAGACCGGTGGCGAAATCAAGAACCTTGAACTGATCAAGGAGATGTTTGCTTTGCACCAGCAGTTAAAAGACAGGGTTCAGATCCTACATGTGAACGGCCATGTCGGTGTTGAAGGCAACGAGTTGGCTGACCGCATGTCGATCCTGGCGATAGAGTCCAGAGGTCGTGGTTTTACACGTTACAGTGAAAAGCTGGATATTGATGCCCTGCTGGCAATGAGGGAAGGGTAATGTTTTTGGTCATAAATGACTGAGCCAGAACAAAAAGCACGCCTGTTGAGCAACGATTGTCAGGAATGACCCATTGGTGAGTGGCAGTGTTGCCTCCAGATTGAGGAGGTGCTGCAGTGAGTAATAGTTTGGCGAAGAAGTATGAGCAGCGCTTTGAGCGTGTATTCGATTATATTGAACTACACTTGTCTGAGCCCTTGAGTGTTGAGCAGTTAAGTCAGGTGGCAAACTTTTCTAAATTCCATTTTCATCGGCAGTTTTCGCTCTATGCCGGCATCGGCGTGTTCGCCTATGTTCGCATGGTTCGGCTCAGACATGCTTCTTACTGGCTGGTGTTTCGGAAGCAGGAGAGGATTATCGATATCGCCCTGGATGTTGGTTTCGAGAGCCCGGAATCGTTTTCACGCGCCTTTAAGCAGGAGTTCGGGCAGTCGCCTTCTCAATTTAGAAAAAAACCGCAATGGCAACCGTGGAACGAATGTTTCCGCCTGCCGCAGCGAAAGAGGGTTGAGAAGATGAATGTGAAAATAGTCGATTTTAAAGAAATAAAAGTGGCGGTGCTGGAGCATCGTGGTGCACCGGAGTTAGTGAATGACTCGGTGATGACGTTTATCGAATGGCGAAAAAGCACTGGCTTGTCGCCACTCCATACAAGCAGAACGTTTGGCCTGATCTATGACGACCCGGCGATGGTAGATCCCGAGAGGTTCCGCTTCGATATCTGCGGGGAAGTTACTGAAGATGTTGCAGGAAACCCGCAGAAGGTGAAAAGTGGATTGATCCCGGGTGGTCGCTGTGCGGTGCTTCGACATCATGGACCGCATGAGCATATTGGCGAAAAGGTCTATTATCTTTATCGGGAGTGGTTGCCGGAGTGTGGTGAAGAATTGCGCGACGCCAATCTCTTTTTCCACTACCTGAATTTGCGTTCGCAAGTAGCCGATTACGAGTTGATTACCGATATTTATCTGCCGATAAAATAAGGAAGCCGATTTATTGTGAAAGTCTGACTCCTTCACTTTTCGTTGGTCTGATATCTTTCCACAGGACCCTTGATCCGAAAAGCGGCAGACAACCGAGCGTGATTCCGGTGGATAAAGAGCCAAGGGGGGGGCAAGGCCATCTCCCGATGGCAAGCTTGCCGATGTTTCTAATCAGGGAGGGGGAGATATCAGTGTTATCGATCTCGAGAAGTTTGTGGTCAGCTACACCATCAAGCTGGAAGAGAGACCGCACAATGCCCGCTTTAGCAGCAATGGAAAACTGGCTTATATCAGACTGCAAGGTGGTGCGGGTATTGGTGTGATTGATACCGGCGCTCGGAAGATGATCCGGGAAATACGCGTGCCGGGCATTACGGGGCGACACAATATCGATATTTCAGCTGATGAGCGTAGGGCATTTGTTCGCGATGTCGCCGCAGTTGATATGGCATCAGGCAAGCTGGAGCGGATTATCATGGTTGGTAACGGCCACGCTGGTATTGATATCATACCGGACGGCCGTTATGTCGTCACCGCTGCCATCGGCGACAGTCTGTGGATTTATGTTACAGCGATGAATACAGAAACCATGCAAGTGGAAAAGAAAATTGCCGTCGGCCAGTTTCCATTCTGGGTGGCAATGCAGGGTAACCCCGTAACTGCCATTTTACACACTGTGGCTACAGAGATATAAACGCACTTTATGAGATAGAGGAGTGACTTATCCCGGCGTTTGGGGAGATTGCTTCCCGTTCTAGTTTATCAATAACAGCATATAGGTGGTTATATGTTCAGCCTGTCCGATCTCAAATTTGGTGTCTTACACGGGGAGAAGCGTGTAAACATCTCCTGTGCTCTGACCGAATTTCCAGTCGAGTTGTTTGAGCTTGCGGATAGTCTGGAAATTCTTGATCTCTCAGGTAATCAATTAAGCAGTCTGCCCGATGATTTTTCTCGTTTTACGCACCTGCGTATCCTCTTTTTGTCTGATAATAACTTTGAAGTTTTTCCTGCTGTTTTGTCTGAGTGTCCTCAGCTGAACATGGTAGGTTTTAAAGCCAATCGTATCAAAGAAATTCCGGAGGATGCACTGCCAGAACAACTGCGCTGGCTCATTCTGACGGACAACCGTCTGGAGAAGCTTCCGGCATCCATAGGCAAGCTTCATCTACTGCAAAAGTTGATGCTGGCCGGTAACCGCCTGACCACATTGCCGTCGGAAATGCAGCAGTGCAGGAATCTGGAGCTGCTCAGAATCTCTGCCAACAGGATCGAAGTGTTACCTGAATGGCTGGTGAATCTACCCCGTCTGTCATGGCTCGCTTTTGCTGGTAATCCCTGTACGAATAACACGAAGAGTGATCATACCCTGGCGGAAATCCATTGGGACGAGCTTGAGGTGAATCATCAACTGGGTGAAGGGGCATCAGGTATTATCTCCAAAGCCTTCTGGCAGGATAATTTTGATGTGGCCGTGAAAGAGTTTAAAGGTGAGGTCACCAGTGACGGATTGCCTGCGGATGAAATGGCGGCATCCATCGCTGCGGGACAACATGATCATTTGATTGAAGTGATCGGCAAACTTACCGGCCATCCCGAGCAAAAGGATGGTCTGTTGTTATCACTGATTGCGGATGATTTTAAAAACCTTGCAGGCCCGCCTTGTCTGGATTCCTGTACCCGTGACACCTATGGGGAAGATGATGCATTCACTCTGACCGGGCTGCTTAAGATCAGTGACGCAATAGCCTCGGCAGCAGCGCATCTGCATGAGGATGGCATCGCTCATGGTGATCTATACGGCCACAATATTCTGATTAATGATGATTCACACTGTCTGCTTGGCGATTTTGGAGCTGCGACCCTGTACAGGGAGATGGATTCAGAACTAAGTCATGCGATAGAACGGCTGGAAGTCAGAGCTTTTGGCTGTTTGTTGGAAGAGCTGTTGCATCGTATAGACAGCGATGAGCATGAAAGAGAACGGGATTGTATAGGGCGACTTGAGCAACTGCAGCAAAGCTGCATGAATGAAACCACAAAGTTACGGCCGGGTTTTGCGGAAATTCATCACATTATTGCTGGTTTGAAACCTGCTATCTTAAAGCCTTAATTGTGAAGGTTTAATCCGTTAATGGCATGGCTGTTGCTCATGCATAGTTATGAACACGCATCTGGAGACAGGATTAAGTAACTGGAACGGTATGGCAAGCAGGATGCCGGAGCAGGGCGGTGCTCACAGTAATAGCCGTGCTTTTCAGGACTATCTCGATGGGGGGATAGGTGATCAATTAGCTCTATCCTCAGAGTCACTGACTCCGGAAGCCATTCAAAACCTGGCTCAGGCACTGATCTCGGCGCTTGAGCAGGCCAGTATGACGGCCCTGTTTTTTGATGGGGAGCCTGACTCAGAACGTTCTCCCGGTAGTTTTTTATCCACCGACCTGTTTATGGCTATGCGCAATAGTGCAGCAGCTCCTGCAATCTCTGTGGATGAGAAGCCAGATAATTTGTCAATTCCGGAATCTGAATCACCTCCATTAACACTTGAAAAAATCGTTGAAGAGAGGGTGATCTCATCCGCTAGTGGCAAGGAACAGTTCACGCCCTTGATACAATCGGCAGCCGAGAAGTACGGGTTGGATGTGAAACTGATAGAAGCCGTCATTCAGACGGAAAGTAATTTTAATGCAGAAGCTGTTTCTCCGGTCGGAGCACAGGGACTAATGCAGCTGATGCCGGGAACGGCAGATGATCTCGGAGTAACAGATGCATTTGACCCTGAGCAGAATATTCAGGGTGGAAGCAGATACCTGAAACAGCTTATGGATCGTTATGACGGCGATACCAAGCTGGCGCTGGCCGCTTATAACTGGGGTATGGGTAATCTGGAACGTCATCCGGAACGTATGCCGACGGAAACTATAAACTACGTTGCCAAAATTTCCGGCATGATGAATAACTCTGTTTGAGCCCGGCTAATGGGCACTTTGAGTATTATCAGACAATCATTTTGAAAGGCGGGGCCTGTGTACTAGCTGAATATGGGTATGCTGACATGATCATTGTTGAACGGCTTGGTTAATGTTACCCTATACCTGAGTGGCACCTCTGTGGCCCTCATGCACTGAGAGCGACCAGTCACCATGCAGGAAAACCAGGGATACATCATTGCTTTATTTTCCACCGGAAGAGATGGCTTTCCCGTAAGCAGAAGATGCTTCAAGCCAGTTACGATAGTCATTTAACATGTTTTCTTTTTCAGACTCTAATAAAACATCCATTTCAACGAGAATAACACCAAGCTTTTTTCTGCAATTAGCTTGCTTATCCAAAAGTTCGTTGATTTGATCCTGATCCAAGAAACTTAGTTCCAGAGCAGCATCTTCAAATGGCCGATGCGATTCAACTTGTCTGTTGAGGATATTGATAACATCGAGAGGATCCAAATTGAAGATCTGCTGGGCCAATAGCTCCAGACTTGGCTGAAGCTGTTTTTGTTGCTCCAGAGCCTTATACACATGCTTGGCTGCAATGCCTTTATGCTGGATGAGATAGGTTCCAAAAAATCTTACGGATGATGGCATTAAAGTCCCCTTGACCTGTTCACAGAAGTTGTTGCAGTGTATGGTGAAAACTGATGTTCACTGTCAAGCAAGAAGCATAAAAGTTTTGCAGGTTTATGTACAATAGATGTATGAGCTTATCACTGATAAATACAAAGCGAATACTATTGAATAGATTGAATATGAGGATTGTTTCCTGCGCGACCTTTATCTGCGTGTAAGATTTGATAAGTGAATCTACTAAGAGCTTTATGCGCTATGAACAAACGGGTTTACGAAATGGCTCAAATTAAGCAGCGTTAAGCATTCATAGGAATCGGATTAGGCAAGGGGCAATCTGTGAACAGACTCATCACATTTGAAGGGGTGGATGGTTGTGGTAAAAGTACGCAGCTGCGACTTGCTGCGGAGTTTTTACAAGCGCGCGGCGAACAGGTCATCACCACGTTTGAACCGGGAGATACAGGGCTAGGTAAAGAAATTCGCAAGCTTCTGCTGGCAGGGGAATATCTGCCTGTACCCGAAGCTGAACTGTTGCTGTTTCTGGCAGATCGTGCCCAGCATGTACGTGAAAAAATCCAGCCGGCACTTGCAACCGGTGCCTGGGTGTTATGTGATCGTTACTCTGATTCCACACTGGCCTATCAATTGGCCGCGCGTAAATTGGGTGATGGTGCTGCCAATCTGCATGAGATGCTCTCTTTTGCAGAGTGCGGTGTCAGCCCTGCACTGACCCTCTGGTTTGACGTTCCTGTCGAAGTGGCAATTGAGCGCATGAAACAACGTGCTGCTGCAGGTGAGAAAAGTACACGTCTGGATGATGAGGCCCAATCTTTTCATCAGCGGGTAGCCGAAGGTTTTACGCTCCAGTTCGCAGAACAACCTGCACGTATCAAGCGGATCAATGCAGCTTTGGATATCGCTGGGGTATCTGAACAGGTAGAGAAGGTTTTCAGGGAGTTTTACTCCCTCTCATGAAACAGGTTTGCGGTCATCAGGCAGTTGAACAGCGTTTTTCCAACTCACTTGAACGGGGTAACATGCATCATGCCTGGCTGTTGCACGGCCTTAAAGGGGTGGGCAAATTTACCCTGGCTGAAAGGCTGGCTGCGATGCTGCTATGTGATTCACATAGCGCATGTGGAGTGTGCCACGGCTGCAAAATGCTCGAGGCCGGTTCACATCCGGATGTGTATCGGGTTGGCTTGCTGGAGAAAAAACGTGATATCTCTATCGATCAGGTGCGTGAGCTGCTCACCTTTCTTGCCCTAAGTGGTGCAGAGAGTGAACGCCGTGTTGTTATTCTCGATAACGCAGAGCGCTTGAATAATCAGGCGGCCAATGCGCTGCTAAAAGGTTTGGAAGAACCATCGCCGGGTAGCCTGTTGCTGATTGTTTGCGCGGATGTGGAAAAGTTGCCAGCAACAGTGCGCTCACGTTGTCTGCTGCAGCATTGTGCACCGCTGGCTGATGGAGATGTACGTCATGTATTGCAGTCCGAGTTTGAGTCTGCAGATGAAAAGCTGCTCGATTTTGCAGTTGCGATGGCTGATGGAAGCCCGGGAGCTGTTGATTGTCTGCAGGATAAAAAGGTGACAGATGCGTTGCTATCGTGGCAGCAGATGGTGGCTGATCTGGCAGGGGCTGATATCGGTAAGATTGAGGCGTGGTGCAGGTTGCATGTGGCTGTTGTGCCGCATGCGCTGATTATCCGTACTTTGTTGCTACCACTGTTTCCGCAGTTGCAGAACTTAAGGGCTGATGCTTTTGAGGCATCGGAAGTCCTGTTTAAGGCGGCACATGGCTGCCTGGCCTGGCCGGGTCAAGTGCAACGTCAAAGTCTCAGGCCTGCACCATCACTCTTGTCCTGTCTGCTGGAGTTGCGTAGTGCTTTGCGCAATCCTGTTATTCAGCGTTAAGGCGGTTATGATGCATGCAGAATCTGGGGAATCGTTTAAAGATATGGAAGACACGCAAATGGAAGGCTCAAACATGGAAAGTTACTACGTCACTACGCCGATTTATTATGTGAATGATGAACCGCATCTTGGCCATATCTATACGACAATTGCTGCTGATGTGCTGGCCCGATTCCAGCGCCAGAACGGCAAGAATGTCTTCTTCCTGACCGGTGTTGATGAACATGGTCAGAAGGTGCAACAGGCGGCCGAAGCCCGCGGCATAGAACCTATTGAACTGGCTGATCAGGTGGTGGCCCGTTATGAAAGTCTGTGGCCAGAGCTCTCTATTTCCAATACCGATTTTATCCGCACCAGTTCTGATCGTCATAAGGTGGGTGTGCAGGCGATGTGGCGCAGGCTTGAGAATGCCGGCACGATCTACAAAGGTTATTATGAAGACTGGTACTGCGTGCCGTGTGAAACCTACTGGACTGAAACACAGCTGAAAGATAGCGAGCACTGGGATGACAAATGTTGTCCGGACTGCAAGCGGCCCGTTGAAAAAATTCAGGAAGAGTCCTATTTCTTCCGCCTGAGTGCGTTTCAGGATCGGTTGATTGAATATATCCATGCCAATCCTGATTTTATTCAGCCGCTTTCTCGCCGTAATGAGGTACTCAGCTTTATTGAAACGGGTTTGAGGGATCTCTCTGTTTCACGTACGACCTTTTCCTGGGGTGTACCTGTGCCCGGTGATGAGAAGCATGTGATTTATGTATGGATCGATGCCTTGACCAACTATATCTCGGCACTTGGTTTTCCCGATCAGGATATATCCGGACACTGGCCAGCCAATGTGCAGCTGCTTGGTAAGGATATTTTGCGTTTCCACGCGATCTACTGGCCTGCAATGCTGATGGCAGCTGACCTGCCTCTGCCCAAACGAGTGTTTGCGCATGGCTGGTGGACAGTGGAAGGCGAGAAGATGAGTAAGTCAAAGGGTAATGCCCTGCGACCTGCTGATCTTCTGGCTGAGTATGATGCCGATATCCTGCGCTACTTCCTGCTGCGCGAAGTACCCTTTGGTCAGGATGGTGATTTCTCCTTTACGGCTTTGAAAATGCGTTATAACTCCGAGCTTGCCAATGATGTTGGTAATCTACTTAACCGCTCCCTGGCCATGCTGAATAAATATAATGATGGTGTGCTGGGCGAGGTTGGTGAAGAGAATGAATTTGATCGCGCCCTGATTGCTGATGTGAGCGCAATGCAGGTGGATGTGACTGAAGCACTGGATCGTCAGGCATTCCATCTGGCTCTGGAACGTATCAACAAGGTGGTGAAACACGGTAACCGCTATGTAGAAGACAATGCGCCATGGGCTCTGGCCAAACAGGGTGATACGGCACGACTGAACAGCGTGTTGTACCATTTGGTTGAGTCACTGCGTCTGATTGCACTGCAGCTCACGCCGTTTATGCCGGGTAAAATGAGTCTTATGCTCTCCCAGATTCATGGTGAAGAGATCATAGCTGAATCGCTACGCTTCTCTGAGCAGGGTGGTTGGGGACTACTTAAGAGCGGTCATCAGTGTGGTAAACCCAGTCCTGTTTTTCCGCGCATGGATATGGACTGAACAGGCCAGACTGGTAAGCTGTAGCCAAGATGCCAAGGAAGCTGCTAAAACGCTATATGCCGGATCATGAAAAGATCCGGGAGCACAAGCATTTACAGTGCTTTGGCAAGCTTTTGCATGACCGGTCACTCTGGCATCTAAACAGGCATTCGGTAGCCAGGGCATTTTTCGTGGGGCTGGTCTGTGCATTCATTCCACTGCCATTTCAGATGTTCATCGCAGCCGGTGTGGCTATTGTTTTTCATGCCAATCTTCCTGTCTCTGTGGTATTGGTCTGGTTGACCAATCCCATCACAATCCCGCCGATGTTTTATGCTGCATACAAAGTCGGTTCCTGGGTGATGCAGACGCCGGAGCAGGATTTTCATTTTGAAATCAGCATTGAGTGGTTGAGCAATGGCATGGCAGCTATCTGGCAGCCGTTCCTGCTTGGCTGTGCGATACTCGGCGTGAGCTGTGGAATTCTTGGTTATGTAGGGATCAAAGTGATGTGGCGCTGGATGGTGGTGCGTAAATGGCACAACAGGCATCACGTTAACAACGCCTGAGTCAGAGCATGTGCTGGCAGGCGATTGAGCAGTCCATTTCAGAAGCTACAGCCCGGCCTTTTACTCTCGCGCATAAATCCAGTCTGTCCGGCGGCAGCATCAATACCGCTTTTCAGATCAGTGATGATAACAGCGGTTCTAAATATTTCGTTAAACGCAATGATGTATCAGGACTGTCTATGTTTGAGGCCGAAGCCGATGGCTTGCGAGATTTGGCTGCTGCTCAAGCCATACGTACTCCTGAACCTGTCTGTACGGGAGTCTCTGACGGTCATGCATGGCTGGTGACGGAATATATTCAGCTGGCTAGAGGACAGGCGGCTTCTGCTGCGATGCTGGGTCAACAGTTGGCAGAACTACACCGTACCACATCCGAAAGCTTTGGTTGGTTTCGCGATAATACCATCGGTTCAACCCCACAGGTCAACCGACAGGATAACAACTGGGTCTCATTTTACCGTACTCACAGACTCAGGTTTCAACTCGATCTGGTGGCCCGGAATGGTTATTCGGGTTCACTGCAGGATAAAGGGCAGCGGTTGATGGCCGGGCTGGAGCAATTCTTTACATCCTATACCCCGCAACCATCGCTACTGCATGGTGACCTGTGGGGTGGTAACTGCAGTTTTGATGAAGAGGGGAGACCGGTAATTTTTGATCCGGCAGTTTATTATGGTGACCGGGAAGCTGACATCGCCATGACCGAACTCTTTGGTGGTTTTAGTGCAGATTTTTATACTGCTTATAACGAGGCATGGCCGCTGGATGGCGGTTATAAGGTGCGAAAAACGCTGTATAATCTCTATCATATCCTCAACCACGCCAATCTCTTCGGCGGTGGTTATGCATCCCAGGCTGAATCCATGATAAACCAGCTTATTTCAGAGATGAACTAATCTTTCACCACGAAGCACAGAAGGTGAATGGCGTAGCCAGAGGAACTCCCCTGGGGGACGAAGAAAGTCATAAGGTAAATACCACTAGATCATACTCGGCCGGCTCTTCTTATTTATTTCCTTCGTGGTCGGCACTGGTTGATCAAAAGGCATTCACCACCGAGGACACGAAGAACACCGAGAGAGTCAAAGGCAATTATCTGTAATATGTGGCTTCTTTGATACGCCTGCGATGTCTCATTTTGGTCAAAATGTTAACGTTGAAATAATCCAGAGACACTGCTGTCCGGTTAAAGATTTTGCAGTAATAAAGTAGGCCTGAATTCCCAACGTTTATGGTATATTTGTAGTTGTCGAGACAGCAAATTCACATAAAGGAGAACTCAGGCCATGCAGCACACTAACACGATTTTTCAGCAAGTAATCAGAGCTATTCCTCGCCATCTTTTTGACCAGGTTGCAGAGCGTTACAAAGGGGATCATCGCGTACGCAGTCTCTCCTGTTGGACGCAGTTTTGCGTCATGGTTTATGGCCAACTCTGTTCCCGTCAGTCCCTTCGTGATGTCATCTCAGCATGGGATAGTCATGCCAGCGCGCACTACCATGCTGGAGCCCGGAAGGTTAAACGATCCACTCTGGCAGATGCGAACGCAAAACGTCCGGCAGCCATGTATATGGAAGTGTTCTACTGGCTGCTTGGTCAGTCGAGAAGCGGGAGTAT